>Ga0207125_10013_pt1 | contig 48502 bp, 28 predicted proteins | sample Alteio_BWMinHeat_19_FD_153556 | JGI IMG/M metagenome (GOLD analysis project Ga0207125, IMG submission 153556) | Enriched cells from forest soil in Barre Woods Harvard Forest LTER site, Petersham, Massachusetts, United States -... | ecosystem: Environmental > Terrestrial > Soil > Temperate forest >...
GGTAAGCGAAAAGTCTCGCGGCGTGACTGTGACGGAAAGGCTGCCGGACTGGCTGGCGGTAAAGGAGACCGCGCCGCTGCTCGTCCCGAAAGGAATGCCGGCGATGTTGAGGCCGGAGTTCCCCGGGAGCGGAGTATAAACCGCAGAGAGCGCATGGATGCCGGGCGTCAGTGTGCTGATGGTGAACGTCGCGATAGAAAACGCGCCGGCGCCAAATACGGCGGGTGCCGTGCCGAGGACGGTCGCGCCGTCGAGCAGCGTGACGGTGCCGTTCGGGGGTGCGGTGCCGGTGAGCGCGGTAACGGTTGCCGTGAAGGTGATGGTCTGGTTCTGTTCGGCGGGGTTTGGTGAAGCGGTGAGGGTGGTCGCGGTCGGGTTGAGGTTGACGACTTCGGTGATGGGGCCAGCCGATGCAGCCTGATAATTCGGAGTCGCAGTAAACGCCGCGGAAACGGAGTAGGTTCCGGGATAGAAGCCTGCGGGAGTAAAGGTCGCGGTGCCGGTGGCGTCGGTTGCGGCCGGGAACGTGAGGACTGCCGCGCCAGGTAACTGCACCACGCTGAACGTAATCGCGCTGCCTGCGCCGGCCGGTTGGCCGTTGACAGAGAAGTGCGCCGTGAACGTCACGGGGGTGAGTGCTGGTGATGGGTTCACGGTCGAAGTGAGCGTCAGTGATGACGGTGCGGCAGTAATGAGGACCGTGACAGGGTTGCAGGTGGCGGGCGCGAAGTTCGGGTCGCCGGAGTAGGTGCAGGTGATGGTGTCCGTTCCCGCCGGGAGCGTGGATGTGGCGAGGGTCGCAACGCCGGCGGCGTTCAAGGGGAACGTTCCGAGAGATGCGCCGTTGTTGAAGAGCTGCACAGTGCCGGTGGGTGTGCCCGTCTGCGGCGGCACTGCGGTCGCGGTGACCGTGAGAGTGACGGTTGTGCCGAAGGCCGCGGGGTTCGGGGTCGCAGTGAGAGTGAGCAGCGGCGGAGCGATACCGACGCCGTTCAGGGGAACGATCTGCGTGGAGCCGGCGATGTTGAGGTTGTTGTCGGTGGAGATGAGCTTGCCGCTGTCGGGGCCTCCGGCGATGGGTGTGAAGCTGACGACATTGGTGCAGGAAAGACCGGCGGGGAGCGTCGCCGGTGGAGAGCTTGCACTGAGTTGTGGGCAGGTTGAGCTGTTGCCAATAGTGAAGCCCGGCGTGATGCTGGGATTGGTGCCTGCGCCGGGCACCGCGAAGACGAGATCGGCGTTGCCGTCGTTGATCATCGTGACGGTCTGTGGACTGTCCGTGCTGGTCGAGCCGACGTTGGTCGCAGCGAAGGTGAGCGATGGCGGGTCGGCGTAATCCAGCTTGACGAGCTGCGTAGCGGCAGAGTCGGCGACCAGAACGTTACCCGCGCTATCAACAGCGAGGCCTTGCGGTGCGCCGAGGGCGGTGCTGAGGGTCAACACCGTCGGGTTTGCAGGGATCGTCCCGTTGACCGCGAGGATCTCCTTCACGGTGTGGTCGCCGAAGTTGGGGACGAAGACGTTGCCGGCGCCATCGAGTGCGACGTTGGTGGGTTCGAGGAAACCGCTGACCAGCGTTCTGGTTGCAGGGTTTGCGGGGATGGTCCCGTTGACGGCCATCACTTCGTAGACGGTGTTGCCGTCTTCGTCGGAGACGTAGACGTTGCCGTGTACATCGATCGCCACGCCGGTGGGTCCGCCGATGCCACTGACGATGGTAACGACGGTGGGATTCGCGGGAATGCTGCCGTTGACGGCCAGCACTTCATAGACCGCGCTAGCCGCGCCGCCCGAGAATGAGTTCGCCACGAAGACATTGCCGTTCGCGTCGACTTTCATGCCGTTGAGAGCGGTGAAGTTGGTGTACAGCGTACGTATGACGGGGTTCGCGGGGACGCTGCCGTTGACCGCGAGAATTTCGCTCAGCGTGGTGCGGTTGCTGATGACGAAGACGTTGCCACTGCCGTCGACTGCGACATCGTCAGGCAGCGGAAAGCTTCCGACCACCCTGGTCGAGCCGCCCGAGGCAAGAATCTCTTCCACTGTGCTGTTGCCCATATCGGCAAGGAAGATGTTGCCGTTGCCATCGACTGCGGCGCCAACGGGAGAGCCGATGCCGGCGCCGATGGCACTTTGCGTGCCCGGCGCCCAGACGACCTGCGGGCCGTTGCCTGTGCCGTAGACGTACCCGTTGGCAAGGGTTGCGCCGGAAGCGTCGGTGAGCGAGACCGCACCGGAACGCAGCCCCGGATGTGCGGGCGTAAAGGTGAAGTCGACAGTGCAGGTTTGGCCCGCCGTGTAGGCTGTGCCGATAGCGCAGTTGCCGCCGGGAACGATGTTGAATTCGCCGTTGGCCTTGCCTTGGGTCAGGGCGGTGACAGCGCCGAGCGTTCCCGCGTTGCTGAACGTTACCAGAGTCGGGACCGCAGCACTTGTGGTCGTGAGGGGCTCGGTGAGGATCGTTGAGGTGATGGTCCTTTGCACCGGAGGTGCGGCAGCGTAGATTGCATCGCCGGCCTGGTCGGCTTCGACAACAACCGTGCCGGCGCCGGTGTAAGTGAGGGTCGAGCCATTGGTGCCGGTCGCGGTCGCCGGGCCGCTGATGACGGAGAAGACGACCGGGCTTGAGGAAGGTCCACCGGTGGCGGAAAGCAGCACGGCAGTACCGGCATAGGCTGCGGGAGGCTGCGGAAAGGTGATCGTCTGCGGCAGCGGAGCGACGTAGGTGTACAGGTCGGCTGCGCTGGTCGCGCTGGTGCCGCCCGGTGCGGTTACGGTGACGTCGACGACGCCGGTGCCGGCGGGAGCCGTCGCGGTAATCGACGTGTCGCTATTGACAGTGAAGCTTGCAGCGGCGGTCGCCCCGAAGTTGACTGCCGTCGCGCCAAGGAAATTTATGCCGGTAATGGTTAGCACAGTGCCGCCGGCAGTGGGTCCGCTGCTGGGCGTGATGCTGGTGACCACTGGAATAGCGGTTCCAGTGCCATCCAACGGTATGACCTGCGTCGCGTTGGCGACGTTCAGGTTGTTGTCAGTGGATGTCAACATGCCGCTCACGGGGCCTGCGGCGACCGGCTTAAAGCTGACCGCATCCGTACACGATGCGCCTGCCGCGAGCGTCAAAACCGGAGAGGCTCCGGGCCCTTGCAGACAGGTCGAACTGCCGATGGTAAAGCCCGCGGTGATGGTCGGATTGGTGCCCGTGGAAGGCGAGGGAAATACCAGGTCCGCGTTGCCGGCATTGCTGAGCGTTACCGTCTGCGGGCTGTCGGTGCTGGTCGAGCCAATGTTGGTGGTCGCAAAGTGCAGCGTGGGCGGGTCGGCATAGTCGAGCTTCACGAGGGCGTTTGCGACTGTATCCACTCCATAGACGTTGCCCATGCCATCGACGGCCACGCCTGCGAACGTGGACGATCCGATGTTTATGTTGCTCAGGTTGCTGTAGCCGCTCGCCGCAGTAAGTTCCCGCAAGACGCCTGCAAGCCGGCTCGAGATATAAAGATTCTGATTGGCATCGATTGCGAGCCCTGTCGCCAGGTTCATGCCACTGCTCAGTGTGGTTGCTGTCGCGTAGTTGTTGGAGGGGGACAGTTCCTGGAGCTTGCCATCCCCAGAGTCGACGACGAAAACATTTTCGCTTCCGTCCACCGCAATGCCCACCGGTTGACTGTAGCTTCCTCCCAGGGTCGTCATCTGCGTGTAGCTGCTGGCGGCCGTCAACTCCACGACCCTGTTGTTGAGGTCGTCTGCCACGAATACATTGCCGTTACCGTCGACTGCAATTCCTGCGGGCGCGTTCCATCCGGCGCCAAGCGACACTACGGTCGTCAAACCGGGCGCCAGTAGTTCGCTTACGGTATTGGAGGAAGCATCCGTTACGAATACATTCCCACTTCCGTCGACGGCCACACCTGTCGGGTTTACGAAGCGGCTGCTGATCGTCCTGACTACCCCGGCATTGTTAATGCCAATGAGCCCGTTGGACAGCGAGCCGACAAACAGATTGCCGGCACCGTCTACCGCAATCCCGACGGGGTGGCTGGGGCTTCCGGCAAGCACGCTGCGGGTCGCGGGACTATAGTTCACCAACGGACCGACACCGATGCCGTAGATGTGGCTATCAGCCAGGACTATCCCGTTAGCGTCCTCGAGCAAAAGGCCGCCATAGCGAATTCCCGGCAGCTTTGGCGTAAAGGTGAACTGCACGGTGCAGGTCTGTCCTGCGACATAGGCCTTTGAAGGAGTGCAGGTTCCACCGGAGCCAGTTTGGAAGTCGGCCGCCGCTCCACCGGCGATTCCGCCCAACGTCCCACCCGTGGTGAACGTCATGAGGGTCGTCACCGTAACGCTCGCCGTGCCGACGGGTTCTGTCAGCACGGTCACTGTCACGGTCTGCCGGACCGGGGTAGCTGCTAAATAATTCACATCGCCAGCCTGATCGGCCTCGATAACGACGGTGCCTGCCCCGGTGTAAGTAAGTGTCGATCCGTTTGTGCCGGTCGCAGTCGCCGGGCCGCTGATGACGGAGAAAACGACGGGGTTTGTGGAAGCTCCGCCGGTGGCCGAAAGCAAGACGGCAGTACCCGCATAGGCTGCGGAAGGCGGAGTGAAGTTGATCGTCTGCGGCAGCGGAGCGACGTACGTATACAGGTCTGTTGCGCTGGTTGCGCTGGTGCCGCCCGGTGCTGTTACGGTGACATCGACGGCGCCAGCAGCAGCGCCAGCAGGAGCCGTCGCGGTAATCGAAGTGTCACTGTTGACCGTGAAGCTCGCAGCGGCCGTCGCGCCGAAGTTGACGGCCGTCGTGCCAAGGAAATGTGTGCCGGTAATCGTCACCACGGTACCGCCGGCGAGCGGGCCGCTGCTGGGCGAGACGCTGATGACCGTCGGCGGCGGTAGCATGCCGTTCCCATTCAACCGGATGTCCTGGATCGCGCCGGAGTTGTTGAGATTGTTGTCGGTGACGATCAGGTGCCCGTTATCCGGACCGGGCGCCAGCGGCGAGAAGCTGATGCTGTAGGTGCATGATGCGTCCGCGGGAAGCGTAGCGGGCGATGAGGACGTAGACAGCTGAGGGCAGCTCGAACCAGGGACGATCGTAAAGCCGGGAGTGATGCTGGGGTTGGGCCCAGAAGGAAGAGATGGAAAGCCGAGGTCTGCGTTGCCGTTGTTGAATAGCGTAACGGTCTGGGGGCTGTCGGTGCTGATTTGACCGATGTAGGTGGGGGCGAAGGTGAGGGTGGGTGCGTCGGCAAAGTCGAACTTGACGATGCTGTGATCCACGAGGTCCGCGCCGAAAATATTGCCGGTGCCATCGAATGCGACGTTCTGAATCTTCAAGCTGCTGTTGATGGTTTTGAGTGTTGTGTAGCTGCTGGCGGCAGTGAGTTCCTGAAGGAGAGACACCGTCGAGTTTGCAATATAGATGTTGCGGTTGGTGTCGATGTTCAGCCCTGTGGCGGAGGTGTATCCGCTGCTGATGGTGATGGCGGACGAGTAGCCTCCGGCGCTGGTGAGTTCCTGGAGAAGGCCATCGCCGCTGTCGACGACGAAGAGGTTGCCAAGGCTATCGAGTGCGACGCCGGTAGGCTGGTTGTACGTGCCGGGCAGCTTGATGGACTGCGTATAGTTGCTGGCCACCGTAAGCTCGCGGACGGCGAGGTTGTCGCGGTCGGCGACGAAGAGATTTCCGTTGCCGTCGATGGCGATGCCCACCGGCGCAGCCCAGCCGCTGCCGATGGCGCGCGTGGTGGTGTAGCCGGTGCTGGCGAAGAGTTCGGTGACAGTGTTGCCCAGGCGGTCGGTGACGAAGAGGTTGCCGAGGCCGTCGATCGCTATGCCAAGGGGATCGGTGAAGCTGTTGTTCAGGTTGATGACAGAGGTGTAACCGCTGGCGGCGGTAAGTTCAAGGAGGCCCGTGGATGTGGAACTGACGAAGAGGTTCCCGAGGCCGTCAAAAACGACGCCGGCGGGACGGTCAACGTTGGTGTTGATGCTGGTCTGGGTTGCGGGAGAGAAGTTGACTTGCGGTCCAGTCCCGATGCCAAACATGTAGGTGCTGGCGAGCGTTCCGCCGGAGGCGTCGGTGAATGAGATGGCACCGGAACGCAGGCCCGGGTGTGCGGGGGAAAGAGTGAAGTCGACCGTGCAGGTCTGGCCGGCGGCATAGGTTGTGCCGAGGGTGCAGTTGCCGCCGGAGACGACCTTGAAATCTCCGTTGGGCTTGCCCTGCGTCAGCCCGGTCATGGCGTTGAGCGTTCCCGCGGCGCTGAACGTTACGAGAGTCGGGACCGCGGCACTGGTGGCCGCGAGGGGCTCGGTGAGGATAGTTGAGGTAATGGTTTTTTGCACCGGAGGTGCGGCAGCGTAGGTTGCATCGCCGGCCTGGTCGGCCTCGACGACGACCGTGCCCGCGCCGGTGTAAGTGAGGGTCGAGCCGTTTGTGCCGGTCGCGGTCGCCGGGCCGCTGATGACGGAGAATACGACCGGGTTCGAGGAGGGTCCACCGGTGGCCGAAAGCAGCACAGCAGTACCCGCATAGGCTGCGGGCGGCTGCGTGAAGTTGATCGTCTGCGGCAGCGCAACGTAGGTGTACAGGTCGGCTGCACTGGTTGCGCTGGTGCCTCCCGGCCCTGTTACGGTGACGTCGACCGAACCCGTACCGGCGGGAGCCGTCGCGGTAATCGAAGCATCACTATTGACCGTGAAGCTCGTGGCAGCTGTCGCTCCGAAATTGACGGCCGTCGCGCCTGTAAACCCGGACCCGGAGATGGTGACAACCGTTCCGCCGACAAGTGGTCCGCTGTTCGGCGAGATGCCGGCGACCACTGGAATAGCGTTTCCAGTGCCGCTCAGCGGAACGATCTGGGTCGCACCGGAGACATTGAGGTTGTCGTCCGTGAAAGTAAGCTTGCCACTGTAGGTGCCTGGAAACAGTGGGGAAAAGCTAACCCCGTATGTGCAGGACACGCCCGGAGAAAGGATCGCCGGTGATGAAGAGACGGATAACGGCGGACACGTTGCGGTAGAGATTTTAAAACCCAAAGTGATGCTGGGGTTCGTTCCGCTGCCCGGTACCGACAAGGTAAGCGGCATATTGCCAGCGTTGACGATCGTGACGGTCTTTGGGCTATCCGAACTGGTAAAACCGACATTCGTTGCCACGAAGGTGAGTGTGGGCGGATCGGCATAGTCGAGCTTCACGAGGGAGCCCGCGAGTAGATCCGTTCCATACACGTTGCCGGCGCCATCGACAGCTACGCCCCCGAACGTGTACGACCCTGTGTTTATAGTGTTTATGGTGCTGTAGCTACTCGTTGCTGTCAGTTCGAGCAGGTTATTCCCGAACTGCGTCGTCACGTAAAGATTGTTGTTGGCATCGATTGCGAGCCCGAACGGAAAGGGCAAGCCGCTGCGCACTAGAGTCGCTGTGGTGTAGTTATTGGAAGGAAACAGTTCCTGGAGCTGACCATCCCCAGAGTCGACGACGAAAACATTGCCGCTGCCATCCACTGCGACACCTGCCGGCTGATTGTAAGTTCCTCCCAGAGTCACCATTTGCGCGTAGCCGCTGGCGGCCGTTAACTCCACCACCCTGTTGTTACCGTCGTCCGCCACGAATACATTGCCGTTGCCGTCGACTGCGATTCCCGCGGGCGAGTTCCATCCGGCGCCAAACGACAGTACGGTCGTCAAACCCGGCGCCAGTAATTCACTTACGGTGTTGGAGGCAAAGTCGGTTACGAATACGTTCCCACTGCCGTCCACTGCTATACCGGTTGGGTTCTTGAAGCTGCTGTTAATCGTCCTGACCGTCCCGGTCTGGTCCACGCTGAAGAGGCCGCGAAACTCCGAGCCGAAAAACAGAGTGCCTGCACCGTCTACGGCAACTCCAACGGCCCGGTTGATGTTACCGGCAAGCACGCTCTGGTTAGCAGGACTGTAGTTCACCAGCGGACCGGTGCCGGTGCCGTAGATGTGGCTGTCAGCCAGGGCGGTCCCGGTTGCGTCCTCGAGCAAAAGGCCGCCATAGCGTATTCCCGGCAGCTTTGGGGTAAAGGTGAACTGCACGGTGCAGGTCTGTCCCGCGGCGTAGGTCGTAGAAAGAAGGCAGCTTCCACCGGAGCCAATCTGGAAGTCGGTGGCCGCTCCGCCGGCGATTGCGCCCAACGTTCCGGCGGCGGTGAACGTCATGAGGGTCGTCACCGTGGGGCTCGCTGTGCCGACGGGTTCTGTCAGCACGGTCACTGTCACAGTCTGTCGGACCGGTGTAGCCGCTAAATAATTCGCATCGCCGGCCTGATTGGCCTCGACGACGACGGTGCCCGCGCGGGTGTAGGTAAGGGTCGATCCGTTGGTACCGGTCGCGGTCGCCGGGCCGCTGATCACAGAGAAGACCACCGGGCTTGAAGATCCTCCACCGGTGGCGGAAAGAAACACAGCAGTACCCGCATAACCTGGCGCAGGCTGCGTGAAGGTGATCATCTGCGGCTGCGGAGCAGGCGGAGCAAGGTAGGTAAACAGGTCGACTGCACTGGTAGCGCTGGTGCCGGCCGGCGCGGTTACGGTGACGTCGACGGTGCCGGTGCCGGTGCCGGGAGGAGTTGTTGCGGTAATCGAGGTATCGCTGTTAACCGTGAAGCTCGTGGCAGACACCGCGCCGAAGTTGACGGACGTGGCGCCTGTAAAACCGGAGCCGGAGATAGCGACAACCGTTCCACCGGCAATCGGTCCGCTGGTGGGCGAGATGCTGGTCACTAGTGGAACAGTGGTTCCACCGCCGTCCAGCGGAACGACCTGGAACGCACCGGAGACGTTGAGGTTGTCGTCCGTGGAGGTCAGGTTGCCATTGTAGGGGCCGGAGAGCAGTGGCGAAAAACTGACGATCTCCGTACAGGACGTGTTCGGGGGGAGGACCGCCGATGCAGAGGTGGATGCCTGGGGACAGGTCGAAGCGTTAGAGATGCTGAAGCCCGGGGTGATACTGGGGTTCGTTCCGCTGCCCGGCACGGCGAAGGTGAGCGGCATATTGCCATTGTTGGCGATGGTGACGGTCTGCGGGCTGCTGGTGGAACCTGGATTTGTGGTCGCGAAGTGCAACGCTGGCGGGTTGACGAGGTCGAGCTTCCAGATGGTGGAAGCCGCGCCGTCAGCGAAAAAAACGTTCCCATCGCCGTCTACAGCCACAACACCGATGCCGTTCGTCCCGGAAGCGACCGTACTTTGGGAATACACTCCGTCGGATAGCGTGTCCTTGTAGAGGCCAGGGCCGGAGGTCTGGGCACCGAAGATGTTTCCGTTGCCATCGACGGCCACACTCATCTGGCCACCAGGAAACGTACCCTTGGCGTAGCTTCCGTCGGGCTGCGGAAGGTACATCGCACCATCGCCAAGATAGACAACTCCAGCACTGTCGACCGCGATTCCATAGCTAACAGCGGGAGATGCAGAAACCGCGCTCAGTACATACCTGCCGGAGGTCAGTGTTGCCTTCATCAGGCCATAACTGACGCTCGGAATACCGACGTTGGGAATATAGACGTTTCCGGCGCCATCCACCGCAACGCCTGTGATGTTTCCGATCCTGGAAAATGCAACGCTCCGGAGATACCTTCCGTTGGAAAGCGTCTCCTTGATGACCTGCATATCGTCCCGATCGGCGATATAGAGATTTCCAGCGCCATCCACCGCAACGCCGACTGGATAGTTCAGGCCGGTGGCGATGGTGCTTTGCACGTAGCCGCCGCTGCCGTTCGGTGTCTCCTTGATGACGGCGTTCAGGCGACTCCTGGGGGCGACGGCTTCGGCAATGTACAGGTTCCCGGCCGCATCGACCGCGATGGCAGACGGGCTGACCAGATTGCTGACAGGAATCGCAATCAGCTTGCCAGGCAGGAAGTTGACTTGCGGTCCGATTCCGGTGCCCTGCATGAAGTACGTGGCTAACACGCTTCCAGAGGATGCCGTCAGGGTCACAGCGCCGTAACGAGGGCCGGGATGCGCGGGAGTGAAGCTGAAGTTGACCGTGCAGCTCTGGCCCGCAAGGTACGTCGTTCCGGTGGCGCAGGTACCGCCGGAAACAAAGCTAAAGTCGAGATTCTGCACGCCTTGAGTTGACACAACGATCGAGGAAAGCGTTCCTGATGAAACCAGGGTCAGCGTCGCCGTTTGAGTGGGGCTGGTGGTTCCGACGGGCCCGCCCAACCCGGCCGCTGCGCATGCCCTTTGCGTTGCCGGCCCGCAGAGTAGCAGGGCCCACGTAAGCGCATAGACGATTTTATTGAGACGCACAGAGCCGGAGGAGCGGAAAATGTTCGCTGAACGGGGGCCGAAAAGCGTGTTGGGCATAGCGAGGGCTCTCAGGCGTCAAGTCATGGTAGCTACCGGGAGAGATGCGCGCTATCGCACGAAAGTTGTGCATCCTGGGTTCCGCCTGCACCATTACACCTGTGTCATGGTGCGTTTGCGGAGTCCGTACTTGCGCTATTCTCGTCATGGTTTAGAGGAGACTTCGCCATGTCATCGCTCGTCCGCCGCATCGCCCTTGTGGGCATCGCGCTTCTGCCTGTGCTCGCAACCGCGCAACAACCGGCTGGTCCTTACAAGATCCTGAAGACAGTGAAGGTGGGTGGAGAGGGCGGATTCGACTATGTGACCGCCGACTCCGAAGGCCGGAGGCTGTACGTCGCACGCTCCGGTCCCGCGGCCAGCCTGCACATTTACGACCTCGACACACTCGTTCAGGTGGGTGAGCTCCCCAACATCAGCGCGCACGGCGCCACCGTCGATACCAGGTACCACCACGGCTTCGCGACCAGCAAACCGGTGGTCATGTTCGATACCAAGACCATGGGCGACGTGAAGGCGCTCGAAACCCAGGGCAATCCGGACGGCTACCTGGCCGACCCCGAGATGCACCGCGTCTACATCCTGAGCCACTCCGCTCCGAACGTCACCGTTCTGGATGCAAAGGACGGCGCCGTCCTCGGCACCATCGATATCGGCGGTGCGCCGGAACAAGCTGTGCTCGACGGTAAAGGCCGCATGTTCATCGACATCGAGGACAAGGACGCTATCGCGGTTGTCGATACCAGGACCATGACGATGACCGGCAAATACGACGTCTCAAGCCACGGTGGAGGCTGCGCCGGGCTGGCGATCGACACCAGGAACGGCATCCTGTTTGCCGCATGTCGCGACAAGAAGAACATGATTATCGTCAATGCGGCGGACGGCAAGATCATCACCGATCTGCCCATCGGCGCGGGTTGCGACGGCGCGGTTTTCAATCCGAAGACGATGGAAACATTCAGTTCGCAGGGCGACGGCACGCTGACCGTCATCAAAGAGCACAGCCCCACCAGCTTCGACGTCGAACAGACAGTCACCACGCCGGTGCGCGCCAAGACCCTGACGCTGGATACGAAGACAGGAAACATCCTGCTGATCACGGCGGAATTCGGTGCGGCGCCACCACCGGCTGCTCCCGGCGCTCGCCCCGGCCGCCCGCCGATGGTTCCGGGGACGTTTTCTATTGTGGTTGTCGGCAAATGAGCTTCTGTCCGGGAGCAGAATCTGGCGGCGCGAGTTAGTCGCTTGTTTCACTGCTCCAGAGCCGACGGTTCGACGTATATTCAGTCTGGTCGAATCGGGTCCCAGTGGACGCTTTTGTCTTCCTCGCGCTCCCTAACAAATGTGTCATCCTGAGCGGAGGCTCGCGCTTTTGCGAGCCGTAGTCGAAGGACCTGCGATGCGAATTGGCCCCGTAGAATGTTCCCCCTTTTTGCCGACAACTCTGGACTTTCCACCTCAGCGACATGTCAAGGCAGCTAAGATCCCATCGTTAAGGCGCGGAGGCTTGAAGCTGCACACAGCGGTTGTGGTTGAACGGATCGCTCGGTTGCGGTAATGCAAGCGGCTTGGCAGGTTCTTCGACTGCGGCTCGCATGAGGCCGCGAGCCTTCGCTCAGGATGACAGATTTGTGGTGGGTGTGGTGAGTGCTGCTGTGCTGCATCAGTTATTCGTGCCAATAGTCCAAGGCCGAAAGCCTGATTCACAATGCAACGAATCACGGACTCACCACACTACCGTGAGATAGAATTTCCATTAACAACGAAGCCGGCAATCGCACCTGTTTCTAAAAATAATGTGTGCGCTTCCGGGCTCAAAAATGAAAGCGCTACCATTTCGCTGCGTCCAACGCAGATCTCAGCTAGCTGGTGTCCTCTATGCATGAAAGTTCGTCGACCTCGCGCCGTCAGTTCCTGCGCAACGCAGCCCTCGCTTCCGGAACCGTAATGGCAGCGGGAAGTACTTCAGCAGCAGCCGAAGCAGCACCGGCGGCCCCCGCGAGGCGCCCCAACGTGTTGATGATCTGCGCCGATCAGTTTCGCGCGGACTTCGTCGCGGCCAATCGCGAGAACCCTTCGGCGAAGACCCCGAACATCGATGCGCTTGCCGAACGGGGGACGAACTTTCGCCAGGCAGTATGCAATCAGCCGCTGTGCTCTCCGTCGCGTGCGTCGTTTCTTACGGGTACATACGCTACGCGAACCAAAGTCTGGAAGCTCGGCCTGGAGCTTGACCACTCCCTGCCGACCATTGCATCGACGATGAAAAAGGACGGCTACACCACGGCCTTCATCGGCAAATGGCATGTCTCTGCCAACGAGAACAGCAAGGGCGAGTTGCAGCAGGGGTGGATTCCGCCCGGACCTTCGCGCGGCGGCTTCGACGACCTGTGGGAAGGTGCGAATGTGATCGAGCTTATCTCGCATCCCTACGAGGGCAATTACTGGGACAACGCCGGCGCCAACATCGGCTTCAAGGACCAGTACCGCGTCGACTTCATCACCGATCGCGGCGTCGCGTTCCTCGAGCAGAAACACGACAAGCCGTGGCTGCTGTTCCTTTCGCAACTGGAGCCGCATCACCAGAACGACGTCGATCAGTTCGTTCCGCCCAAACGCTATGCGGACACGTACAACGATCCCTTTGTGCCGCACGATCTGCGCAACCTTCCCGGCAACTGGCGCTCGCATCTGCCGGGCTACTACGGCGATTGCCAGGCCATCGACGACTGCGTGGGCAAACTGGTCGACACGCTGCAAAAGACCGGGCAACTGGACAACACCATCATCGTCTTCTTCTCCGATCACGGCTGCACATTCCGCACGCGGCTGGGCGAGTACAAGCGGTCACCGCACGAATCGAGCCTGCGGGTGCCGTTCATCGTTGCAGGCCCGGGCTTCGATCGCTCGGCGGTGGTCAACGAGGTTGTGTCGCTGATCGATCTAACGCCGACACTGATCGACGGAGCCGGTGTGGCCGTGCCGCCGGGGATGGATGGAAAGCCACTGAAGCCCCTGATCGAAGATTCCGCCGCGCGCAAGGCGTGGAAGTCGAATGCGTATATCCAGATCAGCCAGTCCATTTGCGGGCGCGCCATTCGCACGAAAGACTGGACCTATTGCGCATACGACCCCGCGTTCATCCACGGCAACGCGGAGTCCAGCAAGACATATACCGACTTCGCGTTGTACTCACTTGCGGGCGACCCGTATCAGCAGGTCAATCTGGTTGGCCGCGAAGAGTACAAGGGCATCTGCAATCAACTGCGCGAGGAGTTGAAAAAGATGATCGTCGCCAACGGTGAGCCCGAGCCGACGATTACACCGATGCTGCTGTACGCATAATCAGTCGGCCGCCAACCCCGGTCCAATCGGCGCAAGCGCAACCGTGCCGTAAGGGTTGGAGATGATGTCGTGGTGCTCGTTGGCAAACTTCCACATCTGCATCAGCAGGTCTTTGCGGACAGCCGCGAGATGCTCTGGCAGGGGCGGCCAAGGCACAGTCTGATTGCGGCCAAGACCTTTGCCGGCGCGCACTTCGGCGCGTTTGGCCGTGAGGTCAGGGAACGCGAGGTTGCGCATTTCGTGCGGGTCGTTGCGCAGGTCGTATAACTCGTCGTAATCGAAACCGTTGTAGACGTACTTCCACTCCTTGGTCATGACGATGCGTTGCGTGTAGTACAGCTCGACGCCGTTCATCTGCGAGAAGATCGCCGATCGCCAGTTGGCCGGAGTTTCTCCCCTTAACCACGGCACCAGACTCATGCCGGAGAGCTTCTTCGCAGGCTCGACGCCACAGGCTTCGAGGATGGTCGACGACCAGTCGACCTGCGCGACGAGCGCGTCCACCTGACGGCCCGGTTGATGGATTTGCTTGGGCCAGCGAACGACGGCGGGGATGTGATACGCCTCTTTGAACGCCGCGACGCCTTTCATCCACAGCCCGTGCGCCGCATGATAGTCGCCGTGGTCGGAGACATAAATGACGATGGTGTTGTCGGCCTGCCCCGTCTCTTCGAGCGCGCGCAGCATCTGGCCGAAGAGCTCATCCTGCATGGAACACTTGGCATAATAGTGGCGTAGCGAGTCGCGGGTTTCGTCGTCGGATAGCTGTGACCAGTACTCATACCGCTGACGCTGATAGACGCGCGGCTTATCGTCCATCGTGTCTTCGAAACTTGCGGGGAGTTCGATCTTTGCAGGATCGTACAGGTCGACGAAATGCTTCGGAGCGTCGTAAGGATCGTGCGCTCCGCTGTTGGAAATCATCACGCACCAGGGCTTCCCCGCCCCCGCGAGACGTTTCATCCCCGCAATGCCGGCCTGCATGATTTTGTAGTCCGGCAGGTCTTCAAAGCGCTTGCCGCCTTCAGGGCCACCTTCCGGAATCGTGCGGTAGAGCAGGTTGTTGCCCCAGTCCGGACGAAGCATATCGCCCGGCTTGCGTGTGGCTGCATCCGTGTTTTCGTCGCGCGTTTTCGCCCACTGTTGCAGGCTCCGCCCGACGAGTCCGCGGTCCTGTTCGAGCGCACTGAGATTGTCGAAACCACAACTCTCCGGCGTAATATTGCGGCCCACATGCAGCTTGCCTGCGTAACCCAATCCATAGCCCGCGGCTCGCAGCCACAGGCCCCAGAATGGTGTTTCAGCGTAAGGGTTCAGATGAATGGCCGTGTCGGTGGAGACGTTGTTGTAGACGCCATGCTCGGAGGGATAAAGCCCGCTCATAAAACTCGTGCGGGAAGGGCAACAATGCGGCGCGGGACAGTAGGCCGAGTTGAACGCCACCGACTGCTTGAGGAACGCATCCATGTGCGGCTTGACGACGGGGCTGCCTGGCAGCACAGTCGAGCCGCACTGCTGGTCGGGCATGAAGATGAGGACGTTCGGAGAACCCGCTGGAGCTGTCGCAGCCGCGCGCTCAGGACTCTTCTCCTCAGCCGTGGCGCCGACTCCGGTGGCTGCGACAACACTGGCCGATACTGCGCTCTGCAGAAAACTGCGCCTGCTGATCATGGTCCCTCCGCGAGCCGCAAGCTTCCCTTCACTTGACGGTATAGCTATGCAGGCCACTGCCGATCTGCTCCGTGCGGCCGTCGGGCAACGTCACTGTTGCTGTCGTATTCGCTGGAATCTTCATTGCAAAGTGCCCCGTCGCGCGGCTCCAGTCCGTCATCACCGTGCCGTAAGTCGAGTCGTACTCCGTGTGCATCTGCGGCAGCCGGGCATCGAAGTGCGGCTTGATCGTCAGATGATGATAGCCCGCGCCACTCGCGTCGCTGTCGATGCCCGCGACACGCCGGAACACCCACGCCATCACCGAACCGAACGCGTAGTGGTTGTAGGAGTTCATGCTGGGGTCGCCGGTGTCGCCGTTCCAGCGCTCCCACCACGTCGTCGCGCCCTTACGCACCATGTAACCCCACGATGGATACGTGTCCTGCAGCAATAACTTGTAGGCCACGTCCGCTCGTTGATTGTCATCCAGCACGAACATCAGAAAGGGCGTGCCCAGGAAGCCCGTCGTCAGGTGATACTGATGTGCTTCGATGTCCTTCACCAGCAGATCGGTCATTTTGGTGCGCATCTCCGGAGGAGCGATGCCGGCATAGAGCGTCACTACGTAACCAGTCTGCGTGTTGCCTTTCACAGAGCCATCCGCAAGCACATACGCCTTGCGATACGCGGCGGCGACATGATCGTAGAGGTCCTGATACTTTGCGGCATCGTCGTCGCGGTGCAGCGCGGTCGCCATCTCCTTCATGTCGCGCGCCACGATGGCCCAGTATGCGGTTGCGATCAGGTCCTTCGGCGTGTTCTGGTCGGGTGCGAGCCAGTCGGCATAATTTGCGCCGAGTTTCTTGCGCCGCAGGTAGTCGGGATTTGTTTTCAGGATGAAGTCCATGTAACGCTCCATCTCCGGCCATGAGCGTTCGAGCAGTGACGTGTCGCCATACTGCTGCCACGCCGCATACGGCACGAGCACACCAGCATCTGCCCAGCCCGGCGCGCCTTCTTCGCGCTGCAGAAGGTCGGGGGCAATGTCGGTGAACGCGCCGACGCCGGTCTGCGCATCGTCAATATCCATCATGAATTTATGCGTGAAGCTGGCGATATCGAAGTTGTATGTGCCGGTGCGCCAGAAGACGCCGGCGTCGCCCATCCATCCCATGCGCTCATCGCGCTGCGGGCAGTCTGTGGGGATAGAAAAGAAGTTGCCGCGCTGGCCCCAGAAGCCGAGCTTGCCCATGCCATTCAGCAGCTCGCTGGAACTCTTGAAACGGATCGACGGTTGTTCGGGCAGGCTGTTGTACACCAGGCCATCAATGCTCGCCGTGGTCGGCGTACCGGGATATCCGGAGAGCTCGACATAGCGGAAGCCGTGGAACGTAAACATCGGCGTGTAGGTTTCTTCGCCCTTGCCGGAGAGTGTATACGTGTCCGTTACGGTCGCGTTGCGCAGGTTCTCGGTGTAGATGCTGCCGTCGGGATTAATGCGCTCCGCAAAGCGCATGCGCACCACCGTGCCGCGCGGACCGTGGACATGCAGCGCGATGTTGCCCACCATGTTCTGCCCCATGTCGAAGACCACGGGATGCGCCGCATTCGCCGCGCTCATCGCAGCGGGATGCAGCGTGATGTTGTTGTTGATGGAGAGATCGGGCTGCGCCGTCAGCTTCACCGCGGACGGTACCGTGCCCGTCACAGCATCGGTCCAGCCGCTGGCTTTGAATCCCGGAGCGTTCCAGCCCGGAGCATCAAGGCGAGCGTCGTACACCTCGCCACCATAAATCTCCGACGACAACACGGGAGAGGCCGCGGTCTGCCACGTCGGGTCCGTAGCAATCGTTTTATGCGAGCCGTCCGCGAAGGTGATGTCCAGTTGCCCCAGCATCATGTCGGGCTGCTCGAAGTATCGAATGCCAGACCACAGGAGCGGGGATCCATGCCAGCCCGCCGCCAGCATGGCCGCAATCGTGTTCTGACCCTTCACCAGCATCGAGGTGACGTCGTAGGTCTGATACAGCACGCGCTTGTTGAAGTCGGTAAAACCGGGATTGAGCAGCGTTTGCGGAACGATCGCCTTGCCATTCAGGAACGCACGATATGCGCCCATCGCAGTAATCGTCAGGCGCGCCGAGCGGACTTGCGAGCCCAGCGAAAAATCCTTGCGCAGCAGTGAAACATCAGTGGATACACGCGTCGCTGGCCCCTCGTCTCTAACCGCTTTACCCGTCCAGAACACTGTCGAAATATTTCCCACTTCCTCTGCCGGCTTCCAATCGCCGCCAGCCGCCCGCGCGCTCCAACTTTTATCGCTGACGATCCGCCGCTCCACTCCATCCTGCTCCGTAATGCGGATGGTCGCAGCAAACGCCGCACCCGTGGTGGCCGGGGCCTTTACCTGAGGCGCACTCACATTCACCAGGATGTCGTTATCGCCCTTCGTCCCCGGGCCGAATTTCAGCACCCTCAAAATCTCTTCGTAGTCGAACGAGCTCCATATCGTATGCTCGCCCGTAACTTGTCCATTCACGCGTGCCGTGAACGGCCCGTGCGCCACAACCTGCAGGCTCGCCAGCTTCGGCCTGGCATCGAGGTGCAGCGTGTAATGAAATTCCGCGGACGTACCCGAAGGCACTTTGCGTGGATCCGCGCCGGGCAGCCACAGCCAGCGAACATCCGCGAGTTCCTTGTTCGCGGCGGGATCGTCGCGGCGAATCCACTGCGCTTTCCAATCGGAGGGCGACAACAGGCCGGTCTCAAACCACGCCGCCGCCGACACCGAGCTAACGCCCTTGCTGTCCCATGTTTTCACTCGCCAGAAGTAGCGTTGCTGTGGCTGCAACGCTGGTCCGCCGTACACAATGTTGATCGAGTCCGAGCCGGTGACGCGCCCCGAATCCCACACCGCCGTCTTGGGTTTCAGCAAGCTCGCGGCGTCTGTCGCGACGGTCACTTCGTACGCACTCTGCATCCAGTTGGGCGTGATGGAATTGCTCTGCCACTCAAAGACGGGCTTCGCAACGTCGATGCCAAGCGGGTTCGTCATGTGCTCTGTGCGCAGATGCACCGGCAATGCAAAAACAGCCGGGGACGATGTGGCCACCAGCACACACACAACGCATTGCTTGATTGACACGAAATTCATCTTGGTTCTCCAGATTTCCTATTTGAAACGACCATGCCGGATTAAAACTCTGACTCCGAATTAAAACATAGTATCCTTCAGAACCAGTGCGGGCCTGCCGCAATTCTGGCACCGTTTACATCATGAAGGAGATTTTATGGACCGTCGCGATTTTCTGAAGACTACCGGCGCCGCCGCTGCCGCTGCCACACTTTCCAAGAGCGGAATCGCCGCAGTCACTCCGGCGCTGGCCGCCGGTCGCACGGTGCTGCCGATCAATCGCGGCTGGAAGTATCGGGCTTCGGCGAGCCCCGCGGCGCATGGGGCCGATTCGAGCGAGGCGGCCTTCGTTCGCGTCAACGTGCCGCACACCAACAAGGTGCTGCCATGGCACGGCTTCGACGACAAGGTGTACGAGTTTATCTCCACCTATCGCCGCGCGATTAAAGTGCCCGCGAGCGCGCATGGCAAGCGTGTTTTTGTCGACTTCGAAGGCGTCATGCTGGCTTCCACCGTATACCTCAACGGCAAGCGGCTGGGTGAATACCGCGGCGGATACACGCCGTTCTCCTTCGAGCTCACCGGCCATCTCAATCCCTCCGGAGTCAATTTGCTTTCGCTGGATGTCGACTCCACCGAGCGCAAGGACATCCCACCCTTCGGCAACGAAGTCGACTACCTCACCTTCGGCGGCATCTATCGCGAGGTCGCGCTCCGTATCGTCCCGCAGGTCTTCATCGAAAACATCCACGCGAAAACGAAGGACGTTCTCACGTCGAGCCCTTCCGTCGACGTCGAAGTCTATCTCGACCGCTCCGAAGCGGCCAGTCCCGGCGCGCTGTCGGTGCTCGCCGAGTTGCGCGACGGCGATCGCGTGATCGCGCACGGCACGGCGCGCGTCACCACACCGCCGGTGAAGCAGCACAATCCAGCCGACGCCGATCAGGCAATTGGCGCGAAAGCGTACGACCCTGCTCTCGATGCTCCGTCAGCCGTTGTGACCCTCTCCGGCTTCAGCAGTCCGATCGAGCTTTGGGACCTGAACCATCCGCGCCACTACACCGTCCATGTGCAGCTACTCAACGATGGCAAGGCCGTCGACGAGGACACGCGCCGCATCGGATTCCGCGAGGCGATCTTTACCGACCATGGCTTTTCGTTGAACGGAAAGATCGTCAAACTGCACGGTCTCGACCGGCACCAGACGTTTCCATGGGTGGGCCAGGCGATGTCTGCGCGCGCGCAGCGACAGGACGCGAAGATCATCCGCAAGGACTGCAACTGCAACATTGTGCGCACATCGCACTATCCGCAGTCGCGCCACTTTCTGGACGCGTGCGACGACCTCGGCCTGCTGGTGCTCGAAGAAATTCCCGGCTGGCAGCACATCGGCGACCTCGCCTGGCAGGACGTGTCGGTGGACAACGTCCGCCGCATGGTGCGCCGCGACTGGAACCACCCTTCGATCATCCTGTGGGGCGTTCGCATCAACGAGAGCCCCGACAACCACGACTTCTACACCCGCACCAACAACCTGGCACGCGCGCTCGACGCCACGCGACAGACCTGCGGCATCCGCACCGGGGGCAACTACGGCTCGGAGTTCCTTGAAGACGTTTTCACCTTCAACGACTTTGACTGGCCTATGAAGAAGCCAAACCATCCGCGCTTCCTCAATACCGAATTTGTTGGCCACACTTTTCCCACCAAAACCATCGACGCCTACGAGCGTCAGCTTGAGCATGTCATTCGTCATGCGCGCATCCACGATCATCTCGCCTCCGATCCGCAGTACGCCGGAGGTCTCGGCTGGTGCGCCTTCGACTACAACACGCATGACAATTTCGGCTCCGGCGATCGCATCTGCTACCACGGTGTCATGGATATCTTCCGCACCCCGAAGCCGGCCGCGGGCTTCTATAAATCGATGGTCGATCGTGCGGAAGAGATTGTGCTCGAGCCCGCGTTCCTGTGGGCACGCAATGACGAGTCGATCAACTTCAAACACGCTTTTATTTCGTCGAATGTAGACACAGTCCGCATGCTCACCATGAATGAGCGGGGCGAGCACTTGATCGCCGAAGGCGGACCGGACCGCGTGCAGTTTCCGCACCTCAAATACCCGCCGTTCACCTTCGACGTCGGCAGCAAAGTTTCCAAAGCCGCTTGGGGAGACCTGCGCATCGACGGCCTGGTCGACGGCAAGGTGGTCATCTCGAAGAAGTATTCAGCCTCAGGCGCGGACAAGGAGTTCGTACTGGTCGCCGACGAGACAACGCTGGTTGCCGACGGCGCCGATGCAGTCCGTGTCGTGCTGCGCGTCAACGACGAGTATGGTAATCTTCGGCATTACGCTGCGGACGCCATCGAGTTGACACTCACCGGCCCCGCGGAACTGATTGGCGACAATCCTTTTGGATTGATCGGCGGAACGGGGGCGGTGTGGATACGAGCGACAGAAATGGCAGGCACTGTGACCCTGAAAGGAAAGCATCCTTATCTTGGAGTCGCTTCCGTAACGCTTCATATCAAAGCTGCGCAGCCGGAGCTCGCCTGATGGGCCGAGCTACAGGATCGGTTTGCAACAGCAGCATTCGATGTTGCTCCCCCGTGCTACCGCGCAAATAAGTTCCAACAGATTACATTGACACCCCTACTCGCGTGAGCTTATACATAGGTGCGTTTGGAACCGCTTACATATTGGGTGTCAAGCCATAGTCTGCCTTAAATTTGGTTGATTAACCTGAACTTCAGGAGCCCTTACATGCCTCGGCAAACACTTTTCGGAGTGACCTTCCGCCCTTTTCTTTCCCTGTTATTTCTATCCGCCTGGATACTTGCTGGCAGCATGGCGGCTTCAGCGCAAGTCGATACCGGAGCCATCGTCGGCGGCGTCACCGACAATACAGGCGCCGTACTTCCCGGCGCGCGCGTGACCGTGACCGAGCAGAACACCGGCATCAAAATGACGGTCACGGCAGGCGCTAACGGCGAATATGCCATCAGCCCACTCAAGCTCGGCTTGTATCGTGTTTCGGTCGAAAAAGAAGGCTTCAAGACCAGCGTGCGCTCAGACATCGACGTTACGATCCAGTCGCGTCTCGAAGTTAATTTCAAACTCGAAGTCGGCTCCGTGACTCAGGACGTCCAGGTGGAATCGACTTCCCCGATCCTCGAAACGCAGACCTCGTCGATCCAGCAACTGGTGGAAGCGCGCGCGATCAACGACCTTCCGCTCAACGGACGCAACCCGTCGTTTCTGGCACAGCTTTCACCCGGCGTCACGTTCGCCCAGAACGACGCTCGCAATCTACAAGGCACCGGATCGTTTACGGCCAACGGCGCGGGCCGGACGCAGAACAACTACCTGCTCGACGGCATGGACAACAACGCCGCGGTGGGCGACCTCGTCAACCAGGGCCAGTATGTCGTGATGCCTCCTCCCGATGCGCTGCGCGAGTTCACCGTGCAGACCAGCAACTACTCAGCGGAGTTCGGCCACTCAGCCGGCGCCGTACTCAACGTCACCACCAAGTCCGGCGCAAATGCCTTCCACGGCGATCTGTGGGAGTACCTGCGCAACGACGTCTTCGACGCGAAAGACTATTTCGTGCTCTCGACGCAACGCAAGCCGGAGTTCCGGCTCAACCAGTACGGCGGCACACTCGGCGGCCCAGTCATCATTCCGCATCTCTACAACGGCCGCGATCGCACTTTCTTCTTCGTCGACTACCAGGGTTCACGCGTTGTGCAGGGCAAAACCTATACCGTCACCGTTCCAACCACGGCGGAGCAAAGCAGCAATTTCGGCAATCTTTCCGACTTGATCGCTCTACAGTCCGGAACAACGACCGATGCGCTGGGACGCGTGTTTCCCAAAGGAACCGTGTTCGACCCAGCCACTACGCGAACCATTGCCGTCGGCGTCGACCCCGTTACGGGCCTGACAGCGAAGGCCGCGGGTTTCGTGCGCGATCCCTTTTATACCGGTTCGCTGCTGGGCAAGACGACCTTCACCGACGCCGCCTCCATCGCACTGATGAACCAGATTCCGGCAGGCCGCATCAACTCCGGCGCCGTCAATCTGCTGCATCTTTACCCGATGCCAACTGCAGCGGCATTGACCAAAAACTTTACGACCAGCCCCAACATCATCAACAACGGCTACAGCTTCGATACCCGCCTGGACAATCAGTTCACGCCGAACGACTCTGCCTTCTTTCGCTACAGCTTCTTCCATAACGACGAAGTGTACCCGGGTCCGTTCCCCGGTGTGGCAGACGGCAGTTCATCGCGTCCCGGAACCGGCTACACGGAATCGCAGAACGGAGCCTTGAGTTATACCCACGTCTTTTCTTCTCATCTGGTGAATGAAACCCGCGTCGGCTACAGCCGCGTGTTCGACAAACGTCTGCAGCCAAGCGCGAACGTTACCGGTATCCCCGCCCAGTACGGCATCCCGGGAGTTCCCCAGATCCCCGAGAACGGCGGTCTGCCGCTGTTTGAGTTCGGCCAACTCGCCAGTCTTGGCGCGCCGACGACAATCCCCAGCGATAAGGCTAGCGATGTCTGGCAGGCCACGGAGAACCTTTCCATCGCCCGCACCACTCATCAGATCCGCACCGGCGTCGAGTACCAGCATGTTGCCTTTCCCGAGGCCACGCCAACCGCGCCGCGCGGCGACTTCACCCATGGAGGCACCTTTACCTCGGTTGTCGCCAATACCGATGCCTCGACAGATCGCGCCCAGTTTGTCATCAACCCGGAAGCGGCGACAGTTCCCAATGGCATCAACAACCTGGGCGGCGCGAACAACCTGAACGCCACCAGCTTTCCGCCGGTCTACGACAACTATCGCCAGTATTTCGGCGCTTATGTTCAAGACTCCTGGCGCGCCACATCGAACCTTACTCTCAACATCGGCCTCCGTTGGGAGTACGTCGGTGTACCCGGAGAAAGTACCGGCCGCATCAGCAACTTTGTCTCCGCCTTCACCGGAGACACTTCGGACGGCGTTTCGCGCTACTACATGCCGCAGCAGGACATAGCGGCTCTCCCTCCGGCATTCACTACCTTCCTGGCGGCGAACAGCATCATCCTCACGCCGACGAACGACCACCTGATCGGCATTGCCCCCAAGGACAACTTCGCGCCAAGATTCGGCTTCGCCTTTCAGCCGTTCCAGAAGATGTCAGTTCGCGGCGGTTACGGTCTCTTCTTTCAGCCGAACCAGAACCACGGCCTTTCCGTCTCGCCTTTCATCAACTTTCCCTTCCAGGTGACCACCAGCTTCGCTGCCGGAAGCTCGGTCGCGGGAATTGTGAACCCCGCAACCGGTCTGGCGGATGGCAGCATCGGCCCACTCTCGCAAGGCCTGCAGAACATCTCCCTTTCGCCCTCGACGGTGTCTCCGGGAGGTCTCACGTTCAACGGAGAACCGCGTTTTCCGAAGACCGCGTACAGCCAGGCATATAGCCTCCAGATCCAGTATCAGGTTCTCCCCAACACAGTCTTCTTCGTAGGCTATGTCGGCGGCGATTCGCGGCATATTCAGGACAGCATTGGAACCAACACCACCAGCAAGATCGCGACTCCGACCACGACCTTGAAGACCATCGCCTTCTTTCCGAACCTTGCGACTGGCGGCAGCTACGTCAGCCACAATGGCTTCAACGTCTACAACTCGCTGCAGTTTGGCGCGGAGCGGCGCTTCCACAGCGGCTTCGCATTCACCGCCAATATGACCTGGTCCAAGTGCATGGGCGACATTCGCGACCTGCTCGACAACGGCGTCGGCGGCTTTCGCGCGCCGTATGTTGCGGGCATGGGCCTCTCTGCGGACAACACGCTTTGCGATATTGACGTCCGCCGGATCGTCCACACCAGCGGAACCTATGAGCTTCCGTTCGGAAAAGGAAAGCCGTTCCTGCAGCACGGCATCGGGAAATGGGTCGCCGGTGGATGGTCGACGAACTGGATCTTTACCGGTCAGGACGGACAGCCGTTCTCCGTGGCCTGCGCAGCGACCTCCGCTTCGGGCCTGGGCTGCTTTGCGCTCAAGGTGCCGGGACAGGGCCTCTACGACGGTCCGCACAACACCACCAACTTCCTCAACGCCAATGCTTTTGTCAGTCCGCCGGTAGCTTCCGCCACCAACACCACGCTCGCCGTCCTCGGAGGCCCGGGTGCGCAGGTGACAGGGCCCCCGTTCCGCCGGTTCGATATGTCCATCTTCCGCCGCTTCCCCTTCATTCGCGAAACCTACTTTGAGTTCCGTGCCGAGGCGTTCAACGTGACCAACACGCCGAACTTTGGCCAACCCGGCCAGCTCAACTACACCACGCCGTCAACCTTCTCGCAGATCACAGCCACCCGCGACAACCCTAACGATCCACGCGAAATGCAGTTCAGTCTGAAGTACTACTTCTAACCAATAGCTTCACCCCGACGCGCAGCCGACAAGAACACCGTCTGCTGCGCGTTTTGGTGTTCTAAATTGTGTTCAACATGAAACATGTTGCAATTGATTACTACGGATTGTTAGTATGCACTGGTTGGCAGCAGCAGCATTTCCCTTCGCTGAAGCGATACGCTCCTTGCTTCGGCGTCGTTCTTCGGTCTGTGGAGAAAGTTTTAGCCCGTGCAAACTCGTGTCTCCAAAGATCGACGTACCGACCCCGCGCCGGAGAGTATGGCACTGCGCACGGCTTTCTATACCTGCATGATTGTGGCCGCCTCGGGCCTGATCGGGCCGCCGGTAGCGCTGGCTGTGGGCCTGGTCTTCGGACTCACTACCGTCCATCGCTTCCACAAGGAAACCCGTCACCTTTCCAGATTCCTGTTGCAGGCTGCTGTCGTTTGCCTTGGGTTCGGCATGAACCTGGGGCAGGTTCTGCACGCCGGCGCATCGGGGTTCGTCTACACGGCGATCAGCATCGGTTTCGCCCTCGGCATCGGCATTTTGCTGGGTTATCTACTCAAGGTCGGCAAAACCCAGTCGCAGTTGATCAGCATCGGCACCGCCATCTGCGGTGGCAGCGCCATTGCCGCCATGGGCCCGGTGCTGCTGGCGAATGAAGAGGAGATGAGCGTTTCGCTGGGCACGGTCTTCGTGCTCAACTCGGTGGCGCTGCTGCTGTTTCCGCTCATCGGCCACCTCGTGCATTTCAGCGAGACGCAGTTCGGGCTGTGGGCCGCACTGGCGATCCACGACACCAGTTCTGTCGTCGGCGCCAGCGCCAAATATGGCCCGACAGCCCTGGCGGTCGGCACCACGGTCAAGCTCACACGAGCGCTCTGGATCGTGCCACTCGCCATCACCGCCGCGATGCTGAAGAAGAGCAAGAGCAAGGTCAACTGGCCGTGGTTCATCCTGTATTTTTGTTTCGCTGCCTTACTGGCGACCTACGTGCCGCGCTACATTCCGCAGTCTGCCGTGCTGTTTGACGATCTGAACCGCCTCGGCCGTGCCGCGCTCACTACGGTATTGTTTTTGATTGGAACAAGCATCACGCGGAGTACCCTGCGTGAAGTCGGCGTGCGTCCGTTGATCCAGGGTGTAACACTGTGGATCATCGTGGCGACCGCATCTCTCTGGGCGATCCACGCACACTGGATCGCACTATAGCTGCGGAGGCCGCCCAATGAACGCCATCGAGTTCTCGTTGCTGATCGGCGCGGCCTCGCTGCTGGCGGGATTTCTGGGCTCGCTCACCGGCCTGGGCGGCGGAGTCGTCATCGTCCCCGTGCTGGCACTGCTGTTCAAAGTCGACATCCACTACGCTATCGGAGCGTCGCTGGTCTCGGTGATTGCCACTTCCTCGGGTTCGAGCGCCGCCTACGTCCGCAAGGGCTTTTCCAACATGCGCATCGGCCTTCTGCTGGAAATCGCCACTACCATCGGTGCGATTCTCGGCGCATTCTTAGCATCCGGAACGCCGACCCGAAAGATTGCCATCATCTTCGGCTGCGCGCTTCTGCTCTCGGCAGCCATCTCCGGGCGGTACAGGAAAAGGCAGACCGAAGAACGGCCGGACGACCCGCTCGCCACTCGGCTTCGGCTCAACGGCAGCTATCCCGTCGGCGAAGGAATGGAGCGGTATCAGGTCCGGCGCGTTCCCCTCGGGTTCGGCCTCATGTTCGGGGCAGGAACGCTCTCCGGCCTGCTCGGCATCGGCTCCGGCGCGGTCAAGGTGCTCGCGCTCGACGAAGCGATGCTGATCCCCTTCAAGGTCTCCACCGCTACCAGCAACTTCATGATCGGTGTAACCGCCGCGGCCAGCGCCGGCATTTATCTAAGCCGCGGCTACGTGCAGCCGGCCATTGCGATGCCGGTAACGCTGGGAGTGCTCGCCGGCTCGCTGCTGGGGACACAGTTCATGGTACGGGCGCGAACACAGGCCATCCGCGTTCTCTTCGCCGTCGTCATCGCCGCGCTGGGCGTCGAGATGATCTACAACGGCTTCACGGGGAGGCTCTAAATGGGGCCGCGCACCATCACCATCGCAAGCGCCGAGCAGGACAGCAGAATGGAAGCGCAGGTCGGCATGTTACTGCGCATCGGTGTGCTGTCGTCGGCCGCGGTCATCCTGCTGGGCGGGGTGCTCTTCCTCATGCATCATGGCCGTTCCGTGGTCGACTTCAGGATCTTTAGCGGCACTCCGCAGGAGCTGCGCCGCCCCAGCTCTATTCTGATCAACGCACTGCACGGCAACGACCTCGCCATCATCCAGTGCGGCATCCTGATGCTTATCGCGACGCCGGTTGCGCGGGTCGCATTCTCCATCTTCGTGTTCCTCGAAGAGCGCGACTTCCTCTACGTCACCATCTCGGCGCTGGTCTTACTCATCCTGCTCTATAGCCTCATCTGGCAGCATTAACCTGAAAGGAAATTTGCATGAACTGGAATCGCAGATCGTTTCTCACCACCGGCGCCGCCGCCCTCGGCACTCTTGCCACACTCTCCCCCACAGCAGAAGGACAGCTTGTCTTCCAGCAGGCAGACTGGAAAGCCGCGGAGTTCAGCGCGCTGGTAAAACATACCGGCCGCGCCAAACAGGTCTTCGATGCGCGCGCCATCGGCGATGGAAAGTTCCTGCAGGGCATGAAGAACTCGATCAACGGATTTCAATTCGGCTTCGGCATCGCTCCTGCCTCGATCAAGGTCGTTGCCGCCCTTCACGGCCCGGCTAACCTGCTGAACTTCTCCGACGCCATGTGGGAGAAGTATCCGCTCGGACAGTTCGCCCAGCTCAACGACCCCAAGACGGGCAAGCCTGCGACACGGAATCTTTATCTCCACAAGACCGGCAACACTGCCACCGACCTCAACGATCGCAGCTCGATCTATCAGGACTGGACCATCGAAGCGCTGCAACAACGCGGCATGCAGATGTTGAGCTGCCACAACGCCACCGAAGAAGCTGTACGCGCCATGGTTACGCAGGCATCACTAAAAGCCGATCCCGAAGAGATCGTGCATGACCTGCAGGCCAACACCGTTCCCGGTGTGCTGATCGTCCCGGCGATGGTATCTGCGATTTCGCTGCTCCAGTCCGAAGGGCACTTTACTTACGTTTCCGCCTGAGGAGGGCCGCCGATGCGCACATTCGTCGTCGCAATTCTGTGTTCGCTGCCGCTCTGCGCCCTGGCGCAGACTGCACCGCCGTGGAGCAAGGGTGCAAACGCGCCCGCACAGGACAAGGGTCTCGTCTTCCACGTCGATGACATCGACAACGTGCCCGACCTGCACGGCAATCCGCAGGACGCGAAGCTCGTGCTCTACATCGGCGGCAATCAGTTCTTCGTGATGCCGCGGCTCATCGCGGGCTTCACGAAGCAACACCCCGAGCTTGCGGGCGGCATCTTCTACGAGACGCTGCCACCCGGCATCCTGCGCAAACAGATGGACGCGAACAACACCATCACGCTCGGCAACCTTACGCTTCACGCGGTGCCTGACGTCTACGAGGCCGGCGCGAATGTGCTCGACGACATGCGTCAGCGCAACCAGGTCGACCACGTCGTTCGCTACACCACCAACACGCTGCAGATCATGGTCGCCGCCGGCAATCCGAAACACATTACCGGACTGAAGGATCTCGCCGCGCCAGCCGTTCGCGTGTCCATGCCGAACATCGAAACCGAGGGCGTTGCGAAACAGATTCAGGACTCGCTGCGCAAGGCCGGCGGCGACGACCTGGTCCGCGCCGTCTACGAACAGAAGGCCCACGCCTGCACAACGTTTCTCACCCAGGTCCACCACCGCCAGACGCCCATGCGTATCCTCGTCGGTCAAAGCGACGCTGGTGTCGTCTGGACTTCCGAAATTCTGTTCCAGCAAAAGATCGGCAACCCGATTGCCGGCGTGCCCATTCCTGACAGCCAAAACGCAACGGGAGTCTATGCCGCGGGCATGGTCGCCAATGCACCACACGCCGCAGCAGCGATTGCGTGGCTCGACTACCTGCAATCCCCCGAAGCACAGGCCGCCTACGCCGAGTTCGGCTTCAAACCCTACACCGCGAGCGAAAAACATCCATGAAACGCCGCACCAGCATCGTGCTCATGTCGGCGATTGCCGTGGTGTATGTTGCGGCGATCGCGGTCAGCCTGCACATCCGGAATTTTTCGCTGCTGGACTGGTGGCACCATCCCGGCAGCGGCGCCGCATGGAGACCGCCGGACACCGCCAGCATTCCCTCAGGTCCGCTCGGTGACAGCATCCGGCGCGGCGCTCTGCTGTTCGACGAGACGCCGCTGTACGCTGCGCAATACACGCCGTCGAAGATCAGCTGCACCAGTTGCCACGCGGAGGGCGGCATCCAGCCGTACGCTTCGCCGATGGTCGGCCTGCCGCCACTCTTCCCGATGTTCAACGAGCGCGCCGGTCACATGATCACCATGAAGGACCGCGTCCAGGAGTGCTTCGTCCGCAGCGAAAACGGCACGCCACTTTCCTACACCGGCCCCGAAATGGAGTCGCTGGTGGACTACATCACCTGGCTCTCGCAGCCGCAGCCGAACCGCCGCCGCTTCGCCGGACGCGGCCTCGTCAAGCTGCCCGTCCTGACACCAGACCCGCAGCACGGCGCACAAATCTACGCCGCCCAATGTTCCGGCTGCCACGGATCCGACGGCCAGGGCCGGCTGCCGCAGTTTCCCCCTCTGTGGGGACCGTACTCCTTCAACGATGGCGCCGGCATGAACACGCTGCCCAAGCTGGCTGCGTTTATCCAGCACAATATGCCGCAAAACCGCATGGGAATCCTTTCGCCACAAGACGCCTACGACGTTGCCGGCTTCGTCCACGCGCAGCCGCGTCCAGCCTTCAATCAGGCATACAAACACTTCTAAAGGTTCGCAAATCGATGTCAATCATTTTCAATAGATTGACTTTGCCACCTACCTCTATCTATAGTCAAAATCGACCCGCCGAAAGGAATCACGCGCCGCATGTCCATGAAGCTCTCCCCCGGAAAGATCGCCGGCCTCAAAGCCATGTCAGACGAGCGCGGTGTAATCGCCGCCGCCGCCATGGACCAGCGCGGCCTGCTGAAGAAGATGCTGGCCAAGGCCCTCGGTGGAGCGGAACCGCCGCTGGAAATGATGACGGAGTTCAAGCGGATCGTCGCGGGTACGCTGACCAAACATGCTTCGGCCATGCTGCTCGACGTCGAGTACGGCCTGCCAGCCTCGAAGAACATCAACGGCAAGGGACTGCTGCTCGCGTACGAAAAATCCGGCTACGACACCAGCGGCCCGGAGAAGCTGCCCTCGCTTACCGAAGGCTGGTCCGTGATGCGACTGAAGGAAGCCGGCGCCGACGGCATCAAGATCCTCATCTACTACAACCAGTATGAAAACGAGTGGGTGAACGAGCAGAAGAAAGCCTGGCTGGAGCGCATCGGCCAGGAATGCCTCGCGATGGAGATGCCACTCTTCCTCGAGTTTCTCGCCTACGACGTTCACGGCGAAAACGAAGCCGGCCTGGCCTACGCCAAACGCAAGCCGGAGATCGTGCGCTACTGTACGGAAGAGTTCACCAAAGACCGCTATGCCGCCGACGTGCTCAAAGTCGAACCGCCGGTACAGATGGCATTCGTCAGCGGCACGCAGGCCTTCAAGGGCGAGGCAGCCTACACTCGCGATGAAGCCATGGAGCTCTTCCGCTCGACCGCCAGTTATACCGACAAGCCGATGGTCTATCTCTCCGCCGGCACCACCAGCGCGGTCTTCATCGAGATGCTCGAGCTTGCTGCCGAAAGCGGCGTGGAGTTCCACGGCGTGCTCGGCGGCCGTGCCACATGGCAGGACGGCGCTCCCATCTTCGCGACACAGGGCGAAGCGGCATTGCAGCAATGGCTCGACACCGTCGGCACGCAGAACATCACCAACGTCAACAATGTATTGAAAGCGGCGCGGCCCTGGTACGAAGCGCGCAGCATGAAGAGCGCATAGCGGCCACATCTTGATACCCTGATTCCGCCTCGTGTTTTACATGGAGCCGGACGGGGAGCCTAAGAGATTACTCCGGAGTACCGGTTGTCACAAGCTCTCTATCCACGCTCCACCAAGATGGCCGACGAGATGGCTGCACCACCCGATCCCACGGTGAGCCGGCGGCGCTGGCTTATCCTTTCCCTGCTCTTCCTCATCACAGTCATCAACTTCGTCGACCGCCAGACACTTTCCATCCTGGCGCCGCTGCTGCGCACCACGTTGCATCTTTCCAACGAGCAGTACGGTCGCATCGTCTCCGCATTTCAGTTCGGCATGATGTCTGGCGAATTTCCGATGGGCTATCTCATGGATCGCTGGGGTGCGCGCCTGGGCCTGTCACTGGCGGTGATTTCGTGGTCTGCCGCCACCGGCGCGCAGATATTCGCTGGCTCCGGCCTGAGCTTCGGCGTAATTCGTTACTGGATGGGCCTCACCGAGTGCGGCAATTTTTCGGGCGGCGTAAAGACGGTCACGCGCCTCTTCCCCCGCAAGGAACGCACGCTCGCCATCGGCATCTTCAACAGCGGCAGCATGGTCGGTACAACCATCGCGACGCCGCTGGTCGTCTTCCTGGCGCGGCGTTACGGCTTCCACACGGCGTTCCTGGTGCCGGCGTCACTGGGCTTCGTCTGGATTGTCGTCTGGTGGATCCTGTATCGCCGCGAGCCCAAACCGGCGAAAGAAGGCGACATCAAGCAGGAATCGCTCCGGACCATGCTCAGCCAGTCCTCCTCGTGGGCCGTCATGATGTGCCGTTTCTTCATCGGTCCGGTAATCCAGTTTTATTGGTATTGGATTCCGAGCTATCTTGTCGACGTCCGTCACATGTCGTTCGCGCAGATCGGCATCATCGGCTGGCTTCCCTTTCTGCTCGGCGATATCGGCGGCGTGATGGGGGGCGGGGCCGCAGGCTTTCTGCAGCGGCGCGGCGTGCCCATTCTCCGCGTCCGTCAGATCACCATGTACGGCAGCGCCCTGGTCTGCATCGCCAGCCTGATCGTGCCCTACACCAACAGCGCAGCCATCGCCCTGACGCTGATCGGCATCGCCATGCTGGCCGACAACTTTCTTTCCGCCAATATGTACGGAGCCATCACGGATCTCTTCCCCGACCATCAGGTAGGCCGCGCAACGGGCTTAACGGGCGTCGCCAGCGGGCTTAGTGGCCTGCTCTTTCCGCTGCTGACCGGTCGCCTCGTCGACAAAGTCTCCTACACGCCGGTCTTCATCATGGTCGCCATCATGCCGCTGCTCGGAACGATCGCGCTATTCGTCATCGCGCGAAAATATCGCCAGCACCGGGACCTGACCATCTCCCAACTCGACATATAGCGATGAAGCGGGTCATTCCTGTTCCCTTATCAACGTGGAGCAAACCCATGTAGATGTGTAGAACGGGTGCGAGAACTGGAGCCGTCTCTAAGCGCTGAAAGCGCGACGCTATACCAGCCCAGGGCGGACGGGGTCCCCGACGAGCGGCCTTTTGCTCGTTGGGGAAGGTAGCCCTGGGGTAATGCCACCGAAAGAACAGAGCGCTGAAGGCGCGACCTATAACCGCCGCGATGCCACAAACGCTGGATACCGTGGATTGAGGCGGGGATAGGTCGCGCATTCAGCGCTCTACTCGTGGGCCGGCCCTGTACATGGGGCTTGCGCCCCATGCTGGTATAGGGCGCGCCGTTGGCGCTCTTTGAGCGGCTGTAGTAGAGGCTGGAGCCACTACTGTCACTCACACGGCCGCGGTTCGGTTTGGAAAACGCTGAAGACTCGACCTACGGATGTCCTGATCTGCAATTACGTCAGAACGAAAATGCCATAGCCACGTACACTCAGACCCGGTTCACCGCATTCTGTGCGCTCTTGCCTTCGAGCACCCGCGTTACGTCATCGCAAATCGCATTCATCACGCGGTGTTGCGCTTCGTGCGTAAAGGCGGCGATGTGGGGCGTCAGAATCAGGTTTGGTATCTGCTCCAGTTCCCCGACAACCGGCGGCTCGACCATACGAACATCAAGCGCCGCACCCGCAATTTTGCCAGCCTTCAGCGCGTCGAGCAGGTCGCCTTCCACCACAACCTCTCCACGGGATGTGTTCAGGAATGTCGCCGTCGACTTCATCTTCGCAAAGCGCTCCGCGTTGAAGATTCCCTGCGTCTCCGCCGTCGCCGGCAGGTGGCAAGAGACCACATCGGCGCGTGCCAGCAGATCATCGAGTGAAACCAGCTCCGCGTTCAACTCGCTCAACAAAATGTTGTCGCGGCTGATAAACGGATCGTACGCCAGCACTTTCATCCCCAGCGCCAGCGCACGTCGCGCGGTGAGGTAGCCGATTTTTCCTGCACCGACAATGCCGAACGTCTTGCCGTAAAGCTCTGTGCCGACGTACTGTTGCCGGTTCCAGTTGCCGTTTTTTGTGTCAAGATTCGCGGCGGGAATCATCCGCGCCAGCGAGATCATCAACCCAATCGCAAGCTCCGCCACACTGATCGCGTTCTGGTCGGGCGTCGATGTCACCAGCACACCGGCCTGCGTCGCCGCAGCAACATCCACGTTGTCCAGGCCAACGCCGGCGCGGCCGATCACGACCAGCTTCTTGCCCGCCGCGATCACCGCTGCATTTACGTCGGTCTGATTGCGCACCAGCAGCGCGCGATAGTCGCCGATGCATTCCAGCAGCTTCGCGGGATCTTTCCAAAGCTCCGGCATAAACGTCACATCGAAGCGCGAACGCAACACGTCGACGGCTGCGCCGCGAAGATTTTCGGCGATAAGGATGTCAGGCATCGTCAGCTCTTTACCTCGGCGCAATCGAACGGCACCTGCAATTCTTTGCTCCATTGCGCGAGCTCTGCGAGCGTCTCGTCGTTGATGGCAATGCCTCGCGTTTCATTCAGCGCGGCATTCCGCGACGATCGCTCACCGGGGACCAGAATTTCATCCACTCCCGGGCGCCGCTTGCTCGCCTTCAGTTGATCGATGGTCTCGTCGATCCGCTGCTTGAACTCCTCCGGATCGAGGAACGCAGCGATATGCAACAGGCAGAAAAAATGCCCGACATTCTGAGGCCGGTCGAGATCTTTGTACATCGACCCGATCCCCGGCCCAACCGCCGCTCCCGACAAAATGCTGCTAAAGACTTCCACCATCAACGCCAGCGCATAGCCTTTATGTCCGGCCATAGTAAGAATGGTTCCCAGCAGCGCTTCCTTCGCATCGGTCGTCGGTTGTCCCTGCCGATCGAGCGCCCATCCCTGCGGGATTGCTTCGTTTTTCTTCGACGCGGCGATCACGTTTCCGCGCGCGACAACCGAAGTCGCGAGGTCGATCTTCACGTGAAAGCCCTTGCCCGTAGGAAACGACGCGGCAATCGGGTTGGTCCCGAAGAACGCCTCGTAGCCGCCTTCAGGCGACATAGCCGGCTCGCAATTGGTCATCGCCAGCAGCACCATGCCTTCATCCGCGGCGAGATTGCAGTAGTACGAAAGCGCGCCAAAGTGTTGCGAATGACGAATGGTCGCAACCGCAACACCATTCGTTTTCGCCAGCGGCATCAGCAGGTCCAGCGCCTTCACCGCCTGCACCTGGCCGAGGCCATTGGCCGCATCGAGCGTCAAGACGCTACCGAATCCACGCTCGACAACAAGCTCGGCCTTCGGATCGATGAGACCTTTTTGAATCCGTTGCAGATAGATATTCAGCCGCGAAACTCCGTGCGTCGAAACGCCACGGAGGTCGGCGTCCACCAGCGAGCGCGCAAGGATCTCCGCGTCGCCGGTTGGAACGCCGGCCGCCGTAGCAAGTCGGGCTGCGAAATCTCGTACCTCTTCCGGCCTGAATCGTTTCACAAACCCACCTAGGCGCTTCTGTACAGTTTGGTCATCGAGAACTCGCGATGCCCGAGCGCCTCCGCAGCGGTCAAACGGCCGTTCGCTGTCCGCACAATCATGTCGAGCAACACGTCGCCAGCCTGGTCGAGGGTCATCTCGCCCTGCAGGATCTTCGACACATCGACATCGATGTGTTCGGCCATGGTCGCCATCGTCTTCGGATTGCCGGTGAGCTTGATGACCGGCTCAATCGGATTGCCGATCACGTTGCCCTGACCCGTCGGGAACAGGTGAACGACAGCGCCAGACGCGGCCCACAGCGTCACTGCTTCCGCCGCAGCGCTCGATGTATCCATGAACCACAGACCGGCCTTGTCCGGTGCAGCCGCGGGCGGCAGGCAGCCGACAAACTTCGTCTTCTTGCCCAGCTTCTCGACATTGCCCAGCGCCTTCTCTTCGATCGTCGTCAACCCGCCCGCAATGTTTCCCTTGGTCGGCTGCGACTCGGAAAGATCGTTGGTCTTCTGGTCGAACACCAGTTTCGTGTAGTCGTTGAACGCTGCAAAAAACTGTTCGCGCACCTCATCGTTCGCAGCCTTCGCAGCCACGATGTGCTCTGCCCCGGTCAATTCGGAAGTCTCACCGAACGAAGCCGTGCCGCCAGCCGCGCAATGCTTATCGATGACATTGCCGACCGTCGGGCAGCTGGAAAGACCGGTCGTCGTATCCGACTCACCGCACTTCACGCTGATGTAGAGCTCATGCAGATCGCACTCGGTACGCTGCAACTCGCTCGCCCACTGCACGTACTCTTTTGCCTTGTACGACGCTTCGGCGATCGTGCGGATGTCGCCCTTGCCTTCAATCGAGAAACCCGCCACGGGCTTGCCGGTCGCAGCAATTCCGTCGACAATTTTCTTCGTCCATCCGTCTTCAATGCCGATCACAATCACCGCGGCAACGTTCGCATTCGCGCCCGTACCGATCATGGTGCGAAAGTGCAATTCAAGGTCCTCGCCGAACTGCAGGCGGCCATAAGCGTGAGGCAGTGCCATCGTGCCCTTGATGTTGTTCGCCACCGCTTCACACGCCGCATTCGAGATGTCGTCGACCGGCAGGATGATGACGTGGTTGCGCACTCCAACCCGTCCGTTTTCGCGTCTGTATCCAAGTACTTTCCGATTCGCCATTGCCTATGCCCACCTTTTCGTCTTGAGGTTGTGCGTATGAACGTGATGGCCGGCCTTGACGTCCTTCACAATCGTTCCGATCTCGCATCCGTACTTGATCACGCTGTCGCCAACTTTGAAGTCCTTCAACGCAATCTTGTGTCCGAGTTGAATCGGCTCTTCCGAATGCGCCTTCAGCCCTTCATTGTTGGTCAGGTTTCGGCCGACGCAATCCGCGCCGGCTGCAATGTCCACCACGGCAACGCCGACATTGTCGGCGGCCTCATGGATAAGAAAATGAACCATAGCCTCTACTCTCCTTTACCTCGTGCTGCGCGGTGTCGTCCTCAGACTCCACCGATAGAAATGTGTTTCGTTTCGAGAAACGCTTCCAGCCCTTCCATGCCAAGTTCGCGTCCCCAGCCGCTCTGCTTCACTCCTCCAAAAGGGCTGCTGCTTACTGTCGGAGCGCCGTCGTTGATGCCAATCGTCCCCGCTTCCATCTGTTCGCTCAACCGAAAAATTCTTCCGATATCGCGTGTCATCGCATACGCGCTGAGGCCGTACGGCGTTTTATTGGCGCGACGGATCGCCTCTTCTTCCGTATCGAAACTGCATATCGGCGCAATCGGCGAGAACGTCTCTTCGCTCATGCACACCGCATCATCGGAAACGTTTTCGAGCACCGTCGGCCGCAGAAAGTAGCCCGGCGAGTCCTTCCACCGCTCGCCTCCGGCCACAACGCGAGCACCCTTTTTTACCGCGTCCGCAATCTGCTCCAGCGCGCTATCGAGACCTGCCTGGTTGATGACCGGCCCCACATCCACGGCGATTTCCATGCTCTCGTCCCAACCGGGTCCCAGGCTCAACTTCCCAACCGCCGCAACGAAGCGAGCTACAAACTCCTTGTAGATTCCCTTCTGCACATAAATCCGGTTGGCAGCGATGCACGACTGGCCCGTGTTGCGGAACTTCGCGACGATCGTTTCCTGCACGGCCTTGTCGAGGTCGCAGTCATCGAACACCAGTACCGGCGCCAGGCCACCGAGTTCCAGGCACAAGGGCTTGATCGTCGCCGCGGCTCCGCGAATCAACTCCTGACCAACTCGTGTCGATCCAGTAAAGCTGATCTTGCGGCAAATATCGTTCGTCAAAAATTCTTCGGAGATCATCGCCGCATTGCCGATGACCAGTTGAAACACTCCAGCCGGAACACCCGCAGCCTGCATACACTCCGCCAGCGCAATCGCACACAGCGGTGTCTGTGTCGCCGGTTTCAAAATCACAGGACAACCCGCCGCCATCGCCGGCGCAACCTTGCGCACGGCCAGCACCAGGGGAAAATTCCACGGGGCAATCGCACCCACAACACCGATGGGCGTCTTCACCACCATGTTGCGCTTGCCCGCCACCTGGTTCGGAATCAGGCGACCGTACACGCGCTTGCCTTCTTCCGCGAACCACCGTAGATGGTCCTCGGTCATCGCCACTTCGCCGAGGCTCTGCGCCAGCGGCTTGCCGTTTTCGAGCGTAATGGTGCGCGCGATCTCGGCCTTGCGCTGGACGATCTCATCGGCCACGCGATGCAGCAGCGCTCCGCGCTCCTTCGCCGTCAATGCGCGCCATGCAGGCAGTGCGGCTTCGGCGTTGCGCAGCGCAGCCTGCACATGCTGCTTCCCAATTCTTGATACCTTCGCAAACGGCTCTGCCGTGGCCGGATTGACAACCTCAAACTCGTCTTCGGTCTCGACCCACTCGCCACCAACAAAAGAGCAGTTCGAGTTTTTCCTGTTGTCTTCCACGCAGCCCTCTAGACCTTGCACCCTCGCGGCAGCAGCCGGCTATTCGACCCACTTCGGCACGAACGTGCCCTGCTGGACCTGGTTTTCGATCATCTCCCGCGCGCCCGCGACGTGCAGCCGTGCCAGCCTCTCCGCTTCGTCCGCCTGATCGCTTTCAATCGCTTCCACGATGCGCAGATGCTCCGCGTGAATGATGGCCGGCTCACGAAACGCGCGCACCGTCATACCCAGCACGCGGTACGTCTGCGACAGCCGGATTAGCGTGCCATTCCGCGACAGCTCTGTAATATGCAAATGAAAGTTGCGGTCGAGCGACGCGGTGCCGTTGTCCTGCTTCTGCGCCAGTTCAAAAATCTTGTCGGCCATGCCGCGCAGTTCGGTGATGTCGGCGCGCCCGGCATTCCTGCACGCCAGCCGTGCTGCCAGACCTTCCATCACTTCGCGCACCAGGTAGGCCTGACAGATCCGGTCGGCATTCAGGTTGTCGACAAACACGCCAAGGTGGTCGACCGACTCCACGAGCCCTAGCCACTGTAGTTCCAGCAGCGACTCGCGCACCGTGCCTTGCGCCACGCCGAGTTCACGGGCCAGGCTCTGCTGGCTCAACCGCTCTCCGGGCTTACTTTCGCCCGAAAGAATGCGCCGCTGGATCTCATCCCGAACATTATGCCGTGCAACGCGAGCTTTCACGCTGTCTCCTATGCTGCTCTGTGGAATTAGTGAACGGACTTCAATGCCATATTGGAATCGATTCTAACCTATCACGGGTGCAACCACAATTTATCTGACTCTAATATCTATATTTCCCTTATCCGTGCCACTCCAGATCGAGAAGCCGGGCCAATCTCCGAAAGGTCTCCGCATGGCTCCCAAAATGGACCAATACATGATGCGGCAACCCGGCATGGATCAGATGATCGAACCGCTCCGGCACCGGCTGGCCCTCGGTCTCAACCAGCAGGCTGTTACCTGAAACCTTGCGCTTCGGCGGGATCGCTTTCCCCTCAAAAGCCGTCAGGTGATAGCGGTCGTCGCAACGCCATAGCCGCGAGATCGTCACCCGCTGGCCGGTCTGGATGATGCTGCCGTTCACCACGAATGGCGTGCCGCCATTGAAGTGCTGCCCGATGCTCGGCCCACCTTCCTCGCCCACGGCGTTGCACATATCCAGCGGCGCCATGCCCGGATGCCAGAAGAAAATCGTCGTCGCATCATGCTCCAGCCAGTCCGTCAGAAATCCCGGTCCGATGCCCAGCAGGCTGCCCACCAGGCTGCCGATGGCGCCATCCACATCGCCTTCAATCGATACAGCATTGCCGGCGGCGGTCAGCCGGGAGACGGCAAAGTAGGGCCAGTGGCCCAGCATGCTGGGCAGCTCCGGCCAGCATTGCAGCGCCAGCGAGTCGAGACTCATCTCCCGCATCAGCTCCGTCATCGACACAAAGAACCGCGAATTCATCGCCTTGGATTCTTCGCCGATCGGTTTGTCCAGACCTTCCTGCGGCAGTCCCAGCTTGTCGACCTCGGCGGCATCCGCCTTCAATGCCTCGTCGCCCACATTCCGCACACGCTCCATAAACTGCGGCAGGCTCAGCGAGTGCATCTGCAAACCAAACGTGCGGCGAATCAGAAACGGATCGGCAGCCAGATCCACAAACCCCGGAACATGCGTGCCCACGACGCCCACCTTCGCCCGCTTCATGCGCTGCACCGTTTCAACCAGCGCCACCGCGCGCACCACGTCGTCGGCCGCCTCTTCCCCACCGTACACAAACTCGAAGGGCTGCTTTGCCTGCCGATACAGCGATCCCCAAAGATGCGCACCCACCAGCGAACACGAACTCACCTTGCCATCGCCAGGCCGCTCCGGAGTGGCCCACAGGATCACCGGCCCGCTCCACCGCTGCGCAATAGTCAACGCGAATTGCCCATCTGCAATCGACGGCTGAATGACGATCAGTGCATCGCACTTCGCCGCGTGGATGGCATCCATCGCCGGATGGATCGTCGTATCGTCCATCATCAAAGTGTCAGAGCCGACGCATGTAAACCCCAGGCCCCGCAAAATCTCCAGGCTGCGCCCGCGGATGATGGCGTTCCAATCCTGATCGAACCCTGGCCGCTTCCGTCCGAAGATCAACACCCCGATATGTTTCGCTACCCCTTTTTCCAAACCGATCGACATAGCCAACAACTCCTCTGTATCAAGTATTCCGTGGAAAGGGAGCGCTATAGCTGTGCAGCTCTCCAATGAGCGGGGCAGCGTACTCCCTGAATGCGTCTGTCACAGCGAGCGGCCCATCGGTCAGCCACTCCACCGGAATTGTCTTTTCGTGCCCTGCAACAGCGTGCAGCGGAACCAGCTCAGTCTCGCGCGCATCGCCCAGAGGCAGCAGCGAAACCATCTTCTCGGTCTCGCCCGCGAGCAGCGCTTTCACAGCAGCGCGTCCGGTCAGCTCCGCATCGCGTTGGTCCTGCGCAGACACCAGCGCAATCGAGGACCGCCCGAGCAGCCCCGGCTTCTCCGACCGGCAGCGAATTTTCAAATTCTCCCCCACCATCCCGGCTAGAAATTGCCCCACACCGCCAGTCATCGGCCGCTTCAATGGGTCCATATGCGAAGGATCGTTCAACGCGTACACCATGCTGCCGTCCGCATTCCGCGCGCCCTCCGAAACGACGACGACAGCCCATCCCTGGCGCGTCACAATATCGTCCAGTGCGGACAAAAACTGTTCCTTTCGAAATGGCGTCTCCGGCAGATACACCAGGTGGGGAGCATCCTCCTCCGCGCTCTTCGCCAGCGTCGTCGCAGCGGCCAGCCAGCCCACGCTCCGCCCCATCGTTTCGAGCACCGTCACCGGCTGCGGCAGCCCCCGCACATCCATTCCCAGGTCGCGCGTCGACTGCGCAATATACCGCGCCGCGCTCGCATACCCGGGGCACCGGTCGGTCACAGCAATATCGTTGTCGACGGTCTTCGGTACACCAATAACCTGCACCTCAAAATCCGCGGCGCGACACACCCCACTCACCAACTGAGCGCCGCGCATCGTCCCATTGCCGCCGATAAACACCAGCCGCCGCACATCCAGCCGCCGCAGATGTTCCACCATCCGCTGCATATCGTCATCCGTGGGACTAAATCGCGACGACCCCAACGCTGCTCCAGGACTCACACGCAATGTTGCAAGCTGCTCTGCGCTCAGGGCTGTCAAGTCAACGACATCACCATCGACGAGCCCTTTCGTCCCACTCCGCGCACCAAAAATTTTGCCGAGCCCGGGCTGGCTGTCCGCCTCTGAAACCACGCTAGCAAGGCTCGCATTGAAGACCGCTGTCGGCCCTCCGCCCTGCACGATCATCAGGTTTCCAGCACTCATCCGATTCCTTCGCGAACGCCCACTCCACCATATCGCCCGCGACCACCTCACGGCGACACCCCTCTCGTCGGCAGCGAACACAGGATCAAAAGAAGATCAGAGTTATTCAAAATCAATTGCAAATGATTGTCAATTGATTGCTCATGCAGCTGCACGGGAGAACCGATAAGCCCACAGGCAGCAACATGACCGCGGTCGCCACCGACCGGGGCTCACCCCCCACAAAGTCTTCCGCGTCTAACAACACCAGCCACACAATTTATAGTTGCTTCATGCAAACAACCCCGGCCACGCGTTTCGACGCGATCACCGAGCGTGAGCAGGGCCTCCATCGCAGCCTCACCGGTCGCCAGCTTTCGATGATCGCTATCGGCGGAGCGATCGGCACGGGCCTGTTCCTTGGCTCCGGCTTCGCTATCGGATTCGCCGGCCCTGCAGTCCTCGTCAGCTACCTCATCGGCGCCTTCATCACCCTGCTGCTGATGGGCTGCCTGGCGGAGATGACCGTTGCGCATCCCACCTCCGGCTCCTTCGGCGCATGGGCCGAGTTCTACATTTCGCCCCTCGCCGGCTTCCTCGTCCGCTACGCCTACTGGGCTGGAGTCGTCTTCGCGCTCGGTACCGAAGTCACCGCCATCGCCCTCTATATGGGCTTCTGGTTTCCATCCGTTCCCGGCTGGATCTGGATATGTTCCTTCGCGTTTCTGCTGGTCCTTGTCAACGCCTGCAATGTCCGCCTCTTCGGCGCGATCGAATACATCTTTTCCGCGCTCAAGATCACGGCCATTTTCGTGTTCCTCACCCTGGCTTCGTGGGTCATCTTCTCCCACAACCACGACGCCTCCATCGGCTTCCACAACTACACGGCTTTCGGAGGTTTCCTTCCGAAAGGCATCTGGGGGATGTGGGTCGCGGTCCTCGTTTCGCTCTTCAGCTATTTCTCCATCGAGATGATCGCGGTCGCTGCCGGAGAAGCCGAAGACCCGCAGTATGCCATCACGCAGGCGTTCCGTGTCACCATGCTCCGCCTGTTCCTCTTCTACATCCTTACGCTGGCGCTGATTCTTGCGATCGCCCCCTGGACCGTCATCGCCACCGGCGAAACGCAATCGCCCTTCGTCACCGTCATGGCGCGCAGCCACATCCTCGGCGCTGCAGGCGTGGTCAATTTTGTCATCCTCATCGCCGCTCTCTCGGCCATGAACAGCCAGCTCTACATCACGACGCGGATGCTGTTTTCGCTTTCGCGTGCAGGCTTCGCGCCCCGCCAGATCGGCAACCTCACGCGCAACGGTGTGCCCATCTCGGCGCTGTTGGTCTCAAGCAGTGGCATTGCCGTCGCGGCCATCCTCAATGCGCGCTTTCACAACCGTTCTTTCCTGCTGATGGTTGCGATCTCGATGATTGGCCCCATGTTCACGTGGTTCATGGTCTTCGTCACGCATCTGCAATTCCGCCGCCGCCACATGGGCGATAAATACGCCTTCCGCATGTGGGGCTACCCTTACACCAGCATTCTCGGAGCGGCGTTGATGCTCGCAGCCCTCATCACCACGCTGTTCACGCGCGAGTTCCGCCCAACGCTGATGTACGGCATTCCATTCCTGCTCATCCTGATCGCGGCCTTCTATCTTCGCCGCGTGCCTGTCGCTATCGCGGAACCGCCGGCCGTCGAGGAGCCGTCATGAGCACGTCCGACCCACTCCTCATCTGGCGCGACGAGTTCCCCATCCTCGCCGACACCACATACATGATCAGCCACTCCCTCGGCCCCATGCCGCGCCGCGCCCAGACCGCGCTCGCCGAGTTCACCAACACCTGGGCCACTCGCGGCATCCGCGCGTGGGAAGAAGGCTGGTGGGACATGCCCATCACCTGCGGCAACCTCATCGGAGCCATCATCGGCGCGCCCAAAGGCCGCGTCGTGATGCATCAGAACGTCTCCATCTGCCAGTCGATCGTTACGTCCTGCTTCGACTGGAGCGGCCCCCGCAACAAGCTCGTCACCGACGGCCTGAACTTCCCCTCGAACGACTACATCTACCACGGCCTCTCGCGACAGGGCGCCGAGATCGTTCCTGTCGCCTCGCCGGACGGCATGACCATCCCGCTCGAAGACATCCTCGCGGCCATCGACGAGCGCACGCTGCTCGTCAGCATTTCGCACGTCGCCTTCCGCAGTTCCTACCTGCAGGATCTCGCAGCCATTACCGCACGCGCCCACGAGGTAGGCGCATATATCGTCGCCGACCTCTACCAATCCGCCGGCATCGTCCCCCTCGACGTCGTCGCCCTCAACGTCGACTTCGCCACCGGCGGCTCGGTGAAGTGGCTGCTCGGAGGCCCGGGCGCGGGATATCTCTACGTCCGCGAAGACCTCGACGCGCAACTGCAACCCTCGGCCACCGGCTGGGCCGCGCACGCGCACCCCTTCGAGTTCGTCAACGGCCCGATTGAATATGCGCCGGACATCCGCCGATTCCTGAACGGCACGCCCAACATCCCCGCTATGTACTCCGCACGCTCCGGTTACGAGATCGTCAACGAAATCGGTGTAGCCGCCATCCGCGAAAAATCCCAGCGCCAGACGCACCGTCTTATCGCGCTAGCCGACGAAGCCGGCCTCACCGTCCGCAGCCCACGCGACCCCGCGGCTCGTGGAGGAACGATCATCATCGACGTACCCAACGGCCGCGAAGTGACCGCCGAGCTCATCCGCCGCCACATCCTCGTCGACTTCCGCCCCGGCGCCGGCATCCGCATCGCCCCACACTTCTACACCACCGACGACGAAATCGCCCACACCATCCACGAGCTGGCGTCCATCGTCCACCCGTCCTAACTCAGAACTCAGAACTGACAACTCAAAACTGACAACCCAACATCCGATCGCAACCCGCGCACGTAGCTACTACGAGAGCAAACTATGCGATTCCGCACCATTCTCGCCACCTTCCTCCTCAGCACAATCACGCTGGCCGCATCGGCACAACTCCACTGGCAACCCTGGTCGGATAGCGCCTTCGCCGAAGCCCGCCAGCAGCACAAATTTGTGCTCCTCGACCTCGAAGCCGTGTGGTGCCACTGGTGCCACGTCATGGACGACGAGACGTACCGCGACCCCGCTGTACTTCGCCTGCTCAACGCGAAGTACATCCTCGTCAAAGTCGACCAGGACTCCCGCCCCGACATCTCCAACCGCTATCAGGACTACGGCTGGCCAGCCACCGTCGTCTTCGCCGCCGACGGCTCCGAGATCGTCAAGCGCCAGGGGTACATTCCGCCACGCAACATGGCCTCCATGCTGCAGGCGATCATCGACGACCCGTCGCCCGGACCCAGCATCGAGAAAGAAGCTGCGCTGCATCTCGCGGCCGATGCCAGCATCTCTCCCGCCCTGCTCGCGCGCGTCCGAACCGCCTACGACAATCAATACGACAAGGCCAACGACGGCTGGGGCTTCATCCACAAATATCTCGACGAAGATTCGGTCGAATACGCCATGCGCCTCGGAGCCCGCGGCGACGCACACTACGCCAGCCGCGCCACCACCACGCTGCACGATGCCACCCACCTCATCGATCCCGTCTGGGGCGGCGCCTACCAATACTCCGTCGATCAGAATTGGATTGAGCCGCACTACGAAAAGCTGATCTCGATTCAGGCTTCGTTTCTCCGCGAGTACGCGCTCGCCTACGCGCAAAGCCACAACGCCGAAGACCTGGCCGCCGCGCAGTCCGTGCACCGTTTCGTGCATACCTTCCTCTCCGATGGCCCCACCGGAGTCTTCTTCGTCTCGCAGGATGCCGACATCCACGACGGGCAGGACAACGAGCCCTACTTCAAGCTCGACGACGCCGGTCGCCGCGCGCAGGGCATTCCGCGCATCGACAAGCATGTCTACGCCCGCGAGAACGGCTGGGTGATCGCCGCGCTATGCGACCTCTACGCGGCCAGCGGCGACAAAACCGCGCTCACCGAAGCCCAGCGCGCCACGCAGTGGATTGTCATCCACCGCAGTCTCCCCGGTGGCGGCTTCCGTCACGACGATGCCGACCCCGCCGGCCCGTATCTCGGCGACACGCTGGCCATGGGCCAGGCTTTCCTTGCGCTCTACCAGGTCACAGGAGACCGCAACGACCTCACCGCCGCCGCCAACGCAGCGCAGTTCATCCAGGCCCACTTCGCCCCAACCAAACCCGGTACGGGCTACATCACCTCCGCGACGCATCCCGACACGGCTCTCCACCCCCAGCCCGACCGCGACGAAAACGCCGCCCTCGTCCGCTTCACCTCCATGCTCGCCATCGCCACCAGCGACGCCCGTTACCACGCCACTGCGGCGGAAGCGATGCGCTACCTCGCATCGCCCACCATCGCCGTCAAGCCGCTCTCTGCCCCTACGCTGCTCGCGCATGAAGACTTCGCCGAAGCCCCGCTCCACGTCACGATCCTCGGCGGCAAGTCCGACCCACAAGCCATCGCGCTGCACGACGCCGCACTCCGCGCCATCACCTCTCACGAGCTTATTGAGTGGCGCGACCCCGCCGACCGTAACCCGTTACCAACCTCGGTCGTCTACCCGCAACTCAACAAAGCCGCGCTCTTCCTCTGCACCGCTCAGTCGTGTTCTTCGCCCACCTACAACCCCACGGCAGTTGCCGCAAAAGTTCAGCGAGCCCAAATGCCGGTCCACTAGAACCACATCTGCACAGTCAAGGAGCTTTTGGGCCGCACGTACGAAACGCTCCCTCGTAAACCGCATGTGAGAGCCGCCGCAGAGATCGAAGAAGGCGTCTAATGTTGTATGCGCATCCGATCTCTCTTCGCAGCAACCTTGCTCGCCAGCGCGCTGATGCCGGTGCACGCGCAAGTCGCTCCACCGCAACACCCCACCAGCACTCCCTACGCCGGGGACCTGAGCATCTTTGAAAGTCCAGGCCGCGCCGAGCGTCTGCACGTCGAGCGCGTGATGGACTTGCTGCACATCACACCCGGCAAAACAGTCGCGGACATAGGCGCGGGTGGCGGGTGGTTCTCCGTCCTCGCCGCGCGGCGCGTCGGCCCCACCGGCCTGGTGCTCGCCGAAGACATCAATCCGCAGTACATCGACGCCATCCGCAAGCGCGCCGACAACGAACACCTCGGCAACATCAAGCCTGTCCTCGGCACACCCGACGACCCGAAGCTACCGCCGGAAAGCGTCGACGCCGTGTTGATGCTGAAGGTCTACCACGAGATCGCGCACCCCGAACTCGTGCTCGCGGCGCTACGCACGGCGATGAAGCCCGGAGCGCGCTTCGGGATCATCGACCGCAACGGCACGGGCGCCAACCATGGCCTTGACGAAAAAATCCTTCGTGAAGAAGTGGAACGCGCAGGGTTCAATCAGGTGGGGCGATACGACTTCACCAAGGACGACGGCCAGGATTACTTCCTCATCTTCGAGAAGACGAAAGTTGTGTTTCCAGTCCAGCCTCGATAGCCGGCACGGCAGTAGAAAAATTTTAGCGGCCTGGCGGGTCCTCAAATCGCTGCAGATTGAGGCTCATCATCTTCTCATCGGCTTCACTGGCTCCATTCCCGAGGGCCACCTCATACAACTGGGTCCAGCGCAGGCGGAACGTCAAGCCGCTGATGGCAGTCTTGGTTACGGACGCCGCCTCACCCAGCTTTTCCGCCTGCGCCACGGTCATCGTCCATATCTCGGCTTTGCCATCGGGCGCATCCTGCGCAAACCGGCGCCGCATCGCGATGATCCCGTCGCACCCGGCCGCAACGCGTTCTCGCATGCCGCCCAGCAAATTGAGGTTGTGCGCCAGGCGCGCATGCATGCGGGCTTCTTCCACCGGCAACAGCGCCACCAGGCCACTCTGCTCCGCTGTGGTCCACACTGCCTCGGAGGGCGCAAAATATCGGGTCTCCGCGGTTCCCAATGATCCGGCGATGCAAGGCGGCACAGGCAGAGTAATGGTCACCTTGCCATCCTTCGGTGTGGCGGACGCCGTCGCGGTCATCGCCTGATCGAACCACCCTTCCAGGTTCTGCATGCGCAGGTCGCGCTGAATAACTCCCTGGTTCTGCATCGCTTCGTCGTGCAGGTCTTCCTGCAACTGGTGCCTCTGATGCCGATGATGCACCGCCTCGACACTCTGCTCCAGGCCGACGGCGATCAGCAAGCCCACAGTGATCGTAGCGATGTGGATGAAGAAGTCTTTCCAGCTATGCAGGGGATGATGTGGAGGGTGTACTTCCATCGAGTCTCCGTGAAATAGAAATTTCTTGCGCGGCCCGAACACCAGAAGCAGGGATTATCACGCTCGATTATGGCATGGACCCGCAACTGGAGGCGTTCGCGTTCTATCCTTGCACCAGCGCATGACCATCCAGGAAACTCTCGCCGCAGCCACCCCTCTCCTCGCCGCCGAAAACGGCCGCCGCGACGCCGAGAACCTGCTCGCGTATCTTCTCCATCGAGACCGCGCATCGTTGCTCGCGCATCCCGAAGCCGAGCTTACCTCCGAACAGGCAGCCGCCTTCAACGCTCTTATCGCTCGTCGAGCCGCACACGAACCTCTCCAATACATCACCGGCCACCAGGAGTTCTACGGTCTCGATTTCCGCGTCACACCCGACGTCCTGATCCCACGGCCTGAAACCGAACATCTCGTCGAAGCCGTGCTTCTATGGGCCACACAGTTCCACGACGAGCGCACACTACAGATCGCCGACATCGGCACCGGATCCGGCGCCATCGTCGTCGCGCTCGCCACCCACCTCGCCGGCGCAAATTTCTTCGCCACCGACATCTCGGAGTCGGCGCTCGCAGTCGCCCGTGAAAACGCCCGCACCCACGAGTGCGAGCAGCGCATCCACTTTGCGCACGGCGATCTTCTCTCCGGTCTCGCGCTTCCCGAAAGCTTTCGCTTCGACGCGATCGTCTCCAACCCGCCGTACGTTCCAACCAGCGACGCCGCCACGATGCAGCCTGAAGTCGTCGGCCACGAACCGCATGTGGCATTGTTTTCGGGAAATGACGGCCTCGAAATCTACCGCCGCTTAATTCCTGCAGCGCACGCCGCATTGCACCCCTGCGGCCTGCTGGCGCTGGAGATCGGCTACGGTCAGAGCGAAGCCCTCACCGCTCTGCTGCACGATTGGAACAACGTCCGCTTCATCGACGACTACCAGGGCATTCCGCGCACCGTGCTGGCACTGCGGTCCTAGGGCACAAACAACTGCACCCCGCGGTTCGCGTACATCATGATCTCGTTATGAATATGCCAGACTGCGAGCACCGAAATCGCCAGCGCCATAGATGACTCCAGCAGCGCCATCGG
>Ga0207125_10014_pt1 | contig 46982 bp, 26 predicted proteins | sample Alteio_BWMinHeat_19_FD_153556 | JGI IMG/M metagenome (GOLD analysis project Ga0207125, IMG submission 153556) | Enriched cells from forest soil in Barre Woods Harvard Forest LTER site, Petersham, Massachusetts, United States -... | ecosystem: Environmental > Terrestrial > Soil > Temperate forest >...
AGTTTGTGCCCGAAGGCATCGAAGGCCGAGTGCCGCATCGCGGACCGTTGGAGGCGATGATCTTTCAGCTTGTCGGCGGCCTGCGTTCCGGCATGGGTTACCTGGGCTGCGGGTCGATTGAAGACTTGCAGAAGAATGCGAAGTTCATTCGCATCTCCGGCGCCGGCCTTCGCGAGAGCCATGTGCATGATGTGGTGATTACGAGGGAAGCGCCGAACTATCACGTGGAGTAGGGCAGAGTGTAGGGAATAGAGTGTAGAACGTAGAGAAAGCGGCCTGCGGTTCTCTCTACGCTCTACACTCTACCCACTAATCACTGCCGTTCCACACCATGGCATCGAAACGGTGGAGAACGTCGAAGCCGTAATCCGTATATAGTCTGCGAGCATCACGGTTTTCTTCGGTGACCGTGAGGGTAAGGCCGCGGAAGTTGCGGCGGACGAACTCCGCGACACAGCGATGCAGCAGCGCGCGGCCCAGCCCGAGTCCGCGAAGCTCGGGGGCGACGCACAGCTGCGTGATGTGGCCTACATCGGAGCGAACCCGCGAGCATAACAGCAGGCCCTGCACCAGGCCCGAGCGCTCTTCGCGGAGCACCCACGAATTGGCCGTGTCGAAAATACCGCAGCCGGGGAAGCGGATGATGTTGTGCAGGAAGCGCAGAGAGCCGGCGACGGTCGTGTACTGGTCATTGATCTGGCTGTCGATGTGGTCGAGGTAGGCGCGGTGGATCAGGTCTCCGGAGCCGGAGTAGAAGTCCTCATGCCAAGGGACGAGGCGCAAACCGGCCGGCAGGCGAGTCTCGGCGCGGGTTGCGCCCGGAGCGGTCGAAGGCAGAGCGCAGCCCAGGAAGAGACGCGGGAAAGCACTGAATCCGCGCGAAAGAAATGGGCCGTTCAGCGCGCCGCTGGGGAACATCAGCAACTGCGATTCGATGCGGTCGCAGCCCGGGGTGGCCTGCAACATTTCGATCAGGTGATGCAACAGTGTTTCGCAGAGCGGGTTGTTCTGCGATTCTCCTTCGCCAAAGGCGTAGGCATCCCCGATGACTGCCTTGGCCGCTTCGTAGACGCAGAAGGCGTAGCCCTGAACGCGTCCGCCATGCAGCCCAACGAAGCCGGGCAGGACGCGGCTATCGAGGTAGTCGAGCAGCAGTTGGGTGGATTTTTTGTAGTCCCAGCGCAGGCGGGTGTCCCAGCGCCGGGCTTCATCTTCGAGCAGCGGACGCAGTTGCGCGGCAGTGAAGTGGCGCAAATCGAGGACTTCGACTTGTGGAGCAGGAGCCGGAATTTCAAGAGCGGAAGCCAATCGGACACCCGAAACGCACAGGCAAAACTAATTTCGCGCGTATACCTTGTATACCGATAGACCCTGTGAAGGGTAAAGCCTGAGCTGCTCATAGACCCGCCCCTGCAACAACTGGTCAAGTTGCGAAACCTCTTTGGTGGGAATGACGAGTACGTGGGTTTCCTCGGGAATGCCGTCTTTGTAGGGAAGGATTTCCTCGTTGCGATAGAAGGCGAGGCCATACACCATATCGCGGCGAACATCATGCTCGGCGACGGTGTGAATGTCGGGCGCCGCCTGCTGAATTTCCGCCGCGAGCGGACGCGCGGAGTAGTTGAGGTCGAGCAGGTAGCCCTTCCGTTCCAGCAGCCAGAAAAGAAGCAACGCCAGGGGCACGAGCGTGATGGCGCGAAGACGCATGATGCCGAAGCGCTTGACGACGGTGTAAATTCCCAGCGCGGCGAGCACGCCCCACAGAACGGCCCATGCGAGGTCCTTGGCGGCGGGCACAATCTTCTCATACAGCATGTATTGCGGGCAGAGCACCAGAACGAACGTGAGAATGCCGGACATGGCGGCATGGCTGATGAGCAGCCAGTTGGGAATGCCTGTGCGGCGGACGCGGTAAATGTAGTCGCCGGTGAGAATGGTGATCGGCGCAATCGACGGCAGGATGTAGCCGGGGAGTTTCGAGCCCGAGAAGGAAAAGAAGACAATCGGGAACACCGCCCACAGAACGAGGAACTCGGGGAAGCCGTCGCCCGCGCGGGTGTGTCCGAGGTAGCGCTGCGGCTTGTGCCGCACCTTCCACTCGGCGATGGAAACGTCGATGCCGTCAATCAGGGCGCGCAGTGCGATCGCTGTCCATGGCATCAAACCGAGGATGAGGACGATCAGATAGTAGTAGATCGGCTGATGGTGCTGGAAGCGGTTCGTCGTCAGCCGTTCAAGATTGTGTTCAAGGAAAAATGTTCGGAAGAACGAGGGGTTGCTGCGCTGGACAGCGATGTACCACGGCAGCACCATCGCGAGATACAACAACACGCCGGGAATCCAGATCGTACGTCGCAGCACCGACCACTCCCGGCGCAGGCCGACGAACAGCAGGATGATGCCGGCTGCCAGGAATGGGGCGACCGGGCCCTTCGCGAGCGTAGCAGCGGCGCCGAAGAAGTAGAGGTCGAAGAGCCAGAATTTTTTCCCGGTTTCGTACCACGCGTACCAACCCAACATACCGATGCAGAACGGCGCGGCAAGTTGCATATCGGTCGAGGCGCCGCGTGCGAACCCGAAGATGGCGATGCAGGAGACTGTGATGAGCGCAGCGTCGAGATGGCCGCCGGGGCGGAAGCGTCGCAGATGAAGGAAGGCAAGCAGGATGAGGAAGCCCGCGCCAGTCGAAGACGGCAGTCGCGCCGACCAGTCGGAGACCCCGAACTCTTTGAAAAAGCCCATCGCGCGCCAGTAGTACAGCGCTGGTTTTTCCAGCCAGGGATGGCCGTAGAGGATCGGCGTTATGGTACCGCCGACGAGGCATTCGTAAGACGCATGGATATCGTCTGGCCGCAGGCTGTGCGGCGTGATCTTGGCGTGGACCTCGTGGCAGTCCGAGGAGTGTGCGGCCAGCATTTCGCGGGCGATTTGTGCGTAACGCGGTTCGTCCGCGCCGACCAGGCCAAGCTGCGCTCCACCGAACCACGGGATGAGGCCGAAGAACAGGAAATACGACGAGACGATGACAAGGATGCAGAACTCCCACATCGTGCATCCGAAGCTGGTGCCAAGCCAGTTGCGCAGCCGGGCGAAGAAAGGAGGCCGAACGAGTGCTGCGGCGTCGGGTTGTGGGGTCTCGTTCAATGTCGGCGATTGATTGGCACTGAGGCGAGATTCAGGCTAACAGAGTTTGCGCCGAAAGCTGAGTCCTCAAATGGGCGAGGATGCAGTCCATCGCTGCGGACATGGGGCCAGGGAGGGTGCATCCGCTGGCGTTGCGGTGGCCCCCACCGCCAAAGTTTTCAGCAACCTGGGCAACGTCGAAGCCTTCTTTGCTGCGCAGGCTCAGGCGGATTCCTGCCTCGCCGGGAAGCTGGCGGAGGAAAACCGCGGCCTCCACACCGGCGATGCCGATGAGGTAGTTGACGATGCCTTCGGAGTCTTCCACGGTGGCGTCCGCGGCGTCCATATCGTCGAGTGTGATCCAGGCCCAGGCGATGGGAAGCTCTACCTGCATATTGCGCAGCGCCGCGCCCAGCAGGCGAAACTTGCCGGGCGGGTTGGAGTAATAGATTGCCTGTGCGATACGGTTGGGGTTCGCTCCGCGCTCGACGAGATGCTCTGCGAGTGCGAACGTGGAAGCCCGTGTGCTGGCGTAGGTGAAGGAGCCGGTGTCGGTAAGCACCGCGGTATAAAGGCAGGTCGCCATCTCAGGCGTAATGTCCACCCCGGAAGCCACCGCGAGGTCGTACACCAGCGAGCCGACGGCCGAGGCGTCGGGCTGGATCCAGTTGAAGTCTCCGCAGTTTCCACCACTGAGGTGGTGGTCGATGTTTATGGTGAAAACTTTGCCCATGTCCGCGAACTCGGCCCTGGTAAAGCCGGTGCGGGCGGAGCAATCGCATTCCAGCAGGATCATGGCGTCCGGTGGTGTAGTGGGCAGCGTTTTGACGATGCGATCCACGCCCGACAACATGCGGTAGATGACCGGGATGGGATCGGAGAATGCGACGACCACCTCTTTACCGAGACCTTCGAGCAGATGCATCATCCCCAGCGAAGAGCCGATCGCGTCGCCGTCGGGCCGCGCGTGCGACGAGACCAGAAACCGCTGGCGGTCGCCGATCAGTTGCAGCAAGGCGTCGATTTTTTCGCGGTGGCTCAGATTGTGGTACATATCGGCCTTCTTATGTGGATTGAGACTTGGTACTGGTGGCCGGGGCGGATGCGGAAGCCGCCTTTTCTTTCGCGGAAACTTTCTTTTCGAGCTTGTCCTTGCGCTTCTTCATGCGTCCCAGGAGCTCGTCCATGCGAGCGCCCATTTTTTCAGAGCGATCGATCGCGAACGTCAGCTCGGGTACATGACGCACGCCCATGCGATAGCGAATTTCCGTGCGGATAAAAGCGCGCGCCGCCATCAGGCCCTCGAGCGTGGATTCTTCGTCTTCCTCATTGCCGTTGACTGCGATGAAGACACGGCAGGATTTTCCGCCCGGCGCGAGCACCGCTTCCGTCACATAGCAGGGCGCAATCCGCGGGTCGGAGAGTTCGCCTTCGAGCATGGCGGTAATCTCCTCCGAGAAGGTGCTGACGACGCGATTGCGGTGATGGTCTCGGGCTCTTTGTTCAGGCATGGCGCAAAGATAAGGGTAACAAAGAGTCGCATCGCAAACGATTGTCCCGATCAATTCATTGGTAACCGGGGGTAACCACAGTCACATGGTGTCGGTTTCGATGAAGCTGTCGAGAATTTCGCAACCCAGACCGAGAGCGATGCGGCGCGCGGCGTCCTCAACCTCGCGGAGCTGACCGGCGAGATACGATGGCGAACTCGATATGGCCACAATCCCGATGGTCGCGCGGTTGTAGACAACCGACTCGTCGAGCTCGGCAACCGAAATGTTGAAGTTGTGGCGAAGCTTGTCCTTAAGCGACCGCACGGCCTGGCGGCGGTCCTTCAGCGAATGTGCGTGTTCGATGGAGAGTTCGAGAGTGAGCGTAGCGACGGGCATAAGGCAGGGGATAGTGGTTAGAGGATAGTGAAGGACGAACGTGTGACAACTGTTGCCTGTGGCGATGGTATATCTGAGGTACAAATTTAGTCGCACGAGGGACGTCCGATGTCGCGATCGCGCAGGGATTTTATTGCACAAAGCTCGCTGGGATTGCTGGGAGCGGCTATCGCTCCCCAGGTTCCGGCACAAACTCCGGTACAGACTCCGGCCCAGCCGCAGACGCCGGGCGCTCCAACAGTGTTTGGAACAGCGCCGCCGGTAGGGCCGAAGGTTTCGGCGGAGACCTTTGTTGAAGCCGGCAAGCTGATGCAGATCGAGATGAAGCCCGCGGACCTCGCGGAAGCAGCGGGGAACTGGCAGCAGGCGATGGCGCCGGTGTATGAGCGGAGAGTCGGACCGCGGAAGCTGGCGTTGGGAGAGAAAGACTCACCATCGATGGTATGGAATCCGTTTTCGGGGACGCCGGGTATCGTTCGACAGTTTGATTTGAAGCGTGCGTCTCCTTTTGTTGCGGCTCCCGCGAAACGGGACCTCTTGAATGAGCTGCCCGCGGATGATGCCAGCATTGCCTTTGCCACAGTGGTCCAGCTTGCGCGCTGGATAGAGACGCGCAAGCTAACTTCCGAACGGCTGACGCTGATTTATCTGGAAAGGCTGAAACGGTTTCAACCACAGTTGAATTGCACAATTACGTTGTGCGAAGAGCATGGGCTGCAGCAAGCTCGGGCGGCGGACAAGGAAATTGCGGAAGGGAAGTATCGCGGGCCGTTGCATGGGATTCCCTGGGGCGCGAAGGATTTGCTGGATACGGCTGGCATCGCAACGACGTGGGGCGCGGAGTTCTACAGGAGCCGCGTGCCCGAAAAAGATGCCGTTGTGACGGCGAAGTTGAATGCGGCGGGGGCGGTGTTGGTTGCGAAGTTGAGCCTCGGGTCGCTTGCTCTCAACGACGTGTGGTTTGGCGGACAGACCAAAAACCCATGGAACCTGGATGAGGGTGCTTCGGGGTCAAGCGCCGGACCGGGGGCGGCGGTGGCTGCCGGGCTGGTGGGGTTTGCCATCGGGAGCGAAACGCAGGGTTCGATTATTTCTCCGAGCATGCGGTGTGGAGTAACAGGTTTGCGGCCCACGTTTGGGCGAGTATCGCGAACAGGGGCGATGACGCTGAGTTGGACGTGCGACAAGCTGGGCCCAATGGCGCGTGGCGTGGAAGACACGCTCGTGGTGTTGAGGGCGATCTCGGGCAAAGATACGGAAGATCTGTCGACATCCTCGGGTAGTAACGGTATCAACGGACTTTCCGATGCCTATCAGCGTGTGCCGACACGGGTGGGATATGTGCCGGCGTGGATGAAGGAGGCTACGGATGTCGACCGCGCGGCGCTGGAGACAGTGAAGAAGCTGGGGATGGAGACCATTCCAGTTTCGTTGCCGGATTGGCCGTATGACTCGTTGAACATCATTCTTTTTGCTGAGGCTGCGGCGGCGTTTGAGGAGATCACGTTGGACCATCGCGTCGATCAATTGAAGATGCAAGTACCGGATGCATGGCCAAACACTTTCAGGCAGGCGCGGTTTTTGAGTGCTGTGGATTTTGTGCAGGCGGACAGGTTGCGGCGGAAGGTGGCTTTGGAGATCGGGAAACTAATGGATACCGTTGATGTTTTGCTGGTGCCATCGCTGCGGGATGAGCCGCTAGTGATTTTCAACTTTACTGGGCATCCTTCGTTGACATTGAGGGCGGGGTTTGTGGAGGTGAATGAGGCGCGGAGTGACTGGGCTCCGGACCCAAAACATCCTTTGCCGAAGTTTTCTCCGGCGAGGCGAGTGCCGCATGGCGTTACGTTGATTGGTCAGTTGTTGAGCGAGGGCCCTATGGCACAAGTGGGTATGGCGATGGAGAAGGCTTTCGGAGTGGCGGGAGAGAGACCGACGGGTTTTTGACTAACGCTGCGACAACACCTGAAGGAAAACCGCTATAACGTCCCCGTCACTCCGAAAAGCGGGTCATGAATGCCACCCGGTCTTTTGCGCAACGCCACAACTCTGAGGGCCAAAGGCCCGACGATATACCAGCCTGGGGCGCTAGCCCCAGGTTACGAACTACCACAAAATTGAGCGCTGAAGGCGCGACATATAGATGCACGTTGGAAGCATCAAGCTAGTGTCCTGAGGCCGTAGTTGGCTGCATTATGCATCGGGCCTTCAGCCCTCGACTCTGTCACCGCATCGTACCTAGGCCTTCGGCCTAGGCTGGTATATCGTCGGGCCTTCAGCCCTTGGATCTGTGATGGCATGGCACCTTAGGTTTTCCGCCAAAGGCAGGTGTGCGTCGATCCCATGCAACGAAGCGAGGGCTCATCATGCTACTTACTGCATCTGGCGTACGATTCTGAATGGAGGGCTCTATGAAGCTGATGGTTGTGCGTGTGCTGGCGGTGATGGCATTTGGGGTTTCGGCTGCGCAGCCGATCTCGCCGCAATCTGACGCAAAAGCGCCAACCGTTTGTGCGGTCGAGAAGTACGCGCGCGAGGTCGGCAATGGAACAACGCTCGATACACTCGCGATCCAGAAAGCTATCGACGATTGTGCGAGCAAGGGTGGAGGCATCGTCCGTTTAAGCGGTGCGCTGAAGTTTGTGAGTGCGCCTTTGGTGTTGAAAAGTCACATCACGTTGGAGATTGCAGCGGGAACGACGCTGGAAGGCAGCACCAATCACGATGACTATCCAGAGATAGAGCAGTTCCATCAACAGGGCCTCCAGAGTCTGTTGAGCGCGAAAGACGCCGAGTTCATCACGATTCGCGGAGGTGGCGTGATCGATGGGCGTGGCGAGAGTTGGTGGCCTAACCGCGCTCCAGGATACAAGCGGCCGCGGCTGATTGTTTTCGACCACTGCAAGCATGTCGTGATGGAAAACGTGACGGTGCAGAATTCGCCGATGTGGCAGATCGTGCCGTACTTCTCCGAGGACCTGACGTTTCGGAATATGAAGGTTCTCGCGCCATTACCCGACGGACACAACACAGATGGCATCGATCCATTCAGCTCGAAGCACATCCTGATCGACCACGTCACGATCGACACGGGCGACGACAACGTTGCGATCAAGAGTGGGCAGCCGGGATCGGCCGGCCCGGACGATCCGACCACGGACGTGACGATTCGCGACTGCATTTTTCTCAAGGGCCACGGACTTTCGATCGGCAGCGAAGTTGCCGGTGGCGTGCAGCATGTGCGCGTTGAGAGAGTGCAGTTCAAAGGCACAACGGCGGGCATTCGCATCAAGAGTGGACGCGACCGCGGCAACGATATCGGCGACCTGGTCTACAAGGACATCACGATGGAAGACGTCGTGACGCCGGTACAGATCACTGCCTATTACGGCGGCAGCAAAGACGGTGCGGCGGGCGCATCGCTGGCTCCCGTAACACGGTTGACTCCGCATTTTCACGACATCTCTATCGAGAATCTGAAGGCCACCGGCGCCAGGGACGCGATGGATATCGAGGGTCTGCCGGAGTCGCCGATTAAAGGTTTGCAAATGAAGAATGTACAGATCGATGCCGCAAAGGGAGCGAAAATATTTTATGCGGAGATCGTGACGCAGGGCCTGGTGATCAAGCCGCAAAGCGGGCCTCCGGTGATGGCGGGAGCGGGCGCGAAGGGCAACCTGAAGTAAGGACGCGTTGCGAATGATGCGGTCGGCGGTACAATCACTAACGGTACGCCGTACCAGAGGAGAAAGAAAGAATGAAGCTAACACCTGGAAAGCTAGCCGGCATGAAAGCCGTCTCGGATGCGCGCGGTGTGATCGCCGCCGCAGCGATGGATCAGCGCGGCTCGCTGCAGAAGTCGCTGGCCAAGGAACGCGGCGCGGAAGCGACTGGACACGACCTTGAGGTTTTCAAAACGTTGGTCACCGATGTGCTGACCAAGCATGCATCGGCGATCCTGCTCGATCCTGAGTATGGTCTGCCGGCCGCGCAGCACCGCAACGGAAAGGGCCTGTTGCTGGCCTATGAGAAGACCGGCTACGATGCCAACACTGCCGGCCGTTTGCCCGATCTGCTGGACCTGTGGAGCGTGCGCCGTCTGAAAGAAGCGGGCGCGGATTGTGTCAAGATTTTGCTGTATTACACACCGTTCGAAACTGCCGAGATCAACGATCTGAAGCAGGCATGGATTGAGCGCATCGGCGATGAGTGCGTTGCGAACGATATTGCGTTCTTTTTGGAATTCGTCGGCTACGATGCCGAAGGCAAAGACGAAAAGACGGTGGAGTATGCGCGCAAGAAGCCCTCGATTGTGGCCGGCGCGATGGAAGAGTTTTCCAAGCCTCGCTACAACGTCGACGTGCTGAAGGTCGAAGTGCCGATCGTCATGGAATTCGTCGAAGGCACCAAAGCCTTCAAGGGCGAGAAGGCGTACACGCGCGAAGAAGCGCTGGAACATTTCCGCACCGCCGCTGCGGTGACCAGCAAGCCGTTTATTTATCTTTCCGCGGGTGTTTCGAATCCAGTGTTCATCGAAACGCTCCAGCTTGCGGGCGAGTCGGGTACGAGCTTTAACGGCGTGCTGTGCGGCCGCGCAACGTGGAAAGACGGTATTCCGGTTTACGCCAAGCAGGGCGAAAAGGCGTTTGAAGACTGGCTCAATACGGTTGGCGTCGAGAACATCAACAACGTGAATGAAGCGTTGAAGGCGGCGACTTCGTGGTACTCGAAGGTAGAGGGTGCGGTCTAACCCTTTTTAGTTTCAACATGAAGGGCGGCGGAACTTTCGCCGCCCTTTTGTTGTTTGCGGCGAGGCAGTATCATCAGCGCAAGAGAACCCATTACCCCATGCGCTTGAACCGGTTTCGTTGCTCGTTGCTCCTTGTGGCGTTGTCCGCCACGCTGCACGCCCAGAGTTATACGCCTAAGGAAATTCGCATCGAAGGCGCAAAGACCTACGCGCCCGCGGACATTTTGGCCACTGCCGGACTCAAACAAGGCGCGGCGGTTTCGGTAAAGGAAATTGAGGCCGCGATGCAGCGGTTGGCCGATACGGGCCTGTTCTCCGATGCGCGTTATGCGGCGAATTCACAGACGCTGACGTTGACGCTGACGCCGATCGATGGGAAGCAGACGCTTCCGGCGCGGTATGCAAACTTTGTCTGGTGGCGGACAGAGGAGCTTACGCCGTTGGTCCACGCACGGGTCCCGTTGTTCAACGGCACTCTGCCGCTCAATGGCGGGTTGACCGATTCGGTGAAGCAAGCGCTGGTGGCGCTGCTGGCGGAGAAGGGAATTACGGCGAGCGTGGATGCGATGTCGTCGCGAGTGGGTGGGCCGGCAACTGCGCTGACGATCAGTAGCCCCGAAATTAAGGTCGGAGAGGTCCGTCTCGATGGCGCTTCCGCGGCTGGAGCGGCGGAAATCGCGAAGGTTCGGGCCAAACTTTCCGGGGAGGACTTCGATGAGGTTTCCACGCGGGCAGCTCTCATCAACGAGTCAGAGCAAATTTATCGAGATGACGGCTACCTTGATATCGCTATCGATCCTGGACCGCATAGCGCGCCGCGCGCGGACGGACCTTCGCGCTTTCTGATCGACCTTTCCGCGACCGTCCGCGGCGACGAACTGTATCACGTGGCGAGTGCGGAGATCCACGCCGTTCCACCGGTCTCTTCTGGCGATTTGCAGAAACTGTTGCAGATCAAAGCAGGTGATCCCGCCTCGGCTTACGAATTGCGCACTGCTGAGGCGCGGGTTACGAGTGTCTATCGGACACACGGCTATCTTCATGCCGATGTTCATTTGGACGCAGCGAAGGATCAAGCTGCACACCGCATTGGGTACACATTGACGCCGGTTCCCGGAGACCTGTATCACGTGGCTTCCGTGCAAACATCCGGCTTTACGCCAGACCAACAAGCGGAGTTTGAGCGGACCTTCCGTGTCGAGACGAATGCGATCTTCGATAGTAACTTCTTGATGCACATCGGCATGTTGAACCAGCAACGCGCGTTCGGCGGCACTCGCATTCAGCCGCGGATCGCAGAGGACCGCAACCAGCACACCGTCGCAGTGACTCTTATCACCGTCCACGCCCCAGCACATTGATGTTTGCTTCCGAGGAGATTTTTGAATGCGTTTGAATTCTTTTACCGTGATGCTGTTCAGTTTTGTGAGCATGCATGCCGTCGCTCAATACACCGTAGGCAGAGTGGACTTCAAGAACCCGGGCCCGTACCAGCAGGCTGATCTCGAGGCTGTACTTGGTCTGCACAGTGGCGAAAATTTCTCCGCGGAGAGCTTGCAGGCTGCGGCGCAGCGACTGATCGATACAGGATATTTCGATGACATGAAAGCCGAGGAGCAGGGCAGTCCAAAAGCAATGGACGTTATCTTTACGCTCAAACCGCTCTCCGCAGACCAGCTGACGCCAGTGGGGTTCGAGAACTTCGTCTGGCTAAGTCCCGAGGAGTTGTCTGCTACGGTGCATCAAGCCGCGCCGCTGTTCCATGGAGCGTTGCCGGACGCGGGCAATCAGGCGGATGCGATCAACGCCGCGCTGGCTGCGGCCCTCGCAGCCAAAGGCGTCGATGGGACAGTGACTCATGCGACGATCGAGCCTTCGACGACGCAGCCGATGCGTGCGGTTGAGTTCCGTGTAGAGCGGCCCTTCGTCCGCGTCCACAGCATTGTGTTACAGGGTGCATCGCCTGAGATGGCAGCGGCCATCGATGCGATTGCGCAGAAGCTGCGCGGAACGGTCTACAACGAGGGCCTCGCCGGTGCCACAACGCAGGGCCGTCTCTTGGCGCCCTACAACGACGCCGGGTATCTGGACGCGAAGCTCACGGGCATTCACTACACCACGTCCGCGGCATCGGCTATGACCGTCGATGTCGATGTGACGGCAACGGTCGAAGAGGGCGCGCTGTATCGCGTAGCCAGCCTGGATTTCGCAGGAACGCCACTGGCCCCTGCAACGACGCTGACCGCGGCGCCGATGCTTCATCCCGGCGATATCGCTTCGCGCAAACTTTTGCTCGGCACGCTCGCGCCTGTCGATATGGCGTATCGGCGCCAGGGTTATATGGACGTTGTTGTGCAATCGGGAGCTGTGCTCGACCGCACGGCGCATACCGTCGCTTACACCGTCACGGTTCTGCCAGGAGAGCAGTATCGTTTGCGCAGCGTCAATGCAATCGGGCTCGATCCGGCGGCGCGCAAAGACTTCGATCGCGGCTGGAAGATGAATGCCGGAGATCTGTACAACGTGGAGTATGTCACTTCATTTCTGAAGAACAATACGGCGCTTCAGGCGCTTGGTGAGTATAGCTTTGCCTACAAGGCAGCGGCTGATCCGCAGGCCCATACCGTTGATTTGACGCTGACTTTTGTGCGGGCCGGGCGCTGACAGCGGACCCCAACGGGTGGCGCGTACAACGAAAGTGACAGTACGAAAGCCCCGCAAAATTGTGCGGGGCTTTTGTATTCGATCAGCACGCCTGCGGTTTTCTTGCTGAAAATACGGCTTTTCCGGCAAGTTTCAGCGCTGCTGGTCGCTGTCTGACGTTCGACGAAGCATTGCGGTGCAGAATCAACATTCTTTGAGGTTTAGCTGCGGGGGTAGCGTGGGATACGGCAGCCCGAATGTTGTATTTACATCCTCGACTGCACGTAGAGAGTTGTAGGCGTGAGTTTCTTCCTCGGAACCAGGAGTCTGCCCACGCGCATCGTCCGCGTTGTGATCGCGTGCGTCGCGACGTTCCTGCTGTTCCAATTCGTCAGCCTGTATCTCAGTTGGCCGAAGCAGATTGTGCTGGGAAGCGTCAGCGTCGTTATCGTGCTGATTCTCAACCGGGTAACCAAGTCACAAGTCGTTACGCTTGCGCTGATGCTGCTGTCGATGGCTGCTACGCTTCGCTATGGATGGTGGCGGGTACACAGTGTCGCGCAGTATTTCTCCGATGAATCGAACCAGCACATGACGATCGACGCCGTGCTGATGCTGGTCCTGTTGTCGGCCGAGGCGTACACGATTCTGATCATGGTGCTGGGCTTTATGCAGACCAGCTCCCCGCTGCGGCGCCGGCCGATCGCGCTGCCCGAGGATGAAGACCTTTGGCCGCATGTGGATGTATTGATCCCGACGCATAACGAGCCGTTATCGCTCGTCCGTTACACCGCATTGGCCGCGGCAAACATCGATTACCCGCCGGAAAAGCTGCATGTGTACATTCTCGACGATGGCGCGCGCGACGATTTTCGGATGTTCGCAGGAGAGGCTGGCGTCGGGTACATCGCTCGCGAGCAACATAGCCACGCCAAAGCCGGAAATATCAACAACGCGCTGGAACAGATGAATTCGCCGCTGGTCACGATTTTCGATTGCGACCATGTGCCGACGCGCAGCTTTTTGCAGGTCACTGCCGGCTGGTTTCTGGCCGACCAGAAGTTGGCGATGCTGCAAACGCCGCACTTTTTTTACTCGCCCGACCCGTTCGAGCGGAACCTGCTTCAATACAAAACGATTCCGAATGAAGGCGAGCTTTTCTACGGCATCATCCAGGATGGCAACGACCTCTGGAATGCGACCTTTTTTTGCGGCTCGTGCGCGGTGATCCGCCGCTCGGCGCTGGATGAGGTTGGTGGCATCGCGGTGGAGACGGTGACCGAGGATGCGCATACTTCACTGCGGATGCAGAAGAACGGCTGGAACACCGCCTACATCAATCTGCCGCAGGCGGCGGGCCTGGCTACAGAGACACTCTCGGCACATGTGGGACAGCGCGTTCGCTGGGCGCGCGGCATGATCCAGATTTTCCGCACCGACAACCCGCTGCTCGCACGCGGCATGAAACTGACGCAGCGGCTTTGCTACTTCAACGCGATGCTGCACTTCTTCTATGCAGTGCCGCGGCTTATTTTTCTGGTTGCGCCGCTCGTCTACATGCTTGGCGGGCGCACGATCATTCCGGGATATTGGGTGGCGATTCTGGCGTACGCGCTGCCGCACCTCGCGATTTCGAGCATCGCAAATTCCCGTGTACAGGGCAATCATCGGCACTCGTTCTGGAACCAGATTTATGAGACCGTGCTGGCGCCCTATATTTTGATGCCGACGCTGTTCGCCCTGATCAATCCAAAGCGGGGATCGTTCAACGTCACCGGCAAGGGCAGCACTCTCGCCGAGACGAAGTTCGATCGCCGCATCGCTGCGCCGACGACGTGGCTGTTGGCGCTCAACCTCGTTGGTGTGCTGGTTGCTCCATACCGATTTTTCGTGAGCGACCCGACGCATCCCGGTGCGGTGATCTGCAACCTGCTCTGGATACTGTTCAACATGGTGATCCTGGGCGTGGCTGCGGCAGTTGCGAATGAGCAGAAGCAGCGTCGCGGTTCGGTGCGCATTCCGGCGCGCATCCTGGTACACCTCCACCTCGCAGGTGGGGAGAAGATCGCCGCAACGACGCAGGATATGTCTGTGGGAGGAGCTTCGCTGATCTGCCCGGGTGCGGCCAGTCTCATGAAGGATGAACTGCTCCGCGTTTCCTTTCCGGCGCAAACCGGCGATGCAAAGATCACCGGTGTCGTGCTGGGTATCTCCGATAGCGCGATCAGACTCAGGTTCGAGGTGTCGACCATCGTCGAGCAGGAAACGCTGACGTGCGCGCTCTATTCGCGTGCGGATTCGTGGATCAACGTACGCAACAACATCGAAGCCGATCGACCACTGGTGAGCCTCGGCCGTGTGATTCGGCTTTCGTTTACAGGATTCCATCAGGTACTGCGCGGGCTTGTCCCACGCCGGAAGACGACACGCATCGTGGCAACGGCTGTGGCGACGACTACCGCGGTTGTTCTTGCGTTGCTGCTGTTGACGCGCAATATGACTGCGCAGATTCCGCAAGCGAACGTAGCGACATCCGCGACCGCCTCGCACCCGAGAGGCGTTTCGTTGCTGATCCCCGAGACGCCCTCTGTGATGGCTGCCGAAGCGAACGACAAGATCACGCTGAAGGACATGGGTGTTCACGACGCATTGGAGATGCACGGCCCGCACTCGTATTCCTCGGCGGGCTTCGTGCTTGGACATGGACGCATCCCGAAGCGCGCCACGCTTAATGTGAGCTATCACTTCAGTTCGTCTCTGGCGCCGCACTCGGGCACGATCCTGGTGGCGGTCAACAAGACGCCGATCGCGAAGATCACCGCGCCCGACCAACCACAGGGTGGCAACGAATACGGGTTCGCGGCGTTGCCCGTACCTGCGGAGTTGCTGGTCCGCGACAACGAGATCACCTTCGAATTTACCGGCAGCACCTTGTTCGAGCCGGAGGCGCAGACGAAGCAGGAAGCGCTGGCCAGCATCGGCGCGAACTCGACGCTGTTTGTCGCAGGCGACGCGATCCCGTTCAAAGGCGACCTCAGTCTGCTCCCGCTGCCCATCTTCGATCCGGACGTACAAACCACCACGACGATCCCTTTCGTCTTCCTCACCAATCCGACGCCCGCAACGTTGCAGGCCGCCGGCATTGTCGCGTCGTGGCTGGGAATTCTCGCGAGCACGAAGCCCGTACGCTTTACCGTTTCCATCGGCGAAATTCCGCGCGGAAACGCGATCGTCTTTGCGGACAAACCGACGCTGCTTCCGGCTTCGCTGCAGACGCCGGGCGGCAGCGGCTCATTGAGCATCAAGACTAACCCCTCGGACCCTTACGGCAACGTGCTGGTGCTCGCCGGCGACAGCGGTAGCGAAGTGCTGAACGTGGCGCGCGCGCTTTCGCTGATGACGATGGCGCATCCTCGGCCGGGACGGTTGGCGCCTCCCATGGGCGATTCCATGAGGATGGATAACTTCTCCATGCCGGCGCCGCGCCGGGTGGACGACGCGCCGCGCTGGCTTGCCACTGACCACCTGACTTCGCTGTGGAGCCTGAGTTCCAAAGAAAAGTTGCGCTCCGATGGAAGCCGCTCGCTGCCTGTCTATTTTCGTCTTCCGCCGGACCTGCACTACGGCGAAACACAGAATCTGAACCTCAAGATCAGGTACCGCTATAACGCTTTGCCGCTTGCCCCGGGCTCGGCGTTGCGGATCTTTGCGAACGGCTCACTGGAGACCGAAGCTCCACTGCCGCCGGGAAACGCGACGTCCGACCGGGACCGCATTGTTCTGTTGCCGGTCGCGGACCTGCGGCCGTTTGGCAACACGCTGCAATTCAACTTCGACTTCGTTCCCGCAAATCCGAGTGGCACCGGAGCAACGTCCGCAGACAAGTTGCGTGGAGCGATTTTGCAGGAGTCCTACCTGGATCTACGCGGTCTTGAGCGTTGGGCCGCCATGCCAAACCTCGAACTCTTCGCCAACGCCGGGTTTCCGTTCACGCGTCACGCGGACCTTGCGGACACAACAATCATCGTGCCGACCACGCCGACCCCGAAAGAAATTGTGCTGCTGCTTTACCTGATGAGCCACTGGGGCACGCAGACGGGCTATCCCGGGCTGCGGGTAGAAATTGCCGGTCCTGATGTGGCGATGCAGGGCGACAGAGACTACCTGGTGCTCGGCAGTGCGAATGATCAGCCGGCATTTGGGCCGCTGGAAAGCTCGCTGCCGGTAACGTTCGACACGAACGGGTTTCAGGTCAAAGACACATCCGGCTTTCGTGGTTTGCTCGAAGCCTTCTGGCGGCGGCTGACGGGCGCCGCGGCCGATGGGCGAGTGCCGTCGACCGCAGATGGACTGCCGGATTTGATGATGGAAGGAATCGAGTCGCCGTCTTCTCGCGGCCGCTCCATCGTTGTGATGTCGCTGCGCAATGATGATGCGGTGGACAATTTTGCCGAGGTATTCCTTGAGCGCTCGCAGTCAAGCGACATTGCCCACACGGTGAGTCTGCTGCGCAACGGTAAATTTTCTTCGTACGTGATCGACACGCCGACATACCACGTCGGCAACATCGCACCGTACTCGATGATGCGAGTATGGCTCGCGGAAAACTTCTGGATTTTGCTTCTGGTGTTGTTCGGATTCAGTCTGGTGCTGGGGAAATATGCAAAAGACTACCTCGCGTTACTGACGGCCCAGCGATTGCAGCTTGACCCGGCACAGCAGACCTCATAGCTGCCGGCCGCAATACAAAAACAGCGCCGCTCGTGCGGACGGCGCCGTCGGCCCTGGGACCGCACTATCTCTGTTTCGCGGAGCTTCACTTGCCAGTCTCGGGACTTTTCCTCTCTTCGTTCTTCGTTCGCTCCAGATGGGTCGCTGATCGCGTCCCCATGATGCTTGAGCTGCTCCGTCGTATGTTGCTCGCCGGAGTCGTGGCGACGTGTTGTCGCGCGGCGATGAACCACACGTAGGGGTTCTGATCGGCGAGCTGTGGATATGTGACCGTGTATAATTTGAAGTCATGGAACAGGTGATCGTTCAGCCGTTTTATGACCCGGCACGATCCTACACCGACAACTTTAACGACGGCCCGTTCGGGTTATTTGTCGGTCCCGAGTATCATCCGCCAGGTAGAGACCCACAACATTCCTTTCTTGGATATAAAGTCTATGAGCCCTTCGGTATTCCCGCGGGGCCTTTGCTTAATAGCAGGTTCGTCAACGCCGCGCTCGATATGGGCTTTGACATTCCTGTCTATAAAACGGTGCGAACGCGAAAGTACGCGAGCCATCCGTGGCCCAATGTTCTGGCGGTCAAAGTGGATGGTGACCTGACTCTCGATAAGACGCGTCTGGTTGCGAGCGAAGATTATTCCGAGCCCTTGTCCATTACGAATTCTTTCGGCGTTCCTTCCTTCGACCCGGACTTCTGGCAGCCCGATATCGCTGCTGCGGTGGCGCACGAACGCCCGGGCCAGGTAGTTGTTGCCAGCTACCAGGGCACCAAGTCGAGCGATGGCAGTGTCTCCGGATATATCGCCGACTTCGTGCTGGGTGCGCGTCTACTGAAAGAAACGGGAGTGAAGGTGATTGAGGTCAACCTGAGTTGTCCGAATGAGGGCACCTCGAATCTATTGTGTTTCGATGTGGTACGGGCCAGCCAGATTGTCGAAGCCATCAAAAATGAAATTGGAAATATCCCTCTCGTTATAAAGCTCGCTTATTTTCAAAATGTAGCTTTGCTGGAGGAGTTACTCAAGATGGTGGGAACTTCCATCGCAGCTACGTCCTCCATCAATACAATTTCTGCCGAGATAGTCGATGAGACTGGCGCACAGGCGTTGCCCGGCGAAGGCCGCTTGCGCAGCGGAGTATGTGGTCATGCGATAAAGTGGGCAGGGCTTGGGATGGCAAGGAAACTCGCCAGATTGCGTGACGATCTGGGATTGAACTTTTCCATCATTGGCGTGGGCGGGATGGGAACCCCCGCCGACTATAAGGAGTATCGCGAGGCGGGTGCTGACGCGGTGATGGCGGCTACCTCCGCGATGTGGAATCCGCTGCTTGCTCGTGAAATCAAGGAGCATGCCGATGGAATATGAAATTGCTGAAGCGCTCATCGAGATCAACGGTGTGGGTTTCCGTCCGAATAATCCGATCACGTTCAAGTCCGGAATGAAGTCGCCGGTATATTGCGATAATCGAGCGTTTCCTTTCTGGCCGAAACAGTGGGCGAAAGTCATTCATGGCTTCGAAAGACGCATTGCAGAAGAAAATATTCCATGCGATGTCGTGGGTGGAATTGAAGCGGCTGGAATTCCTCACAGCGCCGCGCTCGGGTTTTCCATGGCAAAGCCTTCCGTATTTATTCGCAAGGAAGCGAAGGAGCACGGAACAAAGAAGCGCGTTGAAGGTGGCGACGTTTCGGGTAAATCCGTGCTGCTTGTCGAAGACCTCGTGACGACCGGGATGAGCAGTCTGTCCGGAGTCCATGCATTGCGGGCCGAAGGGGCAGTCGTCACGGATTGTCTCGCGATTATCAGCTATAACTTCACCGAGGCAGTCGACCAGTTTGCCGACGCCGGCGTTCGGCTGCATCCTTTGACGACGTTTGAGGCGGTGCTGGAGATCGCGGTGCAGCGATCGATGATCGATGGGGAAGGCGCTGCAAGCGTTCGAGACTGGTTGAGTGATCCGCGAGGGTGGGCCACTAGAAATGGGCTGGAATAGATGACGACCAACTCCATCCTCGATAAATATAACCGCCGAGTTGAGGCGGCAGGCTCGCTGGTCTGCATAGGGCTGGACAGCGAAATGGAAAAACTTCCAGCGAGGTTTTCCACCGAAGAGTTTCCGCAATTCGAGTTCAATCGATGGATCATCGACCAGACAGCGGAATATGCGGCATCGGTAAAGCCGAACACGGCTTTCTATGAAGCCCGCGGCGTGCAGGGCTGGAATGAATTGCGGATGACCATGGATTATCTGCGAGCCAACTATCCTGAGATTGTGACTATTTGTGACGCCAAGCGCGCCGATATCGGAAATACAAATCGCGGATATGTCACTGCCATATTCGATGAGATGGGTTTTGACGCCATCACATTGCATCCCTATCTCGGTCGCGAAGCACTTGCTCCATTTCTTGAGCGGACAGACAAGGCGTGCATCATCCTTTGCCGCACCTCCAATCCCGGCGCCGGAGAGTTTCAAGACCTGAGCGTGGGCGGCAAGCCGCTCTGGCAGTCAGTTGCCGAGAAGGTGGGCAGTGATTGGAACAGCAATGGCAATTGCATGCTGGTGGTTGGCGCTACGTATCCAGAGGAGATGCGAACCATTCGTGCCATCGCACCGAATCTTACTTTCCTGGTTCCCGGAGTGGGGGCACAGGGAGGCGATGTGGATTCGGTGGTCGTCGCGGGCCTTGACGCGAAAGGGCGAGGGTTGATGATCAGTTCTTCGCGCGGAATTATTTTCAGCGACGATCCCGGTGGGTCCGCACGCTTGCTCCGCGACGAGATCAACGCTGCACGAGAGGCTGTCTATGCTGCGCGTTGAGGGTCGAATCGTCAATCATGACGGGGAGTTCGATGGAGCCGTTGAAATCAATACGGAGACCGGCCTCATTGAGCACGTTGGGCCGAAAGAAGGCCGCAGCGATGTGGACGTGGACAGATGCTTGATCTTCCCGGGCTTCGGCGATTTGCATATCCATGCTCGCGAAGATGCCAGTGGTACCCAGGTGTATAAGGAAGATTTTGCTTCGGCGTCCGATGCTGCGATCCATGGCGGAGTGACGCATGTGGCGGACATGCCGAACAACCCCGTCGCACCTATCGACGACAGGACCTACGGCGCGAAGGAAGTGCTGACCGAAAAATCCGCGATCCATGTCACTCTGTACGCGGGGATCGGGCCACAGACGAACCCGCTGGCACGGCATGTTCCATATAAGGCATTTATGGGGCCGTCGGTTGGGGACTTGTTCTTCACGTCACAGGCCCAGCTTGAAACGGCCATCGCAAAATATCGCGGCAGGAACGTCAGTTTTCACTGCGAAGATCCAGTGATACTGGAGGCCAATAAGAATGCCCCGACCCACGAACAGAAACGCCCGGCCGCGGCAGAAATATCGGCTACTGAGTTTGCTCTGTACCTGATCGAAAAGTATGAGTTGGCAGGAAAGCTGTGTCATTACTCGACGCGTGGCGGTCTGGAAAAGATCATTGCCGCGAGAGCGCGAGGCGTACAAGTTACCTGTGAGGTGACACCACACCACCTGTTTTTTGACGATTCGATGCTTACGGAAAAGAACCGGCTTTTGTTGCAGATGAATCCGCCGCTAAGAAGTCCCGATGACCGCGTTTCAATGATCGCGGCATTGAAGAGGGGCGACATCGACTATATCGCGACCGATCACGCGCCGCATACCCTTGAGGAAAAAGCGAAGGGTGTGAGTGGTGTACCGCTACTGGATACGTACGGCGCATTTGCGGCGTGGCTGATGGTCGATCAGGGGTTCACGGCGAAGGACATCGCGCGTGTCTGTGCCTTCCATCCTGGAGTATTCGTGCGCGAGTTTCTGCCTGCGGGCTTCGGTAAGGGATATGGAGTGATTGCGCCGGGATACGTCGGGTCGCTCACCATTCTCGACATGGATACACCGTATGTCGTTACTCGTGAGTCTGTGAAGACAAAGTGCGCATGGTCGCCTTTCGAGGGTCATACGCTTCCGGGAAGTGTGCGTTACACGATTGTTCGGGGCAAGACCTTCGGGGCTGTTTAGTGTCCCGAGTCATTCGTTGGTTGCACTATGTATCGGGCTTTCAGCCCTCGGCTCCGTCGTGGCATGGTACCTAGGCCTGCGGCCTAGGCTGGTATGTGTCGGGCCGTTGGCCCTGGAATTGCGAAACGAATTATCGACTCACCGCACTAGCGACGATTGATTTATGCAAAAACTTAGGCACGTTCTCAGCACGAAACAATTCGGAGACACGCGGTTGCTGGAGCAGCTCTGTGCTTCGGCGGCCCAGATGGAGCTCGACGACGTGGCGCGCACGTTGCCGCAGCCGTTGCGCGGCAGGATACTGGCGACGTTATTTTATGAGCCGAGCACACGCACCCGGTTCTCGTTTGAAGCAGCCATGCAGAAGCTTGGCGGAAGCGTCATCACGGCGGAAAACGCCAAGGACAGTTCGTCGGCGACCAAGGGAGAAACGATCGCCGACACGATCCGGGTGGTCAGTGGATACGCTGATGCGATCGTGATGCGGCACTATGAGGAAGGCGCGGCGAAGAAGGCCGCGGACGCCTCCCCGGTACCCGTCATCAATGCGGGAGATGGAGTGGGCGAGCACCCGACCCAGGCGCTCGCGGATGTGTTCACCATCAACAAGGAGCTAGGCAAGGTGGATGGTGCAAAGGTTGCCCTGATCGGCGATCTGTTGAATGGGAGGACGATCCATTCTTTGCTGCCTCTATTAGCGCTTTATCGAGACGTCTCCATCATCCTGGTCTCGCCGAAACAGCTTCGGCTTCCGGTTAAATACGTCAGCTTTTTAGAGAGCAAGGGCGTGCGGTTCGTAGAGACCGATAAGCTGGCCGGCGCCGTGCGCAGCGCCGATGTCGTGTATGTGACCAGAGTGCAGCGGGAGCGCTTTCTGTCGGCCGAGGAATATGAGGCCGTAAAGGACGCCTATATCATCGACGCGAAAATCGCGGACAATCTGAAGTCGACCGCGATCATTATGCATGCGCTGCCGCGAGTCAACGAGATATCGCCGGATGTAGATGCGAATTATCGGGCTGCTTATTTCCGGCAGGCCAAGAATGCGATGTATATCCGCATGGCGTTGTTGAACTATCTATTAGCGTAGCGCTACTGGTGCACTGTTCCGTTGCCTGCGGTGATAGTTGCGCCGCTGTTGTGCGTAAGGACGACCGCCGCGGTGGCGCCCGCTGCCGCGGCGATGCTGCCGGCGATCACCCAGAAATGCGTGCCCAGAACATGCCCGCCAACATGGGCACTGGACGTAGTCGATGAAGTGGAAGACGATGCGGAGGCCGGGCCGACAACGTTGCTCTGCGTGATGACCGCGGCGGTCGTGACGGCTCCAACGGTGGCCTGCACTGAGATCGTATAAGAACCCTTAACCCCATTCGACTCCAGGCCCTTGGCGACGGCCTCTCCGTCGAGGCCGGTGATGACGGCCATCGTAGATACTCCGGCGAAGGTGCCGCCCGCGCCGGTTGGCCCTTTGCGAATGGTAAAGAGGACGACCGCAGCGGCGACGGGCTTATGATTTTCGTCCTGCACCTGCACGATGGGCTCGCGTGCGGTACGTTGCCGGATGTTGTTCAGCGCGTCTTCGCCATCGAGGATGACGATGTGCAGCGCCATCGGCGTGCCGGCCTGCACACCGGCGGTCTGGGCAAACATCAGCGGCGCCCGGACAGGCAACAGCACCAGTGCCACAGCGACCATGCGCCTTACCAGCGACGGCAATCTCCGCGCAAGCATGGGTCGGATTAGTTTCATTCTGTTGATCATTGCGCGCTCACCGTCTGCGAATTGCCTTGACTATTGATCAGCGTGACTTGCACCTGCCCGACCACGGTCGCGGCCTGATCGAGATTGAATACCTGAATGTAGTGGAACGTCGATCCATAGGTTGGAGACGCCGGGTTTGCGTACCAGGCGCCGAACAGCGCACTGCCGTCGATCACGAGATCGGATGTAGCCAGACTCTGGCCGGGTGCGGCGACGAAGTGGAAGTGGATCTGCTGAATGTCGCGCGTATTGGAATAGCCCTGGATCGTGACGGTGAGGGTGTCTCCGGTGCGGTCCAGGGTGACGCCCGCGACACCGGGTGCGGCGGGTGGAGACGTGATCACCAGGGTCGGGGCGGGCGTTGGTGTTACGTCGACACCGCCCGCGGTCAGTTTCAGCGCGATGGTGATGGTGCCGGCGACAGAACCACTCTGGAACTGCACCGCAGGTATAGTCGTCGTGTTGGCGGGGATCGTGAACGTGGTGGTTGTGGTTCCGTTGGGGAACAGGATCGTGCCGTCCATCGTCAAGCCCGGCGCTGGTGTAAAGGTCAGGGTAAGTGTCGCCGTAATCGGCACAGCATAGGGCGTGACCGCGAAGGTCAGGTTCGGTTGCGCGGCAGGGGCGACCGTGCTTGGCCCGTTGACGGTGATCGTCGCCGGCGGCGCGCCCACCAGGAGCGCCAGGGCATTGCTCGTTTGCGCCTGGGTCGGATCGTTGACCGTGATCTGAAGGATTTGCACCGTCAGGAAGTTGGAGGCGGGAATGGTGACGGTCAGCGTCGTGCGGTTCACAAACGTCGTCGTCAGCGCGGTCGCGCCAACATAGACGACGGAGTTCGGGAGGAAGCCGGTTCCGGTCACGGTAAGGTTCAGTGCCGGATCCCCCAGCTTGACGCTGCCGGTCGAAAGCGACGTGAGCGCGAGGCCGATGACGTTGAGCGGAACGCTGACTGTTGCGGTCGTGTAGTCGGTGACGTCGGTTGGAGTAAACGTGACGCTGAGGTTCTGCGTTCCTGCGGTGAGCACGGTCCCCAGCGCGGGCGTGTAGGCAAATGTCCCCGGCAACGCGCCGGAGATGCCGGTGGCGGTGGCATCCAACTGCGTGGCGGAAAGCAGGGTGCCGGCAACGAGGTCGGCCGGCGTTGGCCAGGTGATGGTGGGGGCCGTCTTTCCTACGCCGATGGTGACGCTGCCGGTTGCGGGCTTGAAGTTGACGGTGTCGGTAGGCGTAAACGCAACCGAAAGCGTTTGCGTTCCTGCGGTGAGCAGAGTTCCGGCGGCGGGGGTATAGACGAACGTTCCGGGCACGGTCGCAGCGTACGCGGTCGCCACGGTCGCGTTCAGTTGCGTTGCCGAGAGCGGCGTGCCGTAGCTAATGCCTGCGGGCGTCGGCCACGTGATGATGGTTGTGGCAAGGTTGACGGTCTGCGCCAGCGCCGGCGACGTCGCCGCAGCGAAGGTCGAATTGCCCGCGAAGCTTGCGGTGATGCTGTGTGCGCCCGCGGTGAGAGTGGAGATGGCGAAGCTCGCAGCGCCGTTGGTCAATGTCGGCGTTCCCAGCACCGTCTTGCCGTCGGAGATAGTAACGGTGCCGCTGATCGGCGTAGCGGTGTAGGCCGACGTGATGCTGACATTGAAGGTCACCGGCTGGCCGAACTGCGAGGGGTTCGCGGTGCTCGTGACGGCGATGCTGGCAACCGCGGGATCGACATTGAGCGGCACGCTGATGTTGGCGGTCGTGTAGTCGACCGTGTCGGTTGGCGCGAACGCGGCGCTCAGGGTAGTTGCCCCGGGCGCGAGAATTGCGCCGCTCGCAGGGGTGTACGTGAAGACGCCAGGCAGTGGATTACCGCCGATGTCGGTTGCGGTGGCGTTCAATTGTGTGGCGCTGAGCGGTGTGCCCGCGGTGATGTTTGCCGGTGTGGCCCAGTTCAGCGTTGGCGCAACTTTGGTGACGACCAGTGTGACGGTGGCGGTCGCTGTCTTGAAGCTGGCTGTATCGGTCGGTGTGAACAGAACGGAAAGTGTCTGCGAGCCGGCAGTGAGCAGGGCCCCTGCGGCAGGAGTATAGGTAAAGGTCCCGGGGACGGTCTGTGCGAAGGCAGTGGAGACGGTCGCGTTCAACTGGGTCGCGGATAGCTTGGTGCCGTAGGGCACGCTCGCCGGCTGCGGCCAGGTAATCGTGGTCGTGGCGGAGCTGATCGTTTCGGTAAGGACAGCCGATGTGCTGCCACCGAAGTTCGTGCTGCCGCCGTATACGGCAGTAATGTTGTGCGCACCCGCGCTGAGGGTCGAAGTGGAGACGGTGACGTTTGGAAGCTGGACCGTCCCAAGCAGTGTCTGGCCATCGAATACGCTCACCGGCCCGGTGATCGAAGCGCCGGTATAGGCGGACGTCACCCCGAGCGTAAAGGTCACAAGCTGGCCAAACTGAGCCGGGTTCGCTGAGGGGGTGATAGTGGTCGTCGTCACGGCCGGGTTGACGGTGAGCGGAACGCTGGCGGTAGCGGTCTTGTAATCCACCGTGTCCGTCGGTGTGAAGCTGACGCCGAGGCTGTTCGCGCCGACCGGCAGGACGGCCCCCGCAGCCGGGAGGTAAGCAAACGTCCCCGCCAGCGCCGTTCCGCCAACACCGGTCGCACTGGCATTGAGCTGTGCAGCGCCGAGGGGGGTGCCGAGAGTGATCGCCGCGGGAGGCGTCCAGGTGATGACTGGCGTGTCCTGTCCGACCGCGATGCTGGTCGAGCCAGTGGCAACAGCGAAGTCCGTAGTGTCTGTCGGCGTGAACGTAACGCCAAGCGAATGTGTCCCAGCGCTGAGCACTGTGCCGGACACAGGGTTGTAGCTGAACGTCCCGGCAACCGCTGTGCCATTGAACGTAGCGGCGGCGTTGAGCTGAGTTGCGGAAAGCGCCGTTCCGTAGGAGATTGCTGCCGGCGTTGCCCAGGTGATGATCGGTGTGGACTGGCCGACAGTGATGTTGACCGAGCCGGTGGCAACAGCGAAGTCCGTAGTATCGGTCGGCGTGAATGTAACGCCAAGCGTATGCGTCCCAGCGGTAAGTACGGTTCCTGATGCAGGGTTGTAGCTGAACGTCCCGGCAACTGCTGTGCCGTTGAACGAAGCAGTGGCGTTGAGCTGAGTTGCAGAGAGTGCCGTGCCGTAGGAAATCGCTGCCGGCGTTGCCCAGGTGATGATCGGTGTGGACTGGCCGACAGTGATGTTGACCGAGCCGGTGGCAACGGTGAAGTCCGTAGTATCGGTCGGCGTGAATGTAACGCCAAGCGTATGCGTCCCAGCGGTAAGTACTGTGCCAGCTGCCGGGTTATAAGTGAATGTCCCGGCGACTGCCGTGCCGCTGAACGTGGCTGCGGCGTTGAGCTGAGTTCCTGAAAGTGCCGTTCCGTATGAGATTGCAGCCGGTGTTGCCCAAGTGATGGTGGGTGTGGACTGGCCAACGGTGATGCTGACCGAGCCGGTGGCGACGGTGAAGTCGGTTGTATCAGTCGGCGTAAACGTAACGCCAAGAGTGTGCGACCCAGCGGTGAGCACTGTGCCTGCTGCGGGGTTATAGCTGAAGGTGCCGGCGACTGCTGTGCCATTGAACGTAGCGATAGCGTTGAGCTGAGTTCCGGAAAGCGCAGTTCCGTAAGAGATCGCCGCTGGTGTCGCCCACGTAATCGTTGGTATCGACTGGCCAACGGTGATGCTGACCGAGCCGGTGGCGACGGTGAAGTCGGTGCCGTCGGTGGGAGTAAAGGTAACGGCAAGGGTGTGCGTCCCAGCCGTGAGCACTGCGCCTGCTGCGGGGTTGTAGCTGAATGTGCCTGCGACGGCTGTGCCGTTGTACGTCGCGGTGGCATTGAGCTGGGTTCCAGAAAGCGCCGTGCCGTAAGAGATCGCAGCCGGTGTCGCCCACGTGATCGTGGGTGTCGACTGGCCCACTGTAATGCTGACTGAGCCGGTGGCGGTGGCGAAGTCCGTAGTATCGGTGGGAGTAAAGGTAACGCCCAGCGAATGTGTTCCAGCGGTGAGCACTGTGCCTGCTGCGGGGTTGTAGCTGAATGTGCCTGCGACTGCTGTGCCGTTGAACGTCGCGGTGGCGTTGAGCTGAGTTGCGGAGAGTGCCGTGCCGTAGGAGATCGCCGCCGGTGTTGCCCACGTAATCGTGGGCGTGGACTGGCCAACGGTGATGCTGACCGAGCCGGTGGCGACGGTGAAGTCGGTTGTATCAGTCGGCGTAAACGTAACGCCAAGAGTGTGCGTTCCAGCGGTGAGCACAGTGCCTGATACGGGGTTATAGCTGAAGGTGCCGGCGACTGCCGTGCCGTTGAACGCGGCTGTGGCGTTGAGTTGAGTTGCGGAAAGCGCTGTGCCGTAGGAGATCGCGGCCGGCGTCGCCCAAGTGATGATCGGCGTGGACTGGCCGACAGTGATGTTGACCGAGCCAGTAGCGGTGGTGAAGTCTGCGCCGTCGGTGGGAGTAAATGTAACGCCAAGCGTATGCAACCCGGCGGTGAGTATGGTGCCCGCTGTCGGGTTATAGCTGAACGTCCCGGCAACGGCTGTGCCGTTGAACGTCGCGGTAGCGTTGAGCTGAGTTCCGGAGAGCGCCGTGCCGTAGGAGATCGCCGCCGGTGTCGCCCACGTAATCGTTGGTGTCGACTGGCCCACAGTGATGTTGACCGAGCCGGTGGCAACAGCGAAGTCCGTAGTGTCAGTCGGCGTAAACGTAACGCCAAGCGTATGCGTTCCAGCCGCGAGTACTGTTCCGGCGGCCGGGTTGTAGCTGAAGGCGCCGGCGACTGCCGTGCCATTGAACGTAGCGGTGGCGTTGAGTTGCGTTGCGGAAAGCGCTGTGCCGAAAGAGATCGCCGCCGGTGTCGCCCAGGTGATCGTAGGCGTGGACTGGCTGACGGTAATGCTGACCGAGCCTGTGGCTGTGGTGAAGTCGGTTGTGTCCGTCGGGGTGAATGTAACGCCCAGCGTATGAGTTCCAGCGGTGAGCACTGTGCCCGATGCGGGGTTGTAGCTGAAGGTCCCGGCGACTGCCGTGCCATTGAACGTAGCAGTGGCGTTGAGCTGAGTTGCGGAAAGCGCCGTGCCGTAGGAGATCGCCGCTGGCGTCGCCCACGTAATCGTTGGTGTCGCCTGGCCAACGCTGATGCTTGTCGAGCCGGTGGCGACGTTGAAGTCGGCGCCATCGGTTGGCGTAAATGTGACACCCAGCGTATGCGTCCCGGCAGTCAGCACCGTGCCAGCGGCCGGGTTGTAGCTGAACGTCCCGGCAACCGGGTTTCCGTTGAAGCTGGCCGTAGCGTCGAGCTGAGTCCCCGAAAGCGCCGTGCCGAAAGGAATCGCTGCCGGAGTCGTCCAGGAGACGGTCGGCGTGGCCTTGGTGACGGTGATGGCAGTTGTGACTGCCGTGGGAGTTGTAAAGCTGGTTGTGTCCGAGGGGGTGAAGTTGACGGTAATCGCGTTGGAGCCGGCGGGAAGGATGGTCGTCGTGTTGACGACTGCCCCGGAAGCATTGGTGTACACAAAAGTCCCTGCGACAGGACTGCCGCCGGAGGTCGCGGTCGCATCGAGCTGCGCAGCCGAAAGCGCCGTTCCGAAAGTAATTGTCGATGGATTCGGGACAAAAGTGAGGGTGGTCGTAGCCGCATTCAAAGTGATGGTCGCCGCGACTCCGGCAGGCACGTTGAAGTTCGTCGTATTCGACGGAGTGAAGCTGGCCGTAATGACGTTCGCACCCGCGGGCAGCACGGTGCCTACAGTGACGACTGTTCCGCCAGCGTTGGTGTAGACGAAGCTGCCGGCAACCGCGCTTCCACCGAAGGTCGCAGTCGCATCGAGCTGGGCGGCCGTGAGCGGCGCTCCTGAGGCCAGCGTAGCGGGATTGGGCACGAAGGTTACCACCGGCGTGGCTTTGTTCACCGTGATCGTGCTGGTAACGCCGGCCGGCGTTTTGTAGTCGGTCGTATCCGACGGAGTAAACGTAGCCGTGATGTTGTTGCTGCCGCCTGGCAGCACAGTCGTGGTATCGACAACCGTCCCCGACGCGTTGGTGTACACAAAGCTGCCGGCAACAGCACTGCCGCTGAGGGTAGCGGTGGCGTCAAGCTGCGCCGCCGAAAGCGCGGTGCCGAAGGTGATCGTTGCGGGGTTGGGAACGAAGCCGACAAGGGGCGTCGCTTTATTCACGAGGAACGTCACGGAGGGCAGCGTCGTGGGCAAATACGTCGTGTCTCCGGGGTATGTCGCGGAGAACGTGTAGCCGCCGGCCGTCAGCGTCCCAATGAGTAGCGAAGCGCTACTCTGCGTACTCGACGTGGCAGTGAGATTTGCTGTGCCTAGCAGCGTATTGGTCTGCGCGTTGAAGAAGCTGATCTGACCCGTCGGCGCCGGCGGATTGGACGAGTCCACCTCCGCGGTCAAGGTAACCGGATTGGATGGAGCGTACGTTGTCGGGCTGGCAGGCGACGTTGTCAGCACGGCATTCGAAACCGGGATCTGTGTCGGTCCATTGCTCACCAGCGTCGCCGTTGCGGTGCCGGGGGCCAGCGTTGGCGTGCCGGGAGTGGTCGCTGTCAGGCTGTGCGATCCGGCTGCGAAAGTAAGGCCAGGCAGTGTGGCCGTCGCCGTGCCGGAGGTGATGTACTGCTGCACCAGTCTGGGGCCGTCGCTCGGCGTGAGAAACGCAATCGGGTCGGAGTAGCCGTCGCCGTTGGCGTCGCTCGAACCCACCAACAGGTTTACGGTCGGCAGCTGCTCCGTGAAACTGTCGATTGGCAGGTTGTACTGGCCGGTTGGTCCGGCGTTGTAGACGGAAATGTTGGTGCCATCGTAGACGGCGACATCCTGAAAGCCGTCGCCGTTGAAGTCGCCCATCGTGGCGGTCTGTAGGCCGGGCACCGGTGTGGTGTAGACGGTGTTGCTGAAGCCGATGGTTGGGGTCTGGTTGTTGAAGACCACCGCGATGTACGGATTGATCCCTTTGTTGATGGCGACAAGGTTGGGGTACTGGCTGCCCGGCAGCGTCGGCGTAAAAAACTGGGTGGTCGCGCCACTGGTGCCCAGCGACTTTGTGTACGTGGGCGTCGCAGGGAAATTGCCCTTGCCGTCATTCTGGAAGACTTCGATCGGACTGGTGGAGAAATCTGAACTGAAGTTGTGGTACAGCAGGGCAATGTCGGGGAAGCCGTCGTTATTGAAGTCCAGCGCCGCTACTTGGAGCCCGTCCCCGAGCGGCACATCCACGGGCGTGCTATTGCCGAAATCGCCAAAGCCGTCGCCGGGATAGATATTGAAGCCAGTCAGCGGGGTGCCATTCGGGTCCGTGTTGCCGTCTGGGCCGACCAGAAGGATGTCGGTATTCCCGTCCTTGTCGAAGTCGGCTGCTGCTATCAAATGGGCCGGAGGCGCGGGAAATATCGCCGCCTCTCTCCCGAACGTCCCATCCTTTTGATTCAGGTAAACCAGCACATTGTCCGCAGAGCCGGCTGGGTTAACACACAGCATGGCGATGTCCGGATAACCATCGCCGTTGAAATCTCCTGTAGTCACGGAGACAACGGAGCTGCAGAAATCATTGTCGAGGGCGAATGCGACCCCGGTGAAACCAAACCCGCTGCCCGCGAAGCCCAGTCCGCCCAGGTTGTCGGCAGCGTAATAGATCTGCACCGTGTTGGGCGCGTAGAGTATGACGTCCTGAAGCCCATCCTGGTTGAGGTCGGCAAGAATCGACTGCGGCGATCCTTCGAACTCGACCGGCGCTGCCGATGCCGGGTTGGTCGCCACAAATTGTCCGCTGGTGAATTTGAGCGGAGCGGAGTCGAGCGTGGTCGTGCCATCGGTAAATGTCACCAGGCCGGACGGCACTCCAAAGCCATCTGTCGAACCGAACACGGCCTGCAGGCTGGTGGGGGTCGTAGGGGTCGTCGGGCTCGGCGTCGCAGTCAGCGTGCCGGGATTGATCGCCAGCTGCTGGATCGGATAGTTCACGGGAGACGCGCAGTAGTCCGCCGTCGCAGTGTGCGTGCAGTACGTCAGGGCCACGAATTTCGCGCCTGCCGGCAGATTCGCTGGCACGTTTACCCTTGCGGAGATCGGGCTCACCACAGTGACAACCCCGGCGAACGGGCTGAAACCGCTACCGGAAAAAGTGGCTGTCGCCTCCCCGGGGACAAAATCCGTTCCCTGCAAATAGATTTCCCGCGGAGCAGGATTCCCGCTCAGGTTCGTGTTGCGCGCCGTCAGCGTATCCAGGTCGGTGCCAAGGACCGCAGGCTCCTGAATCGGTATTTGCAGCGTGTTTGTGTACTTCGAGTCGAATGTGCCGTCGCATGTGTCGCTCGCATTGGCCGTAGCGTAAGCGGTCGCATTAAAAACCCCGCCGTCAAAGGCCGATGCTGGAATTTCCTGGATCGAGCCGACGGGAATTTGTAGTTCCACCAGCGTGGAAGAGCTAGCGTCACTCTTCAAAGGGATGAGTGGCTTCCCGCTGGTTCCGGGGACTGTGAAAAAGCACATCGGTGTTTGTATCCCAGCATTAATGGGAAACAGGCCGAAGATCGTCATTTTCAGGCCAGGAGCGCCGGCGGAGATTTCGGTCGTATCCGAAAAGTCCAAACGGTTCGTCTGCGCATGAAGGACGGCTGGAGACAGCAGCAGGGCCACCATCGGCAGCAGTCCATTGAGCCTGCTGCGCCCGACCTGTTTCGACTGCCGGATCATGGATGCGCCCCCGTCCCGGCCAGAGCCGGGATAAAGAACGACCGCGGCGCGCTGACTCCTGCATCAATCGCCCACAGCGCACCGGCGCCTGGAGCCGTAATGCGGAACGTCCCCATGCCCGACAGCGGAGCGACCAGGGCCGGCGTGCAACCGCAGGCGATCCGCAGCGGAGCGTTTTGCCCTGTAAGGTCGATCCGTATGGCGCTTGCTTCGCCGGAGTTTGCCACCAGCGCCCATTGCCCGTTCTGCGAAACGCCGAGTCCTGCGGGCGTCATCAGCAGCGCCGCACTCGGCACCAGCGCCGGAGAAGGCTTGCTCGAAGCATTGTGCACCAGCGTCAGCGTGTTGGCATTGGCATCGGCGAACAGCAGGTCGTCGCCGCTGCCAAAGCTCAGTCCCCCCAGTGCGCTGGCGCTACCAACTGCCGTGGCGGCACCGCTCGCAGAAACGATCTGGATGCTGACGCCGGCAGCGCTCGCAGCCGCAATCGCCACGCCGCCCGCGTCGCTGACGGCAGCGTCCTGCACCCCGACCGGCGAAGTAATAGCAGTTGCTGATGGCGCAGAAGGAAGCCCGGTGAGCAGCGTAATCGAACCCGAGCCGGCGGCGAACACGATCGCCGATTTCCCAGCCGGCGAAAAACGAATCTGCGCCCCGGCGACGGCAACTTTACCGCCAAGGTGAACGGGCTGGCCTGAGGGCAGCGTCATCACATCCAGCGACCCATCCGGCTCTTCAAGCACTGCAACCGCATTGGCCGCCGACGCCGCCGCGGCAACGTACGTACCGGCAGGCACGACGCTGAGCCCGATCTGCGACGATCCCGGAACACCGAGAATCGGCCGCAGCGTCTGATCGGCGGCGTTCCAGAAATACCCAAGCTGCGGCCCCTGCGTCGAGGCAGCGGGTGTGACTGTGTTGGGTGGTGTGCTGCCTGTGGGCAGTCCTACTCCGCTGCCGCAGCCGTATAGCGCTCCCAGGGTAGCCGTGCAGAGAGCAACACCCAATCTTCGCGAGAAGGAGCGAATCCGAGCGGTTATCATTGGCCCTCCTCCCATGCATCCTGGGAGTAATGCATAAAGGGGAACAAGTGGACGATACCCAGCTAATGCTGGCAGGTCAAGCAAATTGAGAGATGGCCAGGGCCTAAAAATATCGTCCTACGAAACAAAATCGGATGCTGGATTAACGTGTCCTCACCCGGACCGGATGTTACCTTTCCCACAAAATTTGGATTGTTTGACGAATTTCGGTGCAAGTGCGCCTGCCGCAGTGCGACACTTGCTTCGAATTCCGTAAATCCGCCGGGCGCTCCAGCGCGTAGCAACAGGGAAAAGAAGGGAAAAAATCCTTGATAGCGCACATGTTTGTATCACTGCTGCTCTTATCCGGAAGTCGTGGCCACCAGGCGAAAGCTCCGGCTGCGGAGCTCAAAACCGCTCCTGCAGCGATGCTGCTCGAGATTACCCTTGAACGTAAACGCGATGGCAAGGTCGAAACCATGGCTGCCGGACACGTCTTCGACAACGGCGACCAGGTGCGGCTCCGCCTCAAAAGCCACTACGACGGCTTCCTGTACGTCATGGACCAGGGGACGTCTGGCCAATTTGCCACCGTGTTTCCCGCCGCCGACGCCGGCACCAACAACCGCATCGAGGTCGACAAGGATTACTACGTTCCCTCCGGCAATGACGACTGGTTCGACGTAAGCGGCCCCGCCGGTTTCGATACCCTGTACTTCATGCTGAGCCCCGTCGAACTCGCCCGCCCTGCGACCACCAACTTCGTCGCGCCGGGCCCGTTGAGCAGCCTGAAACCCCGCTGCAACGACAAAATCTTCCGTGCCCGCGGCGAGTGCATGGACGACTCCGCCGGCCCCGCCGCTGTCCCGGCTGGAAAACCCCTGCCCGTACCGATCCAACCGATGGCTGGATCTGCTTCCCGTGACATCACCTTCAGCAAGAAGAACGGCGGCACAGTCGGCGTCAGCGGTGGAGCATCGGCGCCGCTGCTGTACACCTTCCGCCTGGCACATCGCACGGCCCCAGCCGCTGGGATGAAGGAGTGACGCCCATGAACTTCAAGCCTCGCATAGCAACGGCGGCGATCGCACTCGCGCTCTTGAGCGGAGCCGCAATGGCGCAGGACACACCCCAACCCGCTGCCCAACCCGGCACCCAGACCGGCGACTCCCGCGACCTCAAAGTCCAACAGAAAAAAGGCACGACCACCGTGACCATCCCGCGCAGCTATGCGGTTGTCATTGGCATCTCCGCCTACAAAAATCTGCCGGAGACCGCCCAACTCGCCTATCCCAACCGCGACGCGGAAGATGTGTACGCCGCCCTCATCAGCCCGGAAGGCGGACAGTTCCCGGCGGAAAACGTGCACAAGCTCATCAACGAGCGTGCCACCGTTGCCAACATCCGCCACGAAATCGAAGAGTGGCTGCCGCAAGTGACGCAGGACAACGACCGCGTCCTGATCTACTACGCGGGCCACGGATTCGTCTCCGGAGGCAAAGGCTGGCTGGCTCCCTACGATGTAGACATCCACAACATTCCCACTACGGCTTACCCCATGGATTCGCTCGGCAGTTATGTCGGCGGCAAGATCAAGGGTAAGTGGAAGGTCCTGATCACCGACTCCTGCCACTCTGGCGCGATCACTCCCGAAACCGACCGCAAGCAGGTCAACGACACGCTGCTCGACCTGCAGAAATCCCTCTTCTCGCTGACCGCCAGTCGCGATCGCGAGCAGAGTTTTGAGAGCGACAAGTGGGGCGGCGGCCACGGCATCTTCACCTACTACGTGGTCAAGGGCCTCGAAGGCGAAGCCGACACCAACGGCGACGGCATTGTGGACGCCGACGAACTCGCCGAGTACGTCCACACCAACGTTCGACTCGCTACCGGTGGCGCGCAAAACCCCACCAGCGAGCGTGGCAGCTTCGACCCGAACATGGTGCTCGCGTATAACGCTTCGCGCATCAAGGGCCCGGCGCTGCTGGCTCCGCAGTACGGCAACCTCATCATCGAAGCCAACATGGACAACACCGAAGTCTTCGTCGATGGCAAAAGCGCCGGCGTAGTCAACAAAGGCACCGCCCTGCGATTGCCGGGCATCTCCCCTGGCGCACATACCGTCAAGGGCGTCCACATGGGCTACGAGCCCGACGGCCCGCGCGAAGAGCAGGTCTACCCCGGCCAGGACACAACCGTCAGCGTGCGTATACTCATTGCCCGCCGCGCCAACCACGCGGCTGTCGAAGAGCTCGATAAAGGCATCGAGTACTACAACAACGGTGGCGCGGAGAACTACAAAAAGGCTGCCGACCACTTCCAGGCCGCGATAAAACTCGACCCCAAATACAGCATGGCGCTGCTGTATCTGGGACGTGTACAGAACGCGCTGTTTGAGGACGACAAGGCCCTGGCCTCGCTCAAGCAGGCCATCGAGCTAGACCCCGATTATGAAGAAGCCCGCGCGAGCTATGCTGCCGCTCTACTCGACGCGGGCGACCTGGACGAAGCTGTACGGCAGCTCAACGTAGTCACCCGCCGCGAGCCCGAACGCGGCATGGCGTGGTATCTGCTCTCGCAGGCCTACGCCCGCAAAGCGGACTACGCCGACGGCAAAACGGCCGCCGAAAAAGCCATCGCCCTCACGCCGAAGAATGCCGAAGCGCACTTCTGGCTGGCAGAATGCCTTCGCCAGTTGAAGGACCCAGCCGCCGCCATGACGGAGTATCAGAACTATCTCGCGCTCTCCAACTTCGATACCGGCAAGGCCGGGCAGTTGAACTACTACCTCGCCGGATTCCTCTTCGGCATGGGCAAGAAGTCGCGTGCGACGCAGTCCGATATCTGGAAGGAACTCCGCGGCCAGGCCAACCTCGGCCTCTGTGACAGCGAGTGGATGCAGAAGCAGTTCGACCCCGCGATCACCTACTGCCAGACGGCGCTGAACTACATGCCCAACGACCTCTTCGCGAACTATCGCCTCGGCGTCATCTACTCCGAAAAGTTCAATCAGCAACAACAGCTCGGCCTTCTCGCCGAAGCTAAATTACGCTTCGAGGCGGTCATCGCCGCCAATCCCGATACCAACGAAGCGGACCGCTCGCGCAAGTACGTGAAGAACATCGACTCCGTTCTGGCGCAGGTGAAGTAACCCCTTTGACACTCTGGCAAGGCACCATGGCCGTTGCTCGAAGCCGCTGTGGAAGATAGGCTTGTCCAAACGCAGCGAATGAGACCGACAATCCTACTGCCGTGCGTCTGCGCCCTCCTGTTGCTGCGCGGCCTCGCGGCCCAGCAGTCGCCCGTCAACCCGCAGCGAACTACGCCGCCAGAGCAGCGAGCTACGCCTCCAGAGCAACGTATTCCGCAGCAGAAGGCCGCGACGCTCGGTGCGTTGCAGGGCATGGTGATGGATGAGGGCGGGCGCCCGCTGCCGGGCGTGAGCGTGAAGATTGAAGCCGAGGCTGTTGGGCTGTCGACTGCGACAACGTCGGGCGACGGTATCTTCCGCATCCTGAGAATTCCGCCCGGCACCTATCGTCTCGCGTTCACTCTTCCGAACGGCGCGACGATGCAACGCGAAGCGGTGGAATTGCGTGCGGGTGAGGTGCTCTCGATTGAAGTCCATCTGCCTGCTACTGCGGTCACCGCCCCATCGCCGCTCGCGCAAGTGCCGATGGAAACCCTCGACGATGCCGGCTATCGCGAACTTAGCCGCCGGCCCGACGCGGAAGGCGCCGTCGTCGTTCCGAAAGAAACCCCGCTACCGCCTGCCCCGGCGAACTTCGAGCCGCAGCGCGACCGCTGGGGCATCCCGATGCCCGATTACCATCGCTATATTGAAGGCGAGACGCCGTACATCCTCGGCCACTGGTACGACCCCTTCAACCGCAACGTCCTCAAGGCCGACCGCCCCATTTTCGGCAAGACATTTTTCTCCTTCACCGGCGACAGCATTAGCGCGGCCGATGGCCGTCGTCTTCCCGTTCCGTCGGGCCAGTCCACAGCGCAACCTGTCGAGGACGGCTTCTTTGGACGTGGCGGGCAGTTCTTCATTGCGCAAACCTTCCGCATGACGTTCGACTTGTTTCACGGAGACACTGCGGCCTTCCGGCCCGTCGACTGGCGCATTCGCGTCACACCTGCAGCCAACATCAACTATCTGGACGCCCGCGAAAATCAGGTCGTGTGCCCCGACGTCCGTTGCGGCACCACACGCCTCGACGGTCACGTCAGCCTGCAGGAAGCTTTCGGCGAAGTGAAGCTCCACGACTTCGGCCCCAACTACGATTTCGTCAACCTCCGCGTGGGCATTCAGCAGTTCGTCTCCGACTTTCGCGGCTTCGTCTTTGCTGACGAGCAGCCCGCAGTCCGCCTCTTCGGAAACCTGCGTTCCAACAGCATTCAGTACAATCTTGCCGGCTTCGATCTGCTCGAAAAAAATACCAACAGCGGCCTGAATAAATTCGCACGCCGAGGGCGCGAGATCGCCATCGGCAACGTCTACATTCAGGATTTTCTTGCGAAGGGATACACCACGCAATTCAGCTATCACTTCGTCCGCGACAACGGCTCGACGCACTACGACGACAACGGTTTCCTCGTCCGCCCGGCGCCCATCGGCACCGTGCAGGCCCACCGCATCGACGCGCATTACTTCGGCTGGACCGGTGACGGCCATATCGGACGCACCAACGTCACCCATGCCTTCTACGAAGTTCGCGGCAACGACCAGCACAATGAGATTGCCGACCAACGCAACGAAATCGACGCACAATTCGCCGCAATCGAGCTCTCGCAGGACCACGACTGGCTGCGCTTCCGCACCTCCTTCCTCTTCGCTTCGGGGGACAACAACCCGCGCGACCGCGTGGCCCGCGGCTTCAGCTCCATCGTCGACGGGGTCGCCTTCGCCGGTGGCGAGTTCAGCTTCTTCAACCGCGAAGGCATTCCACTCACCCGCGCCGGCGTCGCCCTCACCGCGCCCGACAGCTTTCTTCCCGACCTGCGTTCCAGTAAAGACGAGGGCCAATCGAACTTCGTCAATCCCGGCCTCTACCTCTACAACGCCGGCTTCGACGCCGACCTCACGCCCACGCTCAAGCTCGTCGGCAACGTCAACTTCCTGCAATTCGCGCGCACGCAGCCACTGGTGTTTCTGCTGCAACAAAACGCCGTCCCACGCACTATTGGTTTCGACAGCGGCATCGGCGCCATCTACCGTCCGTTCCTCTCCGACAACATCACCATCCATGCCGGTGCAACGGCGCTTGTGCCCAGCTCAGGCCTGCGCCAGATTTACACCAGCCAGACGCTCTTTTCGCTCTTCGCAATCGTCAAGTTTCAGTTTTGACTTATGTTTCTATCGCTGCAAAGAGATCGCATTTGTTCTTGCTTTTGTTTCTGAGATAGGTCCGGGATTTATCCCGGACATTAGAGTTGCCATAGATTTGGGCTTTAGCCCCTGGGACACGCTCTCCGTTCCGGCTGCTCTACATCTTCAAGTGATTCGCTCTCTAGTACGATGAGGCTCACGTAATGCATTTACTTTCGCCAACGCAAACAAGACGCTGCCTCTCTCGCGGATGTATGTTGCTTGCGATTGCATCTGCGTTGGCCCTCTGCACACATTTCACGCATCTCGCGCATGTTTCCGCACAACAAAATCAACCCACCCCAAAGCCTGTCGCAGCGGTGGCGGCTCCCCATCGTATCGCAACGACGCGCAACGAATCACCCGAGCAAGCCGCCGCTGCCAGCGCAGGCTGCATCACCTGCCACGTCGGCATCGAGCACCCGAATATGCACGCCGAAGACACCGTCGTCCTCGGATGCGCGGACTGCCACGGCGGCAACGCCACCATCCAGATCGCTGGCGCCAAAGACTCCGTCGAGTACAACGCCGCCAAAAAGAAGGCCCACGTCCTCTCCCGTTTCGCCTCCGACGCCGAGCGCGGTGGCCATCCCGTGCGCGCCTACACGCGCTGGCTGCAGGAAAGCTACGAGTACATCCGCTTTGCCAACCCTGGCGATTTGCGCGTCGCGAACGAAACCTGCGGCGGCTGCCATGCGGAAGAAACCCGCAACGTCAAGAACAGCATGATGACCCACGGCGCGATGTTGTGGAGTGCGGCGCTCTACAACAACGGAGCGTTCCCACTCAAAAATCCGCACTTCGGCGAAGCCTACGACGCCGACGGCAAACCCGAGCGCCTCCGCACTTTCCCTCCACCAACGGCTGAAGAGACCCGAACAAAAGGCGTTCTCCCTTACCTCGACCCACTGCAGCGATGGGAGTACTCGCAGCCCGGAAACATGCTGCGGGCCTTCGAGCGCGGCGGCGAAAAACGCGCGGAAATCGGCAATCCCGACCGCGAAGAACTCCCCGGCAAACCCGATACCAAACTCAGTGACCGCGGGCTCGGCACCGCCACCCGCACCGACCCCGTCTTCCTGGGTCTACAGAAGACGCGCCTGCTTGACCCCCTGCTTTCACTGCCCGGCACCAACGACCAGGCTGGCGATTATCGCGGCTCCGGCTGCACCGGATGCCATGTGCTCTACGCCAACGACCGCGACCCGCAGCATTCCGCTGCCCTCGCGCAGTTCGGCAATACGGGCCACAGCATCAGCGCCGACGCGGCAATCAATAAGTCAGAGAGTGGACATCCTCTGCAACACGGTTTCACGAAAATGATTCCGTCGTCGCAATGCATGACGTGCCACATCCATCCCGGCACGAACATGGTCACGACCTATTACGGCTTCACATGGTGGGATAACGAAGCCGACGGCGGCAAGATGTATCCCGCCAAACAACACAACCCCAGCGAGCAGGAGTTACACGATTCCCGCGTCCGCAATCCTGACGAGAGCGCCGCGCGCGGCAACTGGTCGAACCTCGATTTTCTCGAACAAACCGGAACGCCCGCTTTCAACAAAAATCTCAAAGACACGCAGTTCGCCGACTTCCACTCCCACGGCTGGATATTCCGCAAAGTCTACAAGCGCGACCGCAAGGGCAACCTGCTCGACGCCAACGACAACCTCATCCCAGCCGGCGATCCTGAGGCGCTTGGAAAGGCCGTACATCTCGCCGACATCCATTTGGAAAAGGGCATGCACTGCGTCGACTGCCACTTCACGCAGGACGTCCACGGTAACGGCAAACTCTATGGCGAAACCCGCAACGCCATCGAGATCGGCTGCGTCGATTGCCATGGCACCGTCGAACGCAAGGCGCTGCTCACGACCAGCGGCCCGGCATCGGCGCGCGACCTTTCTTCGAACATGTTGCGCATGCGCACACCGTGGAAAGAGGCACGATTCGTGTGGCGCGGCGGCAAGCTGTTTCAGCGGTCCAACGTCGACGAGCATAAAGAGTGGGAGATCGTGCAGGTGCTCGATACGATCACCCCGGGCAACGAGCACTACAGCGAAAAATCGCGCCTCGCCAAGACGCTGCAAGTCGACGGCGTTACCTGGGGCCACACCGGTGATCTGGAGAAACTCGCCCACAGCGATAAGCGCATGACCTGCCAAAGCTGCCACTCGTCGTGGACGACATCCTGTTTCGGCTGCCATCTCTCGATGACCGCGAACCAGAAGATGCCGATGCTGCATAACGAAGGTCAGACCACGCGCAACTGGACCGCGTATAACTTCCAGGTGCTGCGCGACGACGTGTACATGCTCGGCATCGACGGCACGGTGACCGGCAACAAGGTGTCGCCCGTGCGCTCGTCATGCGCGGTGATTGTTAGTTCGCAAAACGGCAACCGCGACTGGATTTATCACGAGCAGCAAACCGTTTCCGCGCCCGGCTTCAGCGGCGAAGCGTTCAGTACCTACGTTCCGCACACGGTACGCGGGCGCGAAACCAAGGGCTGCACCGACTGCCACGTCTCTGCGTCTGGCGACAACAACGCGTGGATGTCGCAACTGCTGGTGCAGGGGACGAACTTCCTCAACTTCATGGGCAAGTACATCTATGTGGCCAACGGCAGCAAAGGATTTTCTGCTGTTCCAGTCGCCGCAACCACGGAGCCGCCGGTCATCGCAGGCAGCGATTTCCAGAAGCTCGCATATCCGGACGACTACAAGAAATTCGTTGCAGGCGGACGCCAGATCCGCACGGCATACGAGCACGGCGGCGACGATGTCCTCGACGTACAGCTCCGTGGAGAATATCTCTACGCTGCAATGGGCGCGGGTGGGTTCCGCATCTTCGACGTGGCGAACGTCGACGTGAAGGATGACTCCGAACACGTGACGACAGCACCGGTCTCACCCCTCGGCCAGAAGTTTTATCTCAAGACGAAGTACGCAACGGCAGTCGCATCGCCCTCGACGCTCGCCATCGATCCTCTGCGCAAACAAATCGCAGAGAACGAAGAGCAGAGCATTCACCCGCTCTACGCTTATCTCTACGTCACCGACAAGTTCGAAGGTCTCATCGTCGTCGGCGACCCGAAGACTGGTGTAGGAACGCTGCTCGACGGCGACCCGCGCAACAACTTCCTGCGTCGCGCCGCGACGTTCAACCCGGGCGGAATACTGACCGGAGCACATCGCATCGCGCTCGCCGGAACGCACGCCTTCATTCTCTGCGACCGCGGTCTCGTCGAGGTCGATCTGAACGATCCATTGCATCCGAAAGTTGTCGCGGAAGACGCAACGATCAAGCAGGGAACTGGTCTCGCCGTGCAGTTCCGCTACCTCTTCGTCACCGATGCCGACGGCCTCAAAGTCTTCGACATCACGAAACCCGGCACACTGCGCCGCACCGCGGCAAACCTGCCCATCGCCGACGCCCGCAACGTATACGTCGCGCGCACCTACGCGTATATCTCCGCAGGACATGCCGGCATCGCAATCGTCGATGTTGAAAAACCTGAACAGCCGAAGCTCGACCAGATGTTCAATGCCGGCGGCATGCTCAACGATGTAAACGATTTGAAGATCGGCATGGTCAGCTCCAGCCAGTTCGCATTCGTCGCCGACGGGCGCAACGGCATGCGCGTTGTGCAGCTTTTCTCGCCGGGCACGCAACGTAACTTCTACGGCTTCAGTCCAGAGCCTGTGCCGGTGCTGATCGCAACGCGCAAGACCAGCGGACCAGCGCTCGCAATCTCCAAAGGCGTGGACCGCGATCGTGCCGTCGACGAGGACGGAAACCAGCTTGCGGTGTTCGGCCGGCGCGGGGCGCGGCCTTTCAACGGCGAAGAAATGCGGCGCATGTACCTCCGTTCCGGAGAACTCTATACAGTTACGGAAAACCCGCCGGGGCCCGCTTCATCGAGCGCGAAGAAGACGACCGCATCGCGCTAACGCGACGGTATCAGTTCGTCGATACGAAAGGCCGGCGACGAGGTAGCAGGGTGTTGACGTCCCCCCTCATGGTACGTGTGGCACAGGGAGCAGCCGCTTTCCGCGTGGCCTGCGGGCAGCGGCCCCTGCGGGTTCGACTGGCCATCATGGCAACGCTGGCACGTCGCGATACCGGGCAGCAGCAGATCTTTGCCGCTGGTACTGGTGAGCGCAGCAGTGTGACACTCGGCGCACTGCACAGCGCCGTGTGCGGAGTGGCTGAAGACCGCCGACGTATAGAAACGCTGAGGCTGCTTTGCCGGCGCAATCCTCGGAACATCCAGAGCAGTCGCAATCACCCGAGGTAAATTCTCGGCGCCGGATACGGCATGGCACAGCGCGCACTTCTGGCGAAACACAATTGTTTCGGCGCTTACCAGAGCAGCATCATCGTGGGGCGCAGTGGCCGCCATCTTTTCCTGCACGAACCGCAGCACGGTTGCGGCATCGGTGTGCGGCGCCTGCTCGGCGACGCGGCGGTCGAACTCCAGCGAGTGGCAGCTTCGGCACGAGCGGTCAAAGTCCACTGGAGCCATGCGGCCCGTCTGCGCCGTACCGCGTTCGCCCATATCGGAGATGCGATGACAACTCGCGCAGTCGAGCGTCACTTTCGCGCCATTCGCTCCGGTGAGATTTTTCCGTAGATGAGCCTCATGGTTGAACTTCAAACCATACGCGGCCTCGCGGATTTCACTCGAAGCCGCGCGCAATACCTCAAACTCGGGGTGCCCGTGTGTGAAGCTGTCGATGTGCTTCGCAGCCGGCGAGAGCGGGCCGCGTGTCTCAAGATTCGCGTGGCACTGTGTACACCCTTTTACAGGCGCTGAGGCAAGGTGCATCGCACCGATGTGTTCGACATGGCAACTGCTGCAAGGCTTCGAACCAGTGGCGACATCGGCATGATGCAGGCCCACCTGATGACAGCTCAGGCACGCAGAGTCGGGAACATTGTGCCGCGCGCCGATGACCGGCAGCCAGCCCGCGCCGGGGATAACCGGCTTGTGGCATGTATCGCACTTCTGCGCGAACACCGCGTGCGGCGCGGACACGGGGCCAGCGGAGAACGCAGTCGCATTGCGCGAGGTCGCCAGGCCAATCCAGACGACAGCGCAAGCCAGCGCAACCAGCGCCAGCCGCCATTGCCACAGACGAATCGGCGAGCCCTTCTTGAAGTAATCGAGGTCATGCCGCTTGGCGACCGACTTCGATGTGCGTTTGCGAATTGCCAGGCGAGACCTCCTTTCGAAGTGCAAGTGCAAGCTATTAGCTTCTAGCTTTTAGCCTCTAGCTAAAGGCTAAGAGCTAGTACCTAAGCGCCACAACGGCGTGAATGCAAGCCAACAACAATAATGCCGCCGATACCGGCAGATGAATCAGCAGCCAACTATGCAGCCAGTGATGCAAACGAATCTGATGATCGAGCTGCCGCTTCTCTTCGCATACATCCTCCAGCGCGGCGATCGGCGGCCACGCTGCCTGCGGAAACAAGATGCGATAGTTCTCGAACTCCTGCTTCGCAACCGTGCGATCGTAGAGCGACATTTTCGTCGCATCCTTGCGCTCGGCCAGCAGATACGGAGCGACTTGTGATTGGTAGAACAGATCGAACGCCGCGACTTCATCGCCGAGTTCAGGCACAGTCAACATGGTCAGCACAACGGTCGCACCCGCGCCGCGTGCAGGCGCGAGCATCTGGGTGACATTGGTTGCATGTTGTTGGGCCTCGGCTGCGAGTTGCGTGCGGATGACACCGATCTGGTCATAAATCGTCTCGTACGGCACCTCGCGGAACATGCGCGAAGGCAGCGTGTGCTGTAGCCATGCGCCAAAAACTCCGCTGACGACTACGACCACTGTCAGCAGCATCAGCACTGCCGCGAGCAGACCGCGCGCGTGAAATGCGGCGTGGAAGAGTACCAGCGGCAGCGCCAGAAAACCCAGCCACAGGTGGGCTTTCATCCAGATGCGCGCGCGTCCGATGCGCCAGATAGGGAAGCGTTTGCGCACGCTCAACAGCGCGGCGAAGATCATACAGCCCAATGCCAGCGCGCCGAACGTAAGGCCGAGAGGCGTGCCGCCGCCCGGCGTCGCGTGCAGCCCGTAGACAATGTATGCGAGAGCCGACAGGGCAATGGCCGCAACCGAAATCCAGAGCCACGTTTTGTGGGTCGAGTCGATGCGCATTTACTTCCGTGGCCTCGTCGTCACAGCTTCGTTGAGGTCCTGCCCCAGCATCTTCGCGAAGAACTCCGTCGGGTTCACGCGGTGCGCCGCATCGTGCGGACAGGCATACACGCAGCTTGGCTCATCCAGATCGTGGCACAGGTCGCACGATGTGGCCTTGCGGATTTTGCCCTGGTCGCCCGCATCTTTCCCGTCGCGATCGAACTCATGAATCGTAATGTTGCCGTAGGGACAGTTGTTTGCGCACAGGCCGCAGCCCACGCACCAGTCTTCGATAATCACTTCCAGCGAATTGCGTCGCCGGATTGACCCTACCGGACAACCGATCATGCACAGCGGATCGCGGCACTGCCGGCAGGAAGTAGCCACAAGATATTTATCGAAACGCACACCATCGCGGAGCAGCCGCGTCACGCCTTCGTGCGCATCGGCGCAGGCCTTCACGCACTGGTCGCAGCGCGTACATTTTTCAAGGTCGAGGATCAGCAGGCTCTGCGCATCCATCAAGCCATGCGCCAGAAATTGATGCAGCGGTTGCGTCTGGATGTTCGCTGTCGCACGCTGTAAATGTCCGGCGTTCTCCTTGTCGCGCTGGCGGGCGACATGCTCGATCTCCATGCGCACCTGCGGAAACCGGTCGAGCATCTCGTGAAAATCCGGTGCGTAAATCCGCACGACCTCAACGTGATCGAGCGCGGTGCACGTCGCATTGCGGGCCGCGTCGCGCAGCAGGCCCATCTCGCCGAAGTATCCTCCGCGCGGCAGGTACGCCAGCACCATCTCCTCGGTATTCCGCATCTGCGACACACGCACGAAGCCGATGCGTATCAGATAGAAGGAGTCCGCAGGATCGCCTTCACTGCAAATCACCTGTCCCGGCGCGTAGCGCACCAGTTCAACGCGGTCGCGCAACAGGTCGATGAAGTCCTCGCTCAAGCCAGCGAAAATTGGCACGCTGCGCAAGTGCGTGGACAGCGCTCGCCCGCGATAATTCGCTTCAAGCTGCGCGCGGAATGTCTTGTTCTTCTGCATAACGTCGAGCACGTTGCGCAGCATTTCGAGCATCACGCACTCAGTCTTCGCGCGCACCGTCGCCGAGCGCGGATAGAAACTCATGCACGTCATCTCGCCGAACAGATCGCCCGGGCCAAGCTGAGCAATAGGGTTATCGAACGGCAAGTCAACCGGCGCGTCAATCGAGATGTGCGTCGGATTCGGCCTGTCCCCAGCGCGCTTTTCCGACTTCTGCGGCAGCAGCTTGCTGCGCATCTTCGACAGAAAACTCGTGTGGTCGTCATTGGTCGAAACATGCGCACGCGGCGAGCCCAGCAGCACATCGCAGTCGCCTTCGAGGATGTAGAAAGCGGTTGACCCGTTGTCACCTTCGCGAACGATGACCTCACCGGGTTGAAACACGCGCTTCACCACGGCGCCCTGGTTCAACTCCAGGAACGTCCCTGAAACACCCTTGAAAATCGGCAGCGCCAGCAGGTCTTCGGTGTCGACCGAATACACATTCGGCCCTTCAATCTGCGCCAGCAAATTCTGCCCGACGATGTTCTTATTGGTCAGCGCGCCTGTCGGGCAACTGACCATGCACTCGCCGCACGAAACGCAGGTGGAGTTGCCCATCGGCTCATTTGCGTCGAACCCGATGGTGGTGAAATATCCTTTGCCCTGCCGCGCGATCACGTTGTTGTCGCGAATCTCCGAGCAGCCGCGAATACAGCGGTCGCACAAGATGCACGCCGAGTAGTCGACATGGATCGACAGCGAGGAATCGTCCTCAGACATCACCGGAACAGCCCGGCGCCGGAAACGCACATCTTCGGGCACGATCCCGTGGCCGGCAGCCTGTGTCTCCAACTCACAATCGCCGCTTTGCACCTGGCGCAGACACGGTGACGGATGGTCCGACAGCATCAGCTCGTACAGTGTTTTGCGCACAGCCTCAATCGGCTCGGAGTTGGTTGTCACCACCATCCCGGGCTCTGCCTTGAACACACAGGAGGCCTGCAAAGCGCGCTCCCCGACATCGCATAGGCAAATCCGGCAAACGCCCACCGGCGTTTGATTCTGCTGATGACAGAGCGTAGGAATCGCAATTCCCGCAATGCGCGCCGCATCGAACACCGTCGTCCCATGCGGAACGGTGACCTCCTGGCCATCGATGGTCAGCGTCATCATTGCGCCGTGTGGAGATTCGCTCATGTGGCACTTCCCGTAAAGCACACACCGCCGCGGCAGTGCCGGTCCACAACGTGCTCGCGCACAAGGTCGGGAAAGTGTTTCATCACCGACGTAATCGGCGCGGGAGCAATTTGCCCCAGCCCGCACAGCGACGCCATACGCAATACGGCGGAAAGATCGTTCATTAACTCAAGATCGCCGCGCGCAAATTGCCCCTGCGTCCAGTTCTCGACGATGTCGACGAGCTTCTGCGTTCCAATCCTGCACGGTGAGCATTTGCCGCAGCTCTCATTGCGATAGAAGCGAATCGACGTCAGAGCCATATCCAGCATGCAACCAGTGTTGTCGACAACCACCACCGCACCCGAGCCGAGCATCGACTTCAGCGCCTTCACCTTGTCCCAGTCGAGCGGCGTATCCAGCAACGACGCTGGCAGATAGCCCGATGAGGGTCCCGACGGAGCGAAGCCCACGATCTCTCGCCCTTCCAGCGCGCCGCCCCCATAGTCCTCGATCAACTCGCGAT
>Ga0207125_10015_pt1 | contig 46603 bp, 40 predicted proteins | sample Alteio_BWMinHeat_19_FD_153556 | JGI IMG/M metagenome (GOLD analysis project Ga0207125, IMG submission 153556) | Enriched cells from forest soil in Barre Woods Harvard Forest LTER site, Petersham, Massachusetts, United States -... | ecosystem: Environmental > Terrestrial > Soil > Temperate forest >...
CGATTTTGGAATGGCGTAAAAGCCAGGCAATTGTGCCCTTACTAAAACGAGCATCACAAACGCCAGTGCGCGAGCGCTCCAAAGGGGCCAGCCGCGGCGGCTGATGAATCCGTCGAAGCCCGCGGCGAGCAGCCCAAAGAAACCGAAGGCCGACGGAAAAAGGTAGAGGCCCGCGAATACGTGCCGGCCAAAGTGCGAAATGAGGACGGCGGCAAGGATGGGGAAAAAGGTCCAGGCCAGCTCCACGCGCTGGAAATAACTTCTGCGGAAAAGCCCAAAAAGCATCAAGGAGGCGGCCGCTGCAGTGGCCAGGGTTCCGTGCAGCCAGATCAGAGACAAAATTGCATTTGATACGGATTGAATCGACGCGGGCCCGATCCAAACGGGCCCGTCGCGCAGTTCCCACAGCAGAAGGGGCACCTGCGGGAGATAAGAGGCCCAGATCAGGAGGAGCGGAACCAAAGCGCGGCGGCCTTCGCGGGAGAGGGAGAAAAGCCAGAGGGGCGTGAGGTAGAACCAGGCGAAGTGATGCAGGGAAAGCGCCACGATGGATGCCAAAACGTAGCCAACCATCCGCTTGCGATCGAAACAGTCGAGGGCGAGATAAGCGAAGAATCCGAATAGACTATAGCAACGGGCGTTCTGCGACTGCAGCAACGGAGCCGCGGCCACGGCCAGCAGGAGCGCGGCCCAGAGCGCGGCTTCCGGCCTGAAGCGATTTCCATTTCGCCGGTAAAAAAGCACCACGGTGAGCGCGCCCGCGATTTCCGAGGGCAAGCGAAGCCATTGTTCGCTCATCCCGAGTTTGCCCCAGAGGAAAATGAACAGAGGATAGCCGGCCGTATTTCCTTCGAAGGGATAAAAGAGCTTCTGGAAAACTTCCGCGGGAGAGCGGCTCATTGCCCAGGCGGCGGTGGCCATTTCGTCGTGGTCGAGAGTTTTGCCGGAATAAAGAAGCCGCGCAATCAGCGCGAAGCTGAAGAGCGCGGCGTAAAGGAGACGGGTGCGAGCCCGCTCAGAGAGAGAGCGAAGCATCGATCCTGCGAAGAGTTTCGTCTACTCCCAGGAGGGGCAGGACCAGCTTCAGCTCCGGCCCGTGCTGTTTGCCGGTAACCGAAGCGCGGATCGACATGAAAAGGGTTTTCCCTTTGATGCCGGTCTTCTCTTTCACCGTATTTTGGATCGTGGTGAGGTCTTGCTCGTTGTTCACGCCCTTGTTCTTGACCACTTCGTCACGGAAGCATTGAACCACTTTTTTGGCGTCGTCGGTGGCGAGCATGGCCTTCGCATCGTTCTCGAAACCGAATTTATCGGCGTAGTAGATCTCGAGGTGCGGGCCGATTTCGGTGAGCGTGCGGAGCGATCCGCGCACGGTGGCGAGCACGCCGAGGAACCACTCTTCGCCGCGAATATCGGGATTGTAGCCGGCGCGCTCCACGAAGGGCTTGATGCGTTGAGCGAGTTCTTTCACGTCCATCGCTTTGATGTATTCGCCGTTCATCCAGGCCAGTTTGTCGTCGTCGAACACGGCGGGAGAGCGGCTTAACTTTTCGATCTCGAAATTGTCGATGATCGTTTGGATGGGGAGAACTTCCTTCATGCCTTCGTGCGGGCTCCAGCCAAGGAGGCAGAGGAAGTTCACGAGGGCTTCGGGCAGATAGCCGTTGTTGAGGTAATCGGTAACCGAGGAAGCGCCTTCCCGTTTCGAAAGCTTGCGCTTGTCGGTGCCGAGAATCATCGAGATGTGGGCGAACTTGGGCACTTCCCAGCCGAAGGCTTCCGAAATCATCACTTGGCGGATGGTGTTCGAAAGGTGGTCTTCGCCGCGGATCACGTGCGAGATGCGCATGAAGTAGTCGTCGACCACTACGGAGAAGTTGTAGACGGGCATGCCGTTCGAGCGGAGAACTACGAAGTCGCCCACCATGCCGGTTTTGAAATGCACATCGCCGCGCAGGAGATCGTGCACGGTATAGTCTTTTTGGGGCGCAATCATGCGGATCGAGAATTTCTCGCCGGCGGCCACGCGTTTGTCGCCTTCGTCTTTCGAGAGAAAGGTGCACGAGCCGTCGTAGTGCGGAAGTTTCCCCGCGGCTTTCGCGGCGAGCGCCTTTTCTTCGATCATCTTGTCGCTGCAGAAACAGCGGAAGGCTTTGCCTTCGTCCAAGAGACGATAAGCGAGCGCTTTAAAAAGCGGCTGGCGTTCCGACTGGCGATAGGGCGCGAAGGGGCCGCCTTGCTCTACACCTTCGTCGGGCATCAGGTTGATCGAAGCGATATCGTGAATCACCATGCGCTCCGATTCGCGCGTGGAGCGAACGGTATCCGTATCTTCGATGCGAAGGATCAGCTTGCCGCCCGTGTGCTTGGCGTAGAGCCAGTTGAAAAGGTGAGTGCGAGCGCCGCCCACGTGAAGGTGGCCGGTGGGAGAAGGGGCGAAACGGACGCGCACTTCTTTGGGATTGGGGCCGGCGGGGGAGCTGAGGGTTTTTTGTAGGTCGAAGGTGGACATCGTGGGTTGTGACACGGAGCGGTGGCTCGTGGTTCCTTTGGTCGAAAATCTATCAGCAGAAACGTTACAAGAGCAAGGGGACCGCAAATCGGATTCCCGTTCAAGTTCAGGTTCAAGTTCAAGTCTCAGTCCGGTTTGCGGTTTTCGGTTTTGGCGGCTCTTTTGCATTGGGCAAGCATGCTTGAAAACTTCATCGCCTTTGGTTTGGCTAAAGAGATCTATAAGAGCTGCAAAAGGGTAAGGCTACCAAGAACTCTCTATGAGCAGCTTCAGCGCGCTAGCGCCTCCGTGGCTTTAAATTTAGCCGAGGGGGCAGGAAAGCGTACCGCCCCCGAGCAGAAACGGTTCTACGGCATCGCCTTAGGCAGCCTAAGGGAATGCGAAGCAATAATAGAACTGGAAGAAATCGGCGACGCCGAGCTGAAGCGAAAGCTAGATCAGCTAGGCGCAATCCTATACAAGTTGAGCAACAAGTCTGAAATCCGAAAACCGGACTGAGACTTGAACTTGATCTTGAACCTGAACCGAAAACCGATTTCGAGTTCTAAGCCGACCCGAGAGCCTTGGTCAATTCAGCTTCAACTTCCGCCTCAGGAATGCTGTTAGACATCGAGATCTCCTTCACGAGGAGATTCTTGGCGGTATCGAACATCTTCTTCTCACCGAAGGAGAGGTCTTTGGAATTTTTGAGCAGGTAAAGATTGCGCAGCACTTCGGCGATTTCTTTTACCGAGCCCGTCTTAATCTTTTCCATGTATTCGCGATAGCGGCGGTTCCAGGTGGTGCGATCGATCTTCACCTTTTTATCGCGCAGGATGCCCATCACTTCGTCGACTTCGTCTTTGGAAACGAGCGCGCGCAGGCCTACGCCGGCGGTATTGTCCGTTGGCACCATGATGGTCATGCCGTTCTCGATTACTTGAAGAACGTAAAAGCTCTTCTCTTTACCCGAGATGAGTTTCTTTTCGATGCGTTTGATCACACCCACGCCATGGGCGGGATAAACGGCATTGTCACCGACTTTGAACAGGAAATTTTCCATGCGGTTTTGAAGTCCTCTCGAGTAACGGCAGATCTTGGACGCGGGCCATAGTAACACTACGCGTTAGTTGAGTCAAGTCCGCAATCCTTTCGCTGGCTTGCGGCGAGCTATATTTTCGCGTTAGCCTTAAGAGACCAGAGAAAAAGGGATGAGTGGGCGAGTCGGGGGCGATTTGAAATTTCTCTTAGGTTTCATGGCTTTAGCGCTGATTTGTTTGGCGGCCGCTGGTGCGGCGGCTTGGCAGCTGGGGTATTTTCAGCCTGTCGGCGCCCCTGTTACGTTTACCGTACAAAAAGGCGAAAATTTTGCCCAGCTTGGTCACAAACTCCAGGCACAGGGGATTGTCCACTCTGCACGGGCTCTTCGCTGGTACGTGAATTTTCTCTCTCCTCACCACAAGCTCCAACGTGGAGAATTTGCCCTGGTCACCGGAATGCCGATTCCGGAACTTGTTACGGCCCTGACAATGGGCAAACCGATTGAATATAAATTCACGGTGGCCGAAGGGGAGAACATCTTCCAGATCGCGGAGGGGCTCGAAGCCAAAGGGCTCGCCGCGAAAGCGGATTTTCTTGCGGCCGTTCGCTCGCCGGAAGTAATCAAAGCCATTCCGTGGAATTCGCCGCTGGCGCGTCCGCCCAGCGTGGAAGGATATCTCTATCCCGACACCTATCTTCTTCAGAAAGTGTTCAGCGCCAAAGAAATCGCGTTGATCATGGTGGCGCGCTTCAAGGAAGTGTTCCGCTCGCTCGAGCCTGATTTCAAAGAGTCTCTTCTCGCGAAAGACTTTCTTTTCAACTCCCACCAGATGGTGATTCTCGCCAGCATCGTGGAGAAAGAAACCGGCGCCGCCGAAGAGCGCCCGCAGATCGCCAGTGTATTCGTGAACCGGCTCAAGAAGAGGATGCGATTGCAGACAGATCCCACCATCATTTACGGAATTTATTTAGAGAAGGGAACCTGGAACGGCAGCATCGGCCGCGCCGGGCTTGATTCGAACAGCGACTATAATACCTACCAGCACGACGGCTTGCCCCCCGGGCCCATTTCCAACCCCGGCCTGAACGCCTTGAAAGCCGTGGCCCATCCCGCGGTGACCGACTATCTCTATTTCGTTTCCCGTGGCGATGGCACTTCCGTTTTCTCCAAAGACCTCTCTACCCATACCAGGGCCGTGCAGACCAACCAGCTCGCCCCCGGCGTGAAAGACGGGAAAAGCTGGCGGAATCTCGATCCCTCAAAACGGGCGAAGTAACACTGGGGGACTGTTAGCCAGTTCACGGTTCCCTGTTCACGGTTCCCTGTGCCGGTGGGGTTTCCGATCTCTGACCTGCACCTGGGCACAGTGAACCGAGAACTGCGCACAAGCCTCAAGCTCTTCCCGGAAACAGACGAAAGGATTAAGGAACTCTATGAGCGCCTTATTCTTCAGCACCATTTTTTTGCTCGCGGCTCCCGCCACTTCGGGGGCCTCCGCAAAAACGCCCGCCGCCAAGCCGGTGATTCCCATTCACGTGCAGTATCTGAAGACGGGCCGCGAAGATCCCGAAACCTCCAATAAACTTGGCCAAGAAGAATTGGATAACTCCAATCCTTGCGTGGGCAAAATGCGCCGTGATCTCCTCGAGCTAGGTAAGCGCCAGGAAATTCACGACGCGGTAGACTCGGTTGCAAAAACTTTTTCTCTGAACACCGAAGTTAGGCCCCATTTAGTTTTGCGTTACATGAACGAGGCCATGGAGCTTCGCTTCGAGATGCGCTCCATCCCAGTTAAGAATAACGACGGAAAAATCGTTGCCCCGGAAACCGTGATGTATCGCAAAGCCATTTTTCTCTCCGAGATTCCCGGAACCTGGCAAGAGCGCATCGACGGAGAAAAATGCCACGTGAGCGAGGAGCGTTTTACCGCCCTGGTAGACGAGCTCCGCGAGGCGGATCGCCTGGCCGCTTGCGTGATGCGGAAAAAGGAAATCCTCGACGGGTCAGAAAAGATTTCGAATTACATTCACAACTACTTGCCCGTGAGCTGGCTGGAAGAGGCCAGGAAGAAGCTGGTGGAAAAAAACGAACCGGCCAACGGGCTTCTGCGCGACGACCAGAGCACTTATCGCCAGGGCAATACCACCTTCCGCGACTGCCAGCGTGGCTTGCGGCTGCTGGAAGAGGATGCTTCGTCTTCGGTGCGGGTTCTGAACGAAGTACGTGACGCAAAAAAAGGAACCGACGTTCCTTCCCAGGAACTCGACGATCTCGAGCACGTTCTCTCGGGAATACCCAAATAGCCTAGTTGGCCCTATTTCAGATGAGAGCGGAACCAGGCGATCGACTCACTCACGACTCGCGCCCGCACTTCAGGCTCTTTTTCCAGCTCGTGATACATCCCCGGAAACTCAATCACCTTGTTCTTCTGGCCCGCAAAAGCACGGAATGCGAAGCGGCGGGCTTCCTGAAGATTGGTGATTCGCTCTAACCCGGCGAGCATCAGCAGCGTGGGGCAGAGCTGCTGGAATTCCGCGGCCCGGTTCTGCAACTCCGCCATCGCCACCTTAATGGATTCGAACCAGCGGGGCGTAGCCACGCGGCGCATGAGGGGATCCTCGAAACGGCGGGCGAGATAGGCTTCGTCGTGCGAGAGATTTTGCGGAGAAACGCCGTGGGAAACCGGAAGAGCCGGGATGAGTTTCGAGAGAAGCGGAGAAAGTTTGGCGAGTAGCTTCTGCACTCCGCTCAGCTCTGGGTAACCCAAAAGCGGACTGGTGAAAACGGCGGCCGAAGGCGCCACCGCAAGGCGTTGGCGCAGCACAAGTTGAAGGCCGATCATTCCGCCCAAGCTGTGACCCCAGAGGAAAAAGGGGCTGTTGGGAAGTGCGAGCGGAAGAATCTCGTTGATCACGGCTTCGGCGTCTTCCGCGTAGAGGTTCGGGCCCTGCAGGTGGCCGGCGGGGCCTTCCGACAAACCGTGGCCGCGTAGATCCAGCGTGATCACCGCAAAATTATTTTCTACGAATTCGCGGATCAGACGGGCGTAGTTGCCGGAATGCTCGGAGTAACCGTGGATCAGCGCCACCGTGGCCACGGCGTGGCCGGGAACCCAGGCTTGCGCGAAGATCGCCACGCGCTGATTGGCCTGGGGGCTCGGGATGCGCGCGCTGCCGTAGCGGGCCGCGGGGGGAAGGGGAAGCTCGTAATTGCGGAGATACTCCGACATCGACGGATCCAGAGCGAGCGAGCTGCCTGGATCGGAAAGGCGGAACGTCACCGAACGATCCCGCCCACGAGATCGTAGGGAAGCGCTTCGGTTACTTCAATGGTTACGTAATCGCCAGGGCGAGCGTCGCCGTCGTTGATGAGAACCACGCCGTCGATTTCCTGGGCCTGGCCATACCAGCGGCCCTGGAGAAGGAGATCGCTTTCGCGCGAGGGGCCTTCCACCAGCACTTCGATTTTTTTGCCGATGAGCGCCTGGTTATTCGCCTGCGAGATCTTCTGCTGGATTTCCATCAGCTCGTTGTGGCGGGCTTGAATCACTTCTTCGGGCACCTGGCCGATTTTGGCGGCGAGGCGGAAAGAGGGGGTGTCTTCCTCGAGGGAGTATTTGAAAACACCTACGTGTTCGAGGCGCAGCTCTTCGAGCATGGCCTTTACATTCTGGTAGCTCTCTTCGGTTTCACCGGGGTGGCCCACGATGATGTTGGTGCGGAACACGAGTCCGGGGATGCGCGCGCGCATCTTCTTCACGAGGGTGTAGATTTGCTCGCGGGTAACCCGGCGGTTCATGAGCTTAAGCACTTTGTCGTCGCCGTGCTGGAGAGGCATGTCCACGTACTTGGCGATTTTAGGCTCGGAAGCGATGAGGTCGATCACTTCGTCGGTGAAATTATCGGGATAGGCGTAGTGGAGACGGATCCAGCGGATCTTCTCGAGCTTCACCAGCTCACGCAGAAGCATCGCGAGAGTCTCTTTGTAATCGTTCTCGATGCCGTAGTGGGTGAGGTCTTGCGCTACGAGGTTGAGCTCGGTAACGCCGCCGAGGGCCAGGCGCTTGGCTTCTTGCACGAGGGAGGCGATCGTGCGGGAGCGCACTTCGTGGCCGCGCAGTTTGGGAATGATGCAGAAGGAGCAGTTGCGTACGCAACCTTCGGAAATTTTCAGGAACGCGGAGTGGGCGGCGCCGGTGTTGATGCGCGGATGCTCATCCGTGTGGATGAACTTCGGGATGTCCACGAAGCTCTTCTGGCGCAGTTTGCCCAAGGCCTTCTTCTGCAGCAGCTCCACCACGCGGTGGTATTCACCGGTGCCGATGAAGAGGTCTACTTCCGGCATATCTTTTTCGAGATCCTTGCTGTAGCGCTGGGCCATGCAGCCGCTCACCACGAGGTTCTTGAGTTGCCCGCTATCTTTAAATTCCGCCATCTCGAGGATGGTGTTGATCGATTCCTGCTTGGCGGAATCGATGAAGGAGCAGGTGTTCACGATCACGGTGTCGGCCGCGGCCGGATCTTCGGTGATGGTGAACTTGTTGCTCTTGAGCAGGCCGAGCATTACCTGGCTGTCGACCAGATTTTTCGGGCAACCTAAGGAAACGAAATAAACCGACGACGGTTGTTCCACCGTTCCGCCGAGTTTGGAGGGTTTTTCCTGAGTCTTGGTAACCATCAGCTTCTCATGTTGGTGAATTGAACATCTACTTCGAGGGGCGCGGCCTTCAGCGAACGCATGGTGGCCTGCAGATCATCGATGCTCTTGGAAGTTACGCGAACCTGTTCGTCCATGATCTGGGCCTGCACTTTGAGCTTGGCATTTTTGATCACTTCGATGATTTGCTTCGCGGCTTCTTTTTCCAGGCCGGACTGAACTTTGATCACCTGGCGAACCTGGCCGCCGGTGGCCTGTTCAATCGTTTCGTACTTCATGTTCTTGAGCGGGATCTGGCGCTTCACCATCTTCGACTGCAAAATGTCGGTGGCGGCGGAGAGCTTATAGTCGTTGTCGGAAACGAGGATGATTTCCTTTTCCTTCGCGCGCCATTCGAGCGTGGTTTTGGAATTCTTGAAATCGTAGCGCTGGGAAATTTCCTTCACGGTTTGATTTACCGCGTTATCAACTTCCTGCAGTTCTACCTGCGAAACCACATCGAACGATGGCATCGAAAAAATCTCCCAATTCGCGAACGAGTTCGCTCTTAGTTCTGAAGAACCTCGGTATCGGCCGGGGGCTTAAACTCGAAGAGTGCAGGCGGCAACTTAGCGCCTAAGACCTGATTTTGCAAGGTGATTTTGGTTTTATTCCCAGTGTCAGATTCCGTAATCATCTCACGAATCAAATACTTAGAGTCGACCTTGAGCTGCACGGTGGCAATGTCGGAGATTTTTTTCTGGGGTTTGAGCACCAGCTCGGTCCACTTTTCGTCGGGTTCCGTACCGGCTACTTCGGTGTTTTTCTCGATTTTGAATTCGTGATCGAGCGGGGCGGAGCCGGTGAGAATCCGGAAAAGTGGCTGGCGTTCGAGCTCAGTGGCTTTGCGCTCAATCACCTGGCCCTTCCCTTTTCCGCGCGCGTCGGGGGTGTAGTAGGAGAGTTTGTGCCCATTCGAAACCATCACGCTGGCCTCAGGCTCGTAGATTTCCCAGCGCGCAAAGTTGGGCTTGGAAAGCTTGATGCTGCCCTTGCTGGTTTTCGTGCGGCCTAAGCTGGCTTGATACACTTCCTGCAGAAAATCGGCCTCGAGAGAGGCGCTAGACTTATACGACTTCTGGAGTTTCGCCAGAGAGAAGCCGCCGCCTTTTTTCCGTTTGGCGGCGTAGGCCGGGTACATCATGAAGAGGCTGATCAGCAGGAAGAGAATTTTCATGTTTTCACTATAGCAATTTTTTCGCTTGGTGCCCATGAACCGCGGCGATAGAAGGGGGCCATGAAAATCGCACTGCTTTTTGCCTTCTTACTTTGCACCCCCGCTCACGCCCTCGAAGTATACGACCAGAACGTATTCGATCAGCTTCAGGGAAAATGGGACGCCGGCTTCCGCGAAAAGCGGATGGCGATCATGGCGGGCCTCGTAAAGGCGCGCAAGCCCGACATCATCGTGTTCGAAGAAGCGCGTGGCGTGTTGCCCGGCGATAAAGGCGGCGGTACCGACAGCGTAGACGCCGAGAAAGTCAAAGCGAAGTATCCTCACCGCAAATACATCCACGAAATGACTGGCGCCGACGGCGCCTCCTACGGCTACTGGGTAGGCTCCAAGAAGAAACCCCGGAAGTGGATCGAAGACAGCTTTTCCTTTCCGGGAGGCGTGCCACGGAAAATTCTGGGCGGCATTTGGGACAAGGCCGTGGGCGGGAAATGCCTCGGCGTGATCGGCCTGCACCTCAGCTACCAAACCACCGACGTGCGCCAGAAGGAAGCGGACTGGCTCCTCGCCTGGCTGAAGGCCCACGAGAAAGATTGCGCGCAGTGGCTCGTGCTTGGCGACTTCAATGCCGCCCGCCCCGACAAAGAAATGCAGATCCTTTTCAACGGCGGGCTAAAATCTCTTTTCGAAAAAGAGACGCCCACCGTGGGCCCCTACAATCCCATTCGGCGTATTTACGGCGCGGATAAGCCCAACCTCACCATCGACTGGGCGCTCGGCTGGAACCTCAGCGGTTCGGCCGAGACGGTGCTGAATGAGGCCGATGCGGCAGGCGACTGGGTATCAGACCACGCCGGCGTTTACATCAAGCTGAAGTAAGGCGCACCTGAGGATTTCGGGTGATGGCGGCTTTGGAATAACGAAGCACCCACGCTACGCCGAGCGCGGCGGAAAGCTTCCGGTTCAAACGGATCACGTTGATGCGCAGGCTTTCGAGTTCTTGTTCGGAATCGCCGTGCTTGGCGAGGCGAGCGAGCAGATCTCCGGGACGTACCTCCTGGCACCCCGTAAACGCCGTGAGGATGGCCCAGCTGTGAGGGCTCTTCCGCAGGCTCAGGGATTGGCTTTGCCAGAAAATTTCCTTTGTGTCTTCCTTGATGATTACGAGGAGATCTTGATCGCGAGCCAGCAGGGAAGGCCACTTGCCCTCCAGGAGTTTACGGGTTCGGTGATCAAAGGCCTGCACGAGAAAGAGCCTTTGCCGCTGAAGATCCGCACTCTCCGGCGCCACCGATAGCAGGCGCAGCCGCGCCATGGGCGTGAGCCTTGACCACCTTAGAAGCTCCGCCTCGGTGATCTCCAGGCCGCGGGCCAGGCGCAGGATCTCTTTTTCGTAATCATCCTGAGGACTGATTTTTTGCTGATCGATCCAGCTCAGCACGATTTGCGTGTTTTCCGTGTCGCGCTTGTCGAGCAACACTTCCAGGATATCGACGAGGCAGAGGCTTAAATCGGCGGCTTGTAGATCTTCACCGCGGCCCGCAACGGCGAGCAGGCGCTGCCACGCGAGAGCAAAGCCGAACAAGCGGCACTCGGCCACGAGCAGGGCGTGAAATACTTCGATGTAGGCGTCGGGCTTGCTCTCCGAGATCTGGAGGCAGATTTGGTAAAGCGCGGCTACGTCGGCTTCGCGTCCGAAAGAGGCCAGCAGGCGCAGCCGCTGGGCCTGCACGAGCGTGGTGAGAGCATCCCCCGGAGGAAGGGTGGCGAGAGCGGAATCCATAGCCGAGAATGCGTCGGCCACGCGGCCCTGCTCCTCGAAGAATTTTCCGAGCGTAACCAAGGTGCGGGCCTGGCTACGCACGCTGAGTTTGCCGCCTGCGGCCTTGAATTCCGATTCCAAGCGTTCCAACGATAGGCGGAAACGATCGCAGTCGCCGCTGAGATAGTAAGCGTGCACGAGCTCCGACAATAACCCCACGTGCGGGCCGCAGGCGAGCAAGCCCTCTTCGAGTACCTGAATCGCACTTTGGTAGGCGCCCGCCCGCAGCGAGGCTGCGCCGGTAGAGTGGAAGTGTTTGCGGAGCGTGGTGGTCATTGCGGAGGCCTTTGGGAGAGTTCTTGCTCGAGGTCGGGGAGCTTGAGGAACTCGTCGAGCTTCTTGAGATCGTTCGCGTCGAGGCTCTGGCCATCGGACAGCAGCTGAAGATGTTCTTCCACCTCGCGATCATCGCCCCAGCCACCTGCGCGGGGGCGGGGGCCACCCGAGGAGAGATCGAATCTTTTCAATCCCACGTGGGGGGAGAGCAGGAACTGGCAGAGGTTTAATTTTTCGGGATGGCCCGCCACGGTGAATTCTGTCTGGTTGAGCAACGCTAGCCGTTGCACGATGTCGTGCGCGCGCGGCGAGTTTCCCGCCACCTTGTGCCCGCAGTCGCGTTCGAACACTCCGCTGGTGAGTTCAAACGCGATGGCTCCATTCAACCGGCGCAGCTGGGGAATCCAATGAATTACCGACTCGGAGCAAGGGCCGTAAACGGCGGCGTTCGCACTGGGGATTTTCAGATCGGCGAGCACGCGGTCTTCGAAGCGAAAGGCGCGCTCGGCGGCGGCGGCATAGCGGATCGAGGGATCGCGGAGAGCGCAGCGCACTTCTTTCACGGGGCTGTTCGAATGTACGGCGTTTTTGTCGCGGTCGAAATTTTCACCCTCATTGGGAAATACGGCGTCGAGGCCTTCCCACCAGGTGTCACGTTCCGTCTCGTAGGCCATTTTCGCCAGCTGGTCGAAGCTCATGGCGAGCTCGTGCAGGAAGTAACGGAAAAGTTCGGTAGAACTGGTGCCGGGGCGCACGAAGAAAAGGGTGGTGTTGTACTTGGTGGTGAATCCGTCGAGCAGGTTGTCGTTCTGCGGGAATACGAAGAGGTATTCTTTTCCTTCGGTGAGATTCAGCATCTCCCAGAGAATCTCGTTTTCCGAAGCGGAGAGCTTAACTGGCCCGCAGAGCGATAGAACTTTCTTCGCGGCCGCGGGGGAGATCCCCAGGAAAACCTGCAGGCGCAGCGCTTTGTCGTTGATGATGTCGCCGCGCACTTTGCCTTCTTGCTGATCGCCGATGAGATGCCCGCCTTCGAGTCCCGTTCCGGCCAGCTTGCAAAGTGTCTTGCCGGCGTCGGAGGAGAAGACTTTGAGGGTCATGTCGTCGATGAGCTTTTGCGAGTCTTCGCCGAAGATCAGCTTGAAGTGATCGGGCAGAAAATAAATCACCTGGTTGTTGTTGTACTTGTGGGCGGTGATTCGCTTCTGCATGGCGGCCAGTGCGGTAACGTCGGCGGGGGTATAGGGCCGCACGGTGCGCGGCTCGTGCAGAATGTTGTTGTACGTCGGCAGGGATTTCGCCTGCGGGAACAGCTCTTCGGCGTGGACGGGGAGGGAGGCCAGGATAGCCCAGAGGAAAATCATGGGGATGCAGGAGCAATTCGCGCGCCAAAAAAGGGAAAATCTACTGCAAATTAAGGGGGTTTGGGCGCTTTGAGGCTCCCTTTTGTGGCTAAGGCCTAGGCAGCTGCCCGGGTTGCTGACAGGCGATGTACCTCGATGTACTGGCGGCCGTTGACGCGCTGAATTATCTTCTGTGGGCCCTGCAAACAAACCCTGTTGACCCTTCAAGGAGTAGCGTATGAAAAATTTAATCCCCCTGATCTTTGTTTGTCTTCTGCCCGCGTTGAATGCTTCCGCGGAAGGCGGCGGCTTCGATGATGGCATCGCCGATGGCCGCGCTTCGTGCGACTTCATCGTGAAGCAAGTAAATCCCAATGACGTAGCGAACGTAAAAAACTTCCACGACGATCCACATCGCTACATCTCACCTCCCTCCATCAACTATCGCGTGGTGGGCTACGTGGACGGCTACAATATCGGCGTTGCCGAATGCGGAAGAGCCGCCGTGATGATGGCCAATAATCCCAAAGCCGCTTGGACCTGTCTGATGCCGATCGAAGAGGCATCTCTTTCAATCGTGGGGACCGGGACGGGCGATACGGGCTTGGCCGGCGCCAAGGTAGCGGTTCTGAGCTGCACCAAAGGCAATCCGGAAAATCCTACGTCGTGTTTCGACAACTGGATCTACTGCTTCCACCGCAACATTCAATAAACGAGGAATTTATGAAAACGGTATTTTTTCTTTTTCTGCTGAGTTTGAACGCCCACGCGGATCCCTTTTCCGACGGAATCCACAACGGACGAGAATCTTGTGGTCTCCAGTTTCAGCTGATGAATCCCAACGACTTTGCGAAAAAAACGGATTTTCCCTCCTTCCCGTTCTACTCGCCGCTTCCGCCCCCGATGAGCACCGTGCTGGTTACGGAGGCCGATTACTATCGCGAAGGCGCACTGGAATGCGGGCAAGCCGCATCCAGTCTAGTGAAGCAACCGAACGCCACCGTGGCTTGCGTGATGACCTCCGGCCCAGCCTGGCCGCGCATTCTGGGCAGCGTGATCACGGCGCCTAACAACGCAGTCGCCTCGGCCAAAGTGGTGAAGGCCTGCGTGGCGGATCTTGGATTCGTGAAGCAGTGTTTGGAAACCTGGATCGCGTGCTTTAACCGGAATTGAAGCGGCAATTTAGCCGCTGGGCATTTGGTGCGTTCTCCCCTAGGATTTTGCTTTAATCCTGGAGGCGCGCAGAATGGCTATCTACAAATCATATTTAATTTTGGCGGTGGCTCTACTGAGCTCTAATGCGCACGCATCCGGCTTCGAGAAAGCCGTGATGTGGTCGGGGAAATACGCCGGAGCGGCCGGAGCGGGCGCGGCGGGCGGAGTGAGCGGCTCCCAGTCGCTCTACTTCAATCCGGCTGGGCTCGCTAGCGCCGGCGATGTTTCGCTGAACTATAGCCCCACGTGGATCAACGTTGACGGTAGCCTGGTAACCGCCACCCGCGTGGACCAATCACGCCCCGGCGTGCTGCCTTTCGGCGGCGGATTCGTGAGTTACGGAAGCGGCCCCTGGGGCTTCGGCATGGGCGCCTACCTTGCGGGTGGGGAGAAGGCGATCTACCCGAATGTGGATCTCACCCCGATTTCGAATTCCTTCACCACCTATACTCCCACCCTCGAAACCGACCTCGTGATCGTGGAGTATTCCATCGGCGGCGCTTATGAAGTAATGCCCGGGCTGAAGTTCGGCGCGGCTTGGCGGATTTCCAAGGCCACCGGCACCCTCTCCTCGATCTTGGAAACCACCACGAACACCGCCTTCAGCCACATCGTGATCCGCGACGCCAAAGACACGCGCTATAACGGGTTCCGCCTGGGAGCGATGTACGAAGATCCGGCGAATTTTCGCTGGGGCGTAGGTGCTTCCTATCGCAGCAAAGTTACCTTCGACGCTCCGGGCACTGGCACGGGAGAGACGATCGTGATCCCCGCTCCGGTGAATTCCGTGACGGCGCAAAATGTGGCCGATACTCGCATCGGGGTGAGTCTCCCGGCGGCTTACTCTGTGGGCGGCCACTACGCGGTGAACGATTCTTTCAAGCTGCTCGCAGGAATCGACTACGTGAAATATTCCGTAGACGACCAAGTTTACATCATCGGTACGGCCAACGGCGTGACGATCCCCAACATCGCGCTGAACTGGAGCGACGAATGGAACTGGCGCCTCGGGGTGGAATATTCGGGCATTCACGCGCTTAAGTTACGGGCCGGCTACGTGCGTACTTCGCAGGTTACGAACACCACCAACGCTAAAGCCACCCTCGCGCCTCCGGCGGGCGGGAATACCTTCACCATCGGCGCGGGCTACTCCGTGATGGCTAATTTAGATATCGATGGTGCGTTTGAGTACGCCCACGCGTCGGGAGACGGCTCCATGACGATGCCCACCTCTAGCTTGAAGGAACTTCTGGCCGGCGTAACCACCACCACGAAGGCGAACGTGTATGGTGTTCACACCGGGGTTACGTACCGGTTCTGATTTTTACGGACGCAATTCAAAGGCGGAGATCGTTTCGGCATCGCGGGACACGATCAGGTCGCCGTAGGACTGCGATTCGCTGTAGACCAGCTGAAGCCTATGCTCACCGAACTCAAGTTCTTTGGAGAACGAGGTGACGTTCGGGTTGTCGATCCGCTCGTTCACCACGTTTCGAAAGGGGTTGCCACCATCCGGGTGAAAGTTAACGGCCAGGCTAAGCGAGCGGCGTTGAAACGGCAGATATAGAGAAGACGTAAAGTTGGCAAAGGCGAACTCGGGCGTGAGGGTGTGGTAAATCTCGCCGTGCTTATTTTCTTTGGTCGTATCCGTGATAGTCGGGCGGCTCACCTGGGGATCTTCTTCCGAGGACGAGTCGGTCACGATTAGGAATCCTTCCGAGCTGACGCCATCGACGGTGGTGACGGCGAGCTGGTAGAGGCCGTCTTCGTTCGCGCCGCTCCTATCGTGCGAAAAGGAATCGGTTTTGCTTAGGAGATTGTCGGCAAAGGCGCCAATGCCGCCATTGAGATCGAGAATGGTTTCATGGGGAAATTTCGTGAGGCTGAGATTCGTTACCTTGCCGCGCAATCCGGGTAGATGGAGATCAATCGTGAAACGATGGTCGGCCACGGGCCGGCGCAGCGTTCTCTTGAATCGCAGCGAGAGGCCCTGGAGGGAGGCGGGCAGCGGAAGATGGGCCGCCGAGGCTGCTCCGTTGGTTTCTCGATTGATTTGCCGGGCAAACTGGAGGGCATTGCCGGTATCGGCCACGCTGGTGCTGGCCTCGATCGCGTCTTTGAGGAGAGTCGGAATCTCCGCGAAGTTCCGTTTCGCGTAGGCGTCTTTTGCGGCGGATAGTTTTGCCGCCGAGAGTCCATCGCCGGGAAATTTGATTCGAAAGATTCCGCCCGTGCGAAAGGCGAGAACCAGCAGAACGTCTTCTTCGTTGCCGTCGGAACCGTAGGCGATCGAGTGGGCGCTTTTGAGAAAGGTAAGCTCCGTGTGCAGGAACTCATCGTTTGAATGGTGGAGGATGTTTTCCACGTAGTCTTCGGCGGCCGGAGTGCCGAACGTTCCTAAGGCGTAAACAGAATTCCTCCCGTGAACGGCTTCTTGATATTCGCCGAGCATCTTCACGATCAGGCTATCCGGCGGATTGTCGATTGGCGCAGAGTTGGAGGGGGTCTTTACGAATGTCACTTCGGCGTGGAAGGGATCTGCGAGCTTCTGAAGGTCTTCCGGCATTGTGGCCGCAAGGCTCGATTGGGTGAGAAAGAGGATTAGAAAGGTGATCATGGGGGGCTCCTGGCGTTTCGCCGACCAGGGGTTTACTGCTTTGCGACAGAATGGAAAAGAGGAGCCCCCCAGGAGGAATGATACGATTTGACGCGAAAAAAAAGCCCCCGCCGTGAGCGGAGGCTTTTTTCTGATGCCTGGTTTCTTAAGCCGTGGCGCCGGAAGTGAGCTGGATGCTCACCATCTTGGAAACACCCGCGTCTTCCATCGTTACGCCGTAGAGCTTGTCGTTCAGCTCCATCGTGCGCTTGTTGTGCGTGATGATGATGAACTGGGAGCGTTTGCTCATCTCGCGCAGGAGGGCGTTAAAGCGGCCGATGTTGGCGTCGTCGAGAGGAGCGTCTACCTCGTCGAGCAAGCAGAACGGGGTAGGCTTCACGAGGAAGATCGAGAACAGCAGGCTGATCGCCGTGAGAGTTTTTTCTCCCCCGGAGAGCAGGTTGATGTTCTGCGACTTCTTGCCGGGCGGCTGCGCGGTGATGTCTACGCCGGTCTCCAAAAGATCTTCCGGCATGGTGAGCGAGAGGGTGGCGTTACCGCCGCCGAAGATCACCGGGAACACGCGCTGGAAGTGGCCGTTTACTTCGCCGAAGGCGCGTTCGAAGCGGTCGCGAGAAACCTTGTTGATCCGCTCCACGGTATCGGAGAGATCTTTCATGGCTTTTTCGAGGTCGGCGCGCTGGGTGTTGAGCAGGTTGTAGCGGTCTACGATCGCGTCGTATTCCTCTACGGCGGCGGGGTTAACGTCGCCGAGCTTGCGGATACGTTCACGCAGCAGCATCACTTCGTTGCGCACTTCCGTGATCAGGTCTTCGCCGCTGTCGCGCAGGAGCTGCACTTGCTCCATCGTTTCGGGCTGGAGAGCGTATTCGGCGAGTACGAGGGCATAGTGTTCAAGCGTGTTCTGGGCGAGAAGATCGCGATCGCTCGATACCTTCTGGTGCTCGAGGCGCAGGTTGAGGAGGTTTTCCTTGATATTGCGTTCGCGGATGCCGTGATCCTGCACCACCGTGCGCTGCTCTTCCACGCCGTTGTTGAGAACGTCGTAGCGGTCTTTGGCGTGGCGGAAGGTGGCTTCGGCATCCACAACCGTCTCGCGCTCCACTCCCACCGTGGCCTGAAGCTCCACGATGCGGGCGGTGGTCTCTTCGGTCTCGGCCTGGCGGCGGCGGGCGTTCTCGAGCATCGTCTCGATACGGTTGCGGTGCTGGCTGAGCGCATTTTCGTTCTGCCGGCGGCGCGTTTCGAAGGTGTTCTTCTGGTCTTGAAGATTGGCCGCTTTCACGCGGGCGTCCATCAGCGCTTGCTGGGCGGTTTCCCAGGCGGCGCGAGTTTCGGAAAGGGAGCTGGCCAGGCGGGCCACTTCCACTTCGAGAGCGCCGCGCTCGGTATCGAGCGCGAAGATTTTCACGCGAGCTTCTTTCTCGGTAGCCTGCAGGCGGTCGCGTTCCGTTTCGAAGCGGCTCGCGTCCTGCACGAAGCGGGCGAGCGAACGCTCGGCTTCGTTGAAGCGGGCGTTGAGCGTGGCTTCTTCGCCCACGAGCTGGGAGATTTCGCTCTGCTTAGCGCGATGGGCTTCTTCCCCGGCGCGGCGTTCGCCTTCCAGCGACTGAATTTCGGTTTCAATCGCCTGAAGCTGAGCTTGCAGCGACTCGAGCTGCACGGCGATGGCTTCGGCTTTCTCGCCGAGCTCCGCGATCTCGCGGTTGCGGCCTACGTAGGAGCCCGAAACGGAGCTCTTATCGCCGCCTTCCATGTACCAGCCGCCACGGAACAGCTCGCCTTCGAGCGTGATGAGCGTGTGGGCGGGGAAGAGGCCGGAGAGTTCGGAGGCTGCGGCTGCGCTGGCCACCACGATCGTGTTCGCGGCCAGATGGCGAAGCGCACCGGAGGCGGCTTCATCGGCACCCGCTTGAAGGCGTACGAAGTTTGCGAGGGGCCCACGAACCTGATCGGCAAGCGCTACCGGGGCTTCGAAGGCGGAGGAGGCGAGTGTGCTCGCGGAGAGCTTTTGCACGTCGGCGAAGGCGGCTCGCCCGGAGGCTTTTTCTTTCAGCGCGGCCCCGAGCCGTGCGTGAAGGGAAGCATCGTTCGTGAGGATGAGATCGAGGTAGCGGCCGAGGGCCGTTTCCGCGGCCGTTTCCATGCCGCTGTCTACTTCGAGAAGATCGGCGAGCGTACCGCGCACGGCGCCCTGGAGATCGGCGTTCTGGGGAAGAATATCCTGGAACACGCTCTTCACGCCCTTAGAGGAGTTCTCGTGGCGGCGTTTCTGTTCTTCTAGGGTGCTGAGAGTGGTGCGCAGGCGGGCTTGCTCGGAACTTACGCGCGCAATCTCGCGGCGTTGCTCCTGCAGGTCGCGGTTTTTGCCCGAAATCTGTTCGGAGAGCTCTTTGCCGCGGGCACGGATCGTTTCGGCTTCGGATTTCGCGAGAGATACTTTTTCCGATACCACGGCCTTCTCGCCGCGGGCACCTTCCACGTATTCTTCGCGTTCGGCGCGCTCGAGGCTGATGCGCTCGAGTTCGGAGGCGAGTTCTGCCAGGCGTTGATCGGCGTAGGCGGCGGCGGAGCGGGCTTTCTCGAGCTCGGAGCCGGTGGTGAAGAGTTTCTTACGCGCACTTTCGGCGGAGCTTTCGGTTTCTTCCGCTTCGCGCTTGCGGGCGGCGGCGGTTTCTTCCTGCTCCTGGCGATACGCATCGGCGGCCGTGAACTGTTCGGTGATCGTGGCGGCTTCTAAAGCGAGCGCTTCGTATTCGGCCGTGAGGGATTCCACCAGCACGCGTTGCTCTTCGGAATCTTTTTCGAGCTGGGCGAAGGCGAGGCGCGCATCTTCCAGGTTTTTCTGGGAGTACTTGAGATCGTTCTCGGTATTGTTGAGGCTATTGGCCGAGTCCATCCACTTGCGCTGGAACTCTTCGGCCACCTGGGAAGCTTGAGCCAATTCCATGCGCATTTGGGCGATCTGGGTTTCGGCGGTTTCGCGGGCGGCGGTGAGGGCGAGGTCTTCCATGCTGAGCGTTTCGATTTCAAGCTCGAGCTGGTGGAAGCGGGCGGAATGATCTTCCCATTTGAGGGCGTTGAAGCGCAGCTCGATGTCTTGCAGCTTTTCTTTCCACTCTTTGTACTTGCGGGCTTTATCGGCCTGGCGTTCCATCTGGCGTTTCTGCGTTTCGAGCTCGTTGATTACGTCGGTCACGCGGAGCAAATTCTGCTGCGTGCCTTCGAGCTTGCGCGTGGATTCGCGGCGGCGGGTTTTGTACTTCACGATGCCGGCCACTTCTTCGATCATGGTGCGGCGGTCTTCGGGCTTGGCTTGCACGATCTTGGCGATCTGGCCCTGCTGGATGATGGAATAGCCGCGGGAGCCTACCCCGGTGTCCATAAACAATTCTTGGATATCCCGCAGGCGGCAGGGAACCTTGTTCATGAAGTAATCGCACTCGCCCGAGCGGTAGAGCTTACGGGTGATGGAAACTTCGCGCGTGGGGAGAGTAACGGGGCTGGCGGAGGCGCCGGCGGGCGCGTTGGGGCCGGCCATGTCGCCCGGCATTTCGAGAATGAGCGTTACTTCGGCGAAGGAGCCGGGAGGGCTTTTGTCGGAGCCGGCAAAAATAAGGTCGTTCATGTTCTGGCCGCGCAGATGGCGAGCGTTTTGCTCTCCCATCACCCAGAAAAAGGCGTCTACTACGTTTGATTTGCCGCAGCCGTTAGGCCCAACGATGCCGGTGATGCCATCGTCGAAGTGGATTACGGTTTTGTCTTTGAAGGATTTAAAGCCCTGCAGCTCTAAACGGCGAATATGCATGTAGTGAGATCCCCATCCCGAGCGCCGGAGCGGCGCTTTTAGCCAAGCATTCTTGGAACAGGAATTAGTGTACTTACCTGGTGTAGTGCGCGCAAGAAATTTTGCGTGTCGTCAGTTGAGCGACAAGCTGAGCAAAATTCAGGGGATAGGGTAGATCTCAGGGAGAAAAATCGGCGAAAAAAAAGGGGGCGTTTGTGACGCCCCGCTCTTAGCTCTAAAAGGACTCGACGAGGACGTCGGCCAAGGCCTTTTGGCAGTAGGCCAGCTTGTTACTGGGAAAGACGAAGCTGTTGCTTCGGGACGCCGTCAGCTGCGCTTCCATCCCGTCTTTTTGGGAAGAGATGTCGAACTTGCACGAAGCCCCAAAGGAGAAGTCTTGCGTGACGATGATGCGAGCATAATTCTCCGCCGGGGCCTTTTTCACGAGCAGGATGGGCTGATTGAGAGAGGCGAAGTGGGCCTTCACGATGGAGAGGTAAGCCGGATTATTGAGTTCCACGGACAAGGGCTCTGAGGCCGCCATTGAGGAAGCGCTGATCAGAAGCATGGCGAGGGAGAGGGCGAGCGTAAGGTTGCTTTTCATAAAGTCTCCGGTGGGTTGGGGCCCGGAGTTTACGAAAACATACTAATTTAGTCAACAATTGGTTATTTTAGTTAATTCAAAGAGTTAGTGGGGTGCAGCGGACGGAGCCATCGCTCCCGTCGATTTGTATCTCCACTTTCATCCCGGCCTCGCTCCAGGCGCGTACGTGCTGCAGAAAGTCTTTCCCTACGCCCGATACCGACGGAATTCCCATCTCCCGGGCCACGCAGCAGGCGTGAGCGAGCGCGCCTCCTTCCGCGAAAACTAATCCGGTAGCGCCTTCAAAATGTTCCACTGCCGAAGGACGGGCGTGCGCAAACACCAGCACTCCTCTTTGTTTTGCGTCTCCGGGAAACACCAGGTCGCCGCTCACTACTCCCGGACAGATCGGAATTCCCTTCCAGGATTTGGGCTCCCGGCTCGCGGGGGCCACGTCGCTTTCTCTTTGCTCCGTGGGCTCGTTCCAAAAATAGGCGGAGAGTTCGGGGGCGGGAGCGCGGTTGGGGACGGCGGAGTGGAGCGAAGCCCACGCGGGAGACAATCGAGTACGGCGCGACTGCGCGGCGAGAACTTTGCGGAGAGTGGCGCGTTCCATTTTGGGCGCGCGCTCCGGATCGGCGAGACGTTCGGCCAGAGCCTGTTCACCCCCCGCATGAAGACGCAGAAGCAACAACTGCACCGCGAGCCCAAGCGCCACGCTCTCCTCGATCCCCTCCATACCTTCCGGAATTTTTTCGGGTAGCGCGCCGAGAAATGCTTCGAGCTTCCATTGCGTGAGTAGCAGCTTTCCCATGCGCCAGAGGCCGCCGCGGCTCTTGTATGTCACGCCACCATCCGGCGCGCGCACGGGAAATACGGTGCCGTTGCTCGTGGCTTCCGCCATCACGCCGGCATTGAAGTAGGGAATACCCTGCACAAAACGGAGCGTATCTCCTCTGGGGACGGGAAGGCCGAGGCGCGCGAGCGCTTTTCTCCAGGGGGAAGCGGGATTCACGGAATCAAAAATCGCGCGGAGACGGCCTTGCTCCTCCGTCGTGAGGCGGCCGGGCAGGCTCACTTCTTCGTTCACTTTGAGCCACAGTATGTCTACGCTGCTCACCAGACTATTCTCCGCAGAGTGTAAGGGCCGGCCACGACGGCACCATCGGGAAGGAACAGTGGCGCGCTTGTGGAGGCGTTATCGATTAGATGAGGTTCGAGCGGCGATCCCGATTTTCCCTGAAACAAAAAGAGCGTGCCGCCCGAACTCGCGGCGGCCACGGTTCCCGATGCAGGTTCCAGCGCGAGATCGGCTTGCATCGGGCCGGTGAGGGGGCGGTGCCACGCGATTTCTCCGCTCGCACTTTTCAGTGCTACGACTTCGCCCTTCGTGAGCGCGAACACCACGAGGCCGCTTCCGGCCGGCTGCACGCTGGCTTCGATCGGGTTGCCGCTGAGTTCGGTGGTCCACGCGGATTTTCCGTTGAGGGAAATTCCGTGGGCCCAGCCGTGATCCGTGGCGAGGTTTACCCCAACCTGCCCCACGCCGGTGGAAGTAACCAGCAGCTGGGAATTGGCATCAAAGTGCGGGCTCCCCCATGGTTGGCCGGGCAGACTCAAGCTCCACTGGATTTTCCCGCTCGCCGGATCCATTCGCCAGAGGATCGACTTATTTTCCCCTTCCACGGGTTGCGAAGAAACAAACAGGCTTCCATCGGTGAGAAGTGGCGTGGAATCCACGTGTCCGATCTTGGCGTGCCAAACCACGGCTCCGCTCTGCGCGTCGAGGCACCAGAGACCCGCCGGCCCGGTGCCGAGCCAAACGTGATTCGCCGTGGCGGTGGGGGCGCTTTCGATATGACCGGGAAATTCGCGGCTCCAAAGCGGCTTGCCCGAGGGAAGGCTGATTGCCGTGATCGCGGCGGAAGGTGAGGTGTGAAGGCCTTCGCCGGCGAACAGCAAAGTGGGAGAGGCTAGCGCGAGGGCAAACACCGGCTCTTTTTTCTGCACGCGCCAAACCAGGGAACCGTCTTTGATCGAATAGGCTTCCACCGTATTTTCCCACGTGCCGAAAATTACGAGCCCACCGCTAATCACCGGGCTGGAAAGGGCGCGAGAGGAAAGCTTCACCTGCCAGAGATCTCGCCAGTGGCCCGGTCGGAAGGCGGCGGATTTTATTTCGGGTGTGGGCGGCGGCGGCGCGATGGTTTCGAGCACGGGAAGTTCCGTGAGTCTCGACCCTTCGGCCTGAAAATGCCAATAAACGCGCGGCCAAACAAACCAGCCGAGACCGACCAGCGAAAGCACAAATAGCGCGCGCGCCGGCCAGACGAACTTTTTCCAGCGGCCGCGCGCGCCGAGCAGAAATCCGGCCAACGCGCCCATCGCGGTGAGCAGCCAAGGAAGAATTTCGACGAGCGGCAGAAAGGCCGGGAAGAAGTAGAGTTTGCCTCGGTGGTTCATCACTAAGGGAATTCTACCCCTTAGACTGGAATTCCAGATAGAGCGGAAGATGATCAGACAAACGATTCCAAGGGTGTGCGGTGAGCGGGGCGAATTTTTTTACGACTAATCCCCGAACGTATAAACGGTCGAGCCGCAACATCGGGTGCCAGCTGGGAAACGTGAGCGCGCTGAGCTCTTCCAGGCCAAGCGCTTTTTCCAGCCGCGAGCCCACTTTATGTTTCCAGTCATTGAAGTCGCCGCCCAGGATCAAGGGCGCGCCGTGAGGAATGTGATCGGCCAGATAGTCGATCAGGCGATTCACCTGCAGCTTGCGCGTAACCTCGAACACGTCGAGGTGAACGGAACAAAGATGGAAACCAGCGAGCGGCTTGGCGAGCTCGCAGTGCAGAAGGCCCCTTTTTTCCAATCGATAAACGGATAGATCGCGATTGTGAAACTTGGTGATCGGAACCGCGCTCAGCACGGCATTGCCGTGGTTACGGGTGGGGAAAATCGCGTTCTTTCCGTAGGCGTGATAGGGCCAGCGTTTGTCGGCGAGATGCTCGAGCTGGCTTTCGATCTTTTTACGTTTGAGCTTTTTTTCGCCCACCACTTCCTGCAGGAGAAGGAAATCGGCGTCGGACTCTTTAAGACTTAGGCGCACGCGCTCGATCACGCTCAGGCCCCGGAAGGGAGCTACGCCTTTGTGGATATTATAAGTGATGAGGCGCCACGTTTTCATCGCAGCCCCTTATATCACGCTAATCTTTCGCCAGATTAGCGTGAGCGGCGGCGAGACGCGCGATCGGTACCCGGTAGGGACTGCAGCTCACGTAGTCGAGGCCGATCTTGTGGCAAAAATGTACGGACCGGGGTTCCCCGCCCTGCTCTCCGCAGATGCCGATCTTCATATTGGGGCGAACCGATTTGCCTTTTTGCACGCTGATGCGCATGAGCTCGCCCACGCCGTCGGGATCGACGGAGATAAACGGGTCGACCGCAAAAATTTTCTTCTCCACGTAGGTACCGAGGAAGGAGGCAGAATCGTCGCGCGAGAGGCCGTAAGTGGTTTGGGTGAGATCGTTCGTGCCGAAGCTGAAGAACTCCGCATTGCCCTTTTCGGGCATCGCGATGTGGTCGGCCGTGAGGGCCGCGCGCGGCAGCTCGATCATGGTGCCGATCGTGTAGGGCACCTGCATTTTCTGTTCGGTGAAAACCTTTTGGATTTCTTCTTCGCAATACGTACGGATGTAGTGGAGCTCTCTCCAGTCGGCGATCAGTGGGATCATGATTTCCGGCTCTACCGCCTGGCTTTCCTTTTTCTTCAGCTCGCAAGCCGCTTCCACGATCGCGCGCACCTGCATACGGTAGATTTCGGGATAGGAAATTCCAAGGCGGCAACCGCGGTGGCCGAGCATCGGGTTGAACTCGTGCAGAGTTTCCTTGCGCCGATGGAGGGTTTCGTAAGGAACTTCCATTTCCTTGGCGAGGACGCGCAGGTCTTCGTCTTTATGGGGCAGGAATTCGTGGAGAGGGGGATCGAGCAGACGGATCGTAACCGGCAGCCCTTTCATCTCTTTGAAGAGACCGAAGAAGTCTCCGCGCTGCATGGGGAGTAGCTTTTGAAGCGCCTTCTCGCGTTCGGCGACAGAATCGGAGAGGATCATCTGGCGAACCGCGCCGATCCGCTCGGGGTCGAAGAACATATGCTCCGTGCGGCAGAGGCCGATGCCTTCGGCGCCGAATTGCCGGGCCACTCTTGCGTCGTGCGGAGTGTCGGCGTTAGTGCGTACTTTGAGGCGGCGTTCGCCGTCTACCCATTGCATGAACTCACTGAAGGCGCCCTGGGAGAGATCCGGGGTCACTGTTTTCACCTGGCCGGCCATCACTTCGCCGCTCGTGCCGTCCAGCGTGAGCCATTCGCCTTCGCCGAACTCGCGGTTGCCCACGATGAGTTTTTTCGTCTCGTAAAGAATTTTGAGCGCTCCGCACCCGGCCACGCAGGTTTTTCCCATTCCGCGCGCCACTACGGCGGCGTGGGAGGTCATGCCGCCGCGAGCTGTGAGGATTCCCTCCGCTACGTGCATCCCGTGAATGTCTTCGGGGGAGGTTTCCACCCGCACGAGGATGATCTTTTCCTTTTTCTCTTTCACCCATTTTTCGGCGGTGTCGGGATCGAATACGATCTTGCCGCTCACGGCGCCCGGGGAGGCGGGAAGACCTTTCGCGAATACGTCGCGCTTGGCGGCGGGATCTAGGCGAGGGTGGAGAAGCTGGTCGAGCTGCTCAGGGGTCACCCGCAGTACGGCTTCTCTCTTATCGATCATGCCTTCCTTCACCATGTCCACGGCGATCTTCATCGCCGCGGCGGCGGTGCGCTTGCCCGTGCGGGTTTGCAGCATGAAGAGCTTGCCCTTCTGAATGGTGAACTCAATGTCCTGCATGTCGCGATAGTGCTTCTCGAGTTTCTGGTAGAGCTTCACCAATTCCTGGAAGGCGGTGGGGAGAAGCTTTTCGAGCGTGGGCAGGTGTTTGTTCTGATCGTTGAAGGAATCGGCATTGATCGGCTGAGGAGTGCGGATACCGGCCACTACGTCTTCGCCCTGGGCGTTCACGAGGAACTCGCCGAAGAATTTTTTCGCGCCGGTGGAGGGATCGCGCGTGAAGGCTACGCCGGTGGCGCAGTCGTCGCCCATGTTTCCGTAAACCATCGCCTGCACGGTAACGGCGGTGCCAATGCTTTCGGGAATAGAGTTGATCCGGCGGTAGGTGTTGGCGCGGGGATTCATCCAGGAGCCGAACACGGCGCCGATCGCGCCCCAGAGCTGTTCGCGAGGGTCTTCCGGGAATTTCTTGCCGGTTTGCTCCATCACGAGCGATTTGAATTCTTTCACGAGGGCTTTGAGGTGGTCGGCCGAGAGCTCGGTATCGAGCTCCACGCCCACGTCGGCCTTCTTGTGCTCGAGGGCCGTTTCGAAGAGCGAGGTGTTCACGTTCAGCACCACGTCGGCGTACATCATCACGAAGCGGCGGTAGGAGTCGTAGGAGAAACGGGCGTCTTTCGATTGCTCGATGAGGCCGAGCACGGTTTCGTCGTTAAGCCCGAGGTTCAGCACCGTATCCATCATGCCGGGCATGGAAACGGGGGCGCCGCTGCGCACGCTCACGAGGAGAGGGTTTTTCTTGTCGCCGAACTTCATTCCCGTGGCCGAGAGATCTTTCTCGAGGGTAGCGAGGGCCTTATCGGCTTCGGCTTTCAGCGATTCGGGGTAGCTCTTCCCGTTCTTGTAGAAGTACGTGCAAACTTCGGTGGAGATCGTGAAGCCCGGAGGAACCGGCAGGCCCAGCTTCACCATGTCGGCGAGGTTGGCACCTTTTCCACCGAGGAGAGACTTTTGGGAACCGTCGCCGTCGCAGATGGAGGGGCCGAAGGAGTAGACGAATTGGGAGGGCATCAGGGGAACCTCAGTTAATCAGTTCAAGTTCAGGTTCAAGTTCGAGTTTCAGTCCAGTTTGGGTTCTCGGATTTCAGACCGGAAACTGGTTTCCGGTCTGAAACTTGAACTCGAACTTGAACCTGAACTGGAATCCGATTTTCGATTATTCCATCTTCCAGTTCTTAAACGCATCTTCCATGTACTGCTGCACGCGAGCCATCGGGATCCGCTCTTGCGCCATGGTGTCCCGGTGCCGCATCGTAACCGTTTGATCGGCAACTCCGTCGTAGTCGATCGTGATGCAGAAAGGGGTTCCCACTTCTTCGTGGCGGCGGTAGCGCTTACCGATGGAGCCGGCGGCGTCGTAATCCACTTTGTAGGTTTTGCGCAAGTCTTCGTAGATCTTGAGCGCGGGGCCCACGAGTTCGTCTTTTTTCATGAGCGGGAACACGGCTGCTTTGTAAGGCGCGAGGCTGGGGTGGAACTTCATCACCACGCGGTCTTCGTTGGCGCGGTAAGCATCGCAAAGAACGGCGAGCACGAAACGGTCGCAGCCCACCGAGGTTTCGATCACGTAGGGCGTGAACTTGTTCGCGGCTTCGTCGGTGTACTGGAGGCTCTTGCCGGAAAACTCGGTGTGGCGGCGAAGGTCGTAGTCGGAACGGTTGTGAATCCCTTCCACTTCTTGCCAGCCGATCGGGAATTCGTAGTAGATGTCGCAGGCTTGTTTGGCGTAGTGGGCAAGCTCGTTGGGGCCGTGCTCGTGAAACTTGAGTTTGCTGTTGCGGATGCCCATCGAAGAGTGCCAGGCGCGGCGCTCAGTCTTCCATTTTTCGAACGCCGCCGCATCGCTGCCGGGGGTTACGAAGTATTGCATTTCCATCTGCTCGAACTCACGGGTACGGAACGTGAAGTTTCCGGGCGTGATTTCGTTGCGGAAGGCTTTGCCGATCTGGGCGATTCCGAACGGGAGCTTGCGGCGCATGGTTTCCTGCACCTGCCGGAAGTTCACGAAAATCCCCTGCGCGGTTTCCGGGCGTAAATAAACGATGTTTGCATCATCGGCCACGGGGCCCATGTAGGTTTTGAACATCATGTTGAAGAGCCGGGGCGGCGTGAGGGTGCCGGCCGAGCCGCAGGAGGGGCAGTTAGCGCCTTCTAACGCTTTGGTCATCTCTTCGATCGAGGGAAGGTGGCCGAGTTTTTCTTCGAGCGCTTTGACGGGTTTCAAGTGGTCGGCGCGGTGGCGGGCTTTGCACTTTTTGCAGTCCACGAGCGGATCCGTGAAATTCTCCACGTGGCCGCTGGCTTCCCAAACGCGCGGGTGCATGAGAATGGAAGCGTCTACGCCTTCCACGTCGTCGTGCTGGCGGGTCATGTTCTTCCACCAGGCATCTTTCACCGCATATTTGAGTTCGATGCCGAGCGGGCCGTAGTCCCAGCAGGAGTTGATCCCGCCGTAAATTTCCGAGCTCTGAAAAATGAAACCGCGGCGCTTGCACAGCGACACCATGGTTTGCATATCGGTGAGGTCTTTGAGGGGTTTGTTCGGGTCGGCAACCGCTTCGGCGGAGGCGTTTTTGGGCTCGGTCATGTGATCTGTCACTGCGGGAGTGCAGCGCTCCTTAGGCCCAGATTTTTATCACTATGACGCAGCGAGAGGCAAAGCAAAAGCCGGTCGCATCAGCGGGCTGCGAGTCGAGCAAAAGCTCCGGCTATTTCCACTGGGAAGAGAGAAGACGATATCGGTTCGAAACCTGATCGAAAGGGGATTACTGGCAGAGGTAAGTGGCGGTCACGGTCACTTCGTATCCGTGACGGAAGCCATGGTCTACCCGCGTTTTTTGGATCTCGTAGTCCGATTGCCTTACGGCATGTTCCGGCGAGCAGCCGTTGTCGGCGTCGCGGTCGGCGGCTGCTTCCACTCGTTCCACGGGGAGCGGGAGGCCGATGTCGTCTAGGTATTCGTGGGCGGATCCCTCCACGGAGCGAGGGGAAGCGAACGCCGGCTGGGCCAAAATGAGAAGGAGGGCGGAGGCGAGTACTGATTTCATAATAAATCTCCTATGCGCCCAAGGTAGTGCATTGCGCTGGAGAGCGAAAATCAGAGACTGGAATGGTTACGATCAGGGAAACTGATCTAAAAACGAGCGCCGCTCGGCTCAAAGTCGGAGGGGCGAACCATGTCGTCTTCTTCTTTGATGCTGCCGTCTTCCTTCAGGCGCACCCGGGGGGCGTCGCTCCAGAGGGATTCGAGGCTGTAGAAGTCGCGCAACTGGTCTTGGAAAACGTGCACGATTACGGGACCAAAATCGATCAGCGCCCAGCGGCCATCATGGAGGCCTTCTTCGGCGTAAACCTTGGCGCCCATTTTGCGGCCTTCGGTGCCCACGTAATCAGCAATCGCGGTTACCTGACGGTCGGAAAAGCCGCTGCAGACCACGAAGAAATCGGCCACGCTCGACCTATCTCCGAGGTCGAGTACCACTACGTTTTCGCCTTTTTTCTCGAGGCATTTCTGGGCGCAGATTTCGGCTAGTTGGCGGGATTCCATCATCTATATTTTTTTAACATAGGGATTTGTGCCGGGCAAAAGTTTCTCCAAAACGGCGGCCGCTGGCTCGGGAAGCCATTGAGGCCGGGCCTCTCCGGCGGCGAGGCTCGCCCGGATGGCGGTGCTCGAGGCCGGGTGTGGCGGAATGCCGATGAAGCGATCGGCCGGATTTTGGCTATAGGATTCCTGCCCTGGGCGATCCACCACCAGCAAGTGGCAGAGGGCACGGATCCGCTCGGGATTTTTCCAGGTGGAAAAGCGCGCGTAGGCATCGGCCCCGAGCAGCCAGAGTAGCTCTTGGGCGCCTTGGGCGTGCGCTTCTTCCAGGGTGTCAACGGTGAAGCTGGTTCCTCCCCGGCTGATCTCCCAGTCCCATACTTTGAATCCCAGCGGCCCAACCGCGGAGCGAAGCATTTCCAGACGTAATTCCGGAGAAGCGAGAGCTCCGGGCCGGCCCGGGCTATGCGCTGCGGGAACGAAAACGATTTGCTTGAATTGGGGAAGTGCCTGGCGGGCTTCGCGGGCCACGTGCAGGTGGCCTTCATGCACGGGATCGAAGGAGCCGCCGAAGAGAATGGTGGGCTGCCGGAAATCCAGCTTCAACGGCGGGTTTCCGGGAATTGGTATTTATCGGTGAAGAGAAGATCGGCCGTGAGGTTCACGAGCTCCTTCACTCCGTCGTTCGTGGCCACCGAGATCTTGCGGTAAATGCGCTTCTCTTTGTCGAGCTGGGCGCAGAATTTATCGAGAAGCTCGGTGTCTTGCGCGGAATCCATTTTGTTGAACACGATCACTTCGCGCCGGGTGAGCATCTCGGGATTGAACGCTTCGAGTTCGCGCCTCACCGTGGCGTAGTCTTCCGCCGGGTCGCGGCCCACGGCGGCGTCGATGATGTGAAGGTAAAGTTTGGTGCGTTCAAGGTGCTTCAGGAAGCGGATACCCAGGCCCACGCCTTCGTGCGCGCCCTCGATGAGGCCCGGAACGTCGGCCACCACGAAGGTGCGCTCTTCGTCGAGGCGAACCACGCCGAGGTTGGGCACGAGAGTGGTGAAAGCGTAGTCGGCGATTTTCGGGCGAGCGGCCGAGATTGCGGCGATGAGGCTGGATTTACCCACGTTGGGGTAGCCGAGCAGGCCCACGTCGGCGAGGAGTTTCAGCTCGAGACGGATGGTTTTCGTTTCGCCGGGCTCGCCGGGCTGCGCGAATTTGGGAGTCTGGTGCGTGGAGGTGGCGAAGTGCGTGTTGCCTTTGCCGCCGCGGCCGCCGCCACAAATCTTGATGGGGGGGCGTTCCTTATCGACCAGCTCGAAGAGCACTTCGTTGGTGGCGGCATCGCGCACGATGGTGCCCACGGGAACGCGGATGATCACGTCTTCGCCGTCGCGGCCCGCGCGGTTTTTGCCGCCGCCCGGATCGCCGTTAGGGGCGTTGTATTTTTTGCGGAAACGGAAATCCATCAGGGTGGCGAGATTGGAATCCGGGCGGATGTAGATATCCGCGCCACGGCCGCCGTCGCCGCCGTCGGGGCCGCCACGGGGTTCCATCGTTTCGCGACGGAAATGCACCGAGCCTGGGCCACCGTGGCCGGCATTCAACTCGATCTCAGCTTCGTCGACAAACTTCACAAAAACCTCGGGGTACGGCTAAAAACAAAGGGCATGACTCCAAGGCGGAGCATGCCCTCATTAGCGATCGCTCTCGAAACTTAAACAGCGGCCGGGTAAACGGAAACTTTTAGGCGGTTGCGGTCTTTGTTCTCGAACTTCACAACACCCTCGATGAGCGAGAAGAGGGTGAAATCGCGGCCGAGGCCCACGTTTTTACCAGGGTGAAATACGGTTCCTACCTGGCGCACGAGAATGCTACCGGCTTTTACCGCTTCGCCACCGAAGCGCTTCACGCCGCGCATTTTCGGGTTACTATCGCGTCCGTTTTTTGTACTACCACCAGCTTTTTTTGATGCCATTGCCTAAATCCTTCTGCGTTCGGTTAAATTGAAACTGTTTAAATTATTACTTCTTGGCGGCCGGCTTTTTAGCGGCAGCTTTCGGAGCGGCTTTTTTCGCGGGAGCAGCGGCTTTCGGGGCAGCTTTCTTCGCGGGAGCTTTTTTGGCCGGAGCGTCTTCGAGGCCGGTCGGCTCAGACTCAGGAGCCCAAGCGTCTTTCGCGGCGAAACCTACGCGGCTCATAACCGTTTTCTTCTCTTCAGCCGAGAGAACGTCTTTTTCACCAGCACCGTTATCGAGCGAGGTGATCAAGAGGCGGGTGTAAGGCTGGCGGTGGCCGGTCTTCTTATCGTTCTGTTTGCTGGGCTTCTTTTTGTAGATGATGATCTTGGGGCCTTTTTCGATGGCCACAACTTCCGCGCTCACCGAGGCAGAAGCTACGAACGGCTGGCCGATTTTCGCTTCGCCGCTAAGGCCGCCCACGAGGAGAACTTCGGAAAAATTAAGAGTGGCGCCGAGCTCCAGAGGAAGAAGCTCTACCTGAACGGCATCGCCTTTTTTCACTTTGTATTGTTTGCCACCGGTTTGAATTACTGCGTACATACGAACCTTCCTCAAAGGAGCGGCATCAGGCCGCGCCACAAAAATATCGGCACCTTTTATAAGGCGCACCCACGCGATTTGCGGGAAACAGTGGTTGTTGTAATGTTCGGTAGGCTAAGTGTCAAGAAGGAAAGGGGAATTGCCGGGTGGGGAGTGGCGCCAATTCGAACTTTGCGTGGGAGCAAAATAGTCTAATGATTCTTGGCTTTTCGGCGTGTTGAGACCCCTATCTGGCAACCAAACCGCTGTTTCCGAGTTCTTCGGTGTGCTAATTCCGAAGGCTATCGTTAACCCAAGGAGCCTTATTTTTATGCTCAAGACCACGATTCTCAGCGTATCTGCCCTTCTGCTGTCTACTTTGGCCGCGTCCGCGATGCCCACGGTGGGCGACCAAGCCACCTACGACATAACGGTCGTGAAAGGCGGGCAAACCTATAACGCCACGAGCGTGATCGAGCTTGCCCAGTTCGACGCCGCGAAAAACCAATATCTCGAGCGCGAAACGCAGACGATGGCGGGCCAGCAGCCCCAAGTAACCGACACGTGGAAAAATACGGCTGACCTTCTGACCGAAGCGAAGGCCGACCAGCTCCTCGCCAACTGCAACGCCGCCGGCGGAACCAACGCTTCGGTGAACGTACCGGCCGGAAACTTCTCCACCTGCGTTCTTCCCGTGCAAGACAACGCCGGAAAGCCCTCCGGGAAAGTATGGATCAGCAAAGTTCCCTTCGGCGTGGTGCACGCGGAAGTGGATCAAGACGGCGCGAGCGCAGTGGTGAATCTGCGGGCTTTCATCATTAAGTAAGCGGTTGCACCTACCTTGTGGGCGGCGGAGATTTCTCCCGCCGCCTTTTTTGTGGTTAAATCCGGGGATGAAATTTCCCCGAGGCTTCGCTAGCGACAATAACTCCGGCGCTCACCCGCAGATCCTCGCGGCGATCGCCGCCGCGAACGAGGGCCACGTGCGAGCTTACGGCGACGATGCCTTCACGAGCGGCGCCTTGAACAAAATTCAGGCGCTCTTTCGCGGCCCCTCGGAAGTGTTTTTTGTGTTCAACGGAACCGGAGCGAATGTGCTGGCGCTTTCCGCGATGACGGAGCCTCACCACGCTGTTCTTTGCACCGAAAATGCCCACATTCACGTAGACGAATGCGGCGCCCCCGAACGGTTTACGGGCTGCAAGCTGGTGACCACTCCCACGACCGACGGCAAACTCACGCCTACTCTCTGCGACCGTCTCTACCGCGGAGTGGGCGACCAGCACCACGTACAGCCGCGCGTGGTGGCGGTTTCGCAAAGCACGGAGCTGGGAACCCTGTATTCGCCGGCCGAGCTCAAAGCGTTGGCGGACTGGGCTCACAAGCGTGACATGTTTCTCTACGTCGACGGCGCCCGCATTGCCAACGCCGCTGCCGCGCTCGGGGTTTCTCTTCAGCAGATGCTGGAAGGCAGCGGGGTGGACGCATTTTCTTTCGGCGGCACGAAGAACGGGATCTTGTTCGGAGAGGCCGTGGTGTTTCTGAATCCCGAACTGGCGGCCGGATTCCGCTTTCGCCGGAAGCAGGGAATGCAGCTCGGGTCGAAGATGCGCTTCCTAAGCTGCCAGTTCGAGGCACTCCTTACAAACGATCTCTGGCTCGAAAACGCTCGCCACGCGAACGCGATGGCGAAGCTGCTGGAAAAAGAAATGAGCGGCATCCCCGGAGTACGGATCACGCAGAAGGTGGAGGCCAACGGCGTGTTCGCAGAAATCCCTCGGGAAGCCACAGCGAAGCTGCAGGCAAAATCCTTTTTCTACGTATGGAACGAAACCACAAACGAAGTGCGCTGGCTAACGTCGTGGGACACGACGCCCGAAGACATCCAAGCCTTCGCCGCGGAAGCACGAAAAATCCTAAACTGAAAACCGGACTGAAACTTGAACTTGAACCTGAACTTGAACCGGTTTCCGCCCCTATTTGACCAAGAACTCCGCAAGTGACGGAATATCAATCGCGCAATGATCTCCCCACTGCGGCCGCCAATCCACTTTCGTTCCGCTATCGGCGAGCACTTTCGCGAAAGCCACATTGCCTTCATAAGCGAGGTAATGATCGAAGTACCCAGCCGCAAGATACCACTGCGCGCTGCGAGGTCCGCGTAGGCCACGGGCCATTTCGATCGGGTCGGAAGCGGGCCATTCCTGAGCGGTCCAGAAGGCGCCCACCACCATCTTGATCGTGTCGAAACTTTGTTTCAGCTCGTCGAAGGTGTGGTGGCCGGATTTGAAGGCCGTGCTGTTTTTAATGTAGGCGCTAACCTGATCGTCGGTGGAGAAGGGGCCAACGTTGCCGTCGCCCATTGGGGCACAGAGAGCGGCCACTTTTACGAAGAGATCGGTTTTCATGCCGAGTTGCACGGAGTTGAATCCACCCATGGAATCACCAAGGAGGAGGCGGCGGCCTTTGATTCCGCCCAATTTGGCTTCCACCATCGGCAGGATCCGGCCGGTGAAGAGATCGATCGATCCGAAGCCGCCGGGAGCGGCCGTTTTTGGGCCGAGGAGCCAGATTTGTCCGAGGGAAACGGCCACTACCGTGGGAGCGGCTTCGCCGTGCGCGGTCCAGTAGTCGCGGAGCTGCTGAGCCCAAAAGCCTTCCATGCCCCAAACATCGGCGGAGGCGTCTTTTCCGTGGAGGTAGTAAAGAACGTCGGCGTTCTTTTCACCGGGGTAGATGCAGAGCTGGCCGTGTTGGCCGGGCATCGGGGTGTCCATCGCCTGGCAGTGGGGATCGGCGGCACGTGCGGCTCCGGTGGCGAGAAAAAGGGCGATAAGCAGAAACTTCATAAAACCTCCAAATTACCTAAGCTCGAAATCGATGATAGAATCAGACGTAAAGCAAGTGGTCAACTCCACGGGTGCCCCAGCCGTGGCGGCCGACATACAGAAGTCGCCGTGCCAGCCGCTGAACTCTACGGTGCCGGCCGAATTTCCGTTATAGGCGCCGAAGCCCTCGTCTTCGTCTTCCGCGCAGGGGAGCGACACAATTCGCTTGTCGTCCCAGTCGGCGGAAAGGCAGCTGTCGTCGGCGGCGCGGATCTGGTGGGAATGAAAGCGATCGGCGTGGAAGGAAAACTTCTGCGCACTCGATCCGTCGCAAATCTGGAATGTGGGGCCGTGCTCTCCCTGATTCACGCAAAGGCCGTTCGCATGGGAGCGAATGCTTATCTGGCTAGAGGGCAACACCAGCGAAGCGCCGGGATTGCAGCCACGAATGGGATCGGGCACGGATTCCGGAAGCGGAGCCACCGTGAACACGGGATGGGCGAAGTCGAATACGTCGGAGAAGCCGTCGGCGTTCGCGTCGCGCGCCGTGAGGGCCGGTAGGTTGAATTTGGTTTCGATGAACTTCAGCACCGAGCTGTGGTCGAACGTGGTGTGCGAAACGTAGTGGTGGCGCGCGTAGGGCGAAACCGCCACGAAGGGCACGCGGAAACCGAGACGGTCGAAGCCGCCGGGTATCCAGTCGGGAGGCAACAGCGGTGAAACGGAGTCCGGGGCGCAGGCCTCGGGCGGGCTCACGTGATCGTAAAATCCGCCGCCTTCGTCGTAGGTGAGAAAGAGGGCCGAGGTGTTCCAAGCGCTGCTGGCCATGAGGGCGCGAATCCGCTGCGAAACCCAGGTCTCGCCGATCTGAATATCGGCGGAGGGATGTTCGTCTTCCCCATCGGCCGAGGTGTCGAGGAAAGCTACCTGCGGAAGAGTTCCGGCGGCGAGATCGCTTTCGTAGTCGGCGATCGTTCTCATTTTGTCGAGGCTGCGGAGGTAGAGGGGCTGGAAGAGTTTCAGGTAGCCTTCGCCGTCGTTGTAGTACTTCCAGGTGATTCCGTATTCGTCGAGAAGGTCGAAGAGCGTTTTCTGGGGATAGCTGGTTTTGGAACCGGGCAGAAGATTCTGAACCTGCCCGAAGCTGGTGCCCGTGAGCAGGTAGAAGCGGTTGGGGAAAGTTTGGGTAAGGGCGGAGGCGAAGTAGCGGTCGCCGATGGCGAACTGATTCGCGAGCGCGTAGTAAAAAGGAAGATCCGTCTCGTCGTACACGCCCATCACGCGGGTGCCGTCGCCCCGCTCGTCGTTGGTGGCTACGAAGCCGTCGTTCGCGCCGTTGTTCCAGTCGCGATGCATCGTGTTCCAGTCGTGTCCGGGATCGGCCACGCAGAGGCTGGTTTGATGGAACACGTCTACCGGCTTGCCATCGCGGTGGCGATTGCCGAGGCCGGGGCGAAGCCCGTCTACTTCAGAGCCGTAAAATTTAGGCGCGCTGAGCGAGCCGAAATAGTTATCGAAGGAATGGTTCTCTTGCATGATCACGATCACGTGCTCGATCGGATTTGCTTTGTCGGGGGTGCCGGCCGCTAAAGCCGGGCGGGGAAGAGAGCCGGGGGACGCGGAACATTCGGGAGCGGCCTGTGCATGGCCGGCGCTGAGCGCGAGGGCGAGAATCAAAAGCAACTTCATGAAGCCTCCGTGGATGGGGGGGAGAATAACCAGGCTGCGGCAGGTTTGGAACGGGATTTGGTTATTTTCTCAGGCGCGCAAAAAGTTTTTTGCGCTCGCGCATCGCTTCCAAAACAATCTCTCGCACCGTAGTGCCGGGATAAGAGCCGGCGCGGAAAACGGAACGGCCGTCTACCCAGGTTTGACGCACGCACTGCGGGGAGGCCGAGTAAACCAGCGCGGAGTAAACGTGTTCCGGCTCTTTTTCGCTAGCCTCTACCGCTACGCTGGGCTCGAGAAGATCGATCGCCACCAGATCCGCCTTTTTGCCGATCTCCAGCGAGCCCGCATCTTTTTCAATCCCGAGCGCGCGCGCGCCCTCGATCGTGGCCATTTCGAAAACATCCCGGGCCGGCATCGCCGTGGGACCGTGATGGGGCTTCTGCAGGAGCGACGCGAGACGCATTTCCTGAAACATGTTGAGATTATTGTTGCAGGGGGCGCCATCGGCCCCGAGGCTCACGCTCACGCCGAGCTTGCGCAGCTCAGGAGTGGAGCAGAGCCCGCTCGCAAGCTTCAAATTCGAGCTCGGGCAATGGCTCACGCGCGTGGAGGTTTCGGCGAGGATTTTTTTCTCGGCTTCGGAGAGATGGATGCAGTGAGCGAGCACGAGGCGCGGACCCGTTAGCCCTAGGCGGTGGAAGGCTTCGATATTTTCACTGCCGTAGAGCTTGCGGATCGCTTCCACTTCGGCGCGGCTCTCGCTCGAATGAGAGTGAACGATCATTTCGTTGGCGTCGGATAGGCCCTTGAGTTCTCGCATCAGTCCTTCGGTGCAGCTGAGGAGAAAGCGGGGCGCGCTCGCGTAACGGAGACGATCGTTGGCCTGGCCGTGCCAGCGCTGGAGCAACTCGAGATTTTCGTGAAGCGCCGCCTTGGTGGATTCGCGGAGAGTGGGCGGGTTGTCGTCGCGGTCCATGAGGCATTTGCCGATGAAGGCGCGGATGCCCATGCTTTTCGCCGCTTCGAAGATGGCGTCGGTATGGCGAACCGTGCCCATGTCGAGAATGCTGGTGGTGCCGCCGGCGAGGAGTTCGGCGATGCCGAGACGGGCGCTCGCGTACAAGCTCTTCTCGTTATGGGCACCCTCGAAAGGCCAGATGCGCTCCCGCAGCCAGTCGAGGAGCTCGAGATCGTCGGCGAAGTTACGGAACAAGGTTTGGCAAAGGTGCACGTGCGTTTGCACGAAGCCGGGGATCACGGTTTGGCCGGCGAGGTCGGTTCGCTTTTCGCCTTTTACTTTAGGGATCGAGCGGGCGATTTTGGCGATCTTGCCGTTTTCCACGCGCAAGGAGCCGCGCACGAGGCGGCCGGAGCCGTCGTTCAGCAGGAAAAAACCGTTGTCGAGAACGTAGGATGCCATGGGGGGCGATTATCGCTTGAGAGGATTGCCTTTGGGAAGAGAAGAGGCGTTATATTGCGCAATCGCGGGCAGCGACTCCACGATCAGGTCGGAGAGCTGACTCATTACTCTGCCGGCGGTTTCCTGTACTTCGGCGTGGTCGAGAGTCTTATGCTCGATGCCGGCGGCCATATTGGTGATCACCGAGATGCCAGTTACGCGCATGCCGAGGTGGCGCGCAGCGATGGCTTCCGGAACGGTGCTCATTCCCACGGCGTCGCCGCCCAAGGTGCGGATCATCCGCACTTCGGCGGGAGTTTCGTAGGTAGGCCCACGGAGCCCAACGTACACGCCCTTCTGCAGCGGGATTTTGAGGTTAGCCGCGGCTTGCTCAACAAAAGATATCGATTCGCGGCAGTAGGGCTCGCTCATATCCGGGAAGCGGGGGCCGAACATCACGGAATCTTTGCCGGTGAGGGGGTTATCGCCCATGAGGTTGAGGTGATCTTCGATCACCATGAGGTCGCCCGCGCGGAACTTCAGGTTCACGCCGCCGGCGGCGTTCGTGAGGTAGAGGGTGTGGGCGCCGAGGGCGGCCAATGCGCGCGTGGGGATCACGATGGAGTTCATCGTGTGGCCCTCGTAGAAGTGCCAGCGGCCCTGCAGAACGGCCACGGAAATCCCGCTCACTTTGCCGAAGATGATGCGCCCTTCGTGGCCTTCCACGGAGGGTTTGTGGAAATGGGGAATTTCCGAGTAGGGGATGCTTACGGGCTTCTCGATCCGGTCGGCAAAGCCGCCCAGGCCGCTGCCCAAAATAAGCGCAACTTCGGGGCGAGTCTGGCCGATCCGGCTCTCCAGAAAGCTCACCACGTCTTGAATTTGACTGACCACCAAGGAAGATTCCACGTGAGAGGTCTAAATCAAATTCGTTCTAGGATCAATTTAGGTTTTGCGGGAGCCTCAGATCCGATCTCAATTGCGTCTTCCAGGAGCGCCCTGACGGACTCGGCGGACTTCAAATCCTTAGCGAATATCTGAGCGATTATCTCATCTTTTTTGACGGCGCTCCCAATTTCCCTTTCAAACCAGAAGCCTACAGAGGGGTCCACTTTGTCGGTGGTCTTCCGGCGTCCGCCGCCGAGCTCGATCAAGGCAAAGCCGATCTGCTCGCCATTCATCGCGCGAATATAACCTTTTTTGTTTGCGACGAGCGGAATCCTCTTGGAAGCGAGGGGGAGACCCTGATCGAGGGCATCCGTATCGCCCCCTTGGAGGCTCACGATCTCGAGAAACTTGGAGTAAGCCTTGCCGGATTTGAGCGCTTCTTCGAGCATTTCACGGACGGCGCCGGCGTTCGGACGCTTCTTGCCCAGGCTTTGCTCCGCCACGGCGAAGAGTTCCACCCCGAGTTCCATCACGAGCTCGTGAAGCTGCGCGTGCGGAGGGGGATCCTGCGGGCCCTGGCGGAGATAGGCCACGCATTCGTTCACTTCCACGGCGTTGCCCACGGCGTGGCCGAGAGGGCCGTTCATCGCGGTGATGAGGGCGCTCGCCTGCTTGCCCGCCGCCTTCGCCGCCGCCACGAGAGCGGTGGCCAGACTCGAGGCCTGAGGCTGTGTTTTCATGAAAGCGCCCGTGCCGCATTTTACGTCGAACACGATGCCGTCGAGGCCTTCCGCGAGCTTTTTGCTGAGAATGCTTCCGACGATGAGGGGAATGCTCTCGACCGTGCCGGTTACGTCGCGCAGGGCGTACATCTTACGATCGGCAGGACAAATCTCTTCCGTCTGCCCTAAGAATCCCAATCCCACCGTTGCCACGAGTTCCTCAAAGCGCTTGATGGTGAGGGACGTTTCGAAACCGGGAATGGCGTCGAACTTATCGAGCGTGCCACCGGTGTGGGCGAGGCCCCGCCCGGTCATCGTGGGGTAAGCCACTCCGCAGCTGGCGAGCAGGGGCGCGAGGATGAGGGTGGTTTTGTCGCCGATGCCGCCGGTGGAGTGCTTGTCTACCTTGGGTAGTTTCACGCGCGAGAGATCCACCTGCGCGCCGGAGTTGGCCATGAGGTTAATGAGCTCGGTGCCTTCTTCGCTGCTCATGCCCTTGAAGTAAACGGCCATCAGGAAGGCGCTCATCTGATAGTCGGGCACGTCGCCCTTGGTGAAACCTTCCACGAGGAAACGCAGTTCTTCTTTCGTGAGGCTGGCCCCATCGCGTTTTTTCTTGATGAGCTGAACGATATTCATCGCGAGATCCTCGATAGAAAGCTCCGGCCGATATTCTGGTGCTCGGGGCAGCCGAGAGCATCCAGCACGGTTTCGCCCAGGTCGGCGAAGGTTTGCAGCACGCCGAGATCACGGCCGCCCTTTTCCGCGGTGGCGCGGCTCCAGGCGATCACGGGCACGTATTCGCGGGTGTGGTCGGAGCCGTGAAAGGAAGGATCATTGCCGTGATCGGCCGTCATGAGTAGGAGATCGCGGGGGCCGAGGTGGGAGAGGAATTTCGGCAGTTCGGCGTCGAGCCACTCGAGCTCGCGCGCGTAGCCCGCGGAATCGCGGCGGTGGCCGTAGAGCATGTCGAAGTCTACCAGGTTTGCGAAGGCGAGACCGCGGAAGGGGCGTTTGGCCTCGTCGAGGAAGGCGGAGAAGATGGCGCGATTGTCGCCGGCTTTTACTTTTTTGCTGAAACCGCGCTCGGAATAGATGCTCGCCACTTTTCCGATGCTCACGGTCTCGAGGCCGGGCATGCGCTGGAGGCGGTCCATCATCGTTTCTTCGGGGAGGGCCACGGAAAAATCTTTGCGGTTGGTGGTGCGTTTATAGGCTCCGCTCTTGCCGTTGAACGGGCGCGCGATTACGCGGGCCACGCCGAGCTCATCGCAAAGCTTGCGGGCCACTTCACTGATTTTGTAGAGCCGGTCGAGCCCGAAGGTCTCTTCATGGCAAGCGATCTGAAAAACCGAATCGGCGCTCGTGTATACGATCGGCTTGCCGGTCTTTACGTGTTCGTCTCCCAACTGCTGAATGATTTCGGTGCCGCTGGCGGGAATATTGCCGAGGTAGCCGGGAACTTTGGCTTCCTTCACGAACCGGTCCATGAAGTTCTGAGGGAAGCCGTCGTGGTAGGTGGGAAATGGTTTATTTACCCGGATTCCCGCCATTTCCCAGTGGCCGGTGGTGGTGTCTTTGCCCTTGGCCAGCTCGAGGGATTTGCCGTAGGCGGCGGTGGTGGATTCTTGCGGGGCCACACCCTTGATGGCGGAGATATTTCCAAGGCCCATGGCTGCGAGGTTGGGCACTTTCAGGCCGCCTACGGCATCGGCAATGTGGCCGAGGGTGTGGGAGCCTACGTCGCCGAATTCAGCGGCATCGGGCATGGCGCCGATGCCTACGCTGTCGAGAACGAGAAAAAATACCCGGTCGAATCGAGAATCCATGGGCGCAGTATAGGCCGAATTCGCTCGTTTTTCCCGGGGAAATTATGCGCCGCGTGTTTGGAAATATACGGAGGGGGAAAGCCCTTGGATTCCCTCTGGGAAAGTGCAATATTCTTGGGCCTATGGGCGAACTTCAACTTCGAATGCCGAACGGTTCGAGGGTACCCTTTTCCCGGGTTCCGGTAGACATGGTCGGCGTGCACGAACGGGCCGACTCCTTCACCAAACGCAGCATCAAGAATGAAAGTAAGCTGGCCGCGCTTTACGCCGCCCTCACGATGCTCGATCTCACCACTTTGGAGGGGATGGATACCCCCGGAAAAGTGCGCCAGCTCTGCAGCAAGGCCCGCCGCCCCGTTCCCGGCGCGATGATGGAGCAGCTCCTGGAAAAGAAACCGGGTTTGCCCCTGATTCCTTCCGTGGCCGCCGTTTGCGTTTACCCGAGCCTCGTTCCCTACGCGAAAGAGTATCTCGCGGGCAGCGGAATCAAAGTGGCCGCCGTTTCCACGGCGTTCCCCTCCGGCCAGGCCCCGCTCGACGTTAAGCTTCTCGACGTTAAGCGCGCCTGCCAATTGGGCGCCGACGAAATCGATATGGTGATTGATCGCGGCGCTTTCCTGAGCGGCAACTACCAAAAGGTTTTCGACGAAATCGTGAAGGTGAAAGACATCTGCGGTGAGCGCGTGCACCTCAAAGTAATTTTGGAGACCGGCGAGCTCAAAACATACGACCACGTTCGCTTCGCCTCCGACATGGCGATGGAGGCCGGCGCCGATTTCATCAAAACGTCGACGGGGAAGGTAACCCCCGCAGCCACGATGCCGGTTACCCTCGTGATGCTCCAGGCGATTGCGGATTACTACGACCGCACCGGCCGCATGGTGGGAATGAAGCCCGCGGGCGGAATTCGCACTTCCAAGCAGGCGATTCACTACCTTTGCATGGTGAACGAAACGCTCGGCCAGCCTTGGCTCACGCCGGATTGGTTCCGCTTCGGCGCTTCCGTTCTGCTCAACGATATTCTGCGCCAGATCTTCAAGCAAGTGACGGGCCGCTACTACTACGACAAAGCTTTTTCCACGGACTGAGGCAGCGATGGCTAAACAAACAGCGAAGAATAATGGAAAGAAAAACACGCGCCCTCCCATGGCCGTGAAAGCGCAGGCGCGGATCGTGAAGCTCCCGAAGTCGGAGCTGCTCGTTCCCGCCAAGAGCAAACACCATCTCGCGCCCACCTTTGATTTCCAGTACGCCCCGGCTCCGGAAGCGGTGGATTTCGTGAAGATCGAAGCGCGCCAGCAGCTGTTTATCGACGGTAAATTCGTGGCACCCAAATCCGGGAAATATTTTCCTTCGATCAATCCGGCCAAGGCCGAACAGATCGCGGAGATCGCGGAGGCCAACGCCGCCGACGTGGACCTCGCCGTTACCGCCGCTCGCCGCGCTTACGACAAAACCTGGAGCAAGCTGAGCGGCAAGGAACGCGGTAAGTATCTTTTCCGCATCGCCCGCATCATGCAGGAGCGCTCGCGGGAACTGGCCGTGGTGGAAACGCTCGACGGCGGGAAACCCATCAAGGAATCGCGCGACGTGGATATCCCACTTGCCGCCGCCCACTTCTTCTACTACGCCGGCTGGGCAGATAAACTCGACTACGCTTTCCCGGGCCGTAGCGTTTCCTCGATCGGCGTGGCCGGTCAGGTGATTCCTTGGAACTTTCCGCTGATGATGGCCGCCTGGAAGATCGCGCCGGCCTTGGCTACCGGGAATACGGTTGTTTTGAAACCCGCTGAGACAACCTCTCTCACCGCTCTCATCTTGGCCGATATCTGCCGCCAGGCCGAGCTGCCCGACGGCGTGGTGAATATCATCACCGGTGCCGGTGCCACGGGCGCCGCCCTGGTTGGCCACAACGGCCTCGATAAAATCGCCTTCACCGGCTCCACCGACGTGGGCAAGCGCATCGCCATGGCGGCCGCCTCCACCGGCAAAAAAGTTACTTTGGAACTCGGCGGAAAGAGCGCGCATATCGTGTTCGAAGACGCCGCCCTCGATCAAGCCGTGGAAGGCGTGATTAACGGGATCTTCTTCAACCAGGGCCACGTTTGCTGCGCGGGTTCGCGCCTGCTGCTCGAAGAGAGCATTGCGCCGGTTTTCGTGCAGAAGCTCAAACGCCGCATGAAGCAGCTTCGCGTGGGAGATCCGCTCGATAAAAATACCGACATCGGCGCGATCAACTCCGCTGAGCAGCTCGGCCGCATCCGCGAGCTCGTGGCGGCGGGGAAAAAAGAAGGCGGAGATTTCTTCGAGACGAGCGGCTCGCTCCCCTCGAAGGGCTATTATCACCGCCCCTGCTTCTTCGACGGCGTAACTTCATCGTCTTTGGTTTCCCGCGTGGAAATTTTCGGCCCCGTGCTGGCGATCTCCACTTTCCGCACGCCGGAAGAGGCGATCCAGAAAGCCAACGACACCACCTACGGCCTCGCTGCCGGCGTGTGGTCGGAGAAGGGCTCGAAGATCCACAAAACCGCGGCGGGCCTCAAGGCCGGCGTGGTGTGGGCCAACACTTACAATAAATTCGACCCAGCCTCGCCCTTCGGCGGCTACTTTGAAAGCGGCTGGGGACGCGAGGGCGGCCGCCACGGCCTTCTGCCCTACCTAGAGGTGCAAGGGCCATGATGGCCCGCGCTAGTCAGCCCCTCATTTATGAGGGGCGGTACATGGATGTACAGGGTGGGCCGTACCGGCCCGAGGTATGCTAGTGAGAGTTCCTAAGACGATCAAGCTTTACATCAACGGCGCTTTTCCGCGTACCGAGAGCGGCCGCAGTTTCGGCGTGAATGCTTCCGATGGCGCGCTATATGCCAATCTCTGCGACGCCACCCGTAAGGATCTACGCGCTTGCGTAGACGCCGCCCGCGCCGCCTTCGAAGGCTGGGCCCATCGCTCGGCCTATAATCGCGGGCAAATTCTCTACCGCATGGCGGAGATGGCTAGTTCCCGCACTCTCGAGATCGAAGAATGTCTTCGTGAAGTAATGGGCCTCTCCGAAACAGCCGCGCGCGCGGAAGCCTTGGCCGCCGTGGATGCCTTCGTTTACTTCGCCGGCTTCACCGACAAATACCAGCAGCTCATCGGTTCCGTGAACCCCGTGAGCGGCCCGCACCACAACTTCACCACGGCCGAGCCCGTGGGCGTGGTGGGCTTCCTGCCCGATGCCGGCATGAGCTACAGCGGCTTTGTGGCTCATCTGGCCGCCATTCTCTCATCCGGCAATTCCGTGATCGCGGTGATGCCCGGCAAGCTCGGCCCCATGCTCGCGCCGCTCGCGGAAGTTCTCGCCACCTCCGATCTGCCGAACGGCGTAGTGAATCTGCTCACCGAGAGCAAGAACGAGCTCTTCAAGCAACTCGCCACGCACATGGAGATCCAATCGCTGTGCGTGGGTGATCCCGCGCTTTTCGCCGAGGCCCGTAAGCTCGGAATCGAGAACATGAAGCGCGTGGCCGCTCCCCGTAAAGAGCCGAACCAGCTCGCGGCGATCCTGGATTTTGTGGAATACAAAACGGTTTGGCACCCAATCGGCGTATGAGCCACTTTTTCTGCTACCTCACTCTGGCCGGCTGGCACGCACCTACTTCCGGAAGACACGCATTCTTTGAGAGCCGGCGCCGTAGGCGTTCTCGGCGCACGCCGCTACGCGCTCGCTCTTACTTGCACCGCCACGGAGCTCGAACCCAAATACCTGAAGACGGGGCAACCTCACTTATGAAGCCTTCCTATTTCGTCTCGATCGATCTCACCAGGGCGGAAACGCACCGTGCGCAGGTTACCATCAGCGCCCGCGGAGATGCGCTTCCCCCGCTGCTTCAATTTCCCGTGTGGACCCCCGGCTCCTACCTCGTGCGGGAATACTCGCGCCACGTAACGCTGCTCGAACCCGCCGACAAAATCTCCAAGAACCAGTGGCGCCTGCGCGGCAAGCCCCGCGAAATAAGCTACGAGGTTTACTGCTTCGAGCGCACCGTGCGCACGAGCTTCCTCGACGTCACCCACGCTTCGCTCGTGGGGGCTACATTGCTGCCCCTCCTGCACGCGCCCTTCGAGGTGGAAATACTAACCCCCCGCAACTGGGTGGGCCTCTCCTCGGCGCTGAAGTTCCGCAAAAGCGGCCCCGGCCGGTGGCGCGCATTCGTGCAAAACGACGACGACTGGATCGATAAACCCATTCTCGCCTGGGCTCCGGGATTCGGCGCGCAGTCGAGTTTCCGCTGTGGGGGCATCACCCATCACGTGGCCTACGTGGGCGGCGATTGCACGCGCCCGCTCTCCGAGCTGAACGAAGCGTTCGCCAAGATTGCGAAAGCTACGCTCTCCATGTTCGGCGGCGCCCCGTTCAAAGAGTACTGGTTCCTGCTGCACTTCGGGCAGAAGCTCTACGGCGGCCTCGAGCACCGCGATTCACAGCTCTCGCAATTCGACGGGGAAACGCTGCGCGAGGCTCCCGACTGGAACCGCTTCCTAAAACTCATCGCGCACGAATACTTCCACTCCTGGAACGTGAAATCGCTGCGCCCGCAGGCCCTCGGCCCTTTCGACTACGGCGCCGAAAACTACACACCCGATATCTGGTTCTCGGAAGGCCTCACGGATTACTTCGACGACATCATCCCCCTCAAGGCTGGCCTCTTTTCTCAGGAAGACTACGACAAAGCACGCCTCAAAGATGTGGCCCTCTTTCCCGACGGACATCCCGGCCACTTCCGCCGCTCCCTCGCCGAAAGCAGCTTCGACGCCTGGATCCGCTATTACCGTGCCGACGAAGACAGCGTAAACACCGACGTAAGCTATTACGGCAAAGGCGCGATTCTGGGCTGGTGCTGGGACGCTCACCTCCAACGCCGTTCGAAGAAACGCTGGAACTTGGGCAAGCTGATGAAAGCATTCTACCGGGAATTCGGAATCGACGCTTACGAGCCGTTGAAATCCGCGCAGCCCGGATTCACGCGCGCGCAGCTCCTCGAGTTTGCCGAGAAGAAAACCGGTATTCCCCAGAAAACTCTCGTGGAAAGCTGGGTAGTAAACCGCAAGCCGCTTCCTTGGCGTGAAGCCGCCCGTTTCTTCGGGGTGAAGTGGAAAGAGTCTCCCTCTTCTCCTGGTCTCGCCTTTTTGGGTTTTCAGTCGAAATGGGACGGACGCGGAACGGTAAGCAGCGTTCTCTCGGGTGGCGCCGCCGAAAAGGCCGGAGTTGCCGCGG
>Ga0207125_10012_pt1 | contig 46170 bp, 51 predicted proteins | sample Alteio_BWMinHeat_19_FD_153556 | JGI IMG/M metagenome (GOLD analysis project Ga0207125, IMG submission 153556) | Enriched cells from forest soil in Barre Woods Harvard Forest LTER site, Petersham, Massachusetts, United States -... | ecosystem: Environmental > Terrestrial > Soil > Temperate forest >...
GCAGCAACCGAACACCGCAATTGGGTTACGTTCACCTGCTCATTCGGAGGCAAGAATCATACGTACGATTTCGAAGCGCCCGATAAGGCGTTCGCGTTACAGCTGAAAGAAATTGTCCAGGAGAACGGTGGCAAGAGCCTATCTGAACTCGGGAACATCGAAATTCCCGCTGATTGACCCGCTGCCGGTTGAAGTGACCTGGAGCTAATCGGACTGAAAACCAGTAACGAATGGCCTGTGCTACACTCTGCGCCCAGAGGTATGGCGCAGTGGACCAACTTGGACGGCATGTCGGGAGACTGACTCAGGAATCCCTGGATAAGTTGGCAAAGGGCGGCTCGCTCTATGCAGAGTACAGGTGCCTTGATTGTGGAGCACGGGTAATTCCGTCGGATGAATCTGGTCTATGGACGCCTACCCTCCATTTCCCGCCGATCGTGCGAGAACCAAGATCCCGAAGCTAGTCGATAGAAGCAGCAAATTAGGCAGGCGCATTCTGTAGTGCGAGGCAATCAGTGGCAAAGCGCTTAGTGAAGGAGCGCGAGGTCCTTCGAGTGGCTTTGCAAACGCCTGTTGAGATCCGAACGATTTTGCGCCGCCGAGACCTGCCTACGAAACAAGCCTGGTTTTATTGGGATTTGAGAACGGTGTTATTGATCAGGGGAATTCAGTGTACGCAAATGGACGCGATGAGCGCATATCTGCGAACAGCGAACCGGATCCATGATCCATGTTACGTGACGGGGTTTAGAGACTGCGGGCCACGGCTTGCGGGCTAACGAACGGTGGCCGGCCGCTTATACGAGATTCCCGTCTCCAATTCCCGGACGGTAATCTCGAGGTCACCCGCGGGAAAGGCAGCTCCATTGAGAGGGACCTCGATTCGATTCATGCCCTGATTCATCGTGGAGACAACAGTTGCTCGAAAACCCATGCCACTCGGAGCCTGTTCGAGGGTCAGTTCATACTTGCCTGGAAGAGAGCCCTGAGGGAGCAGAACGATCAGCTTCACCTTCCTCTGTGGGACGATGTATTCGGGAGCGCGAGAATCTGGAGCAGTTGGGATAGCAACACCGCGGCGCGCTGTATGAGCCGCGAGGTCGATCGTTATATTCTCCGAGGTAGCCGATAGGACTCTAGTGGAGGAGGAAGCCTGCATCGAACTTCTCTTCGGGAACACCGCGATCGCGGCGCCTGCGAGGATCAATAAGGCTGTCGCTGCAATGGAATAGAGAAAGAGCCGGCGTCGGCGCGTACTTCGATCGCGTTCCTCCCGAAAGCCCATCACGTCCCTGGTGCATTCGGAGCATCGCAACAAGTGCACGAATCTGGGATCGGAAGGATCGACCTTCGAAGGATTGAAGACGATGAGCCGAAGGCTTTCCCAGTCGAGGCAGCCTTTCCGGTCCGGGTTAGGACAGTTCTCCATTACGTGCTGACGGAGTTCGTCAAACAGTTTGTCATCTTCGTCCTTCAGTTTCCTCTGCGTCACGCGATTACTCGGCTCGTCTTGTAAGTTTTGTGCAGTCGCTCTTCTCAGGTCTAGCGTTTCGCCATTCGTAACCAGTGTCTAACTTTCGCTAGCTCACGCTGACAGGATTTCTTTAGAGACTCCCGGCCAGTTCCCATCTGGCGGGCAACCTCGTCCCACGTGTTCGAGTGTGCGTAGTGAAGCACCATGGCTCCTCTCACTTTCGGGTCTGCCTTCTCCAGCAATGTCGCTGCATCTATCCGGTTGTGCAGGGTTTCGGCGGGATCAATGGTGAATACCTTATAGGCCGCGATATCTTCCAGGTGCCCGACATAGCGCATCTTGTTTTGGCGCGATCGCAGGCGGCGCACTTCGCGCCGGTAGAACTGAAGGAGAATTCGGCCAATCCACTCTTGATCCGCGATGCCGCGCTCGGTGACATAGATTGCAGTGCGTTCAACGGCAACATCCATGACTTCCGGAGCTATAGACGGGTCGCCAAGTGAAGCATCAGCAATGTCTACGGCCGCTCCCCAAATTGTGTCGGCCGCCGAACGGATCGAATGGTCGATGAGCCGACCAGATGCATCGAGTTCTCGATTCCAGTAGACGATGGGTGGGCGCGGGGAGAGTGCCATCGGAACTACCTCAGGGGTGCTGCCTTCGTTAACACCCTGCTGAAAACCAAAATACAACAGTTTTCACACTACGAACCGCCTTTGCACACTTTTTGTCCCGATCTGTCATTCTCGCCAGCTCTATATGTAGAGGGAAAGATCAAACGTTGCCATATCGAATCTTCGAATCGGATGTTGACCATGGAGATGAAATCTCATGCGCCTGGGCTGCGTCATCGCTGGCCCCCGGAGGCGTTGAACTTCGCGAAAGGCGCCAAGAAGTTACCAGGCCAGAATCTGGAACAATTGGTCGTTAAACTGCAGCGCATCACCGGGAACCCACGCAGAGAATGTTGGAGATTCCTGATTACCGAAGGACTCGAGAGCGGGCATTCCTCCCGTCGTTGGACGGACGAGGAGCTTGAGCTTGCGCGCGAGCTCATTGCCGAACACCCCGTTGAACAGGTTGCAACTAGGCTGGGCCGATCAGTCAAAGCGGTCTATAGTGCGATGTCTCGGATCAATGTGAGTCTACGAGAAGTGCGGTGCGACCTTCACACTCCAAGCTCCATCGCGCGGGTTCTGCACGTAAGACGCGAAGAAGTGAACACCTGGATTCGTGACGGCTGGCTTGTCCAGACCGCCGCAAGAGTCGGTTCACGTTCGATTCGCTATATTACTCCGGATGCTTTCGTCGCGTTCTGGAAAACCTATCAAGAGCAAGTTCTTACGAAGAGGCGCTTCCAATTCGCACGTTTCGAGGCCTTCTATCAATACTGCTACACACCCAAGCACACGGTAGGCGAGCAGCTTCTCAAGGTGCGTGGCGACAAGAGGGAACGGCTGGCATTCGCCGCCGCTTCCGAAAGCAGTGCGGGCGACGAGGACGATATCGATTCGCAGTCTATCGCATAAGAGTGTTTCTGAGTTCTCGCTCAACAGCAGGCTAATCGCCAAGAGCTTGTCAAAGAAGTGGCGCATCTTCGAGCTTCAAAACGCGAATAGCTGATTTGATACCTATCGCATGGCGGGCTTGGCCATGGCGGATGAGTGGTGAGCAGACCGCGTGCGCGAAATCAAGCCTGTCATATCGGAGAAAATGGCACCGATCAATTGTGAGTTTTCGGCAAGAGTGCGAAGCATGTCCGTGCGAGACTGGCCGAGTTGCCGACGGGATCAGTTGCCGACGTGATCGACGAGCAGCGAATCCATGGCATCGCCAACACCATAGCCCAAATTGTGGCTGATGGTGCGCACGCGGTCTAGCCGGGCGTTTAGAGCGTCGCGGTCTGCTGCGGATAGCTGGCGAGTGACCTTGATAGCTTGTTCGAACAAATGGACCAGAGCATCGAGGTTGGCTTCATCCTGGTAGCCGACATCGTTGGAAAAGCCAGCAGCACTTTCGCAAAAAAAAACACCATCAGTTCTGCGAGTCCGGCAGGTTCGCCAACCGCCTTTCGGTAACTGGAAATGGCATGTTTCGCTTTTGCAACGGAAACATCCTGGTTACGCAACGGGTCCGGCCAGAGTCAGCGGTCCAGTGTTTCTTTGTAGGGCTTAAGAACGTCCTCGCCCAAGCCAAAGCGGCTGTGAAGGAAGGTCTGATTATCCTTGTGGGCGCCATAAAGATCCTGAACAAGGTCGATTAATCCTATCCTGTCAAGGCTGGTGAGCTTTGCCTTAACATCTGCCCATTTGGGCTGCGATCGTCGAGGTCGTTTCGTGATGAGCGTTCAGATCCCTTGCTCGTTGGGGAACGAATAATATGCCAACATTCCCGGTATGTAGATCAGAAGCAGTACCCCTGGGCCACCCAGTAATGCCAGTTTTTAATACCTTCGCAGGTCGATTCATCCGGGCTGGTGGCAGTTAGTTGAGAGAGCGGGACAGCCATGTTTCGGCTCTGCCAGCGGATCAGCACAAGCATGTCGCTCGAGCACGTATCTTCAGGCGCCAGACCTAGAACGTCTACAGATTCGCCCTTTCGCAAAGGAGAGATTATTTTGGAAATGGCACACTTTCCCTCGAACGGAAAGCGGATCTTGTCCTCCAGATAGTAGTACCAGCCCATGGCCTGCTCCTCGGGCCCATATGCATCCACGAGGATTTCCTCGTGGATGCGCTCCTCGCGGACGGGATCGCGCTTTGATTTTGCCATGGCTCTCTACGACTGAAGGAGTTGACGGACACGGGCGAAGCGCAGCAACTCTTCTGCACCCATTACGGGGTTTTCCAGCCAGGCTTCCTCTTCTTCAATGTCTTCGTCGGGTTCTGGTTCAAGGTCAACCTCTTGAGGAGCGAGATATCTGGTTCGTTCCAGGTGGTCGAGATAGTCACGGATCTCCTGGGCGGTAAACAGCCGCTGGATTTCAGCGATGAAGGCAGGCACTTCGACAGCGAACAGGGGATCGCGCTCGGCCGCGTGCAGGAAGGAGAAGAGTTTCTCGCCGATCAGATAGTTCAGCGCGTCCTCCAGACCGAACTTCTCGCTGATCCCTTCGGTTGCCTTGCATTGGTCGATCCAGATTTTGTGGAACTCCATGGGGGCGCTGTTCATGCATTGATTCTCCTGTCCAGGATACGACGAACCGAGGTTCGATCGATGCTGAGGCGGCGGGAGATTTCAGACTTGCTGAGGCCGGAGCGATGAAGCTTACGAACTTGGCCGGCATGAAGGCCAGCAGTTAAGGGTCGGCCCAACCGCTTGCCGTTTTGGCGGGCATGAGCGAGGCCGGCCCGCAGGCGCTCCCCAAGGACTTCGCGTTCAAAGGCGGCGAACACGGCCAGCAGCGCGGCCATTGCACGACCCGCCGGAGTGGTCAGGTCCAGTGCCTCGGTGAGCGATACGGAGCCGAAGCCGAGATGCTCCAGTTCCTGCAGAGTCGCGAGCAGGTCGGTTACCGATCTTCCCCAGCGGTCCAGCCGCCACACCACAACAACGTCGATCTCTCTGCGCCGTGCCGCTTCCAGCAGTTCCTCCCGACAGTGCCGTTGCGTTGCTCCGGAGCCGACTTCTTGCACCTCCACGGCGATGGTCCAGCCCCGCCGGACAGCATATTCGCGCATGGCGCGGTTTTGCACGGGCAGCGTCTGCTGATCCTGCAGATCCGAGATACCTCAACTCCGCAAAACTATTCAGGAGAAATCTATGAAGCTGCGTCGGAACCAAGTATGCCCCATCCACCACTCTCTTTCGTGTTGCGGCAGAGAGGTGATCCTACAGAAACTCGGACGGAGACAGTTGGGAATCCAACGAATCGACGATCCCCATCACCTCCGGGGATTTCGCGAACTCCGCTCGAATGCCGAGATGCGAAAGCTGCTGAACAAAAAGATAGTCTCCCAGATGAAGAAGTGCGCCATTTGTGAAGTGGAGTTTACCGACTGCAGCGACGTAGTTCCTGACCATATCAACCCGCGAGGGATGGGAGGAGCGTGGAGGGACGATCATCCAGAGAATATTCAGGCAGTTCACTGGTGGTGCAATGGCGAGACGGGCTCTTCCAGGATCTGATGCCGCCGACACGGAAACTGGCGAATGGCGACTTGCGAAATAAGTCCCTTCGGATTCCACGGCCGCTCGCAACGTGAACTGAACAGGCGTCGTCTGAAGTGACTCACCACCGTACTCAAATCTCTTGTCTAGCCTGCCCTTAGCAGCTCTCTGATCTTTTCCAGTTCACGTTGACAGGAGCCTTTCAGAGTCTCACAGTCCGTTCGCAGCTGTCTGGCTACATGGTCCCAGGAATGCGAGTGGGCGTAACGCAGGATGACAGCCCCTCTTACCTGCGGGTCCGCCTTTTCCATCAACTCTGCCATATCGGCCTGATTGTGCTCCGTCTTCGGAATGTCGATGGGTGCTGACTCGGGGTATGAAACTTCCTCCAGCCGCTCGAAATCGGGTGTCTCGCTCCTTTGCGATCGCAGTATGCGGCACCAGTGGTGCATTCGGAGAGCCTTCTTGAACATAAAGCATCTTCCCGCGAGAGTGTGCGTTGGTATTCCAACGTGCACAACATAGACCGGGAGGGCTGCACTGCGATCGTTTTATGTCTTGATGGTCGGTATTCTGACCACGAACCTCGCAACAGATAGAAAAGCCGCAAGATGAAAAGGCAGCTCAAGCACGTCGGGCGCACCCAAGTGGTCAGAAATGACTCCTCGGCAAAACGTATCAGATGATTGGGTTCGAGAGTTTTTGCGCCGGCAGTCGCGGCTCAGTTGTAATACTTCGGGTCGCATTGAGGCAAATCATCGGAGACAACCAGCAAACAAGGCTGACCATCCAGGTGGATCGCCTCCGCGGAATAGAGGGAAGTCCGGAACTCTCCAGACTTGATCTTGAAGCGCCCTACGGCGCCGCGAATCCTGGCCCCGCGGCGAAGTCGGTCAATCAACTCAGTCCGCTCACGAGGATCTTCCCAGAATCCAAGCTCCGTCGATGTGCGCCCGATGAGTTCCCTTCGGGTATACCCATAGCGGCGTTCAAACGCCTCGTTCACCTCGAGAAATCTCCCATCAGACAAGGCAGTTACGGAAAAGGGGATCGGCGAGGAACGAAACACCTTTTGAAAGCGCTCCTCGGATGCCGCGCGGTTCTCTTCCGACTGTTCCAGTGCCTTCTCCGCGCGACGGAGGTCGGACGAACGCCGTTCAAGCTCGTCACCGTAGATCGCGGCCTGCTCATAAAGGCGGGCGTTTTGAATGGCCGCCGCCGCCGCAATCGCGAGAGAACCCGTAACTCTTAGATGCTCTGCGGTGAATTGCCCTGGGCTGGTGTGAGCAACTGATAAGACTCCAACCACCCGGTCTGTCGAGCGCAATGGAACCCCCAGCCATGATCGAATGATGAGCCCCTCGCTGATGGCCTGCCAGCCATTTTCGTTCAGGGTATCGGAAATCAAGACTCCCCGATCGGCGCTGAGCACTTGCCGAAGTACCGGGAATTCCGACGCATCCAGCGTTTTCGGGCATTCCGTCACTGGTGAGTCATTCTCAGACGAGAGCCTCTCGCGTGCCAGGAATACCTTGGAATCGGTCTCGAGAAGGAGAACCTGCGCCGACTCATATGGGACCAGCTCCTGCAGTGCTTGGAGCAGTGTATCCAGGACATAATTCATATGAAGATCTTGCGTTAGCGCCAGCGTGGCCTTACGCAGTGCATCCGCTTCTTGCCACGCCGATCTTGCCAGTGCCAGGCTTTCCCCGTTTGCCTCCTCTGCCCGGCGGCGCTGCGTAATGTCCCGAAGAATCATCATATGTCGATCAGGGAGGAAGTCCGCGGTGGCCGTAAACTCGACAAACACGCTCGCTCCGTTGGCACCCACGATCTCCGACTGCCCTCGATCTTGCCGTTGCGTCAGTAGCCGCTTCCACGTCGAATGAAACTCGCGCTGATCCGAGTAGAAGATGTCAATTGGATGGTCGATCAATTGTTCGCAGCGGACGCCAAGCAGTTTCAGGGCAGAGGGATTGGCATCGCGACATATTGCCCGGCCATCGAGAATGAGGATCGCGTCCAGAGCATTCTCGAAGATGGATTGGAACTCGAGTTCTCGCGTCTGTAAGGCACCTCTTGTTTGGTCGAATTGCCGTCTGGCCAGATGGAGAAATCTGGCATGTACCGCGGCAATCAAGGCGAAGACCGCGATTGCAAAGGCCAAAAGCTCTCGGCCGAGCTCTACTCGGCGAGTCGCGAATGTGGCTATGGCAAGAATGGTTGCGGCACTACCGATCACAAGTGAGGCTATCCGCCAAACCGTTCGTGGACCGGCGTCGGAGGACAATTCGTGATGATGTGAAATGCTGCCTTCCATAGTAGCGCCGCGATTCAGCCTCGGTGAGCGAGCAGATGGGTTGAATGCTAGGCGGTCACTCAGATCGGGTCAAGAGGAACCAGCCAGGAAGATCGTCCAATAAAGACTTGGAGATCAACATCTTTTGAGGAGGACCTTTCGAAAGAGCCTGTACTCTATTGGGATTGCAGCCTTCCATCAAATACGCCAGGTTACGGTTTCCTCTTTGAAAGGTTCTCGGCATTGACCCACAATTGTCCGATCGACATCTCGAAATACTCTGCAATGGCGGCCATAACGTCACAGCTTACGTTGGCCTTTCCTTGCTCGATCTTGCCAAGGTAGTAGGTGCTGTAGCCCAAGGATGCTGCCAGATTTGCCTGTGAGACCTTTTGCCGAGTTCGAAGTTCAGTTACTGCGCGTCCGAAGACTTCACTCGGCGTCCTCGATTTGCGCCGGATGACCGGACCGATGGGCTTGCCCATCAGGTCATAATTACGACAATGTGAACCTCATAACAGCAACTATAGTTGCTGTTATGCTCAAAGCGTTCGTCAAACTTCTCGTCAGGGATACCCGGTGTGGGAATTTACAAGGACGGCAGCGATTCTTTGTCCGCCAGATTTTCAGCGTATATCCAAAACTTGCTAAGAGGCAGCATCCCCAGGTAAGCGACGATTGCGTACTCCAAATCAAAGCTCAGATTTTCGTTGCCCTGCTCGATGCTCCTTAGGTACCCCTCTCCACATCCCACTGCAGCCGCCACTTCGAACTGAGATTCGTTTCTCTGCGTTCGAAGCCGTGTGATTGCGAAGCCAAACATCCGCCGCGGCGTATCAGATTTTCGCTGGATGTCTGCTCCAACACGCTTCGGCATGCAACCATCGTTCCGAAGGTGAGCAATCCGAAACAGCAAATATAGTTGCCTATTCCATTATCGGAAACTATAGTTTTCTATTAAGCGCAGAGTCGCGGCTCACGGTCGAGGATCGATGAGGTTGCGAGCGTGGATTGAGGTGCGCGTGAACTTCGAGCCTTTACGCTGATTTACGAGGGCTGTTCTGCGCGCCTGCCTATCTTCACCTGCGCGAATCAGTCGCGATTCCACTAATGGCATCGCGCCGACAGGTGGACCTTGGTGCGGAGCCGCGACCGGAACAGGGGGAATGATGAATCCGGAGCTTGCTGCCATCTTCCCGGGTGCGATCGCGGGTGATCTCGAGGTCTCCGGCGAGCCAAAAGATCAAAGGGAATACCGCCCGTTAGACGAACAATCTCTGGGTCGTCCCGAAGTTATCATTCCCCATAGTCCACTCGTTGAGAGTTCGGGCGGCGTTCGAGCTACGGATATCTCAGACGATGCCCTGCTCGAACAGCTCCTTGAGGGACACAAAGAAGCCCTTGCGATCCTCTTTCGGCGCTATGCGCGAATGGTGAGGGCAGTGGCGTATCGCATACTACGCGACGCATCAGAGGCGGACGATCTCCTCCAGGAAGTCTTCCTATTCATCTTCCGGAAGTCGGCTCTCTTCGACGCCGCACGTGGCTCGGCTCGCTCCTGGATCGTCCAGGTGACATACCATCGTGCAATCGATCGCCGCCGCCACCTGGCCTCCCGCCACTTCTACACTCGTGTGGAAATCGACGGCGACCACCTGGGGGTTCGCGAACCGCGAGCCGAGACTGCGTTCTATGAACAGTCCATGGAAGGAATGCTAGGAAAGGAGATGTTGCGAAGGATGGACGAATCGCTGTCCGAAGAGCAGCGCCGAGTTATCCAACTCTATTTTTTTGAGGGATATACGCTAGAGGAGATTGCGGGGAAGGTCGGGCAAGCCCTGGGAAACATCAGGAATCACTACTATCGCGGGCTCGAAAAGATGCGCAAACAGATCTTCCCATCAAAATTGCGGCCAAAGTGAGCGACATGATAGAAAATGGCTCCAGCGGGGAAGTGAGACCATTGCCGCTAAGCGAATCCCATGACGAGTTTCTAGAGCTTTGCGCCATCGCGACCACCGGGTCGCTCAGCGCGGAGGAGCGGCAGCGGCTGCGCGAGCATTTACCCAATTGTCCGGACTGTAGGGAGACGATCGCTCAGTACGAGGCCGTGATTGCCAAAGCCATTGCTCCCCTCGCTTCTGACCCCTCGACTCTCGATCTATCGGACCATTCCGCGCATTGGTCCCTTCAGGAGGCGGAAGCCGCGCTGTTTGCACGCCTGAAGAGGGAGGAGGTGGCTCCCAGAATCGAGGCCGGCGAGGAAACGCCGCCTGCCCCGGAGTTTCCGCGGCTCCTCAAGATAAAGACCTCGCCGGGAGACGTAGTTTGGCGACATGTGTGGTGGCAGTATGCCGCCGGACTGCTTCTGGTTGCAGCGCTTGGGTTTTCGGTGTACCGGATCGGGATTCGTCGCGGGGCGGAGACCGCCCAATATAGCCGGCCAGAAGTCATCCCTCCGGCTCGGCCGTCTGTGATCTCGCAGCCCGACCAGCCGGCGAATCGAGTCGATCCGGCAAACGGTGGCACCCACCGAAACGATAAGGAGATGGCCGAGCTACGGGCACAGCTTGATGACAAATCGGCGGAGATCTCCCGGCTGACGGCCCAGCAGCTTCAGCTGGAGAAAGATCTTAGCGACACAGAGGTAGATCGAACTCGCCTCGCGCAGGATCGGGCGGAGGTGGCGCGGCAGTTGGAACTCGCGCAGGCAAATCTGCGAGTCATCCAGCAAAAGCTAGACTCCGCGACGGGGCAAGGTTCTCAGGATGCGGCACGGATGGTGGCGCTCCAGGATCGAATTACTGAATTGACAAGTTCTCTGCACGAGCGGGACCAAGAGGTGACCCGTGAGGAAGAACTGCTGGAGCACGACCGCGACATCCGCGACCTCATGGGTTCCCGCGACCTATACATCGCCGAAGTATATGACGTGGCCAAGACGGGTGACACCCAAAAGCCTTTTGGGCGCGTCTTCTACACCAAGGGGAAATCGCTTATTTTTTACGCCTATGATCTGGATCAGCAGCCAGGGATCCAAAGCGCAAGTACCTTCCAGGCGTGGGGCCGTCGGGGGCCAGAACGTGAACAGGCTGTCAACCTCGGCATCTTCTATCAGGACAACGCCAACAAAAAGCGCTGGGTACTCAAATCCAACAATTCCAAGACACTTGCGCAAATTGACGCCGTGTTTGTGACTGTAGAGCCGAGCGGCGGCAGCTCGCACCCGAGTGGCAAATCCTTGCTCTTCGCCTATCTTCGCATCGAACCCAACCATCCGTAACAACGCTGTGCCATTCAGTTCGGGACGGCACGAGACGGAATTGCGGAAGAGTCTGCGACAATCTTTGATACAGAACGCGAAGGGTCTTCCGTAGACCGGATGAATCGAAATCAACCCGGCTATTCCAAGGAGCCTCCTCGTGAGACCGCCTGAAGCCATCCGTCTGTTTCTATTCGTATTTTTCACTGCAACGTTTGCGGTGGCGCAATCCACCAACGCAACTGTGAGCGGCATCGTGCTCGATCCATCGGGCAGGGTGATCCGCGGAGCCGACATCGAGATCGTGAACGATGCAACCGGGATTCAGTATCCCGGCACAACCAACGGCGAAGGCATTTACCAGGTTCCAAACCTTCCCCCAGGTCCGTACCGGATCCAAGTATCGAAGGTCGGATTTAAGACGCTGATTAAACCCGATATCGTACTGAATACTCAGGATGCACTCGCAATCAATTTCACACTTCCACTGGGAGCGCTTTCCGAAACGATTACCGTTCAGGGAGGAGCTGCGCTGGTGAACACCGAGTCCGCGACGGTTAGCACGGTTGTCGATAGAAAATTTGTTGCCAATCTTCCATTGAATGGTCGCAGTTTTCAGGACTTGATCTTACTTACGCCTGGTGTCGTTACCCAGAGCCCGCAAGCAGGCTCCGCGCCCGGGTACAACGGCGACTTCAGTGTCAATGGGCAGCGAGGAGAATCAAATTACTATACGGTCGATGGCGTCTCTGCGAACACGGGGGCCGGGGACGGGACTGGCCTGCCGGGAGCAGGATCGAGCGGGAGTCTGCCCGCAGCAACGTCACTAGGTACGACTCAGTCCTTGGTCTCCGTCGACGCTCTCCAGGAATTCCGTGTTCAAAGCTCCACCTATTCTGCACAATTCGGACACAACCCGGGAGGGCAATTCTCATTTGTCACCCGCTCAGGCACAAACGAGTTTCACGGAAGCGCCTTCGACTACCTCAGGAATAACTACTTTGACGCCAACAATTGGTTCAATGACTATTACCGAGTTGCTGAACCGGCTCTGCGGCAAAACGACTTCGGAGGCACCTTTGGCGGTCCAGCTTCCCTGCCGCATTTGTACAGCGGCAAGAACCGGACATTCTTCTTTCTGTCTTACGAAGCATTGCGACTGACTTCGCCGCAGGCTGCCAGTCTTGAATTCGTCCCTTCGCTTTCGCTGCGGCAGAACGCTTCGCCTTCAATTCAGCCGGTCCTCAATGCATTCCCCAAACCAACGCCGGGAGGTACAGACTCTGGCAATGGCTTGGCATCCTTCTCCCAGGCATTCTCGGTGCCTGGTCACATCAATTCGACCAGCATCCGGATCGATCATAATATCGCTCCATCGCTGCGACTGTTCTTTCGTTTCAGTGACACGCCGACTTACACGGGAAGGCAAAGTCTGTCCAGCCACGGACAATCGAAAGCGAACAACCAGAGTTATACGTTCGGCGCCAACAGCCAGCTCGGCTCGAATTCCGACAATGAATTCCGGATCGGCTACGACCGATCTACGTCGACGATCAACTTTGGCTTGGATAACTTTGGCGGTGCAGCTCCGATTGACCTAGCAACTACTCTTGGAGTGGGGGGGCAGCCGAATGCCTTCTCTTTTTTCGAGCTCTTCTTCCCCGGAGTCGGCAGCACTTTTCTTCTTACTGAGAACGCATCAAACTTGAGCCGGCAATGGAACACTTCCGATACCCTGGGAATTTCAAGAGGAAACCATCATGTCAGTCTAGGCATGGACTACCGCCAGATCAAATCTCCACTCAACCCCGTGGATCCACAGATCGAATACGTCTTCACCTCGGCGCAGTCCGTCAACGTCAACTCCGCAGATGTCGCGCTCATCGCCCGCAACCTCTCTGCACAGCCGATCTTCCATGAGACTGCCCTCTTTGTTCAGGACGACTGGCGCGCACTTCGGCGCCTCGCGCTTTCATTTGGGCTAAGGTGGGAGGTCAACCCACCTCCGAGTTCCGCGTCCGGTGGGGATGCATATACACTCATCGGCAACATAAATGAGCCGGACACACTGCAGCTTGCACCGCGGGGCACGCATCTCTGGAAGACGGCCTGGTACAACTTTGCCCCTCGAATCGGCGCTGCCTGGGTCATCCGAACCAGGCAAGGCTCCGAGACCGTTCTCCGAGGCGGAGGAGGCGTCTACTTCGATACGGGAAATCAGGAGTCGGCATCGGCCTTCAGTGAACTCGGATTTCGCGCGTCCTCAATCCTGTTCGGCGTGCCTGTTCCCGCGGCCGCAGGCGAATTGAACATTAGCCCTTCCGTCGCCCCGCCTTACGCGACCATCTACGCCAGTGCGCCTCACCTGCAACTCCCCTATACGATCCAGTGGAACATCAGCCTGGAGCAAAGCCTGTCGAAAGACCAGGCCCTGACGGCCAGTTACGTCGGCGCCTCAGGCCGAAGGCTGTTGGAGCAGCAGCAGCTGAATCTTGCGTCCGTTAACCCGAACTTCACCACGGTTGTATTTAATCGAAACGGCCATGGCTCGAACTATCAGGCGCTTCAGATCCAATATCAACGCAGAATCAGTCGCGGACTGCAGGCGCTCGGGTCCTATACATGGTCACACGCATTGGACTACGGGTCGACCGATGTTGCCCTTCCGTATCTGCGGGGAAATTCCGATTTCGACGTGCGGAACAATCTGGCCGGGGCTCTCTCTCTGGACCTTCCGATGAGCGCGCGCAATCCGGCCACGAAGGCGCTGTTCAATGGATGGGGCCTTGATGGCCGAGTCATGGCCCGTTCTGGATTTCCCGTTACACTGAACGGCAATCTGTTGACCGACTCGGCCACTGGGAGTCAGTACTACAGCGGACTCGATCTCGTCGCTGGTCCCTCGCTCTATGTCCATGGATCGAAGTATCCCGGCGGATGGGCCATCAATCCAGCCGCTTTCAGCCTGCCCACCGGGACAGAGGCCGGGAATGCTCCACGGAACCTGGTTCGCGGGTTTGGCGCAGTCCAGGTCAACACTGCCGTTCGGAGAGATTTCGCACTCCCTGATCGCTTTACACTTCAATTCCGCGCCGAAGCCTTCAACATTCTCAACCATCCGATCTTTGGACAGATCGATTCGCACTTTACCGACCAGCAGTTTGGACAGGCGACCCAAACCCTGAACCAGAGTCTCGCTACGGTCAGCTCCCAATACCAGCAAGGCGGTTCGCGCTCGCTGCAGTTCGCTCTCAAACTTCTCTTCTGACACGGACCCACCAACATCGGGGCGTGACGGCAGGCCGGTCACGCCGATCAACCGCGTCGGTAACTTAAGATCCTGCGGGGAGCGGGGACAATGCGCGAGCAACTTCGGAGTCGATTCCTAATCTGGTTTTGGATGCTGGCACTCTTCCCGGGCGCCGTCCGCGCTGAACAGCAACGTGCTCTTGCTCCCAGCGACTGCATCCGCGTGCGCTATCTCTTGGAGTCAGATCCGCACGGTCCGATACGGATTAACCGCCAAGGCAATCGAGTAGGCTATGTCGTGGAATCCGCAGATTTGGCAAGCAATCGTGTAGAGACACAAGTCTTCGTCAGAGAACTGGCCAACGACGACCCCTCTGCTGCGCATCTGCTTGTTTCTGGCGAGAGCATCTCGGGGATTCAGTGGCTCGGCGACGGCGAACACTTATCCATGTTGTTGCGGGTTGACGGCATCGTCTCAGTCGTCTCCTTGAGCATATTGACCGGAAGCATCCAGGTTCTTGCTCGGACAGATCGAGATATTGTCGAATTTTCGATAAGCCTCGATGGGTCGGTGATTGTCTTTGCGGTGGGCGAGAACGAGTGGGGATCACCATACGTAAACCGGCGCTCTCCCGACGAGTTGGCCCAGGGATATCGCGTTCAACTTGACCAAACCCAGTCCGATGCGCTTCAGAAACGAACATTGTATGTAACTCGACGAACCTCTCCAAGCTCTTGGTCGGTCCCCCAGAGAATCACAATTCAGGACCCGTTCACCAAGGAGCTGTTGGCCGCTGTGGCGCACTACGATATCAAAATTTATGCACTGAATCTGTCCCTGTCTCCGGATGGCCGACGAGTGCTGTTGTCTTATGTCACAAAGGCAGTCTCCGGTGAGTGGAAATCAGACCCAATCGTTCGATTTCAGCTTCGCGGGGGGAGGCCGGCGGTGATCACAGTGCTCCATGACCTCTCGACAGGCGCGACTACCCTCCCCATCAAGGCAATCAAAACCGACGGTATTCCTCTTTGGTCTCCGGACAGTCAGTCCTTCGTCATCGCGGCGCCCTCGCCGATCGGAAGTAAGTGGGAAAGGGGAGATCTGCCAGGGATCTCGCAGGGTGTGGCAACATTCCACATCTTTTCTGTGAATGTCGAAAAGGGGGAAATCGCCGAAGTGGTTGATCGGGTCGCAGATCCACAGAAGGCGATCCTGAGTTGGGAATCGACAGACGCCGTGATCCTGCAAGTAGGCCGGGAGCGGGTCGCTGAGTTTTCGCGCGCAGGCGGCCTTTGGAGGGAACAGGCCCATACAGATATTCCGCTCGTTGACTTGTCTGGCACCGCCCCGATGGCGAGCGATGGCAACACAATCGTTGGGATTCGAGAGACGCCAACAGAAGCGCCCGAAGTCTTCTCGTACGGGCGATCGGATGGACTAATTCACATGATCTCGAACCTCAATGCCTTCCTCCGTGAGGTCACCCTCGCCAAGACCCAGATCCTACATTGGGAAACCAGCGAGGGAAGGGAAGTGGACGGCCTGTTGTTCTTGCCCCCGGGATACGTTCCCGGTAAGCGGTATCCCCTGGTCATTCAGCTGAAACAGGGAAACGTCGGATCCTTCGTCTGCGATAGTGGTTCGTATCACTATCCGTCTGTAGCGCCCCAGCCGCTGGCGAACGCCGGAATCCTCTACCTCGAGCGTCTCTACATATCTCCTCCCAGTGCGAAGGATACAAGGACGAATCAATCCGGAAGATATCCAGGTATGGTCGGAGAGGTCGTGGGTGAGATGGATCTGTGGGAAAGCGCCGTCAGGAAACTGGTCGTCCAGGGAATGGTCGATCAACGAAAGATTGGCATCATCGGATTCAGCCGCGGAGGATGGTACGCAGAATTCCTCTTGACTCACTCTGCAATCCATTTCGCGGCGGCCACAGCGGCGGACAACGTTCAATATACATTGGGAGAATACTGGCTGACCCATAACACCGCGGTAAGCCAGGAGCTTGCGAGTGCATTCGGAGGACCTCCTTTTGGTAAGACCCTGCGGAACTGGATGGAATATTCCACTTCCTTCTCACTGGAACGAGTCCACACTCCCTTGATGGTGGAGGTGATGGGGTATGGCGTTCACGATGACATTGCCGGCATGATTCCAACGAATCTGGCCATCCGCTACGAACTATTGACAGGATTGACCGAGCTAGGAAAAGCGGTCGAAATGTACTACTACCCCGACGAGGACCACTTCATGGGCACACCGGCAGCCCGTCTCCGGAGCATGGAGAGAAACGTCGATTGGTACAAGTTCTGGCTACTGGACACTGAGCGTCCCGATCCTGAAGATCGAGACCAGTATGTTCGTTGGCGACGAATGCGCCGCCATCAAGATGACGTGGAAGGACAAAACTGAACTCACCGCGTGCTCGCGCCGCCGACCAAACCGTCATGGTAGTTGCCGTGCACCTACCAAGTCGGTGAATTCTCCTGCCGTACCTCCGAGACTAGCAGTTAGGAGTAACCAGAGAATCGCGTCGTCGGACGGTGCGGGAACCTTGTGTACGACCGTCCCAACGACAAGGCTGCCGTAGGCGGCTTGCCAGATCGCTTCAGGACGGGGCACGCGGTTGAGAACCTCATACCCTGCGGTGCGCAGACCATCAGCGATTCGACTTGCTTGGGCACAAATGGCGATCTACCATCTCCGCGACTCCTGTGGCACATTTTGTGTGAGACGACATCATCCCCGAGCACGGTTGCAACGGTGAGTTGATCCAACCGAATGAAGAGCCGGCCTATGTTTACATCGCCTGGTGTTCCGGTTGCGGTACGGAATTCAGGTGTGGGCCCGATTCCGATTGGATAACCTTTTCCTTCCCGGAATGCGAGATTCGTCGAAGGCCTAGACCTTCTATTGTGCCTTTCGGGGGCTATCCGGCGGTTGGTCTTTGGGAGTCTGTCGATAAAGGCGTCCAGCCACTTGAACGCGAGCGCATAAGAGACGACGGACTGAGCTAGGCGCAGTGCGACGCATTGAATCCCGGCACTGCGAAGGTGAAATGCGAATGTGTCGTGGGAGCTCTTTGTCGACTATCGAGCGAAGCTTCTGAAGACGATATAGCCTTCACGCTTGATTTGCCCCCATCACAATCGAGAGAGTCTACCCCTTGGTATCGTTCCTTTTCGGCCCCGTCCTAAGTCCTCCACAAAGGCGCTATTCTTTCCCTCTCTCCCACAAATGTTAACCTGACTCTGGGATCAATACTGCATGGGTTTTCTGAGCCATCTTCTATTTCCATGGGGCTTGCTTCTCCAGGGATTTGCAATTGCGCACTTCATCCGGCGACGTCCGGACATGTATTGGATTTACATCATCCTCTTTCTCGGCCCGCTCGGCGCGCTCGTATATATTTTCGTCGAGGCGCTTCCCGACATTGGACTGCTCCGACAGTCCTTTAAGGTTTTTCCGCGCCGCAAGCGTATTAACGTACTCGAGACTATGGTTCGAGACAATCCGTCGGCGGGGAATTACGAAGAACTCGGCGACCTGTACATGGACGACGGGAGGCTCCAGTTGGCACGCGACGCGTTCGACAAAGCCATTGCCGCCCGCGCTGATACCCTCGATCCCTTTTACCGGCGCGGCGTTTGTGCGATTCAGTTAGGCGACGCAGCTGCGGCGTTACCTGACCTGGAACGAGTGGTCGGCAAAGAACCCGACTACGATTTTCATCGGGCGGCTGGATTGCTTGCCCAGGCCTTCGCTCAAACAGGGCAAAAAGAAAAAGCCGAAGTACTCTTCCGACACGTAACCCTCACATCGACATTGTCGGAGACGTATCTGAATTTCGCGGGTATGCTGGCGTCCGACAGCCGCAATGCCGAAGCCCGCGAATGGGCACAGAAGGTGCTCGACAAGAAGCCGACCATGCCGGCCTACCTGCGCCGCCTAGAGCGGCCGTGGTTCCGTAATGCGCGCGAGATCCTGAAACGACTGCCTGCATGAAGATCCAGTATCTAACCTGATTTTCTCGATCTTGAGGACGGTATCTCACCACCTTGGCAGCTGCCCCCAAAGCTATTCCAACGACGTCTCCTTCCATCGAGACGGCCGTTTTTCGGTTTGATCCAGAATCCGTAGTGCATGAAAACGGTATGTCGCCCGGCAATTTACTTGGATGCGACTTACATCAGTGCCTTCGGTGTAATCAATTCGATAGGTTCATATGCGAGGCCAGCCCTGAAAAGGCCGGCGTTGGCAGTTCAATCCCGTCCCTCGCCACCATTTAGAATCAGCTACTTAGAAGGATCTAGACAGAAGCCTCTCATTCGGGAGGTTTTTATACATTCTAGCTAAATGCCATATTTTAAATAGCATGAGAATTTACAGTAATGGTCGCGTATTGGTCGTGCAAGGTTTTCCAAACGCTATCTGCTAAGACCCTTGGACTGTTCTAGCCATTTGGTGATGCCAGTGATTCCGAAGCGAAGAAATGAGAAAGGTCCGGATAGAAGGCCACAGACCACTCGAGACGAGGCGGCTCGAGACGGGGCGGCTCTTGACTCATCTCGATGAGTCAAATAAACTCATTATATGGCTAAGCGTCTGCAGGTCATCGTTCAGGACCCTGAATATCGCGATATCCAGCGCGCAGCGCGTTTGCGGCGCATGTCCATTGCCGAATGGGTCCGCCAGGCGCTGGTTCAGGCCCGCAGGAGCGAACCCAGCCGCGAAGTTGCGTCCAAGATGGAAGTTATTCGAGCGGCGGCACGCATGGACTTTCCTACCGCTGATATCGACCGCATGATCGAAGAGATCGATCAGGGTTACCGATCGGGTATGCATCCGTGATTTTCGTCGATTCGAATATTCCCATGTATCTGGTGGGCGCCCCCCATCCGCACAAAACCGATGCCAGGCGTTGGCTGGAAGAATTGGTAAGCGGCCAGGAGCGACTGGTGACCGACGCGGAAGTATTACAGGAAATCCTCCACCGTTATGTTTCAATCGCACGGCCCGATGCTATTCAGCCGGCGTTTGACGCTTTGCTCGGAGTCGTCGATCAGGTATTTTCGGTGGACCAAGGTGCGGTCGAACGAGCCAAGCAGATCGTGCTCGGTCACAAAGCGTTGTCGGCGCGAGATGCGGTACACCTCGCCATTATGCAGATCCACGGTATCAATAGGATCCTGAGCTTTAATCGAGGATTTGGCAGTTTCGCCGGGATCACTCGCTTGTCCTGAGGTTGCAGTTGGGGATGGTCGCACTTGCTTTGACTTCAATACCCACCATTCAATGCCTGCTTCCATCCGCAGCAGAACCGTCGCAACGTCACCTAGAACAATCGGTCGCGTGCTGAAAACCGTGGCTGGTGGACGCCGCCGCGTCAAGACTTTGAGCTGTTGCCGAAGGGCCAGATTTTCCAACACCAGGTCGCGGCGTGAGCAAGAAAACCGGAAAGGCAGGATCGACAGAACCCTCAGCTGACGCAGCATGAGGCCAGTTTTACACTGAGATTGATCAAATTGGATCGACAAGTTACCTGCCTGATTCGACAGAAGATCGTTGTTTTGGCAGCCGGACAATGGAATGGATTCAAAACCGCCGTGCTGCTTCCGCGGCGCTGTTCGCGATAAGCTGACAACATGCTTTCTCATCCTCGCGAGAAGACACGCAGAAACGATCCCTGCCCCTGCGGCAGCGGCAAGAAGCACAAGCAGTGCTGTCTGCCGAATGCATCCATCGCCATCGCTAGCCCGGACACGCTTGACACTCCGTGGAGCAGGCAACGCGCCACTTCTGACCGGCTCACCGCGGATTTGATGCGGATTTCGCAGCGCGACTTCGGCGACTTCGTTTTCGATGCATGGTCGGACTTCAACCAGGATGACGATCGCGTCTCCTTGAGCGAAATGCCGCATGAACTCAGCATCTTCAGCCCGTATGTGCTTTTCGAGTGGGGACTAACAGGAGCTGGCTCGCGGGTGAATCCGTTGGATCCTGCCTCGGTTAGCAGTTGCTGAATTGCTGCTTCGCCTTGCAGATATTCGCCCTCGCCGAATTGATGGTGCCGAATGTGCCCCTTGGCGTCAATGAAGTAGCTGGATGGCCAATATTCGTTACCGAAGGCCCGCCAAATCGCGTAGTCGCTGTCGACTGCGACCGGATACTCAATTCTCATATCTCTTAGAGCCCATCGAACGTTGTCGACGTTGTGCTCAAACGAGAACTCCGGCGTGTGCACGCCGATGACCACCAGACCGTGATCTCTGTATTTTTGAGACCACGCGCGAACATAGGGAAGTGTGCGCCTCCAATTGACGCAGGTGTAGGTCCAGAAATTGACGAGGGCGACTTTGCCGCGAAGTGCAGCGGGCGTCAATGGCTTCGAGTTAAGCCAACCTGTCGCGCCTCCGAGAGACGGGAAGTTGCCCTCATTGGACAGTCGCACCGCCCGCGTCGACTCTGCGCTTGCCCGGCCCACAATGTCGAACTGGGCGGCAGCCATGGTCATTGCGGCAGTGGCCAGAAACCAACGGCGATCGTGATCGATAGATTCGGACATTTCTCTCTCTATTTTCAAATCTTAGACGGCACAGTACACATCGCTCCCTTGGGATGGAATGCCCTAGTGCGTCCAGGGTAGGTTGGATGAAATGGTCGTGAGGGGGACGGCCACGCAGAGGTGATTCATTGTGGCAACTCCTGGCCCGACTGCTCCCGCACCATGTACTCGGCGTACCGATCCTGCCTGTTGGGACCGGGCTTGCCCGCCTGCGCCTCGTACGGACCGTGCGCGCTTGCCGCCGACAATAGCGGATATAACGACACGCCAAAACGAACAGCAGCCTGGCAATCCGTCCATCTTAGATAGTCCAGCGGAAATCGTCAGTACCTCATATTTGCCAAATCCTCGATCAGCCCCGGTCCGGTCGGCTCCCACCCCAAAGTCTTACGGGTCCACTCGTTCGACGCCGGCATATCTAGCGTTGCGTAGTAGGCGAACCACCCAAAGTGCTTACCTGCTTGGTCCGGAGTGATGGACTTCACAGGCACTTTCAGACCCGTGCCAATCGTCTCCGCAATCTCCCGCACCGAGACGCCTTCCTCCTGAACCGCGTTGTACACCGTCACGCTCGGCCCCGTCTTCTCAACCACAAGACGATACAGTTGCGCCACATCCTTCAGCGGAGCCGCAGCCCAGCGGTTCAGACCGTCACCTACATAGACCGAGACGCCCTTTTCGCGGGCCGTCTGCGTCAGCAGCGGCACCAGGCCCTGCTTGTGCGTGTCATGCACTTGCGGTAGCCGCACCATCGCCACATGCACACCTTTCTCGGCGACACTCCGAGCCGCCCACTCTGGCCTACGTAGAACCGTCGGCAAATCCACCGGTAGATCACTTTCCGTGCGCACGTGGCCCGGCGCGCCGCTCGTTAATCCGATCCCCGAAGTCACCACCAGGAGCTTGCCCGGATCAAGCACCGATCCCAACACCTCAATCGCCTTGATCTCCTCCGCTGCGTTCTCCGCAAACTTAGACCAGTCATGGTTGAACGCCAGGTTTACCACAACATCCACGCCTGTCGCACCGCTGCGCAGACTGTCGAGGTCCCCCAGGTCACCACGACGAACCTCCGCGCCCACCGCCTTCAACTGCTCCACACCGGCATCGCTGCGCGTCAGGCCGCGGACTTGGTGGCCCGCCTCTATGAGTTCCTTCACCAGTTCCGTTCCAATAAAGCCCGTTGCTCCCGTTACAAATACATGCATTGGTGTCTTCCTGTTGTCATCGCGCAATCGTGGTGAATCTCGCCGCATTTCTTCTGACAAACTCCTGCACGCTCAGCGGCGCTTGCCCAGTCAGAGTGAGCACTTCGTCCGTCATCCGGTCGAACCTTCCCGCGCGCTGCAGATCGGCAATCGTCGCCAGGTGGTTCACCAGGTGGGCCGGCTGGCCGCTCTTGAGCAGCCCCTCCCGCCACCGCTCGACCGGAATGTCCTGATAGGTGATCGTGCGGCCGAGAGCCTTCGAATACTCTTGTGCGTAGAAATGCATGTTCTCAGACTGCGGGCCGGTCAGGTGATAGATTTTCCCGATGTGTGGTTGCGGATTAACGAGCAGTGCAGCGACCGCACGGGCAACGTCTTCCGCTGCGACGGGGGAAGTCTTGCCCTCGCCGAACGGTAGCCTGATCTGATTTGATTTGCTGACAGAATCCGCAGTCATAATCAGGAAGAGACCTTCGAGAAACACTGTCGGCCGCACGTGCACTACCGGTAGACCGGACCAGTTCAGAGCCTGCTCGGCGAGCCAGTGCAGCTTATGCTGCGGGCTTGCTGTGGTTTCGGTAATGCTCATCTGTGAGAGCGTCATCTGCGACATATTGATGAACGCCTTCACGCCGTGATGCTTTGCCACTGCCGCGGCATTGACCGTCGCGGCCAGATAGGTATCCGAAACCGACAGGCCGAAGTACATTGTCTCGCAGCCGTCAATCGCTCTGTGCATCGAATCGAGATCGAGCAGACTGCCGACCACCACTTCCGCCCCCATGTCGCGCAACGCCTGCGCGCGTTCGTCTTCAGTTCGCACCATCGCACGGACCGCCTGGCCTTGCTTCAACAACAATTCGGTGATCGTGCGCCCCACGGCGCCAATCCTTCCAGCCGCGCCGGTGACCAAAATGGGATTTGCCATGTCTATTTCTCCTATGCGTTCACCTGAATCGAAGTCAGATTTGTTTGCGAGCGTCAGCGAGAAGAATCCGTTGTCCCTCAACGCCTGACATTCGAACCTCTGTGCGAGGGTGAGCGTGTTGGCATACGAAACGGCGTTCGATATACCGGTACCGATCGCTCTGTTGACCAATGCATCAGCGATGGTGCACGTTTAATCCCACGCAATTCCCGCCCGTTAACGCTGCGCGGTGCTTTTTCGCCGTGCCCTATCGGGCTTCGATAGCCTTTACGCTGTTTACAAACGCCTTTTCCAAGGCGCCTTTGCCAATCGTGCCAAGCACCAGGCCGAGAAGCCATCCCTTGAGATTCTTGCCTTCGCGTACGACGGCTACGTCAATGTCTGTGGTGCCGTCGAAATGACGCGTGAAGGTGTAGGTGTGACCGGATGAGCCACCCCAAATGTTGGAGTCAGTCGTGGTAAGTACAACGCGATTGGCGTCGGACCAGTCATAGTGAAGGCGTTCCCAGACGCCGCCAGAGCCTTCTGTTACGTCGGCCTGTGTGCGGCTCAGTTGGTGCACCTGGAGGTATTCGTCTGCGCTGTTTCCAAACCGCTTCGAGCGGCCAGGTCCGAAGTCGGTGAGCGCGGCGATGTACTTCTCGGGTGTGAGGGTAGTTGTTTGGTGAAGATTGATCGTGGACATACATTTCTCCTTTGAGTAGCTTTTGTTTCGGGGTACTCGCCCAGAATATTTGCGCAAAGCTTCCTGCCCAGCATTTGCTGCCGGTTATACGGGGCCAGTCTCTAAGCCGGCCCCGGTATTACTCGGAAGTCATGACAGTGAAGTCAAACGCGCGAGGGTTTATTTAACATCACATCGAAGACAGAGTGCATAAATGTCTCGAGCGGAGCGTCGCTTTTTTCTGCCTGCGAGCGCAACAGCGCTCCCTCCCAACTGTTAAGCAGAAAGCCCGCCAGCGACTCGTGATCTGTATCCGCTGGAAGCTCTTTCTGTTCGACTGCCTGTTGAACAACAGCCGCGATCTTGCGCTGCCAGCCCCCAAAGGAAGCGCTGATCTGTTTCCGCAACTGCGAACTTTCGGTTGCCATCTCTAGACTGAAGCGGCCCATCATGCATCCTGGAATCCGTCCCTTCTGACCGTAGGTCTTCACGAGATCGCTGAAATAACGCTCCAGGCGTTGCAACGGCGGAGTCTTCAGATCGCCGAGCACGGCTGTCGCATGTTCTCCCTCGCGCGCTATATACCTCTGGAGCACGGCGGCCGCAAAATCCTCCTTGCTGCCAAAATGGTGATAAAACGACCCCTTGGGAACATCCGCCGCCTTCAGAATCTCAGCCAGCCCGGTGGCGTTGTATCCGTGTTGATGCATTAGCCCGAGGCCTACATCGAGTAAGTGGTCGCGCGTCGATTTTGCGGGCATAAAAGACTCCCTTCTCGCTGCGTTGGTTGATTGAGGGAGGTCGGCTTAAAGCCTGAGCATCCTGAGCATCAATTTCGATTCGCGGCCTCCTGCTCAAGGTGAGCCTCATAGGGAGGCTGAACTTCGAATCGGTCGTTGAAAGTATTTACGAATGCTCTCTCATTGGGCCCCGCCTGGTCGCGGAGGAACTTGGCTCGAGCCACCATGATTTCGTCAGCATCGGTAGCAAGGGCCTCCATGGTTTCTTGCAGGAATTCGTCGAGGGGCATGGCGCGGGACTCTTCACTGCTATTCAGCAGTTCCGTACGTACCCACGGCGGAATCACCTCAAGCACACGGACCCGGGTGTTGCGAAGCTTGAAGCGCAAAGACTGGGAATAGGAGTGGAGAGCCGCCTTTGTCGAGGAGTACACCGCCGCTATCGCCATCGGTACAAAGCCTAGGACAGAGGAGACATTCAGCACCGCGGCTGACTCCTGCTTCTTGAGGTGCTCGATGAGGGCGCCCGTAAGCCGGATGGGCCCCATGAGATTCGTGGCAATCGTTGAAGCGATGAGCTCGTCGTTAACATCGCCCGCAACATCGTCGACCTGCATGATGCCTGCGTTGTTGATCACCACATTCAAGTTCGGGTACTTGGAGATCAATTCAGCAGAGACGCGCCGGATGCTGGCCGGGTCTGCAATATCCAACGCGATTGAATCCATGCCGGGATTCGCCTCGATTGTATCGGCCAGATTGGCCTTACGCCGACCGGAGATGATGACCTTGTTTCCACGCTGGTGTAGCGCTTCGGCCAGTGCTCTGCCGATGCCTGAGCCACCGCCCGTGATGAAGATTGTGTTTCCTGTGAGTTTCATTTCAGTTCTCCTCTCGTTCGAGATCAGCCCTGGATGCCATAGCGGGCCGCTGGTTTCCGCCGTGACAGGTTCGGGCCAAGAGCTTTGCGCGCCGCTTCGTATTTCTCCCAATCAGCAATATCGGGAAGGGCAGGAATGGTAATCAGCTCATGCTGATCGAGACCGGCGAGGGACGCGTCGACCATGTCCTCAGCCGTCATCACGATCTCGCTTGGCAGCATCTCGATCGGACGGCCCGATTTTTCCCAGAAGGGCGTCGCCGTGGCGCCGGGCAGTACAGCCTGCACCGTCACACCCGTGCCTTCCAATTCGTTCTTCAGCGCTTGCGTAATGTTCACCACATAAGCCTTGGTGCCGCTGTAGGTGCCGTTCAAAAGATCGGGCGCAAGGGCGACGACCGAAGCAATGTTGATGATGAGGCCATTCTTGCGCGCCACAAAGCCAGGCAACGCTGCTAGAGCCAATCGCGTCAGTGCGGTGACATTGAGATAAATCATCGACTCGAGATCGTCGATGTTGGCGTCGAGAAGCCTCCCGGCGCTGCCTATCCCGGCGTTATTCACGAGCGCGGTAATTGTAGAATCGGTGCTTAGCCGCTCGGCCATGCGCTGAACGTCTTCTTTCTTCGTCAAATCGGCTGCCATCGTTTCGATGCTGCGTCCGGTAGCCTTCAGTCTCGCGGCAACTTCGGAGAGTTTCTCTTCGCTGCGAGCAACGAGAATGAGATCGTAACCGCGCTTGGCGAGGCGATCGGCATAAACCGCGCCGATGCCGGTGGAAGCGCCAGTGATGAGAGCGGTACCTTTGGATGTGAGTGCGGACATGGGGTGGAACCTCCTAAACTCCCGAGGCATTTTGCCTCGCACTAAGTAGAGTAGACCAGTCGGTCTAACGATTCAGAAAATACTTTCCCCTGTCGTTGTATCTCCACGACAGACAGCCTGGACTCTGTTGAAGCAACCAGAAGACGCTCGGAGCTATCTCGATGAACTATGCCGCAGTTCATCGGAAATTGCCATCTGCGCTTCGATAATCCCAGTCAGGATCACCGCGACCGCGGCGCCTGCGCCTTCCTTCTTACCTCCTAATCGAAAACGCCTCGCAACCACAGCGCACTCTCCCCAATGCTGTCGTGCGCGAGACGTTTCCGATGTAGGCTAGCGGTCACTCGTCCGCAACGCCCGTTGAAGGGTTCGCGAAAGCACAACTTGAACTAGCAGTCTAGGAGTAGGAAGGCGCCTCGATCACTGAAACACCAGCGGGTTCCTCTCCCGTTCTGCAGCATTCAACAATTGCCTGATTTGCTCAAAAGACGCGGCCAACTCTGCCGGTGCTGAAGCGTCAGAGCAATTGATTTCTCCAATCTCCACACTTATTCTTCGTACGTGAGCCAGAGAGACGAAATCACCGGAGTGGGTGCTGCTGAACAAGATGGCATTCAAAATCACGGAACATCTACCGGGCCACCATGATTCAATTTGCTCCCTAAGCCATCCCACTTTGGAGATGTCGCCAATCCTGATATTTGCCGCAAGAAGGGAATCGTTGTAGGGCGGGCTCGGCGGTTGAGCATCCACGAATTCGAGCTCCCCAGTGAGTGAATCCACGACTCTCACCTCGGCTCGCACCCGCTCAGGAGCTCAGGAAGACGGTCGATGTTCATGTCAACGACCGCATCAAGACCCATTTGAGGTCACCCTTCGTGCAATATTCTCTGCAAATTCTAGCGTGTCAGTCGCTTTCGGTCGTGGACTGGGCGATGCGGAAGTAACCTCTTTTTGAAGCTACTTCCGGTTGGGCAGTGAGAACGAAGCCGCAACGTTGACGCGCAGCGAAAACAGAAGTTGATCATGCATCTGCGCCAACGTTGCCACGACGCTTTGCACTCGCCGAATTGGCAGTAGGTTCCATCAAACTTGTTCTCGTTCGAGCGCGCGGATTGATTGCCTGGAGAGCAAAAGCGGGATACTTCCGAAGATTCCGAAGCTGCAGTCGATGAGACGCCATGGGAACGGAATGCCACGGATGGGGCCGGCGATGAGGCCAAGCGGGATGACTCCGGCGCAGGCTATCAGGCCGCAGGTAATCACCCACTTGTTGCGGACTGGGTCTATGTAGGGACCAACGAAAGCGATGACGAGATGGGCGAATGCGAGCCAGTCGGTGCCATAAGCGAGAAATGGATAGATCGCGTTTGTAATGCGGAGAGCGTCCTTGACGCGCTCAATCCACGGGAGCAGCCCGGTGAATTCGGAGATCGGTTGCAACCAACCTGCATGAAGGATTGATGCGAGCCAGCTCAACTCCGCCTCGAGAGGAAAGGCCGTGATGCCACTGAGGACCAGGCCGGTGATGAAGACGGCGAGCCAGCAGCGAATGCGACGTAGATGATCAGGCTGGGCCATGGATCTGAACAGAATAGCTAGTGACGGGCCAGGACGTCGATATGGCTGTTGGGCTGTGCTGCTCCATCGTTGGCGGCGAGTCCCGCATTAACTGCACCGGAAGATATGATCGGGAAGATTGCGCGGGTGGCTCCCATCTGGTGCTCTTTCTTTCCACGACTTACTCGTGAAAGTACGCTCTCAAGCAATGGCGTCACTCTAGCCAACTGCCGAGCCCGAATAATCAGGTCCCAAAGTGGCTCGAACTTCTTCCATCCCGCAGCATAGAAGAAGTGTTTGCCTTGGTGTTTGAGCGTGCCATGATGCAACGAAGCGCGCGCGATTGAACTCCAACTGTAGAATTCGCGATAGGCCCAGTCGTATCCTTCTTTCAGCGCTTCTGGCTTGAGTCTGGCCGGGAGATAAACCACGTGCCTCGTGTCGTAGAGGCTCCAATCACGGGTCAACATGCGCCCTTCTCGAACCATGCGTGCATGGAGTTGCGTTCCAGGGTAAGGCGTTTGGATGTGAAACGTCGCGGTCGTAATGCCGCAGTCGATGGCCCAATCAACGGTACGCCGAAATACGTCTTCTCCGTCGTCATCCATCCCGAAAACAAAGCTGCCGTTAATCATGATGCCAAGCGAGTGCAGGCGCTCGGCGACCGCCTTGTAATCGCGGCCCAGGTTCTGCCTCTTGTTGCTTCGCCTCAGGTTCTCTGGTGTGAGCGTTTCGAAGCCGACAAAGATACTGCGTAGACCAGCTTCCGCGGCACGCTCGATAAGGTCGCCTCGCAAGATGGAGTCCACCGTCGCGGCGCCCTGAAAGAGCCGTCTCATGCCTCTCATGCCGTCGAAAAGCGCTTCAGCAAAACGCCGGTCACCAAGAAGGTGATCGTCGAGGAAATAGAGATGGCGTCCGGGCAGTCGCTCGATCTCGGCTAAAGCGTCCTCTACCCGTTGCGTGTAAAAGCCCCGGCCGCCCTGAAAGAATGCGTCTTTGTAGCAGAAGTCGCAATGCTGGGGACATCCGCGGCTCACAACGATTGAGTTCGGGACCAGATAGAAGTTGCGCCGGATAAGGTCGCGGCGAATAGGGGGAACACGTTCAAGCGTGCGGCCTGACGCAGAGGTGTAAACGCGGCTCGGCTTACCTGCGCGAAAGTCGTCAAGAAAATGCGGAAAGGTCTGTTCTCCTGGCCCCAGAAAGATGGCGTCCGCGTGCGAAGCGGCCTCTTCAGGAAGCGAAGTAACGTGCAGCCCTCCGAGACAGACAAAAGTCCCTTGGCTGCGATAGTGGTCGGCTATCCTATACGCGCGGAAAGCGTTGGTAATGTATACCTGGATCACGACCAGGTCAGGTGCATCTTCGAGGGTCAGCGCCTCCACATGTTCGTCTGCAATCATCGCACGGTCGCCGGGAGATAAGTATGCAGCGAGTGTGGCCAACCCCAGCGGCGGGAATAATGCATACTTGATGGGTCGCCAATATGGATCGGTGGCCTCTGTCAACGCAGGCAAAATGAACTTGACCTGTAGTGGGCGCGAGCCAGGGGCGATCATTGCACGCCGCCAATTGATGACGCCGCGAGGTATGCCGTGCATTCCGAAACGCTGCCGAAGCGACGCTCCCTGTGGCTGAACTCTTCAAGCGCGGCTTCAAGGTCCGCAACATCAAAATCCGGCCACATCCGATCTGTAAAAACGAGTTCGGCATAGGCGGATTCCCAGAGTAGAAAATCCGAAAGACGCTGTTCACCGCCGGTGCGAATCAGCAGATCGACCTCTCCGCTTTCCGCGGTCAGAGCCCGCATCAGCAAAGGTCCGAGGGAATCGAGCGAGGGTAGTTCCCCGTTCGCGAGAGCCGCAGTTGCGTTGGCGGCTGCGTGCGTAATGGCATCGCGGGATGAGTAGTCGATGGCCACGCGCAGATGGAGACCGCGCCCCGCGGCGGTTGCGCATTCGGCCCTGTCGATCTCGCGCAGCACCGATATTGCCAATCGATCACGCCGGCCGATGATCTGCAGCCGGGCGCCGTGCTCACGGAGACGGTCAGTTTCCAGACGCAGGAAGGCGCGCAAGAGCCAGAAGATGCCCTCCACCTCGGAAGCCGGCCGGCGCCAGTTGTCGGAAGAAAATGCATAGACTGTGAGGCACCGAATACCCAACTCCGGAGCGCGCTCCACAACGCGCTGCAAGGCGGCCACTCCGGCACGATGACCGGCGATGCGGGGGAGACCGCGCCGCGTTGCCCAGCGGCCGTTGCCGTCCATAATGATGGCCACATGCAGGCCTGCGGAGTATTCACTTTGCAGCGCAAAGTTATCGGGCAGACAAGTATCACTTTGCATTGTAAAGTTACCTCGCAAAAAAAAGGGGTTAGGCCCGCGATGGAGTCAGGCCGCGCACCAAACTTAACGCCGGATCTTCCTTCGTTCCTTTCGCTGCATCCTTAACCACCTGTTCGAGTGTCGACAGGTATTCAAGATAGCGTTTGCGGCCGTTGGCGGTGATGCGACAGAGAGTCTGGGGACGATTGCGGTCATGTCCCTTGAGGATCTCTACCATCTTTGCCTTCTCCAGTACGCTTAGATGCCTGCTTAGATTGCCGTCCGTAAGCGCGCACAACTGTTTGAGATCGCCAAAAGTCAATCCTTTGGGATTGGTGAGCAAAGACGTCAGCACGCTGAGGCGGGCGCGCTCGTGAATTACGCGATCCAGCCCTTCGTATGCGAAGCGGCCTTCATTGACTCGGGAGTTAGCTTTCATCGCGGCCTTCCTGCGCGGTGAAGAACAGAATCCCCGCCACAAGCAGTTGCCCAACTCCATACGGAATACCCATAGCCCATGGAGAAAGAGCGCGGCCATCCGCCAGAGTGATGCACGTGAGCCCCGACAGTAAGTACCACGCGCCCGCCGCGACCATCGGACGGGGAAGAAACCGGCACGACGAAAACACACCGAGGCTGAATGTGACCTGCCAGAGTCCCGGTAGCATCCACAGCACCGACGGAACGGAACCTACAAGCACAATCGTTAACAGCGCTCCCGCGCCTGCCGCAGGCAAAAACTGCTCGACGGCCATGCGGATCATCTCGTCAGCCATCCCTGAATGCACCCGATGCGACCGCGTAACTGTCTGCATTGCGATCAAAGCAGCCGACACGATGGCCGTCGAAATCCAGATTGCCAGGTATACCGGGATGCGATTGGCCGGATTCGGCAGCCAGACCGCCTGCGCACCCGCCGCTAAGATCGCGATCCCCCCTGTCGCTGCGAGCGTTGCGGGGCCGTAGCCGCGAAACTCCGTACTACGCGCCACCTGCCTGCGGATGCTGCTGATGTCTTCGAGCGCCTTGTTCAGATTATCCATGCGAGTTTTACTTTACACTGCAAAGTAACTCAAGAAAGCGGAGCTGTCAATACCGCTGGGGGATGAAGACGCAGTGCTCTGCTCGCGCCTCTTCCAGAATCCGGATGGCCTCGCAGGTTCCGAACCATTGTGGACTAGATTGAGAAGTAACGGAGTTCTGGAGCTACTTCCGGGCAGCCCGTGATACTCCCGGCACTGTGATAAAAACCGGCGAGGCTAATGATACTCAGATGGAATTGGGCTTATCGCCTTCATCCCTCAAAGAAAAATCGCTGGAGCCCACCGCTTTACATTTGGTAGAATGTAAAGCAGGAGCCTGAAATCTCATGGAAGCCACGCTCAGCAGTAAGAACCAGGCGACGATCCCCAAGCAGGTGCGGGAGTACCTGAACCTCAAGGCGGGCGATCGGTTCAAATTCTTTCTTCAGCCAGACGGCACCGTTGTAATTCTTCCCAAGACCCGGATCTCGAAGCTCAGGGGGAGCGTACCGAAACTGGACAAACCGGTCTCAGTTGAGCAGATGAATGGAGCGATCAGAGATGGTGCAATGGAGCGTCATCGCCGATGATCGGGCTAGATACCAATGTCATCCTGCGATATTTGCTCCAGGATGACCCGACTCAGACACGTCAAGTCAACCAGATTTTCGAGAGCCAGCTCAGCGAATCGAAGCCGGGCTTTATCAACCTGGCCACCGTTCTCGAGGTTGTGTGGGTCCTGCGCAGCCTCCTCAAACAGACTCCTGCCCAGATCGCTAAGCAGATCGAGAGCCTTCTCACCTCGGACTCTCTTGAGGTCCAGAATGAACAACAGGTCTTCGAAGCTGCCTTTGCGCTGAAGCGTGGCACTGGGGAATTTGAAGATGCGCTGATCGGTGCTCTCAACTCCTGGTCCGGTTGTTCCCACACGCTGACGTTTGACCGAGGCGCCGCAAGGTTGCCGTACTTCAAGGAAATCGTCTGAGAAGCGATCCCCAATAGGCTAATTCTCCTCGATCTTCTGGAAGGCAAGTTCTCGGGCGAAGGCATCCATTCCATGGACTCAGACGATGACTTGCGGGCCGCCATGGCAAGGAAGTTGGCCGAGCTGGGCGGTGTCGGAGAATCGGCCGATGCCGTGTGGGCAGAGTTGAAGGGTGAGCGAGCCGCCCAGGCGGGCGCATCGCCTGGGCTGCCGCAACCGCTGGAAATTCCTGAGATCACGGATATGTTCACCGGGATCGATACGCCCATGCACACGGTCACCCCGGGTCCTATGCTGGTCGAGCCTAAACCAAAATCGAAGAACGTGGAGCCGATCTGGCCGACTGGTTATGTGGTCGGACAACAGCTGCAGCTGTTCGGATGAGGAGCCGTGCAAGATCCGCGGCTCCTCATCCTCATTTGGAGGCAGCTAGAGTCCTCGCAACCAATGAGGGAGTTGGAGGATCCAGAATTAGCGGCATGACTTGATACAGGACCCCGCCTTTTCGGATGAGCTCAGAGACCCGCAAGGGCTTTCTGCCTACAACGATCAAGTAACGCTCCGATTCCAGTTCGTACCCAGCCAGGTTCCACTCGAATAAGTGGCGGCTTGATCTAGGGCTTGAATTACCTTGGCTTCCGGAGACTCTCCATCCCTGACCAATTTCCATTCCGTGAGCACCATTCCAATCGGCAAGCAGACTTTGCGGTTTTCCTTGCAAGAACCCACGCACCACCAGCGTCGCCACAACCACGCCCAGGCAGACGCCGGAATCCACTCCCAACTTTCTTCACCATCTTCGCTGGCAAAGGCCGAGCGCCCTGCGGGCAGGAGATGGATGTGTTCAGAGAATGAGATGGCTTATGGCAGGGGGTGGTACCCCAGAACTCGATAATGGTCGGAATGAAGCGAATGGCAGGAGACGGTTGCGTTCTCAGTTGGTGATCGTGGCTTCATCAACGCCGATGGCCTGCAACCTGCTTTTGCAGGAGGTTGAGGTCCAAGCGGCGTGTGCGGATGCGGTCACCTAAGCCATTGATTTTTCGTGTAAGCATCTGACTTGGGGCTGGAAGCTCCGCAACGCAGAAAGGGGACGCATGGTTGAGGATGCGGGCGAGTGGATAAATGGATGTTTTTCTCTACTTATCCACTCGGATCCGATCACGTTCCAGGGTTATTCGTCCGCCTCGTAGGCAGCAGGCGTGGTCTTGGTGCCGGCCATGGAGTTGTCAATCGTGTCGTCGTGCTTCAGGGCTGCGCTCTGGATCTCCCTGGAAGCCTGCTTGGTTGCCAATATTTGTGGCCGAACGTAGTTCATCGTGAGTCTCCTTTTATTCTTCGATTTACCATGCTGGCAAGGTCATCGCGCGACATCGCCGACACGGATCTTGGGCGCTCTCTCTGAGAGCATGCCCCGAACATCTTGCCGGCACGCTGACGTGCAAGAGCTTGCAGCCATACTTCGTAAGCGATGGTTGGGAAGATTGCGCGCATCCATTTGAGATCACCGGCGATCGTAGTTCGCAGCGCCTCTCGAAATCCCGCAGGGTCAATGAAACCGGACTGTGCGGAAAGTGATGCAGTGAATAGATCCTCGATCCGCTCCTGGGCTGCCCTGAGCATTGAAAGTGGAGCCCGCGCGACATAAGCTTTTCGCCGGCGCTCAAGAATTGCCTCGGGCAAAATCTCCTTCAGAGCGCTGCGCATCATGGCACGCCGCCTGCCGGGCGCCACCAGTTCGTGCCTTGGCACCCCGTGCAAGAATTCAACCAGGTCGCGATCGAGGTAGGGATAACGATACTCAAGGCGCAACAACGGCGAAGGCGTCAAATGCGGCAGTCCATCGACGATGGACCACCACGCCTGAGCATTCATGATGGAACTCGGTCGAACCTTTCCGAGCATCAGACGGGGGGTCGGATGACTGGATCGTTGCGAGAGACGCTCACGCAATCTGCGGCTGAGCCAAGGCGGTATCGTCGCGGCCGTATGGCCCGAACCAATACAGAGTCCGGCGACGGTTCGTAGCGCGCTGTAAATAAGCTGCACAACAGGCGTTTTGTCGTGAAGGGACCATGCGATCGAACGACTCAGGAACCTCTTTGTGTGCCCGACGAGCAGCAAATCCGTCAATTCGGGGATCGGCGTGGGCACTCCTCCCAGCAACTCGTCGCCACCGATGCCGGAAAGAACAACCTTGGGTGCAGCTGTTCCCAGAGCCTGTTGGACAGCCAGTTCCAGTCGGAGGCGGCCAAAGTCGACGACCGGCGACAACAGTTGCGCCGGCGATGGAGCGTCAAACTCCAGAGACTGCCCGACGGCCGACAGGTCAATGTGAAAGCCCTGTTTGCCGCGCTGGGCTTCTACCAGCGTGAAATACGGGCGCTCATCCCAGTTTGGTTCGGAATCATCAAAGAAAGAGAGGGTGTTCACCTGACCGGAGCACTCTCCATTGGCACACAACTGATCGGCCACACAAACGATGGATGAGGAGTCCATGCCACCGCTAAGCTGAGCAAGAATGTCTGCGCCGGGCGCGACACGGCGTCTTACGGCTGACTTGAAAACCGTAAGGAAGTGATCCTGGTAGTCGACTGAACGTGCGTAGCAGATCTCTCGTTTCGAAATGGGATTCCAGTGCATTTCGGAGACAACCGAATCTCTGACGATCCTCACAGAATGCGCCGGCAAAACGGACACGATTCCCCGAAAAGGGGTTACCTCTCCTATCGGCTGCCCGGCAAGAAAGCGCGCTGCATAGAGCTCTTCGACCTGCTCGCATTGCCCAATTTCAAAGAATGTCTGAAGACTGCTGGACCAGGTGAGTCGCCGGTCTTCTCTCTTGAAGTAGAGTGAACGTGTGCCCGCGTGATCTCGGGCAAAAAGCAGTTCCTGTTGCTTGCTGCTCCAGAGTGCCAGCGCCCAATCCCCGATGAGCTTTGAAAAGCAGGCACCATTCCAGCGGGCGAACGCAGCCAGGACGATCGAACAGTCTGAGCTGTTCGCTGCGTCTGTGCCGAGTTCACATCCAAGCTCCTTGAAGTTGTCCAGCCTGCCGTCGAATACCAGAACGTTTCCTCGATCATCAATGACGGGCTGCGCGGCAAGCCATGAACGGCCCGTCGTATGGGATGGTTGAAATCCAAGCCCGATGCACCTGTCGGTATGCATGAACGTTCCGTCGACGGCGCTCCGTTCCGTGCTCTGTGCGAGGGCGTCAAGTTCCGACCGATCAACATTTTCATCGGGTGATTTCAGCAATCCGAAGATGACGCTCATCTGATGCCCTTCATTTCTAAACGCGTTCGATCGGGCTGTAGATCTCGGCCATGTATGGTTTGTCGTTGACCACCACACGATCGACTTCTACCCAGGAGTGAGATCGAAATGGCAAAACTCGTGCTCCAATGACCATCTCGGCCGCGATCCCATGTCGCCGCAGAAGCACGGTTGTGGCCGCGGATCGTTGCAGGCATAGCACCCGCTTTGGATAGAGGACGCATGCAAGGTTGATTGCCTGGCACAGTTGTGAACAGGACGGGCCTCGATGGGACGGCTTCCGAGGTAGTTGATTGGTTCGTACCAAACCGCAGATCGCGCCGAGATTCCTCAGCACCATCATGACCTCGACCCAAAGAAGCAACGAATAGCTCTCAAGAACGAATTTCGCCATGAGACCACTCCACTGGTATTGAGATCATCATCTCCCGGCAGAGAAACGCGATTCGTCTGGCCAGTGCTTCGATCCGCACGGACAAAGGCAGTGTCGGAGAATGGCCTCTCTCCGAGCTGTATTCGAGCAGAATAGAGTTACTCTGCTCGGTCCGATGCTGCAGACGCGCGGCCATCTTCCTGGCGTGTGCTGGGTTGCACTTGGTGTCTCGATCCCCAGATACGAAGAGGGTCGCCGGATAGTCAATGTGTTCTTGAATCTGATGATAGGGGGAGTAGGACAGCAACGTGGGAAAGTCTTCGAGGTCGTCTGCAGTGCCATACTCGCCCATCCACCTCGAGGCATTGTCAAAGATGTGATATCGGAGCATGTCGGTGAGTGGCGCGATGCAAAGCACCGCGCGGAACAAGTCCGGTCTTTGTGTCATGGCTGTTGTTACCAGAAGCCCGGAGTGGGAACCGCCGAAGATGGCCAACTTGGCTGGGCTTGTGAATCCCTGAGCAATCAGCCATTCCGCTGCGCCGACAAAATCCTCGATCGCTCTGAATCGATACTGTCGTCTGGCCGAATTGTGCCAAACGGCGCCCCACTCTCCTCCGCCGCGAATGATAGGCAATGCAAAACGGAAGCCCAGCTCCAGCATGATAGACACGAGAACGGAGAAGCGCGGCGTCACGCACGCGCCGAAGCCACCGTAGGCCGTCATGATAGTCGGACGCTCGCCTTGCCACTGGTTCTCAGCGAGGGAGACGAGCATGATCGATATCTCTGTCCCATCCTTCGAGCGATAGTGCTCGGTCTGCTGAAAGATTTGCTCGTGTCCCACGGGTGGGTAGCCTTTCACCCAAGGACGATCCAGCCTAGTCTGTGGCACATAGCAGTGGATGATTGGAGCTTGCGAGAAGGACTCCGACATATAGAACAGTTCCTCAGACATCGCGGAAAGAGGCCCGCATAGCGTGATCGTCGAATCGCTCGGAACAGGTATGTCGCCGACAAAATGACCCGCAAGAGTCCATTCATAGAGGTTCGGCTGGAGATCGGTAATGTACGAGGCGAAGATCCTGTCGGAGGTAAGACAAAGCTGCTTGATCTCGCTGCCGGTCTCCGGAATAATCACTGCCCGCTCTCGCCCGTCGGCCGAAAGCTCGATCACTTTGCCATTAACCGCTCCCGAATAGGTCAGTGCAAAGATCCGACTCTCATAGAGAAGAGGTGTGAACGAAGGAGGAGCGTCACAAGAGATCTGGGTCCAAGTAAACGGGTCAGCTTGGGAGGCAACATAGATATCGGCGACTCGATGATTGCCGAGGTCATGGTAGAAGACCGCTCCGATCTGTTCGTTACTTCCAAGGAGGACGAGCTGGCTACCCTTGGAGCGAGCTTTGCGAAATATCGGCTGGCCCTCATTTGGTGTGTCGAAGCAACGCAACTGAATCGTGTGCACTAGCTCGCCATTCTCCTCGAGATCATGGCAAAAATAAAAGCCCAGCATGTCGCGCGTGAACACAAGACCCCGGGCCCTTCCACGCGGAAGGCTTCCGATCTCGGCACCGGTATCAACGTCAATGATGTGAATTGTGCTGCTCTGTGCTCCACTGTGCCTAGCCTGATAGGCGAGATGCCGCCCGTCGGTCGAAACAGCGTAAATTCGTACAGAAGCGAACGGGTACATCTCCCTCGAGGATGGATCCACCAGGACTCGTTCGGAATCCATGCTGAGTGTGTTTGCGCAAATGCTCGCCTGCTCGTGATCCTGTGCCCTGCGTCGATAAAAGTAGCGCGCGCCCACTCGCCCGGGCTGATCGATCGTGGCGCTGCTCAAGTACTCACTGACACGTTGCCGCATCGCGCCTAGCACCGGGATCGTGGAGAAATAGCTGTCACTTCTGGCCTTCTGGGAAGAAATCCATGCGTCAGTGCGTTGTGATCCGCGGTCCTCGAGCCAACGATAAGGGTCAAGCGCCAAAATGCGAAGGTTGGCGTCCGGAGAAATGTCGAGCGGTGAACTCATAGGCACTCCGGCTTCTGAGGGATCAACTCGGCCGCAGCTCGATCAAGATGTCGAATGAGACTGCGTGTACGTCGCTGAAAGCCCGGATCATCGCGACGACCTAGGGTCCAGTCAGGCCCACGACTGTAGAAGTGCGAATAGATGGTGAGAATCGGCGAGAGTATGAGCATCTCATTCATCGCCCTTTCATCCAGGACAGTCGACCACGCCTTTTGGTACCGGGTACATAACTCCGGAGCCCACGCCACGCTGGCTGCCACATCCCGACGCAAGGTCGCGCGGAACAGCTCGAAGGTCAGAGAAGGATTCCCCACACAGGCTTCGGACCAGTCCGTAAAGACAAGCCGAACACCGTCCGACAGGACGCAGCCCAAGCTCATATCATTGTGGTGCAAGCTGTCCGGAACGGCGACAACGAGCTGCCGTTCGATCGCGGCTCGTACGATCTCCCGGAGCTCAAAGATGCGGGATTTCGCGAGGCGCACAACTTTCTGGCTGATCTGCATCTCCATCGCCTGGACTGCGTAGTCAAAATAGTCGTCGAGATGCGAGAGAAGTGTCTCGCCGCGATGATCGGCGCAGCCGCATCCGAGAAGTGCGTCTTGTTTCCCGAGAAACTGCATTTGTAGCTGTGCAAGCGTATTAACAGTGCGTGCGCAGGAGTCGAGGGTCGGACTTTTGCTTAGATCTTCGCCTACTTCCTCCATGGCCCACGCATGCCAGTCTTGCCTGGAGGAGACGAATGGAGGCAAATACTTTTGTCCAATCTGAGCAAGACAAGATGTGATTTCCAGCTCGTGAAGGTTTGGTTCTCCGACCGCTTTCAGCCAATAGGCCGGCCCTTTCCTTGTACCAAACCGGATTAGAGCGAATGTGTCGCCACCGTTCAATTGCCGGATGTCGTCGGTAAACTCGATCTCATGGCTCCCAACCGAGGATTGAATCCAAGCCTGCGCCTCCCGAATCCAACCAATTTTCGAAAGCGGCCCCCGGTTGTTTGGCGCATCCGACAGGATCGCCTTAAGCTCGCTTCGTTCTGTCTCGCCGAGTTCAGCGATTCCGATCTGATCTACGTCAGCGAGGACGAAGCTTTCCGTCCCAAAGCTTGTGCCCGTCGAATAGATTTCAATGACTGCGCAGGGAGAGGCCATCGAGCTATCTGCCAGGCAGTCGATGACCACAGATTTGAGAAGCCAACGCTCGGCGATAATTGTCGTCAGTTGCTCGGCGGCGCGAGTCCAGGCGGGAATACTCACGTGGGGCAGGGTCAATGTCCCTCCGATTTGAATTGCGAGGACCTTCCGCTGCTGTGGGAGGATCAGAGCAACCCGGTAATCATCGCGCTCGATCATAGACATAACTCCTTATTGATCCGAAGGGGACTAGAGTGCGAGGTTAAATGGCGGGCTCAAGATCTGCTTCGCTTTCAGGTTCTCGAGGAATTCGTAGACGTCCCGCTCCACTGTGGCAGAGTCCATGCCCGTATCGTGCGAAAGATCACGAACGATTTCGTCGATCAGTTTGCCCCGCTGAAGTCTTTCCCATATGTACCCACCAGTGGAATTCAAAATGAGCATGGCATCGTTCTTGATGTCGAGTATGACGGCTCCATCCTGGTCGACGACGGAACGGTGGAAAAAAGGAGTCAGCATCGTTCACACCTCCTGGTCTGAGACTGCGTAAATGTGATTCGCCCGGAAACGCCGCCAATAGTGGCGTTGAGGCATGCGAGACAGATTGCCATCGCTGCCCCCTTAAAGCCAGAAGAGAGGACAAATATTCGCCAAATGAACAACCTGACGAAAAGACATTGCCAACAAAAGAGATAGATTGTCTGCTTATCGAGTCATGAGAATTGGACCGTGCACATAATCGGCCAACTTCGCTCAATTCACGGATTGGAGTATTACCGGGCCGAAAGATTCACAATGGCTGGCTGAACTCTCTTGCGATGGCGACAATTTGACCGACAATCTCTGCATCGCGATGGTTTTGTAGCCGCGCTGGGTGCTTTTGCGGCTGAGAGTGAGGGTACAAGACCAGCATGTCATTCTCCAAACTGCAGCAAGCGCAAAGATATTCTCCGTCGCGCATCCGCAAGATATAAGCGGGCTGCTGCCGCAAGGGAAGAGACCTAAGCCACACCGGCCTCTTTCTTTGGGGGTTCACGACCGCCAGCAAGACATCTCGGACCGTCGGATAGCGATTGCCACCGTCAGCTCCAAACCAGAAGAAGTTTCGTAACGACAGATTCCTAACCCCTGATAGGTCGGCAAGCGTTCCTCGAAGAAACCATGGAATCTCCCCGAATTGAGCCATCAATGCCGAAAGAGTCGGATTGTGAATACTGCCTTCAGCTTGGGGGAAATTGACATCGCGAGGCTGTTCAGCTCGGCTCGGATGGGGTATGAGAAGTGGAGGGATCGGCTCATGACCCAACTGCTCGAGATTCATTCCAGCGTTGCTAACGAAATCTAGAAATGGAATGGCGTAGATCAGGCAGAGCGTGATTACTTTATGCATTTGCCGTGGCGGGACATCCTGTGTCTCATAGTCGGACAGTGAGCCGGGCGCCGCGAAATGACGCTCGTCCCCTAGAAAGTCAGATACCCACCGGCTGAGTGCCGAGGCCTCCCTGAATGACAGGCTTGCTCTTCTTCTCGCACGCCGGAGGAAGTTTCCCAAGCCTCTGCCGCGCTGGCTAAGAACCTTTTTAGCCCATTGCGCCGCACGTTCTCTCGGAACCTCCGGATGCACGGAGCGAAGTAACCACCGCAGCTCCATGTCAACCATACCCACAATCCGGGCTTCGGATGGAACTTGCAGGTCAACGCCCGGGTATGACAGCTCGTTGCTCACAGGGTGGATCCTATCTTTCGCAACGAAGTGCAATCGGCTGCACCAGAGGCCCTTGCTATGCTCCACCAGATACAAGCCGTCCCGGGAGAACGCGTGCACATTAGAAGGGAACGATCTCACGCGCACGATGCTGCCTGGAAGCAAGTCAGGGTATGCTAGAGCATCTTCGCTGCCGATTTTCGCGTATAGCGATCCATTATTGTTGATCGCGGTCAACGCACCAAGACGCTCGGATTCCGCCCTATTCAGAAGTTGTCCCAGAGGAACGATGCCCGGTGTCACGGCGATGCCAGAAGCGTCGCGAAACCAAGGCACCCAGGCATCCGCCCTTTCCATAGAGACGTCCAGAAGCATCGTCCTCTTCGTAGGCAACAGCACCTGCAACCGCATAATCCGATCCAAATTGAAGCCGAATACCGTCAGCCAATCGTTGAGCCTATAGCCTGTGATTCGGCTCAACGAGCACAGCTGGAGCAGACTCGGCCCAAAGGAGTCTGACCTGTGGAGCGAGTGGTATAAATTGTGAGGAATCAAATATGGAGACGCATGCCCATAGACATGTTTTGAGTACTGTGACACTTTATTCAATGTAAGGGCTTTGCCGGCCAGGACAGATTTCACCCGGTTTGCAGTCTCTGTAGGTTTGCTCAGGGCTGACTCCGATGCTTCGCCATGTTCTTCTGCGCGCGCCGCTATACGGCTCACGACGACCAGAGAATATCCCCGTCGGCCGCGTTGCACGAGCAATTGGCTTCATTAGACTGTAGTTCCCCAGAATCTGGACAAGGAGCTCTCAACTGGTCTCGATTGCGACCAAACTAAGGGATCGGCTTGAAAGATGACACCGCATTTTTTGGCAATGGGAAGTGGAGTCGGTCGCTACACCGACCGGGAGGACGACAGTTCCCAGGAGGACGGACCGGAACAATTCATCCCTTTCCAAGTTGCGGTTCGTAAGACCCGAGTTGAGGAGTGTTGCTGAACAAGACTCATTCACCCTAGGTAGCTGTGCCTATGCCCTCATCGACGCCGAGTCCGGAGGCGGGAAGACGGTTGAAGGACGCGCGTGCTCGCGTGAAGTTGTCAACACGCGACGTTGAGCGCCTCAGTCAGAAAATTGCACAGGAAAAGAAGAACCAAGAGTACTATATCTCGCACGCATGGCTTATTGAGATAGAGAAGGGAGTCTTTAGGCCCAGCATCTACAAACTTTATAGTTTAAGCATCATCTACAAACTCAGATACGAAGAGATCCTCGCTTTCTTCGAAATAGACGTCAGGAACATCGGGCGCGAGCAAGTATGGTTGACGCTGCCGCGCAGCCACCTGATTGACAATCTGTCCCAAGGCGTGACAGAGCCGGTCGAGATTCCCCCTGAGTTTCGAGGCCGAATTCAACTCGACAAGACCAACTTGGTCTCGCAAATGTTCAACCAATGGGGAAGGCTCCCTGTTGAGTTAATTCCAGCTTCGGATCAAGACCAGTCGCACTACGGTTACGTCGGAATGGAGGATTTCACACTGTCCCCGCTCATTCGGCCGGGTACCTTCGTGCAAATCGATCCGAACCAAAAGAGAGTTGACCGAGATAGTTGGTCAAATGAATTCGACCGCCCCATCTATTTCATTGAGCTTCGAGATGGCTATGCATGTTCCTGGTGTGAGGTCAGAGACAGGCACTTGCTCCTCGTCCCCTACCCTCATTCTGGATCGAGAGTCAGGCAGGTGAAGTTCCCGGACGATGCTGGAATCGTCGGTCGCGTTACCGCCATTTCCATGCGGATTGTGGACCTTCGCTCTACTTCCTTAGGTTCGGAAGGCTCATCCGCCCAGCGATAGGTTCTGAGAATCCGGCTTGGTTCGAGTGAGTCCTCGAAAAATGCCAAACGCATCCTCTTTAGTATCTGGAAGCGCGTCATCAAGATAAGAAGAGATCCTGGACGACCTGCAGGAAGTTGTCGGGCGTTTTTTGCCGCTGGCATGATTGAGACATACCTTTATCAGTCGGCTGGGCGAGAACATGATACCCGATCAAACCTTGCTGGCACTCGCCGGTCAGTTGTCGCGGAAGATGCTGGAGCGTTACTCCCAAGTGCGGAACGAATCGAAGTGCGCGGCCGTTCGCAGGTTCGATAAGCCAGGACAAACTGCCTCCCCCCAAAATCACCCACAGTCGGCTACAGAGGAAAGGCCAAGTATCCACTAACTCATTTATTCTATTGGTCGGGGCGGAGGGATTCGAACCCCCGACCCTCTGCTCCCAAAACAGGTCAAACGATTTAGTGAAACTTGTTGAAACTTAGAGAAAATAAGTGATACAGATTGAATGGCTTAGCGGAATTCGGCAAAGCTTGTTGATCTAGGAGGATCGTTTGTGCTCTGACCGCTACAAAATCGACTACATCGTGAGTGCTCTCACAGAATCCCATTTCGCATTCCAGATTGGCCGAATTCAGGGGTTCAGGTCACGGGATCGGGCAGGACAGGAAATCGATGGACTTCGGAAAGCCATGGCCGACCGCGTCAGGCCCGCCCGCGTGATTCTGCAGCGAATCAGAAAGCAGGGGCTCTAGCTGCCCATGAGGCTGAGTTAAAATCGTGATCCCTTCGAGAGCTCCGGTCATCCTTCCAATCGGTGGCGCATAAAACGTAATACCCTCATCACTCAATCGTAGAGCTTTCATCTGAGAAATATTTAGCGCGTTAGCTATCTCCGCAAGTGTCATGCCTGCAAAGAACCGCAGATCCACTACTTGCGCTATCAAACGGTCCTTCTCGGCCAATTCTTCCAGCGCGCGGTTCAGATCCAACCTCTGCTCCATGCCGACGGGCTCAACGCTTGGAATATCCGGTGCCTCTATAGACTCCGTATCCTCCATGCGGGAGCCGAGTTTCGCTGCGCGCACCCTGCGGATGGAATCCACTAATGAGTGGATCATTCTTCGACCGACAATCGCCTTAAACTGCTCCACGAAAACGGGTTCATTTGGTTGTCTCTTGTGCAACATCGCGACTGCGGCGTTGTTCGCTAGGTCATCGGGCTCCAGTTCGCTCCGATGACGCTCCCGTTTGAGGATTCCTTCGGCGAGCCTGCATATTTCTCCATAATTGTCGTCGAACATCAGAGCGTACGACGTGTTGACATCGATCTCGCGACCGTCTTCCAGACGACGTCTCAACTTTTCTACCGGAAGCCCTGCCACTTCAGAGACGCGCCCTCTCTCGAACAGTTTCACGAACCGTTCGCAGGCGTCGCGTGGCCCTTCAAATGTGACTTTGATGGAGCCTGGCTTTGTTTCCACGATTGTCAATTCGGCATGTTGCGCAATCTTTTTCAGGTGTTCAAGGATTGCCTCAACAACAGGTCTGTCATGAGGATCAATGGTGCCTGTCAGAACAATCGTGCATTGGGTATGCTCAACGATCGTGGCCTGGATCGGCACTGTCGATACGAGCGTTGGAAAAACTGGAGCTGATTTAATCGGAAATTCCGGCGCCCGCTGAGGTTTGGCCCTTCCTACATAGATTCCTGCCAACAATTCCCTTCGGGCCTCGACCTCCTCCTTTCCCACCAGATCGATATAGACAATCGACGTCAACAGGCCGATGGGAGCGCATTCCGCCACGCGGACCGGGACAAGCTTTCGCCTGAGACCTTGCGGATCTTGACTAAATACTGCAGCCCATTCGGGGGCAGTGAATTCTGACTTCAGATAATTCGCCGAGAGCACAAGGATCGTCCGATCTGCGGAAGACAGCCCAATCTGCATCTCAATGACAAAATTGGAGCCTGGTCGGAAGTCCCACGCCTGGATAATCGACGAATATCCGGCCCGTTCCAGTTCCCAGGCAATCCACTCAGCCCATTCTTTGTCATGACGGTTGTAGCTAACAAAGAAGTCGCTCGCTTCTGGCATAAGGGTTATGATAGCCGTCGCAAGCCCCCGCCGCCGCCCTCGACAGTTGCCGCCACCTTTTGGGCGCTGCTCATTTCAACCAAGCCGAGGAGATGGCCATCAAATGACTTGCTCCGCTGGATCCGCACAAAACTGGGTATGCTTTCGGATCAAAAACTGGCTGAGTTGTAAAATCACCGTGCAGAAAACGGGGGCACGTGAACCACTCATGCGGCCGGCTGAGAAGTATCATCTGTATGCGGAGAATGGGGCAGGCCACCTCCGCCACATTTCACGAAGGAGGACGCAGGAATGCGTAACTGGTGCGCATCGTTGTTTGCGGTACAGATCATATTGGCCGTCTGCGGCGTGGCGGCCAGCCAGACTCTCGATCAACAGGAGCAAAGCTGTTTGGCCGACAATCCCAACGATCCCGACGTCGTAATTAGAGGCTGCACTGCACTTATTGGGTCGGGGCAGGGTACGAACTTAAGCTTAAATCTAGCTTTCTACCACCGGGCCGTTGCTTACCGTGACAAGGGTCAATACGACCGAGCCATTCAGGACCTTGACCAATGCATCCGGCTTGATCCGAAGGATAACATCGCCCATTACAGCCGGGGGGCTATTTACAGTCACCTGGGTCAATACGACCGAGCCATTCGAGACTACAACCAAGCCATCAGGCTTAACCCGACTTTCGTCGAGGCCCTTCACAACCGAGGCTCTGCCTATGATGCCACGGGTCAATACGAGAGAGCAATTCAGGACTACGACCAATGCATCCGGCTTGATCCGAAGAATGCCATCGCCTTTTTCAGCCGGGGCACTGTTTACAGTCACCGGGGCCAATACGACCAAGCCATTCGGGACTATGGCCAGGCTATCCGGATTGAGCCGAATTTCATCGGGGCCTTGGTCAACCGAGGCTTTGCTTACGACGCCAAGGGTCAATACGACCGAGCAATTCAGGACTACGACCAGGCTATCCGGATTGACCCGAACGAGGCTAATGTCTTTGTTGATCGAGGTACTGCCTACGACGCCAAGGGCCAACACGACCGAGCAATTCAGGACTACGACCAGGCTATCCGGATTGACCCGAACGACGCTGATGCCTTTGTTGATCGAGGTACTGCCTACGATGCCAAGGGTCAATACGACCGAGCAATTCAGGACTACGACCAAGCCATCCGGCTTAACCCGAACGACGCAGGTTCCTTTCTCAACCGGGGCAAGACATTGTTGTCTCAAGGGCAGAAGGCCCAGGCTGCTGCTGACTTCGCCAAGGCAAAACAATTGAACCCAGATCTCGCAATACCAAAGGAATAACACCTGGTCACGCCAGTACGTTCACTTTCCGATTCCCGGTTCTAACTGTGCGGCCGTGCGGCTCAGGCTAAAGCGTGGGTGTGTTGTCGTCCACGATAACAACAGACTTCAACAGTTTTCACCAAAGATCAACACCTCTGCTCCCAAAACAGGTCAAACGATTTAGTGAAGCTTGTTGAAACTTAGAGAAAATAAGTGATACAGATTGAATGGCTTAGCGGAATTCGGCAAAGCTTGTTGATCTAGGAGGATCGTTTGTGCTCTGACCGCTACAAAATCGACTACATCG
>Ga0207125_10016_pt1 | contig 43666 bp, 31 predicted proteins | sample Alteio_BWMinHeat_19_FD_153556 | JGI IMG/M metagenome (GOLD analysis project Ga0207125, IMG submission 153556) | Enriched cells from forest soil in Barre Woods Harvard Forest LTER site, Petersham, Massachusetts, United States -... | ecosystem: Environmental > Terrestrial > Soil > Temperate forest >...
ACAAATAAAGATGTTGCCCGATGGGAAGCTCCGTGATTTTCGTTTCCTCATGGGAGGAAAACTCCCCAGCTTGCCGTCGCCCACAACCTGGTGCGCAGGGGTCATGTATGACGCCCCGACCCACTCCTGGTTTCTGCGGCAAACCGGGGTCATGTTCGGGGTCCCGAAGATCTTGAGCTACTTCTTCATTGGGCGCCAGAAAGAGGGGTTTTCTCTCAACAAGGTCATGGTTGGCTACGACGGCTGGACCATGGAGAGGGCCACGATCAGCGACGCGACCATCCCGCTGCTGGCCGACGGTTTCAAGTGGCTTGGGTATTCCAGGAGGCATGGCTTCCTCTGGAACCTTGGCTACTTCAACGATGTGGCGTCCAAGGGACAGTCGTTTTCTTCGTATTCCAGCCAGGAGGTCGCACGCCTTGCTTGGTTGCCGATCCATTCGGAAGAGGATGGGTCGCTGATTCACATTGGCTTCAACTTCCGCTATGGCAAGCCCGTTGATGGGCAACTCCGGCTCAAATCACGGCCCGAAGCGTTCATTGCCCCTTTTTTCCTCGATACGGGACAATTCGCTGCAACCAGTGCGCACAGTCTGGGATATGAGACGTACTACCGTAGAAAGTCTTTGCTTCTCGGTACCGAGTACTACTTCATGAGTACCTATTCCAGGACGGGTGGCAATCAAATGTTTCATGGGGGCGACTTCGTTGCGACGTGGTTGATCACCGGAGAGACCCGTCCCTACAACACAGTCGGAGGTTATTTCAAAGACATAGCTCCGTTGAGGACCGTGTTCAGCGGAGGACCGGGGGCCTGGGAACTGGTGTTCCGATACTCCTACACCAATCTAAACAGCAATAACGTGCAAGGAGGCACGTTCGGGAGATTCACGCCGATGGTGAACTGGTACCTCTCCGAAAATGCACGGCTTGAAATGGCCTATGGCTATGGACAGCTAAACCGATTCAATCTCAAAGGCAATACCCAGTTCTTCCAGAGCCGCCTTCAACTGCAGTTTTAGAATGCCTTGCAGGATTGCAATTGTCCCCGTGCGGGTAGTTTAGAACTCTTCGTCAATGAGGCGGTTGAAGATTGGTTCCACACCTTTATGGTCAGTACCGACAGCGGTATCTATGAAAAGGATTTCGGGCCTGACACTATCGAGCCATTCAAAAAAGATGGAGCTTCCGTCCCAACTCATCCTCGCATCCGTTAACGGGCACCGATGACGAGCCTGGGTAGAGTTCCTGTCCTATTGGTAATTGAGACCTAACCGAAAATATCTGGTGACTTATGTTGAGAGATACAGATTATAAGGTGCAACTAGCAGGTATCGAAGACGCAAGTACGTGTCCTCATTGCAACCAGGAAACCGACATTTGCATTGTCGGCTCCACTCGCGACTTGCCAACCAGTGGGAGAGATTATGCCGGGGCCGGCGACTGGGAGACTCAAGCCCACCAACGCGACTACGACGCAGCAGAATTCTAATTTCGCGTCGCTGCGAGAATGAAGCACTACAAAACCGTGCTTTATGCCCGGTATCTTTTGATACCGGTGTGAAGCGCGGGTACTCACAGGCGCACTCCGGCAATGCTCCTCGCGGCGCCATGGTTCGCCTCGCACGCGCATTTAATCAGTCGTCTTCAGGATGGCGTTTGTTCGTTACTGCCGAACCGCCACCGACTAGAGCCACTTGAAGGCCCTCTGCCAGCAGGCGCCCTCGTGGAATCTGCGCCGGTGCCTGCCCACTAGGGATTTCCCCAATTGTTTCACCGCTGCTTCGGTGTGAGAGTACCGATAGCTGACCCGAGTCCCAGAGATCTGCGAACAGTTCTTGGAAGTAGGAGCTCCCTTATGAGATCGAATCTTCGAGCCACTTGGAAACATATCAGCTCCACGCTATTGCTCGTGGTCCTTTCCGCCATCGGGATTCAGCCTCTCCGAGCGCAATCCCAGGATAGACAGCAGGACATTCAACAACTGAAGGACGAGCTTCAGCAGTTGGATCAAAAGATGAACGAGATCAAGGCGAAGATCAATGAGCTTGAGGTCGCGCCACCGAGCGCACCCGCCACTTCGGCGGGAAACCCGGCCAAAGCACAAAAGCCGTCTGAACCGTCGGGGACGGAAGCTGTACCGCTGGAAGGTGCCATAACAGCGCCGCAGAACACTGTCAGTATTTATGGATTCGCTATGCTCGACTCCGGTTACGACTTCGGGCAGAACGATCCGGCCTGGTTCGACGTAGTGCGGCCTACCAAGTTGCCGTCCTTCCCCAACCAGTTCGCGCCGAGCGGAAATGTCTACGCCGGTGTGCGACAGACTCGTTTCGGCGTGAAGTCATCCAGTCCCACAAAACTCGGCGATCTGAACACCGTATTCGAATTTGAACTCTTTGGGACAGGAGTCGATGCCGGCCAAACGACCTTTCGTCTGCGGCATGCCTACGGTGAGTTGGGCGCGTTCGGCGCCGGGCAAACCTGGAGCGCGTTCATGGACATAGGCGTCTTCCCCAACACGGTGGAGTACTGGGGCCCAACCGGTATGGTCTTCTACCGCAACGTGCAGGTGCGCTGGATGCCGGTCAGAAAAAAGGGTGGCAGCGTCACTATCGCTCTGGAGAGACCAGGCGCCAGTGGCGACCAGGGCGTTTACAGAGACCGTATCGAGCTGAGTAATATCACGCCCCGGTTCAATTTCCCGGATCTTTCGGGGAACGCGCGGATCGAAAGGAGCTGGGGCTACCTGCAGGCAGCTGCAATTGTTCGGAAGATCGGGTGGGTCGACACGAGCGCCAACACGACGAATCTCAGTGCCAGCGTTGTGGGCTGGGGCACAGATTTGACTTCCAACCTCAACTTATCGAAGAAAACTGTCGCAAAGCTGGCATTCGTTTACGGCCGTGGCATTGAGAATTACATGAACGATGCACCATTCGATATAGGCCTGGCGCACAGTCCGCCAAACTCGAAAGTGCCTTTTCAAGGTGTCGCTTTGCCCTTGTATGGCGCCGTGGCCTTCCTCGATCACACCTGGAGCGAGCACTTTACCAGTTCTGCAGGGTACTCGCTGTTGGACATCGAAAACTCAAACGCAGAGAACCCCTCGGACTTTCACCAAGGCGACTATGCCATCGCAAACTTGCTGTACCACCCGATTCCGAAGGTCATGATGGGGGCCGAATTCCAGTTTGGCAGGCGCGTGAACTTTACCGACGGATTCAATTACAACGATTACCGACTCCAGTTCTCATTCAAATATGACTGGAACAAGACTTTCAAATTTCCGTCTTTCTGACTTTGCTTGTAAGGACAACCGAAAAGAATCGTTGCGTGCTTGTTTTAGAAACGCGGCTATCAGAAATCTGAATGGACTGGTCAGGACTTCAAGGTCTGAATTCGCAGGAATCTGCACCGAAAGAAGGAGAATCCCATGAAAACAAAGCGGATGCCGATAGCGCTTCTTGTGATGGCCGCGATCGCTACGGTTGTCGTTCCAGCTCAAATCCACGCTCAAAATGGCAGAACCAGCCCAGTGGCGCCCCGACGCGAGCTTGTGGCTTCCGTAGTGCAGGAGGCCTACGAAAAATTCAAGAACGAAAACAAGGGAAAAAACGCCGATTACATTCCTTATCTCGCGCAGGTAGATTCCAAGCTATTCGGCATCGCAATCGTCACGACCGACAACCAGGTTATTACCAAGGGAGACGTGACCTATTCCTTCTCTATCCAATCGATCTCCAAAGTGTATACGCAGGCGCTTGCCATGGAAGCTCTGGGGCCGGACTTTGTCTTTGAAAAAATCGGCAACGAGCCTACTGGACGTCCGTTCAACTCTCCCGTGGCGGTCGTGGATATGGCTACGCATACGGGCAACCCCTACGTCAATGCAGGCGCCATTGCCACCACCAGTCTGATTAGTGGCAAGGATGCGAACGAAAAGTGGAACAAGATTTTAAACTTCTACAGCCGGGTAGCCGGGGAAAAGCTGACCCTTATTGATGAGGTCTACAAATCTGAAGCGGCAACCAACACCGGCAACAAAGCTCTCTCTATGCTTTTGGCCAAGTATGACCGGATCTATGCCGACCCCTTTGAGTCGGTGGACATCTACACCAAGCAGTGTTCTGTGGGTGTAAACGCAACGCAGCTTGCCCGAATGGGCGCCACTCTCGCAAACAATGGCATCAACCCCGCCACAGGCGAGCAGGTGATCAAGGCCACAGATGTTCCCTACATTCTCAGCACGATGACCATGGCTGGTCTTTACGACGGCTCCGGTGGTTGGGCCTGGCATGTTGGCCTTCCTGCCAAGAGTGGAGTTGGCGGAGGGATCGTAGCGATCATACCCGGGAAGGGTGCAATTGCCGTCTTCGCACCTCCCCTGGATGAAGCCGGGAACAGCGTCAAAGCGCAAGAGGTAATCGACTACATATCTCAAAAGCTGAACTACAACCTCTATTCACCATTGTCAGTCGGCTGGAAGTAAGTGCTGCCCAATCTTCCGAATGGAAAGTAGATCGCGAGGGAGTGCGGCGCTCGAAGTACGACAGGGAGATTAGTCATGTGGTGGAATGTGCGCAGAGTACTATCGAAAGCCGTCATTGTGTTTGTGTTCATCTGGGCCTCCGGCTTGGCGAGTGGACAATCCATCGATTCCTCGGGCCCCAACCCGAACACAGATCCTCCAACAGCCGATGAAATGCTGCGAAAAGTAGATTCATTAATACAGCAAAACGAGCGGCTGGAACAACAGAACCGCGAGTTGATCAATCTGATCTCAGCCATGCGGCGAGCGCTATCCGAACAGGCTAATGCTGCGCAGACCGATGGGATGGAACCCGCACTCAAAAATGTGAGTGCGGAAGAAACTCGTACAAATCCCATTCCGCCGGCGACTGCAACAACGGCTGAATCGATTGACTCCATTTCGACTTCTCCCGTGAGTAAAGCCATGCCGACCAACAATGCGGCCGCCGGCGAGGAAGCGCGCAAATGGTGGGGACCTTACACTCCCAATTTAGGCTTCAAGTTAGCGAATACAGAGTATGGTGACTTGAGTCTTAGCATCTATTCCTACGCGCGCTACCTGAACCAGCGAGGGCTGGCGCCAACCTACACAAATGCATTCGGCACCACCAGCACCCTTCAGCAGCGTCAGGACTTCCAACTGAACAAGGTGCAAATGAAGTTCCTGGGTTGGATCATGAACCCGAAGTTCCGCTATTTTCTTTACGCCTGGTCGTCAAATGCTTCGCAGGGGCTGGGCGCCCAGGTGGTACTCGCCGGGAACTTGAGCTACACCTTCAACGACCGTCTGACTGTAACGGCAGGAATCATGTCGCTGCCCGGCACGCGGAGCGTCGAAGGCAACTTTCCGTTCTGGCTGGGAGTGGATAGTCGTCTGATCGCCGATGAGTTCTTCCGCCCCTCATACACCGACGGCATTAGAGCTAGCGGCACTCTGAGAAAAGGGCTGATCTATCAGGCGATGATCGGCAATAATAACAGTGTCCTCGGAGTAAGCGCAGCGCAACTCCCGAATCATTTCCAGACGACGGCTAACGCACTCGTCTGGATGCCAACGACAGGTGAATTCGGTCAGGGTTTTGGCGACTTTGAAGGTCATGAAAAAGTGGCTACCCGGCTGGCTGGTCATTTCAGCTACAGCAACGAGGATGCCCAGGAACAGCCGAACACTGAGGCATTCGAGAACACCCAACTCCGACTCTCTGACGGCAGCATTATCTTCACGCCCAATCTTTTTGGGCCGGGGATCGTGGTCAAGAGCGCGGTTTACAAGATGATATCCATCGATGGAGGGGTTAAGTATCACGGCTTTGCATTTGAAGCAGAGTATTACCCCTTGCACCGGTTAAGCAATTTCCAAGGCCCCGGAACATCGGGCCTGCGACCAAATTCTGACTACGGCTACCAACTTCAGGTCTCAGCGATGGCAATACCGAAGATGCTCCAGGGCTACCTGGGTGGCTCGGAAGTGATTGGCCGTTATGGGCGGCCATGGGACTTCCGCGCGGGCATCAATTATTTCCCGTTCAAGAACAAAGTCATCCGGTGGAACAACGAGTTTCTTTACACGTACAGATCCCCAGTCGGTTACACGTCGGTTCCTTTCGCGTTGGGCGGCACTGGGCCAATCTTCCACACAACTCTTGAGCTGGCATTTTAGGGCTTATGAAATTCAAGGCGATTTGCGAGAACACGGCGATGAAGAAGAAATTTGGAGCCCGGCTACTCGGAGTTCTGCAGATTGCTTTAGGCCTGGGCCTGTCCTTGCTGATCCATTCCACTGTTGCAGTCGCCCAAAGCAACTCTTCAGACAAGTTCGAGTTTAACGACACCCACTTTCACCTTACCAACTACATCCAGGAAGGCGTTGACATCCACGAATTCCTTAAGACAATGGGTACTAAAGTCGGACGTGTGGCGTTGTTCGGAATTCCCCTTCAGCAGGAATGGTCTTATCAGAATTCCGGTGACTATGCCCCAACCTACTACTTACAGACGGATGCTCCGCTCTACTATTACTCCTTCACAGACGCGTACATTGCGATGGCATACCGGTCGCTGTCGAAAGAAGATCAGGCACGCTTCGATCCTATGATCACCGGCTTTAACCCGGCTGACATGTATGCTGCCGATCACATTCGCCGAGTGCTTCAAACCTTTCCGGGCGTGTTCTCAGGCATCGGAGAGTTCTCGATTCACAAGGAGTTCGTTTCGTCTAAAGTTGCGGGCGAAACCGCCAGTCTGCTCAATCCGGCCCTCGATCGTATTCTCGATTTCGCGGGAACGGTCGGACTCGTGGTGCTGATACATAACGACATGGATGTGCCGTTCGCGGCGGAAGGCTCACAACCGGCCTACCTTGACCAGATGAAAGGCGTTCTTAAGAGGCACCCGAACACAATTATCATCTGGGCTCATACGGGGATGGGCCGGATAGTTCGGCCGATAAAGAACCACGCCGCAGAGTTGGCGGCAATCCTGGGTGATCCGCAGTTCAGCCATGTCTACTTCGATATTTCCTGGAACGAAGTGGCCAAGTATGTGGTTGCGACCCCGGAGTCGACTCGCATTACTGCCGATCTCATTAATCGATACCCGGACCGCTTTTTATTCGGCACCGATGAGGTGGCGCCGCGAAATCAGGAGCAGTATTTAAGGGTCTATAACCAGTATCAGCCGTTGTGGAAATTGCTGGACGATACAACGCGCGAGAAGGTGCTCAAAGGGAACTACGAGCGCATCTTCGATGAGGCCAGGCACAAAGTAAGAGCGTGGGAAACCGCCCAGGGCTCCACTCCAACTGGGAATCCCAGATAACTCAACGACTGTAAGTTCAGCAATCACGCAGGGGGCGAAGAAAAGGTCATGACCCAATTCAGTCGGCTAAAAATCCCACCTGTTGTAGTTCTATCGCTCATAGCTCTCACACTATGGAGCACGACCGTCGCTGCGCAGACCACCAAGGTAGAGGGTATGATCCAGCAAAGAAACGGCGAGACCATGATCCTGAAGCCGGCGGCATCTCCTGAAATTGTTGTCCTGTTGACCGACAGCACCGACGTGGGTCAGGTGCAGGGAATGCTCAAGGCGCGTAAGAAGCAAATGTCCATGGCTGCGCTCATCCCCGGTCTGGCCGTCAAGGTAGAGGGCACCTACAACGTTCACGATGAGCTGGTAGCCAGGACAGTCAGATTCAAGGGAAACGATCTGCAGCAGGCCCAAGCCATTGACGCCGGAATGCACGAAACGCGGGCGCGGACCCAGCAGAACGAAGAAGAATTGGCAAAGCATAAGGCAGCCTTAGAGCAACAACAAGCTCACCTGGAACATCAGCAGGCGCAGTTAACCGAACAACAAGCTAAGATCGCCGCAAACAAGGTTGCCATCGACGCGGCCGTCGCTCGCTTCGGCGAGTTGGATGATTACTACATCTTCGATGAGATCACTGTTTACTTCGGCAACGGCAAGGTCAAAGTCGAGCCCAAATACACTCCACAACTACTGACGCTGACAGAAAGGGCCAAAACAATCGAAGGTTACATGATCGAAGTCAAAGGCTTTGCCTCCTCCAGCGGTAGTGCCGCCCTGAACCAGAAACTTAGCGAAGACCGTGCCCATGGCGTTACCAACATTCTGATTCAGCAGGGCAAAGTTCCTCTCACCAGAATGCTGGCGCCGGGTGCCATGGGAGAGAGCGAGCAAATCGGCAAGGAAAAGACCACGGACGTGGAAGCGGAAAATCGTCGCGTAGTGGTGCGTGTTTTACAAAATAAAGCCATTGCCGCTGCTTCGCTCGGGAAGTGACCAGGCGCCCGATACTCCGCCAGCCGCGGCGTACCTGGACAGGCTGGAGCATTTTCCCTGTTACCGGGGTTCCCAAAGCAGTTGTGTAGCGGTGTTTTCTTTGCGGAAAACACTGATGAAGGTTGCGGCGTTGGGCGTTGGACTACACCCACAGGGAAAATACTCCAGGCTCTAGCGATCGGTTACGCCGGCCCCATGACGTTAGACGCGCCACCGCCGCTCCCCATCGTGCGAGAGCGGCGGCGGCGAAAAAACGTGGTTACTGTACTGTGAAACTGGTCGTCGTTGCAGCCGCCAGATAGTTGCCGGTCGCAGGTTGGTTCGCCGCGAGGGTCACCGTACCCGAGCCGGTCAGAGTGACCGTGTGGCCGCTGACTGTCGCCGGTCCGCTCACTACGGAATACGTAACAAGCCCCGATGAGGCCGAAGTCGCACTCACCGCAAATGGAGTTGACGTTCCATAAACCTTCGCTGGAATTGCGGCGAAAACCAGGGTCGCGGATCCTGGAACAACGTTGAAGGTGATTTGGGTGATTGCTGCGGCGAAGTTTCCAACCGCCGCCTGACGGGCGGCTATTGTCACAATGCCAATCCGCGCCGGCGTAACCGTGTTGCCGGAGAAGGTCGCCGATCCGTAAAGCAGGGCGTAGGTGATCGGCGCTGGTGAGTTCGAGCTCGCGTTCAATGTGACCGGCGCACTGCCGAACGTCTGGTCCGGGACCGCCGGAAAAACGATCGTCGGAACCTGCGCCGTTACGATGAAATAAGCGGTTGCGGTAGCTGCCACGTAATTTGTGGTTGCCGCCTGGGTCGCTTGCAGGGATACCTGGCCGAGGCCTGTGACCGTGAGCGTATTGCCTGAAATGGTGGCAGGTCCGCTGGTAACGGTGTACACAATGGGGCCGGTCGATTTCGTTGTCGCGCTTAGCGTAAGGGGCGCGCTACCGTAAGCAGTTTGCGGGACAGTGACAAACGCAAGACCGGAAGCTCCCGGCTTGATGGGAATGCTCATCGTCGTCGTGGCAGATGTGTAGGTGCCCGCTGCCGCTTGTGTTGCCTGCACGACGAGGGTTCCTGCGCCGGTCAGCGTCACCGTATTGCCGTTGATCGTCCCGGGGCCGCTTGCGATCGTATACGTCACGGCTCCCGACGAAGCGGAGCTGGCGCTTACAGTGAAGGGCGCAGCTCCAAAGGTCTCGCCCCAGTTGGTAACGAACGCCAGTTTCGGCACCGTTGTCCCTGTCGATGCCGCCACGCTAAATGCGGTGGTAGCCGTCGCGGCAGCGTAGTTTCCCGCCGCTGCCTGACTGGCCTGAAGCACGACGGTTCCCGCGCCGGTGACGGTCACTGTGTTGCCGCTGATCGTCGCCGGGCCGCTCACAACCGAGAAGGTAATGCTGCCGGATGATTGTGACGTTGTTGAGACTGTGAATGGTGCGTCGCCGGAAGTCTTGCCTGCGATCGAGACGAAAGCCAGAGACGGATTTCCGGGGTTCACGGTAAAGCTGGTCTGGATACTCGCCGCGGTGTAGTTGCCGGCAGCAGCCTGGTTCGCTTGCAAAGTGACCGTACCTGCGCCAGTAAGGGTGACCGTGTTGCCGCTGATCGTCGCTGGACCGCTGATAACCGAGTACGTTACCGCTCCTGACGAGGCAGACGTCGCGCTCACGGTGAACGGTGCGGCTCCAAACGTCTGGGCTGGGATTGCTGCAAACGTTAGCGTCGCCGCCCCCACGGCCACGGTGAACGTGGTGGTCGCCGTCGCGGCTGTGTAATTGCCCGCCGCTGCCTGTGTCGCTTGCAGCGTGACCGATCCCACGCCGGTAAGGGTGACCGTGCTTCCGCTGATGGTCGCCGGTCCGCTGACAACCGAGTACGTTACTGCTCCTGACGACGCAGACGTCGCGCTCACGGTGAACGGCGCGGCGCCAAACGTCTGGGCTGGAATGGCCGCAAAAGTCAGCGTCGCCGCTCCCGAAGCCACGGTGAACGTGGTGGTCGCCGTCGCGGCGGTGTAATTGCCCGCCGCTGCCTGTGTCGCTTGCAGCGTGACAGATCCCACGCCGGTAAGAGTGACCGTGCTTCCGCTGATGGTCGCCGGGCCGCTGATAACCGAGTACGTTACTGCTCCTGACGACGCAGACGTCGCGCTCACGGTGAACGGCGCGGCGCCAAACGTCTGGGCTGGAATGGCCGCAAAAGTCAGCGTCGCCGCTCCCGAAGCCACGGTGAACGTGGTGGTCGCCGTCGCGGCGGTGTAATTGCCCGCCGCTGCCTGTGTCGCTTGCAGCGTGACAGATCCCACGCCGGTAAGAGTGACCGTGCTTCCGCTGATGGTCGCCGGTCCGCTGACAACCGAGTACGTTACTGCTCCTGACGAGGCGGACGTCGCGTTCACGGTGAACGGTGCGGCGCCAAACGTCTGGGCTGGAATGGCCGCAAAAGTCAGCGTCGCCGCTGCCGCAGCCACGGTGAACGTAGTGGTAGCTGTCGCGGCTGTGTAGCTGCCCGCCGCTGCCTGGCTGGCTTGCAGTGTGACAGATCCCACGCCGGTAAGAGTGACCGTGCTTCCGCTGATGGTCGCCGGTCCGCTGATAACCGAATAGGTCACCGCTCCTGACGAGGCAGACGTCGCGCTGACGGTGAATGGCGCGGCTCCAAACGTCTGGGCCGGGATTGCTGCAAACGTTAGCGTCGCCGCCCCCGCGGCCACGGTGAACGTGGTGGTCGCCGTCGCGGCTGTGTAGCTGCCCGCCGCTGCCTGGCTGGCTTGCAGCGTGACCGATCCCACGCCGGTAAGAGTGACCGTGCTTCCGCTGATGGTCGCCGGTCCGCTGACAACCGAGTACGTTACTGCTCCTGACGAGGCGGACGTCGCGCTCACGGTGAATGGTGCGGCTCCAAACGTCTGGGCTGGAATGGCTGCAAACGTTAGCGTCGCCGCTGCCGCGGCCACGGTAAATGTAGTGGTAGCCGTCGCGGCTGTGTAATTACCCGCCGCTGCCTGGCTGGCTTGCAGCGTGACCGATCCCACGCCGGTCAGCGTTACCTGGTTGCCCGAAACCGTAGCCGGCCCGCTGACCACGGAGTAAGCAATACTGCCGCCAGACTTCGTCGTCGTGGAGACGGCAAAAGGAGCAACGCCAAACGTCTGGCTCGGAACAGAAACAAACGCCAGCGCCGGGCTTCCCGGATTGACCGTAAAGCTGGTCTGAGCTGTACCTGCGGTGTAGTTGCCCGCCGCGGCCTGACTCGCCTGGAGTGTCACTGTTCCTACACCAGTAAGGGTGACCGTGCTGCCGCTGACCGTCGCCGGTCCGCTGACAACCGAGTATGTGATGGCTCCCGCGGAGTTGGAAGTCGCGCTTACCGCAAACGGTGCGGCTCCGTAAGTCTGTGTCGAAACGGCTGCGAATTGCAGTGTTGGCGCTGTTCCGTTCTGCACGGTGACCGTAACCGCCGCGCTGGTGGTGCCGTAGGCGTTCCTGCTGGTCAGCGTGTAGGTCGTCGTAGCGGTGGGGTTCACGACAACCGGTCCGCGAACGAATCCAGCCTTGTCGATATAACTGTACGACGCGCCTGTGACCGTGGGAGTGAGAGTGACACTCGCTCCTGAAGCAACCGACGTGGACGATGCCGTGAAGCTGTTGATGACCGGTGCAGCGCCCGTAGGAGCGGTCGCAGAGTCGTACACCGGCGCCATCTGCACGACGTCGAAAGCCGACGCCGGGACCGCCTTCAGTGCATTCAGGTCGTTATCATTCCAGCGCGCGTCCGGCGTTCCCTGGAAGAACAAATTGGAGCCATTGTCCGCCAGGATCATGCCGTACTGCTTCATCGCTTTCAGGATGATCTGGTTGGTCGAGGAGTAGCCGGAAATATCGAAGCTGGCCTTCAGCCGGATCCGCATTCCCATGATGTTGTCTGTGCCCCACAGATTGCCGGCGGCGTGGGTGGCGGGGGCCGTGAAGTAGCCGTTATTCGCGTCGTCCTTGGTGTGCTGCGCCGTAAAGCGGATGGCGTGATTGATCGAGCCCGCGACGATCTCGTCGTACCGGATCAGCCCCTCAAAAACGGACAGCCCCGCAGCGTCGACCGAGGAGAGCCCGTACGGCCTCTTTTCGGTCGATGTGAAGTCCCACACGGCCATTCCCGAAGCGGTCCACGCGTTGTTGCATTGCGCCGCCTGGTACATCTCATACGCGACGCACTTGTTGCGGTCGATGATCAACGCATGACGGTCGTCTCCATCCGTGGGACAGGAGCTGGGATTGCCCTCGACCGGCAGGTTCGCCGGTATTGGAACCAGGGTCATGTCGCTATCGTCGGGATACAGCACGATGGGGACAGCTGTGCTCGGCGTCTGCGATGAGTCCACCACAGTGTAGGGAATGCCGTAGCCACCGTCGGCGATGGAACTGAAATCGGGATGCAGGCTGGCGCCCGCAAGGTCGCCGCTGGTGGTGATGATCTTCGCTGAATTCGGATCGATCGGAGCGTTGGTGATGTCCTGATGCCAGGCATCGTTCGGCGAAGGCACAAAGCCGTTCAACGAGCCATTGGTGCCGACCGTCATGGTCGAGCAGGCAACTGGGGTCTGCGAAACAGCGGCGGCTGCCGCGCACACGAATACTGCGCAAACTATGAACTTCTTGAACATAAGGGGGGCCCGTTTCTCCTGTCAGCCTAATACCTGATTGCATTGTCGACAAGCTCGGACGAATCCTAGGCCCGTTCCAGCCAGTCTTGTGCTATGCGCGCACCGCGGAATCAATCCGAAAAGTGCGTCATGACAATCTCAAGGATATGTGTCTATCTTGACGGGCGAAATCACCCTACCGGGTTACTGCCGTGACTTTGGTATCGCTAATTCACGGAAAAATCACGCAGCTCACCGGTTGCGCGACCCAGCCGCCGCGTCTCGTGCCCTCCCTGTACACACCGCTCCCCACCCCTCAGGCCGGCACATCTACCGATGTCTTCTGCTGGCGTTCCTCTACTTGCCGTTTGTCCCGGGAGTCGTACCAGTTTCACCGGGAGCCGACGGGTTTACCCGCTTTTCCGGCTCCTTTGTCTGGGGTTGTGTCTCGCTCGGCCCTGGAGGTTTCGTGTCCCCACCTTCCACGCTCGAAGACTGCGCTTTGCTGCCGTCCCCATCCTCAAATCCAATCGCCTGTTCTTCCTGTCCCATATCCTCAACCTCCATGTGCCTGGCACCCCCACAGTTCGATGCCGAAGCCCGGAACCGCGCCGCGCCCGGAACCGCCGCCCTCCATTTTTCGTAGAATCGTCTAACGTCTTCGCGCGCTCGCGAGAAGGGAACAAGAAACCGATGAAGCTCCTGCTCCTGTGCATTTTGCTCGTAGTGTGCTGGCCCGCTGCCCTGGTTGCGATCGTGCTCTATCCGATCGTCTGGTTGGTCCTGCTGCCGTTCCGCCTGGTCGGCGTTGCGGTCGGAGGAGCGCTCGAACTCGTCGGCGCCATCATCACACTTCCCGCCCGCCTCATCCGCGCGATCTAGCCCGGCTCTTCCACGAACGCCCCATGCCGCCCTTACTATGGAGGACAGGGGTCCCGGCTTTCCGTGCTGTCTCGAACGCTTCACTCCATCCTCAAACTATCCCTGCTCTGCGGGCTTCTCGCGCTCGCCCTGCCCGCCTGCGCACACATCGGAACGCCCAATGTTTTCGTCCAGGCCAATGCGGGACCGTACCCCCTGTACGTCACACTCACCCCGCCCGCCGTCATCCCCGGACAGGCAACCGTAAGCGTCATCTGCGCCTGCGCCAACATCCATTCCATCTCCGCCCAGGCCAACGTGCTGGAAGGCGAATCGGCGCGCAACATGCCCGAGGGCATGGCGCTCACCCCCGGCCCGGCTGGCTCCCATGAGTTCGATGGCACCGTCTGGATCATGACTCAGGGCTCCTGGCAGGTCCGCCTCCAGATTGCAGGAGACGCCGGCCCCGGCACTCTCGCCATCCCGCTTCCTGCGTCGCCCACTCGGCTCATGCGGATGAGCCGGCCTTTCGGCGCTCTGCTCATCGTTTTGGGACTCGTGCTGATTGCGGGCTTCGCCTCTCTCGCTGCCGCGCTCTCAGAAGCCGGTCTCGAACCCGGCACGGAACCCACCGCTGCCGATCGCCGCCACGGCTACCGGACCGCGCTGATCGCCCTCGCCGGCTGTGTCATCCTGCTTGCGCTTGGCAACCATCTCTGGCGGCAGGAAATCTCGCGCTACAGCGGCAACATCTACCAGCCGCTCACCATGACTCCTTCGCTCACTCCCGACAACCGTCTCGATCTGCAACTGCGGCCTCCCGGCGTCGTGCAGGAGATTCTCGCTACCCGCCGCCTCGATGACCTCGTCCTCGACCACAACCACCTGATGCACCTGTACATCATCCGCTGGCCGGCCATGGACGTCGCCTTCCACCTGCACCCCGAGCAGGTCTCCGCCGGCGATTTCGAGCTCGCACTCCCCACCGTTCCACCCGGCGACTACCGCCTCTTCGCCGACATCGTCCACGCCACCGGCTTCCCCGAAACCGCGACCGCCACGCTGCATATCGATGTTCCCAACGGACGCCCTCTCACCGGCGATGACGCCGAAGGTCTCCTGCCTACTTTTCACGCCTCTGCTGATTCACCGTCCGGTATGTCCATGACGCTACCCGACGGCTACCAGTACCGCCTCGCCATCTCAACCCCCGGCACAGCCGCAGGTACGCCCACGATCCGAGTCAACACCCCTGTCGTGCTGCGCTTCACGCTGCTCGAACCGGGCGGCAAAGCGCCTACCGACATGGCCAACTACATGGGCATGCTGGGCCACGCAGCCATCGTCAAATCCGACGGCTCGGTCTTCGCCCACATCCATCCCGACGGCTCCGTTTCGATGCCCGCCTACATGATGGCCAACGCCGCGGTCTCACCCCAGCCTGCAGCCGCCGACACATCGATGCCCGGCATGGACATGTCCAGCGATCCGCCCGCCCCCGGCGCGCTGCCTCTTTCCAACACTGCCGCTTTTCCCTTCGGCTTTCCATCCTCCGGCCGCTACCGCATCATCGTCCAGATGAAGCACGGCGCCACTATTGAGACCGGCGCTGTCGATTTGCTGGTGCAATAAGCTAGCGGGACTTACCGCTTTATTGCGCGGATCCTCTGACCGGCCGCTGTCCCCGCGTACATCCCTATCGCTGCGAACGCCACCGCCAACGCCAGCTTCGCGATCAGGTGCACGCCATGCTCCGGCTGCTGAAACTGCCATAGCCCCGGTCCCGGTGGCGAGCTCAGGTCGTCGAACCCCAGGTACCGCGTCCCGAAAAACCAGTTGGCCGACGCCTCCGACACAAGGAAATTCGCAAATGGCCACTGCACCGCGACAAACAGAGCCACGAACACAAAACCGCTCACGATCGCCATCGCGATTTTTCCCATTTTCAATCGGCGCTGCCACAACAGGTCCAACGCCACCGCCGGCACGATCAGCAGCAGCGGAAACCGCGACGGAATGAAGTGCGTCACCGGCACGTAAATCGGCCCCAGCCGCGGCGTCGCCGGAAACAGCGGCAAAATCAGGATCAGCGCGATCAGCAACGCAGAGTAGATGGCCATCATGATCGTGCATGCCCAGCGATGTTCCGTCACGCGCGCAATCAGCGCCAGCGCGATGGGCAGAAAAATTCCCACCGCGATATACCCCTTGGCGCTGTGCAGCTTCGTGTCCCACGTATAGCTGGTACAGGCAAAAAGCTGTGCTGTTGCCATCAACGCACCCATCGCCAGCACTAAACCTTGCAGGCGCTTCGCATTCAGCTTCGAACTCGGCTCCGTCCGCGCGCGGTTCATATAGGAGATCGCCAGCAACAATCCACCCAGCAGCTCGAACCACAGCGACAGCGAAAACAGCAGGTGCGGCGGGCTGGTAAACCGCACGTCGAGCCCGTACGCGTTATGCCACCAGTTGTCGAAGATCGCGTCATACAACACGCCGAGGCCGCCCCACGCCGCCACAAACGCTCCCAGCGGAGCGCGCAGTCCCCAGATGCGCACACTGTGCCGCTGCATCTCGCGGTCATGCCCAAACGTCGTTGCGAAAATCAGATAGCCGCACGCAATCGCCGAAAGCACACCCGACGAATACAGCACCATGTGCGCCGGGTTCCAGAAACTATCGCGCCCGATCGAGCGATGCCACGCCACATCGAAGTGCAGACCCAGCACAGCGCAAACAATCGAAGCCGTCGACGCCCACACAAACCACGGCACGCCAAACCACAGCGACTCGCCGCGGTCCACCCGCTCGGCAATGTCTCCCGTCATGGGCAGAGTCGCCATATCCCCAGTCTCCCACAAATCGCGGCGCCTGTAGCTTGCCATCGGCCGCCGCCCCCAAGCGCCCATATAAACTTCCCCAATGGACGCCGCCCCCCAGTCTCGGTTGCCCGGAGAACTTGCTACCGGAGCCCCTCTCGCTGCGCCCACTTCCGCCGAAGCGCGTTCCGACCCCGGCGGCTTCTCGCACGTCCTTCCGCTCGACGGAATCCGCGGGCTTGCCGTGATGCTTACCGTCGCCAACCACCTGCTGCTGACCAACAATCACCCCTCGCTGTTCATCACAATCCTCACCAGCGTCCGTATCTCAACCTGGTTGGGCGTCGACCTTTTCCTTGCGCTCTCCGGCTTCCTCATCACCGGCATATTGTTCGACTCGCTGCACTCGCCTCATTGCCTGCGCAACTTCTACGGACGCCGCGCTCTCCGCATCCTTCCGCTCTACTACCTCGCACTGGTTGTCCTGGGGCTGCTTTCCTTCCCGTTGCACATGCATTGGAATGGTTTCGGATGGGTGCTCGCCACATTCCTCCAGAACACGCCGCTGTGGTTTAACCGTCCCGTGCCGTATCCACTGGAGCCGCTCACCGGGCATCTCTGGACCATCGCGCTTGAAGAGCAGTTCTATCTCTTCTGGCCCATGCTGGTCGTCCTAATCCGCGACCGCCGCCGTCTTATGACAGTCGCTCTCACGCTCTCGATCGTCGCCGTCGGCCTGCGCATCGCCATCGTCGCGCACGGCGGCAGCCCGCAGTACACCTACAAGATGCTCCCCTGCCGCATGGACGGCCTGCTGCTCGGCGCCTGGCTCGCGCTCGCTTTTCGCGGCCCTTTGCGGGTCCGCCTCATCCAGTGGAGTAGCCTCATCTTCTTTCCGCTCGCGCTCATCCTGTTTGCCGAAGGCTGCCGCGAGCACGGCCTCGACTGGCGCACCAGCGCCTTCGTCAACTCCATCGGATACACCATCGCCGCCCTGGCCTCTACCGCGCTCATCGCCATGACGTTCCATCTCGGCGGCCTGACCCGGAAAATATTTATCCATCCCTGCCTTCGCTGGCTGGGCCGTTACAGTTACGGCATCTACGTGTGGCACCTGATCTTTGCCGGCTTCGTCATCGCTCCCACCCGCCATCTCGTCGCCCGCTTCACCCCCGGCAAAGGCGCTCAAATGCTCGCCGGAGCCCTCACCGGCACGGCAGCCAGTCTCCTGCTCGGCTACATCAGCTATCACGCTTATGAGGTCCACTTCCTCCGTCTTAAGCGCTTCTTCGCCTACCGCGGCTGAGCCAGCGCGCCACACAAGCGGGTGGCCCATCCTTCGCGCACTTTGGCGAAGGGCCGGCGTCCCGGCGAGCGCTTCTTGCTCGCTGGGGTGGAGGGTGGGGGTATCGCGCGGAGCGCGACCGTTCTCCTGGACCCTTCCATACTGTGTCATCTCGACCGAAGCTGTCGCGCACTTTGCGACAGCGCAGTGGAGAGACCTGCTTCACCCACCACCGCCGCTCGAGCCGCCACAGCCCCGCTTTCCCCTGCATTTCGCAGCGCAAAAATCTTCTTGCCTTCTTGGTGTACTAGTTGTAATAGTACACACGTGATTCCTTTCACCATCCATCTTCGCCCCGGTGTCCCCATCAGCGAGCAGATCGTCTACGCCGCCACCCGGGCCATCGTCTCCGGCAAGCTTTGCCCCGGAGACCCGTTTCCCTCGGTCCGCACACTCAGCCGCGAAGCCCACATCAACCCCAACACCGCACATAAGATCATCGCCGCGCTGCTTGCCGACGGTCTGCTTGAATCGCATCCCGGAGTCGGCACCGTCGTCGCTCCGCTGCGCGATTCCACGCTGCGTGCGCGCAACAATCTGTTGGGCCGTCAGGTGGAGTCGCTGGTCGTCGAGGCCAAACGCCTCAACGTCGCCCACGAGGACGTTCTCGAAGCCGTCACCACCCACTGGCAAAAGCTCGCCCAGCCCACCGCCGACTCGATATCCCGCCTCACCAAAAAGATTGCAGGAGACCGCAGCGAATGAACGCCTCCAATGCCTCGAACGCCACCCAACCAGCCATCGACGTTCGCCACGTAGTTTTTGATACCAATTTTGCAGACCGCCGAAGCTACCCGGACTCTCTCGCTGCGTGATAACCTTGCGGACAGTCCCCCATGCGTGCCTTCCGGCCCAGACTTCTACTCGCGTTCGCCCTGCAGGCAGTACTCGTTTCGCTCTGCGGTTGCGGCTGGGGCGGTACGCCGACACTGATCGGCCCGGCCCCGGACTTCAAGCTCTCCATCACCCCTGCTTCAGCAGCCATGATCCCCGGCGACCCGCCCGCCGCCTTCACCGCGCAGATCACACCGATCAACAAGTTCTCGGCCGCCGTCGCACTCACGGTCGCCACGCCGGCCGGCATGTCCTGCATCGAGCCTGCCTGCGCCATCAACATCGTCGCCGGGACAACCTCCGCCATCTTCCACCTCGTTCCTTCCGCCGGCGTCACCCCGGGGACCTACGCCTTCACCTTCACTGCCCTTTCCGGCGCCCTTACGCACACCGCGATGGCCATGCTTACCATCAACGCGCCGCCGACGCCCGACTTCGCCTTCAGCGTTGCGCCCGCCTCCTCATCGACCGTCGCCGGAACAGCAGCTCCCGCGTACTCTTTCACCATCACACCTTCCAACGGCTTCGCGGCCCCGGTCACCATCGCCGGCACGGCCCCCGCCGGCATCGCCTGCACGCAGACCTCCTGCGCCCTCACAACCTCTCTCACCCAGGTCAACAACGCACTACAGTTCACCCCTTCGGCCGCCATCGCTCCCGGCGCCTACACCATTACTTTTACTGCGACTTCCGGCGCGCTTACCCACACCGCAACGGCGATCCTTACGGTCACACCTTTGCCTCCCGCCCCCGATTTCTCCTTCGCTGTCGCACCCCTCTCAGCCACCCTCACCGCCGGCAGCCAGACGCCTGCCTACAGCTTCACTATCACTCCCAGCAACGGTTTCGCCTCTCCGGTGGTTATCACTGCCGCTGCACCCACTGGTTTCACTTGTGCGCAGAACCCTTGCACCGTCACCACCTCTACATCGATCGCCAACGCCCTCCAGTTTTCGACCGATCCATTGCTTGCTGCGGGAACCTACACTCTGACCTTTACAGCGACCTCTGGCACGCTTACGCATATCGCAACGACCGTGGTCGCAGTCACCGCTCCACCGCCCCCGCCAGTGCTGGCGTGTAGTGGGACATCCCTCGGCACGCCCGCCCCAACGCCTGGCCCGACCGCATTCGTCTACACCGGCGGTGTGCCCGCCGCTGCGCTCTACGACAGCCGCCACAACGTCATCTTTGTCTCCAACCGCCAGCTTGGCGAGATCGATGTCATCTCTCCCAACTCGCTTTCGGTGATCTCGCGCATCCCTGTCACGCAGCCCGAAGGGCTCGACCTCTCGGCCGATCTCTCCACCCTCATCGTAGGAACCGATGCCCACTTCTTCTACCGCATCGACACCACCTCGCTCTGCGTAATCGACCGCCCGTACCTTACCAGTGTCGGCGGCAATGTCAGCCCGCAGTTTCCCGTCACACTTGCCGACGGCTCCATTCTTTTTCAACTCTCAGGGGCAGGAATCGCTCGCTGGACCGCCGCCGGCGGAGACTCACTTTTAAACCCCAGTACATATCCTTATGCTCCTGGCCACATCATGCGCTCCGGCGATCACCAACACGCCTTCGTTTCCGAACAGGATAGCGGAGGCTACATTGCCCGTTACGACGTCTCGACGGGAGCGTTCGTCCAGCATGAAACTGTGTTTGGCGACTTCGCCAACGTGGTCGCAACGAACTACGACGGTTCACGGCTTTACTACACGTCCAATTGTTGCGGCCTCTCAGTCGACGACACCGCTTTCAACACTCTGGCTTCGCATGCGACCGATGCAGCCAGTTCTTACTTCCTTTCCGCCGATGGCTCCCGTCTCTATGGACGTTCCGGTGTCAACGGATACATCGTTGTCTACGATGCAACCAACCTCACTCCACTCGGCTATCTGCCCGCGCAGTCTTTGAACGCGTTTTCGTTGAACTACTACGGCACTACCTACGACGACATCGACGGCGCCGGCCGCTTCATCGTTCCCGACGATCGAGGCATTCATCTCGCGGCAATGGACCCAGCGCTCCAGAGCACTGCTGCCGCCGTCACCGTCAGTCCCGGTTCGCTCTCGGTCGACAGCACCGAGTTCGGAACCTCCACAGTGCTCGGTTACAGTAACGTCCCCGGCGTCACGCCTGTCTCAGTCATATTCTCCGAAACCACCTCGGCGCTGCCCGGAGCCGTCACCATAAGCGTTGGCCCGATCAATAACCCTCAGCTCAACATCACCGTTCCCAACTTCCCCGCCGGCTGCGCCGATCTCGCAGGACGCTTCAACATCGGCCTCGCGTTCTACATCCCCGGCGCATTCTGCTACGGCCCTACCGTCTACGACCTCGATGGCGATGCCGGCCCCTCCACGGGCGGCGCAACCATCACCATCTACGGCAAAGGCTTCGGCCAGAACTCCGTGGTCCGCGTCGGCGGCACGCTGGCCACCACGGTGGCCGTCGGCGGCATACCTTACGGCACAATCGCTCTCGAACCCGAACAACTCCTCGTCACTGTCCCCGCCGGCAATCCCGGCCCAGCTGACATCACCATCACCAACGGCGGCGGCGCCAGCCTCACCCTTCCCAAAGCTTTCACCTACTTCGTCCGCCAGGATACCGCAATCCCCGCCACAGCCGCGCCCGCGCACCTCATCTTCGACGCCGTCCACGGACACCTCCTCTGGACCGACTCTGCTCGCAACCTACTCGTCGTCTCCTCGACTACCACCGGCCAGACACTCCAGGAAGTGCCTGTGGGCAAATCGCCGCTCGGCCTCTCCCTTTCGCCCGACAGCACAAAGGTCGCCGTCGCCACTACCGGTGATAACACCGTCACCCTCTACGACGCGACCTCCTTCACCAGGCTCCAATCCGCTCCGATGCCCACCCCGGGCCAGTATCAGCAGACCTACACGCCGCAGCAGGTCGTCATCATGAACAACGGCAAGGTCCTGATCGCGGCAGCCAATGGCAACGCGCTTTCCGGTGGATATGACTTTCCCGGCTTCTACAGCTACGACCTCGCGTCGAACGTCATCGCGCCGCTCCCCGGCTTGCCATTCGCAATCGCAGCCTGCGAAAATTTTGCCGAAATTGTTGCGTCCGCCGACGGCAGCCTGGCCCGCATCGGCGACCTTTTCTACACCGCGAACACCGGCGCCTTTGCCACCTTCGCCTTCGGCTCTACCGCATGCACGCAGATCGGCCTCTCCGCAGATGGCGCCGTCACGGCTGACACGGCGTACATCGCCGACTCCCTCGGTCGCCTGCAAAATCTCTATAACGTGCCATCAGAACTGGGCGAGAAGAGCAACGGCTTCATCGACTACAACGGCCAGGACTTCGCCTACACGCTCACCGTGAACGCTTCCGGCAGCCTTGCAGTGGAGCAGTTCGCCTCCGAGTACTTCGGCATTCACACCTCCACCACCCTCCGCATGTTCGACCTGGGCCACGGCTCGCTGGTTCGTACCGTATCGGTGCCCGGCGGCTTCACGCTTCCGGACTTTGGCAAACCCATCGCTCTCGACCCCTCCGGTCAGAACATCTGGATGTTCACCCCTTCGGGCCTGACGGAGCTCAAATTTCTCTCCGACCCTCTCTCCATCGGCGAAGTCCAAACCGCAGGCGGCACTCTAACGCTTCTAGGCAGCGGCTTCACCTCGTCGCTCACTGTCTCGGTCGACGGCCACACGCTCTCCGCGGTCCAGGTGACAGGAACAATAACCGCGAGCGCCCCGCTGCCACCTCTCGCATCGGGCATGCACAACGTCACCGTCTCCAACCCCGGCCAGCCGCCCTACGTGCTGCCAGCAGCTTTCACCACACCCTAGTTCCGACCGTACCCCTTTCCCACATTTCCACCCGCGAATCCCGCAATTGCACCACTCTTGCGCCTTGCGCTGCCTCCTCTCGCGGCCTAACGTCGTAATGTTACGGTTCGAAGACAGCGCGGCGACGCTGCGGTTACAGTTCCGTGAATGCAGGAAAACCCGCAATCCACGGTACTTCCCAAAGCTTTCCACACAAAAACCCCTGAAAAACCGAAGTCGAAGCCCCGGAAACGCCCACCACAGGGGTATCAACGTAGTCACCACTAGATGTTGTTGTTTTATACTTGACTAGCACCAGATGCGGCGTTACTTTCGCATCTGCACCTTACTCGTGAAGTGCAGGCTGTACGGCCTTTTGCAGGGGCCTCCACCTGGCAGATCTTTCACGGTTCGGTCCCCCTTAAGGCCGTCATCGACCTTGCGCTACAGAGGAGCTTTCCAAGCTCCCCAGACAGACGTTTTTCCAGGAGATTTCCCCATGGCCGAGACCACCGCCCCCGTCGCAACCGCTTCCTCTGCCGCCTCCAGCTCCGCGCATACTTTTTCCGCGACTGCCACCGCCCCCGGCCTCTTGTTCGATCGCCACTTCACCAGGCCCGGCATCTCGCCCTTCGACGAGATCGCATGGGAGTTCCGCGACGCCATCATCCAGGACTGGAAGGGCAAGCTCATCTTCGAGCAGCGCAACGTTGAGGTCCCCACCGACTGGTCTCTGACCGCCACCAACATCGTGGCCAGCAAGTATCTCCACGGTCAGATCGGCACGCCCGAGCGTGAGACTGGCGTCCGCGCCCTCATCACCCGTGTCGCCGAGAGCATCCGCGACTGGGGCATCCGCGACGGCTACTTCGCCACCTCCGACGACGCCAACACCTTCTTCGCCGAGCTCGCCCACATCCTTCTGCACCAGAAGGCGGCGTTCAACTCGCCCGTCTGGTTCAACGTCGGCTGCGACCGCTTCGAGCCCAACTCCGACGCCCAGAACTGGCACTGGGACGCGACCCTCGGCCGCGTCGCCTTCTCGCGTACCGGCTACACCCGCCCGCAGTGCTCGGCGTGCTTCATCAACTCCGTCGATGACTCGCTCGACTCGATCCTGACGCTCGCCAAGACCGAAGGCATGCTCTTCAAGTGGGGCTCGGGAGCCGGCAGCAACCTGTCCGCGATTCGCGGCAGCATGGAAACCCTCTCGGGCGGCGGCACCGCCTCCGGCCCGCTCAGCTTCATGCGCGGCTTCGACGCCTTCGCCGGCGTCATCAAGTCCGGCGGCAAGACGCGCCGTGCTGCCAAGATGGTGATCCTCAACGTCGACCATCCGGACATCGAAGACTTCATCCAGTGCAAGGTGAAGGAAGAAGCCAAGGCCTGGCACCTGATGCAGGCGGGCTACGACGGCTCCGGCCCCGACAGTGAGGCCTACAGCTCGATCTTCTTCCAGAACGCCAACAACTCCGTGCGCGTCACCGACGAGTTCATGAACGCCGTCGTCAACGACGACAAGTTCAGCACCCGCACCGTCAAGGGCCGCGAAGAGGTGAAGGAGTACGACGCCCGCGAGATCATGCACCAGATCGCCGAAGCTACATGGCAGTGCGGCGACCCGGGCATGCAGTACGACAGCACCATCAACCGCTGGCACACCTCGAAGAACACGGCCCGCATCAACGCCAGCAATCCCTGCTCGGAGTACATGTTCCTCGACGACTCCGCCTGCAACCTTGCCAGCTTCAATCTGCTGAAGTTCCTCACCCCCGGCGGCCAGTTCGATATCCCCGCGTATCGCCACGCCATCGAGATCATGACCACCGCGATGGAAATCATCGTCGACGCGGCCGGCTACCCCACCGAGCAGATCGCCAAGAACTCCCACGACTACCGCCCCCTGGGCCTCGGCTACGCCAACCTCGGCGCGCTGCTGATGGACCGCGGCCTGCCCTACGACTCGGACGCCGGCCGCGCCTACGCGGCCACCCTGACGTCGATCCTCTGCGGTGATGCGTATGCTCAGTCCGCGCGTATCGCTGCCGACTGCCCGCCGCTCGGCGCGGCCACGCCCCTCACGCAAGCAACCGGCGTGCAGGGCGGAGCCTGCCCCGGCTTCTACGTCAACCGCGAGCCGTTCCTCGACGTCATCCGCATGCACCGCGCTGAAGTCAACAACATCGACCGCGCGCTGCAGTCGAGCAACGAACCCTTCATCGCGCCGCAGCTCGCCGAGCTCAAGGCGGCCTCGCAGAACGCATGGGACATCGCTCTCGCTCTCGGCGAGCAGGACGGCTACCGCAACTCGCAGGTCACTGTCCTCGCCCCGACCGGCACCATCGGCTTCATGATGGACTGCGACACCACCGGCATCGAGCCCGACCTCGCCCTGGTCAAGTACAAGAAGCTGGTCGGCGGCGGCATGATCAAGATCGTCAACAACACCGTCCCCGGCGCGCTCTTCAAGCTCGGCTACAAGGACTCTGAAGTCGAAGGCATCGTCAACTACATCGACGCTACCGGCACCATCGAAGGCGCTCCGGCCCTCAAGCCCGAGCACCTGGCCGTATTTGACTGCTCCTTCAAGCCGGCGAAGGGCACGCGTACGATCTCGTGGCTCGGCCACGTCAAGATGATGGCGGCGGCACAGCCGTTCTTGTCTGGAGCCATTTCGAAGACCGTCAACCTGCCCAACGACTGCTCCGTGCAGGACATCGCCGACGCCTACACCGAAAGCTGGAAGCTCGGCCTCAAGGCGGTCGCCATTTACCGCGACGGCTCCAAGGGCACGCAGCCGCTGAACGTCTCCGCGCAAACCACAGACGAGAAGAAGGGCACCAAGATCCTCACCGCCGCCGAGACGGCCAGCAACAAGTCTGTCATCCCGAGCGAAGTCGAGGGACCTGCTTCACCGGCTGTGGCACAACAGCTCGCCACCGCCCAGTCCGAAGCAGCGACAGCCAAGGCCCAGCTCGCCACCCTCGAAGCCCAGCTCGCTGCGATGCTCCACTCCTCCACCCAGAACGCCGACTCGCTCGACGCGCAGTCCCCACCGCGCGCGATGCGTCACCGCCTCCCCAACGAGCGCGCCTCGGTCACGCACAAGTTCTCGATCGCCGGCCACGAAGGCTACCTCACGGTCGGGCTCTATCCGAACGGCCAGGTCGGCGAGCTCTTCATCCGCATGGCCAAGGAAGGCTCGACGATCTCGGGCCTGATGGACAGCTTTGCGACGGCGGTCAGCATGTGCCTCCAGCACGGTGTGCCGTTGAAGCTGCTCTGCGAGAAGTTCGCGCACACCCGTTTCGAGCCCTCCGGCTGGACCGGCAACGAGCAGATCGGCTACGCCAAGTCCATCATGGATTACCTGTTCCGCTGGATGCAGCTCCGCTTCCTCTCGGGCCACCAGTTCGACCTCTTCGCCGGCCTCCACCCGACGACCACGGTCCCCGTCACCGGAACAGTCTCCGCACCCAACAATGTCGTCACCTCCACTTCGGCGTCTTCTGGGCCCTGGACCCTGGACCCTGGACCCTCCGCAACATCCATCCCCGAACCCCACACCATGCTCGGCGACGCCTTCGAAAACACCGACCGCACACCGCCCCAGCAGGGAATCGCCCCCGACCTTCAGGCCTCCAGCGGTCTTGAGTCCTCTGGACCCTGGGCCCTGGACCCTAAACCCTTCGCCGTCGAAGACCGCAGCCACATCCACGCCTCCGACGCCATGAAGGGCCTCTACGACATGGGCGACGCCCCCAGCTGCAGCACCTGCGGAGCCATCATGGTCCGCAACGGCTCCTGCTACCGTTGCATGGAATGCGGCGGCACCAGCGGCTGCTCCTAGTTGTTCTCAGACATGTGGTTATTGAGCGCGGCGTTTACGCCGCGCTCAATTTCCTTAAAGCGGCTTCCCCCTCAACTGATAGTGGGATTTCCGGCTATACTGACCCACAACTCGCGGAAGATGATTGATCTTGGCGTCAGGTGAAGGGACGGTGAAGGCCGTGGGAAAACTCATTCGCACAGTGTCGGTCGCTTCAAGCTTGACTCTTATCACATTGATAACTCTGGCCCAGAGCAAGGGCAGTATTTCGCCTGATACTCTCTATGCTCGTGATAAGTCATCGGTAGTTACAGTACTTACCTTTGATTCCAATAAGGCTGCTATGGCCCAAGGTTCTGGCTTTATAATCGCTCGCGACCGCATCGTAACAAACTACCATGTGATTAAAGGGAGTTCTTCGGTTTCGATTGTTTTTGATGATGGAGTCGTACTTTCAACAGACACAATCACGGCTGGTAGCGAGCCGAAAGATCTTGCGATCTTGGCAGTTAAGACCGGAAATCGGTCACCGCTTCCGCTAGGAGACGAGCTTGATGTAAAAGTCGGCCAAAGTGTCTTCGCTATCGGAACACCGGAAGGATTATCCGCGAGTCTCTCAAGTGGCCTCGTCAGCGGATTTCGCGAAGACGAAGGACAATTTCTGATTCAAATAACGGCAAGCATCGCGCCGGGGTCAAGCGGCGGTCCCTTGTTTAACACTAAAGGTCAAGTTATTGGCCTAACGACATCCAAGTTGAAGGACGGAAGTTTCGGATTCGCCGTTGGATCGGGCGATATACAACATCTGCTGAAGGTGCCTCTCGCGATTCCCGCAAAACTGTCAGACTTGGTAGATTCACAAGAGTCCACGTCCCAAGGTCTGGCAACAGTTCAATCTCTTTATGATCAAAAGAAATATGCTGATGCCGCATCATCTTTTTTGACGCTACCAACCTCTGTTAAGAACTCCTACGATGGCCAACTCCTTCTCTGTCGCATTCAGGTCGAGCAGCCGGAACTTCGAAGTGCCAAGGCGTGTGATGTCTCTATTCGCCTTCGGCCTTCGGAGGGAGCACCCTATCGCATTAAAGCGTACAACGCTCTCACATCAAAAAAATTGGAACAGGCTGAGGCGGACGCGACAAAAGCTGTCCAGCTTTCCGACGATTTGGACTCGAGGGAGCTACTGGGGTTGATCTATTATCTCCAAGAAAAATACTCATTGGTATCGAAGCAAATTCCTGAAGAAAGTAAAGATGCATTTGTCCTTACTCTCTTGGAGGGAGCTGCTCTCCGAACCGACGACAAAGAAAAATATCTGCGGCTTGATGCGCGAATCAAGTCACTCAAAGGCTCGAACAGTACTTGGCAGCTTTATTGGGATGGAGTCGCCGCCCGCAAGGAACTGAAATGGCAGGAAGCAATAGATGCTTTCCGAAAGTGTGATGCCGATCCTGACTTCGTCGATTCAGTCTGCATTGTTTCGTTGGCAAGCGCAGAACTCGTTCAAGGCTCGCGCGCGGATGCGAAAGCGCATATCACGAGTGCGTTAGATCGATATTTTCAGAATTCTGCAGTCATCACTGAAGCCATTTTCATCGATCTGGTGCTAGACGATAAACAGGGCGCGAAAGATCTATACGCGAAGCTCCAGTCAAAAGGGAACGGTACGAGCGACTCCACAGATTGTCTTTACTACTATGGAATTGATCAACCCGCGATCGCTAAGAGTCATTGCGATGCTAACGCGAGCAAAGATGATAAATCACATACTTCATGGTCTAATGCCGGGTATGTCGCACTAGACCTCGGACAATACGAGGTTGCGTTGGCGGATTTTGCAAAGGCCGACAAACTTTACGAAGCTGATACTGCGAAGCACACAGCAAGCGAAGAGATCGATCTTATGTGGGGTCTCCTTACTGCCGGATATATGACCGGAGATAAGAAGGATGCAAAAGCACTTTATCTAGGCATGAAGAAGACGTACCCAGATTTTGTAACCGTCTCTGGGCTCGGACAACTACCATTAGTCTGGTCAACGCAAACCCGCGCGCTCGTCGGAAGAATCGCTGCCGATTTCAAGTGATGATAATGAGGGTATAGGCAATGCCGGTGCCCCATTCATGCGCGCACTTTGCGCATGAGTGGGAACCAAGGGTGCCAGACCAGTAGAGCCTTGCCCTTACCTCGCCTCCCGCGCCACAATCACCCATGCCTCCCTCGTCACCCGAAGCCCTCCGCGAACTCCCCCCATCCGACGCCGCCACCCTCCCACCCCTCCTCCACGCCCTCTGGCACGACGCCCACGGCGACTGGGCCTCCGCCCACGCCCTCGCCCAGGACGTGGACACCGCCGACGGAGCCCGCGTCCACGCCTACCTCCACCGCAAGGAAGGCGACACCTTCAACGCCAACTATTGGTATCGCCGCGCCGGCCAACCCGCCTTCACCGGCCCGCTCGAAGACGAGTGGACGGCCATCGCCACCGCCCTCCTCAAGGCTTGAGGCCGTCTCTGAGATGTGGTCATGCTCCGCTCATGTCCAAGGTCTACATAAATCTCGGAGGGGCCGGGTCTTCGACGGACGCTTCCGCTCTGCCCTGAGCGCAGCCGAATGGGCAGGAGCGCAGGGGGAGGCCGAAACGACCAAATTGCTTTCTGCTATCTGCTATCCTCCAGCGATGCCGCGCTTTCTCAACGGTCTTCGCATTGTTCTGGACGTGATTGGCGTCGGAGCCATCATGTATCTGCTGTTCATATGGTGCGTGGGAGCAATGTTCAAAGGTTTTGCGGGTGTCTCATGTACAGACACCGATCAGAAGATCATCACCTCGCCCGATGGAAAGCACACCATCAAAAGCTTTCACCGCAGTTGCGGTTCGCCTCCGTCAGGCTATGGTGGCTACTTCGTGTATCTCAGCACGGGAAATCCCAACAAAGGATACGAGTACGCGCCGATCGCTGATTTCGATCAGGCTTCTGAAGGTCAGGTTTCGGTTGTTTGGGAAGACGCGGACCAGGTTTCTATTACGTACCCTCCATCGGCAAAGATTGGGGACGTGTACGCAAAGGTTCTTGGTGTGAGGGTTATTCTGCACCCCGAAATCCCCAAAACGCCCCGGTAAAGCGGCTAAGGGGCGGGTTTGGGGCGGGGCTTTCGGCAGGGTCGAAGACCCTGCGCTTCCGTTATTTCCTCGCGCAAGCGACAGCGTCTGTTCTGCGTCGCTCTGGCCGATTTCTATATACTTCCGCAATACCAATCTTCCAGGACGTTGGGGGCCGAGACGCGTGAGAACGCTCGATAGGACTTGTCGCATTGCGCTGTTGCTGGCTTCGTTGCTTCTTCCGCCTGGAGATCTATGCGCGCAGAGTCAACCGGATGTTCCCCCAAGCAACCTTTACTCCCAGAACAAATCTTCCGTCGTCACGATTCTCACCTTCGATGCCAACAAGGCGCCTTTGGCACAGGGGTCGGGGTTCATCGTCGCGCCGAACCGCATTGTCACCAACTATCACGTCATCGAAGGCAGCTCGAAAGTGTCCGTTGTCTTCGATGATGGAACCACGGTTTCGGTCGATTCGCTCGCGGCAGGCAGCCGGGAGAAGGACCTGGCGATATTGCCCGTAGCGACCGGGACCAGGCTTCCGCTGAAACTCGGCAATGAGCTCGATGCCAAAGTAGGCGAGACGGTGTACGCCATCGGCAGCCCCCACGGTCTCTCAGCGAGCCTGTCCAATGGACTCGTCAGCGCGTTTCGTGAAGAGGAAGGGCAATTTCGCATACAGGTTACAGGAAGCATCTCTCCCGGCTCCAGCGGTGGACCGCTCTTCAACACTCATGGGCAGGTGATTGGCATAACGACCGAGAGGCTCAAGGATGGAAGCTTCGGGTTTGCCATAGCGGCGACGGATATTCGCCACCTCTTGCTTGTCCCTCCCTCAACTCCCGTAAAACTCGCAGACATGATCGCGAAGAGAGAAAGTCCGTCTGTTCGTCCAGGGAAAGAAGGCCCCGCTCCTGGTCCGAAGATCGAATCACACTCTGCTGCCCTGGATTCTGTTCAGGGTCTTTATGACCGGCATCAATATGCTGACGCGGCCTCCTCTTTCAAGCAATTGCGCGCAGACGTTCGGCATTCCTTCGACGGTGAGTTGTTGCTTTGCAAAATTCAGATGACGAGCGGTAATTCTGTCAGGGGAGCTTGCGATGCGGCAATCGCTCTCAGACCTGATGATGGAGTGGCTTATGGCTACAAGGCCATGGGCGAGTTATATCTTTCTCACCAGGCAAAAGCAGAAGAGCTCGCAACCAGGGCCGTGAGACTTTCACCCGATACCTATACCAGGACGATCCTCGCTTATGTCTATTACGCAGAGGAAAAGTATTCGCTTGTTGCCAGTGAGATTTCCGACGATCAATACAACGCCGCCGCTTTGACGCTCTTAGAGGGAGCGGCGCTCCATTTGGGAGATACGGAAAAATATCTCCGGCTCGAGACCAAACTTAAGTCATTCGGTAGCTCGGACGATCCATGGCGAAACTATCGGGACGGCATGAACGCCGTGAAACAAGGAAAGTGGGTCGAGGCGGAGGAGGCTTTCAGAAAATGCGATCTAGTCACCGGATTTATGGATCCCGCGTGCGCAATTGCCCTGGCCGACATCGAGTTGACCCAAGGCGAATCCTACCGGGCGAAGAAGGATATCAACGAAGCCATTGGACGATACTTCAGAACCAATCCTTTGATCAATGAGGCTATCTTGATTCATCTCGTGCTCGGCGATAAAACGAGGGCAATGGAAATCCATACACAGTTCTCAGAAATGCCGGGAAGGCGCCCGGCATCAGAATGCCTCTACTACTATGGAACCGACCAACCTGCCAGGGCATACGACCATTGCGTGGCGGTCACAAGCAGCGATGGAAAGAGCTTCAAAGCGTGGTCTCGCGCCGGCTATACAGCTCTGGATCTGGGCCGGTATCAACTTGCCTTAAATGATCTCGCAAGAGCATCCACCCTTTTCCTCGCGGAAGATAAGGCGTTGCACACCGAATCTGACACCATGGAAATATTGTGGGGCGTCCTGTTGGCCAACTATGTGAATGGGCAAAAGAATGACGCGAAGGGAATGGACGACATCATCCGAAAGCAATATCCGAAGTTTTCGACGATCTCTGGCCTCGAGAAACTTCCGCTTGTCCTGTCTACGCAGACTCGTGCATTGATTGCGAAGGCGATCGCCGACTTGAGGTGACATTGGATGATGCGCAAAGGAGCCGGGCGTTCAAATGTTCTCACTGCACCAGCATGGGAATCTCTCGCTCAACGAGTTCAACCATCGTCGCGTAGCGAAGCCGCTTTTCAGGGCTATCCGCCTTTTCGGCCTGGGCAGCCATCTCAGCCAGCGAGGGTTTGATGCGCAACGGTAAATCGCGCCAATAGTACTTCAAGTCATCCTGCTCCCAGTCCGCGTAGGTAGCTTCCCAGGTGCGCCCGCCTTTCGCCTGGTTGGGAAACACGATCTCCAGCGGCGAGACGGCTTCGTCGTAGCTTTGAAACCGGCAGTCCACTGAGAAACGGAGCTGGCTGGCGGTGCTAAGCGTGGAGCTATGCACCGTCAGGCTGTGAAACATCACCGCGTCTCCTGCATTGATCCGCCCGCCGACCCAGTCGCCTCCCGGGGCTGTCTCCGGCTGGATGTATCCTTCGGTGGTTTGCAGCCCGTACAGATGCGACGCTTCCTTGATCTCCAGCGTCCCTTGCCCTTGCAGGCAATCGTGGAGCGGCATCCACACGGTGTAACTCTCGGAGCTTCCTGCAATGCCCGAGTTGTCCTGATGCGCATGCAGAAGGGCGCCCTCACAGCTGGGGAAGATCATCCGCGCAATGGGCTTGGGATGAACGAAAAGGCGCGGCCCCGTCAGCCGTTTCATCGCATCGGTCAACGCCGGATGATGGGTCAACGCGTGCAGCCGCTCCAGGCGGAACACGCGATTTGCGGCCTGCTTATACTTCGGCTCCGGATCAAAACACGCCATGGCGGGATTGGCGATGCGGTCCGATGGTGCGGTGCCCTCCAGCATCCAGCCTTCATCGGATGCGACGCCGATCATGTCATCGAGGAGTGGCTCCAGAGCCTCTTTCGGTATCAGGTCGCGGATGAAGACGTATCCGTAGGTCTCCATCTCGGTCTTGAGCGAAACGGAGTCCAGATCGTTGGCAGCGATCGTGCGAAAGGGCTTCATCGAATCTCCACATTTCCTACAGACCAGCATCTTCGACGCAGGTCGACTGACTTTTAACTTACTTTCCTGAAAGGTCTGAAGCCGTCATTACTTTGTCACCTGTTTGTCTCATCGCGCAACGTTGAGCCGCGCCACGAAATTCCACCGGATGAATTTGTGACGCTTTGCGGTGGGTTTGAAGTCTTTGAATGCCCCATTGCCCCACCCCGAACATTGGCGTTACACTCAGCCCATGAGCCTCGTCCTCGACCCCGCCACCGAAGACCGCATCCAGCGTCAGCTCGACCGCGGCCCTTACGCCGAGCCCGCTGAGCTCCTCAACCGCGCACTCGATCTCCTGGAAGCCGACGATTGGCTTGTCCGAAATAGTGAAGCGATCAACGCCGATCTGGAAGAAAGCTCTGCACAGGCTGCGCGTGGTGAAGGGTATTCACCAGAGGAAGCCATGGCGCTTCTGGCCGCGAGACGCGCAGCGCGCGCTGCATGAGTTACCGGGTCCTTCCAGCAGCTCTTAAAGATTTGGGCGAGATCGACGATTGGGTTCTTGAGAACTTCGGCACATCGTTCGCGGATGAAACCAGATCCGATTTGCTAAGAGCGTTCAGCCTGTTCTCACATTTTCCCAGTATCGGCGTCGCCCGCCCGGAGGTCACGAAGAAGCCTTTCCGCTTCTTTCTTCTGAAGCCCTATTGGATTGTCTACCAACCGGGAACACCCACTCTGATTCATCGTGTCTATCATTCGGCCCGGGACCTCCGCCGCCTCGATAAGCATTGAAACGGCGGCCCCTGTAACGTGTATCTTGCCATCTCCCGCCAAGCGCCACAATCGACGCCCACGACGACTGGGCTTCCGCCCATGCTCTCGCACATAACATCGATACCTCCGCCACAGGGAAGGCGACCCCTACCGACGTGGGCGCAATTCCAACAGGCTGGAACGATGCGTGGCGGAGCCTTACAAGCGGAAGCCATCGACCATAAAACAGTGAGAAACTCGATTGCTGACTTCGTTGACTTCAGAGACGGGGGGGATGGATGGGATACAGAGTCTGGCTATATGTTCTAGTCCTCGGGTGCTCGATGGACGCATCCGCGCAAATCCGATTGCCGAAGTTCTTCAGTGATCACGCGGTCCTGCAGCGTGATCGTCCGATTCATGTCTGGGGCTGGGACTTCCCAGATAAGACCGTTCGCGTGCGCCTGGGTACGGCAACCGGGACCGCCCCTGTGGATGACCTCGGGCACTGGAGCCTGTGGTTGATGCCCATGACCGCCGGTGGGCCTTATGTGCTGGACGTAGACGACGGCCAATCCCGGGTAACACTGGAGGATATTTACCTTGGCGATGTCTGGGTGGCATCGGGTCAATCCAATATGCAGATGCCTCTCAAGGGGTTTCCTGCCTATCCGGTTCAGGACTCGGCGAAAGAAATTGCGGCAGCCAATCACCCGGACCTGCGTCTTCTGATGGTGGATGGCGCTGCTTCGAGTTTTCCTAAAGCTGATATTTCGTCAGACGGCTGGAAGCCGTCCAGCCCGGAGTCGGCCGCTCCTTTTTCTGCAGTGGCCTACTTCTTCGGGCGCGAGCTGGCTGAGCGTGAGCACGTGAAGATCGGCCTGATCGAGTCCGTATGGGGCGGCACGCCCATCGAGTCGTGGATGAGCTACGAGGGTCTGGCCTCGACGAACGAGAGCGGGAGGGCTTTCGCGATGCGGGCGATGGTGGCCGGTAAGGTGACAGACCGGGACGACGAAACAGCACGTTACAAGCGGCGCGCCGCGGATGCCGTTGCCAAAGGCCAGAAGCCGCCAACCGCACCGTGGTATCCAGACGAGGAGTCCCTGCAGTTGGCGAGCCTGTATAACGGCATGATTGCGCCGCTGACACCGTATGCCATCAAGGGAGTCATCTGGTATCAAGGGGAAGCGAACGATTCCGACGAGCGAGCTCCGGCTTACGCTGCGCTCTTCTCCGGAATGATTCAGGACTGGCGCACGCATTGGAGCGAAGGCGATTTTCCTTTCCTCTTCGTTCAACTGCCAGGCGTCGCCAATGCTCCGGCCGGGTGGGCCGTGGTTCGTGACGCGCAACGTCGCACGCTCGCGGTCGCCAATACCGGGATGGCCACGACTCTCGATGTGGGCGAAGCCCGCACCGCCCATCCACCCGATAAGCAGGACGTCGGACATCGACTCGCATTAGTGGCGCGAGCCAGGGTCTACGGAGAGGCGGTGGAGTACTCTGGCCCACTGTTCCGGCAGATGACGCAGGAAGGACATGGGCTCCGTCTCTGGTTCGATCACGCAGACGGGCTATCCGCCAAAGCCGGGGAGCTGAAGGACTTTGAAGTCGCAGGACCAGACGGCATCTTTGCGGAGGCCAAAGCCACCCTGAATCAGGGCTCAATACTCGTGATGAGCGATAAGGTTGCCAGGCCGGTGACCGTCCGATATGGCGGAGCGAGCTGGTCTGCCGGAAATATCGTGAACAGCAGCGGCCTGCCAGCGCCATCATTTATCGCCAGTCTTCCCCACCGCTAAAGCCAAAAACCCCTGCCATTCGAGCAGGGGTTTTGCAGCCTTCAGCCTCAACTGCCGTCTAGGGAGTGATCAGGTGCCCGGAGATAGAGACGTTGAAGACCGCGAAGCTCGGGGTAAAGCCTGAATAGCCGAACGCCACGGCCAGCGAGTCCGAATAAATTGTCATGGGCGCGGCGGATTGGAATTGCGTGGTCACAAGTGGGGATTGATTCTGCGACAAATAATAATTAACGCTGGGTGACCCAGCGACAGCCGACTCAAGGATGATGACAGGCTGAATGGCGCCACTATTGCTTGCTGCGGCGCCGCTTACCGACACGTAATCGATCACCAGGCGTTTCCCCGGGGGAATCGGAACGGAAACGAAAAGGGTGCTTGTACTCAAATTGAGAGAGACGGTCGTCTGGAATGGCGCCCGTGCGGGCTCATCCGTGTTTTGTACAAGCGTCGGGCGGGCCTGCGCCATGGCGGGCTTAGCGCAGAAAATTCCTGCGACGGCGAGCAGCATCAGCGCTGCCGCAAAGGTATGCAATTTGTTCTTCATGGGTTTCTCCTGGTGTACATCGATATGAATTTTGGGTTCGACTATCTTTCGGTCAGCGCAAAAAAATGGCGGGGTACGAAGCCCTGCCATTTTCCTTTGTGCGTAATGAACGGAGCTTCTTACGGTGTAATCAAATGTCCAGAGATGTTGACTTCGAATGTGTCGAAGATCGGAGTGTAGCCGGCAAAGGCGGGACTCACGTTCAACGAATCCGCATAGATGGTAACCGGATAGCTGGCGTAGTACTGCCCAGGAGTGGTCGTCGACGGATTTGGCCCGAAGTAATACGAGACCGCTTGATTTCCTGCAACGCCGGCGGTCACCAGCACAATGGGTTGAATGTACGCACCGGACGTCTGTGCTGCACCGTTGAGCGAAATGTAGTCGATCACCAGCCGCTTCCCGGCGGGGATTGGAATGTTCGTCTGGGTGAAATTCTGGAAGTTGACAGGGACACTCACCTGAAACGGCTGACGTGCAGGTTGGTCAACATCCTGTGTCAGTGTGGCGCGGATCTGCGCCATGACGGGCTTAGCGTAGAACTTTCCGACAACGGCCAGCAGCACCAGCGCTGCGGCAAGAGTGAGCAATTTATTCTTCATGGGTTTCTCCTGATAGTGGATCGAATTGTTTCTGAACTCCGTTTGTATCGGGCCCGGCGAAGCGAAGGATGGTTACGCCGACATCTCGGCGCGCATCTTCCTCAGAAAGAAGGGTGCAAGCAAAGCGATTCCCGCAAGGAAGGTGTAATTGGGTTCGGGTACAGGCGGCGGCGGAGGAGCTGAATTCGGCGTCAGAATGACGTCGAAAGCATAATGCAGGTCTTCATCAAACGCGAGGTTGCCTATCCCCGTAAAGCCGTCAGAGAGATTGCCCGAACCGTAGTTTTCGGCCAGCGATATGTTCTGATACGCGGTTAGCGCAATGTAGTACGTCCCTGCGGCGAGCGTACCGCCGTCCAGCGACTCGTCGTAGCAATTGCCGTCGTAGGTATTCGCGCCCGCCGGGCACGTTGTCCCGAAGTAGGTCGAGGCGAGAAAGTTGCCGCTGGCATCGAACAGGCTCAGGTAAGGCTCAAGGCCGCCTGCTGCAACGCTGGGACCGGTGAGGCTGGTCCCCCCGCCGTAGCTATACGTGATAGCCGACATCGTCGATGTGGAGCTGACCGTGAAGCTATCGACCACTGCGGCGAATTGCGCATAGTCGAAATCGGTGTTGGAACTTCCGAGCGTGCAGCTGGTTCCGCAGCTGGTGACCGTCGCGTCCGTCCTCAGATTTCCTGAGAAGAACTGAGTATCGGCATACATTCGCGGTGACGCGCAGGCCAGGACAGCAAGGGTCGCAATGGTAAGGAGTGTGGGCGCAAAGCGTGATTGCTTTGTGTATTGCGCAAGGAACTGAAGCATAAGTCGACTAGCCTCCGGATCGCAAAACGATCGAGTGGAACCCCAGATGGATGCCCGGCATCTCGCCAGACACGATCTCGCACATGTGGCCGCGATCGCTGTTGCATCAGGATCCTCAACACGTAAAGCGAAAATTTTGATGGAAATTAGAAAAGGCGAACGAATTTATCCCAACACTGTGGTTCTTACGCTCGTAACCCATTTCCGCTCAGGAAGATGACCGTCGTAACCTTCTCCTGCGCTGCGCGAATCGCTTGTCTCGGTTATGTCTCCGATCGACACATTCGGAGACAACCGTTTGTCTTCAAAGGATTTTCTCTTGACAGTACGTCGTTGCCGGTGCTTTCATCGCTAGCGCGGTCGACTTTGACCGAACTGCGAATTAAATATGTTGAGCTTCAGGGGCATCGAGAACAAGGCCTGTCTCGTTCCTCTGCCACAACCTCGCACCATTCACACGCATGATGGAGAAAACCATGTCACGCATCGTCGCGGCCGCTGGCCGCTTTGTGAAACAGGCAACGCAACAGGGCTCTTATCGTCTCTTTGTGGTACTCGGGCTCGCCGCTCTGGTCCCGCTCACCATCCTGGCACTCAATCCCAATAACCCGCCGGGCAGCAACTTCAACATGACGTACTGGGAACTCCAACTCCCCATCGGCTCTACCGGAAACCCAACCACCATCTCCAGTTCGGAGTTGCAAAACGGCTATCAGGACCCCGGCCATCATTACTTCTTCACCGAGAGCGGTGACGGCGCGATGGTCATGAAGGACCCTGGAGTCAACTGCGTCACCACGCCCAACTCGGCGCACTGCCGCACCGAGCTTCGCGAGGTCAATCCCAGCAACGGACAGGCGGCCAGTTGGAGCCCCAACGCCACGACCAATCGTCTTAAGGCGACCGTCGTCGTCACCAACGCTGGCACTGAAACCGTCATCGGCCAGATCCACATCGACGACAGCGTGTCATCCAAGCCTGTCTGCGAGCTTTTCTACAACTCCAACGGCGACCTCAACATCGGTGTGGAGCAGACACGGGCCGGGGGCAATGAAATCCGCACCTACCTCGGGACTATCCCCGTCGGAACTCAGTTCAGCTATGAGATCGAGTACTCCGGCAATCTGCTGAAAGTCGCCATCAACGGCAGCTTCCACACCCTCAGCACCTACTCGCTCGACGCTCCTCCCAGCTACTTCAAGGCAGGGGACTACGGCCAGCACCCAACGGCGTCGGACGTCCACTTCCTCGCCCTCACCATCCAGCACTAGTGGGGTGAGTCAGTAGTTGTTTCATTACTCCAGAGCCAAAGTCGTTCGACAACGGATAGTAGTAAAGGAAAACGCGGGGGCGCAATGGACGCAACGGATACGCCACGGATTCTGTGGCGTAAACTTTGCGTCCATTGCGCTCTTGGCGTTTTCTTTTGGTTTTATCCGAGCGAAGGCCTGAGGCCTCGATTGGACCAACGAATTACTGACTCACCACACTGGGACAAAGTGTCGGAAGTCCCATTCATCGCTGCAGCCATGAGTGGGACTTCTTCTATACAACCGGCGAGAAATCCGTCAGCTTGAGAAACACTGATTCGTGTAGCTTCACGAACGTTCCATCCTTTTCTGTCTCCGCCTTCAGCGCGACCCACTCCGGATCGGCTGAGAACTTCGCCCAGCTTTCCTTCGCGGCCTCGCGGCTTTTGTGGCGCAGCATGTACACCAGAGTCCGTCCCGCCAGCGGTTCTTCGGTCGGTGTCCAGTAGGCCACGCCGTGCATACCGCACCGCGCAAAAATTGCGCGCTCTTTGGTTCGAAAGCGGGCGAGGATCAACGCCTCTTTCCCCTCATTCAGGTGATAGGTGCGAAGCTCATATACGGTCTCCGCATCCTGCGCTTCCACATCCATCGCCAGCGGAAGCATCGCCGCCGCACCCATTCCCTTCAGCACATTCCGTCGGTCCATTTGCAGCCTCCAAATTTCCCCAACTTTACCATCAGGCAGGCAACTCCAATGATTCGCGCAGAGCATAAACTTGTAAATCTTGAAAAGTTGCGCACAACACCTTTGCGACTTCCTGTGTCCTATTACAAAGCACGAGGTTAGCCCTCGGAAGGAGCAAGACTGATGAAGAAGACTCTACTGGCCGCCGTTGGCGGTCTCGTACTTTCCGCATCGCTCATGGCAGGCGCGCAAGTAGTTGTCCGCATTGGACCGCCCGCACGCGTCGTCGAAACCCGCCCGGCTCTGCCACCTGAACACCGCGACTGGGTTTGGCGCAACGGTTACCATCGCTGGGATGGCAACGCCTACGTCTGGACACCTGGCGAATACGTCGCCCCGCCGCACCCTCACGCTCACTGGGTCGACGGCCGCTGGGAGCATCGTCACGGTGGTTGGGTCTGGGTCGAAGGCCGCTGGCGCTAGATCACCACTTTCCGCCACGGCAGCGGCGAGCGCGTCATGCGTGCTCGCCGCTGTATCATTTTGACTATGTCTCTCGATAACACCGCACGCGCCAACCGCGTCAAAGTCCTCCTCTTCGACGTCGACGGCGTCCTCACCAATGGCGAGATCACTGTAATGCCCGGCCCCGACGGCAAGGGCATCGAGGTCAAAAGTTTTCACGCCCACGACGGCCTGGGAATCTCGCTCGCGCGACTTGCCGGGCTCAAGCTGGGTTTCGTCACCAAGCGCATGTCACAGGCAGTCGCCATCCGCGCGCGCGACCTCAAGATCGAGCACGTCTACCAGGGCCAGTCTCACAAGATGGAAGCGGTGCATCAGATCCTCGCCGCCGAATCCTGCACCCTCGACGAGATTGCCTACGTGGGCGACGACATCATCGATCTGCCTGTCATGCGCAAAGTCGGTCTGGCCATCGCTACTGCGAACGCCCGCGAGCAGGTGAAGCGGGCGGCGCACTACATCACGCCTCTTGCCGGCGGTTTCGGAGCCGGCCGCGATGCCGTCGACTTCATCCTTACCGCCCGCGGCGTACTCGAACAGACCATCGAGCAATACCTTGATGCCGACAACGCGGAAGCCCGCCGCGCCGATATCGGCTCTGGCAACATGTAAACCCCACACGTTTGTCATCCCTCGCACATTTTGTCATCCCGAGCGAAGTCGAGGGATCTGCATCTGTGCCGCCACGACCTGCGGCCCGGCGACAACCTATGCTATCTTTCCAGTCATCCCCCCGGGCCCGCATCTTCGGAGCGAACCTATGCGCGTGCTGAAAGTTCTTGGCATTTTCCTGCTTCTGATCGTCTGTGCCATCGGCGTCATGCTGTTCATGGGTTCGAGGCTTCCACACGCCCACATCGCGTCCGCAACGGTTGACGTCGCCGCTCCGCAAGCGCGCGTCTGGCAGCTTATCGACGACCACAGCGCACAGCCCGCGTGGCGCACCGGCCTTCTCTCCGTCGAGCCCGCGCCCACCCAGAACGGTCATCCCTGCTGGACCGAAGTGCAGGAGCACATGCGCATGCTGCTGTGCGAAGACCTCGCCGCGCCGCCGGCGACCCGCATCGTCCGCATAGCCGATCCCTCACTGCCTTTTGGAGGCGACTGGGTTTACCAGCTTCAGCCGTTCGATGCGAACTCCACGCGCCTGACCATCACGGAAAATGGGACGACCGGCCCGGCGTTCTACCGCTTTGTCGGTCACTACATCCTGCACGAAGATGCGTCCATCAAGCAGTTCGAAGCCGACCTGCAAAAGGCCGTTACGAAGTAACCAATTCTTCTTCTTCGACGTGCTCCATCCACACCACGTCGACGCCGTGTTCATCCGGCTCCTGCATGGCCAGGTGCACCATCGTTCGTCCTGGCATAGCTCCGTGCCAATGCTCTTCGCCGGGCTCGATCCATACCGAGTCGCCCGACTTCACTTCCTGCACCTCATCGCCGCGCAACTGCACCTGGCAAGTACCATTCAGAACATGCAGCGCCTGCCCGCGCGGGTGCGAATGCCACGCCGTTCGTGAACCCGGTCCAAAACCAACACGTGTAACCTTCAACTCGGTCGACACAACCACTTCATCCAGCCAGACGATGCCGCTGAACCACGTAGGTGGTCCTGGCTTACATCCTCTGTCTTCTTCCCTGAGAATCTTCATAACTTCACGCTAGCATCGCCCAATGGGGCATCGGAACGCCTCAAAGGTGGAGGTAACGGGGACAAAGGTAATAGAGGAAATCTGCGGTGAGTGTATAGCGAGACATCGAGTCCCATTCCCTCTTGTCCCACCAAAATGGTAGGTAACGTTCGTATCTGGTTCGTAGAACAAGAGATTCGCATCAAGGCGAACAAACCACAAAGACGGCGTTAGAATGTTCTATGGCTTCGTCGCCGCCCACTCTCGGAATCGATCCTGAAATCCATCACGCACTGGCGTGGGCGCATCCGTTGGTGCAGGAGTGGTTCACCACGAAATTCGGCACGCCCACTGAGCCGCAGATCGAGGGGTGGCCCAGCATTCTCCGCGGCGATCCTACGCTGATCTCCGCGCCCACCGGCTCGGGTAAAACCCTGGCCGCATTCCTGGTCTGTATCGATACACTCCTCCGTGCGGCACTCACCGGCGGTCTCGAATCGCGTACGCATGTCGTGTACATCTCGCCTCTCAAGGCGCTCTCCAACGACATACAGAAAAACCTCGATGGTCCGCTCGCGGAGATTCAGTTGTTGGCGCAGGCACGCGGCTATCTCTGCCCTCACATTCGCACCGGGGTCCGCACTGGAGACACGCTCACCAAAGAGCGTACGGCGATGCTTAAAAATCCGCCGCACATCCTGGTCACTACGCCGGAGTCGCTCTACATTCTGCTTACGGCCGGCAAGTCCCGCCAGAATCTGACCCGCGTACAAACCGTGATCGTCGACGAGATCCACGCCATCGCCGACGACAAGCGCGGCGCACACCTCGCGCTCTCGCTCGAACGCCTCGATGCCCTCGTGTGTGGCGAAAACCGCCTCTCCCCAGGCGCCATGCTCACTGGCATGTCGAAAGCCCCACAACGCATCGGCCTATCCGCCACGCAGAATCCCATCGAACTCGTCGCCAACTTTCTCACCGGGGCAAATGCTCGTCCCACCGTTGAAGCTGCCTTGAAGGGTACGGGCTTCAGCCCGTACGTAAATCCGCCCGGGGAGCAAGGGGCTTTAGCCCCTGAGGGAAGCCGCCAACCCGCCGCCATCGTCCAGGTCGGCCAACGCCGCACCCTCGACATCGCCATCGAAGTCCCTTCCGACGAACTCGGCTCCGTCACCACCATCCCCATGTGGACCGAGATCTACGACAAGCTCGCCACGCTCGCCGAGCAACACCGCTCCACGCTGGTCTTCGTCAACACCCGAAAGCTGGTCGAAAAAATCAGCTTCGAACTTGCAGGGCGTCTCGGTCAGGATGCGGTGGCTGCGCATCACGGCTCGCTTTCGCGCACGCTCCGTCTCGACGCCGAACAGCGCCTGAAAAACGGCGAAATAAAAATCCTCATCGCGACTGCCTCGCTGGAGCTGGGTATCGACATCGGCACAGTCGACCTGGTGTGTCAGATCGCGACAACACGCGCGGTTGCCGTCGCTATGCAGCGCGTCGGTCGAGCCGGCCACTGGCGCGGAGCCATCCCTAAAGGCCGCTTCTTTACCACCACCCGCGACGACCTCATGGAGCAATCGGCGCTCCTCCGCAAAATGGTTGCGGGCGAACTCGACAAGCTGGAAATCCCCGACCAGCCCATCGACGTCCTGATGCAGCAAATCGTCGCGTCCTGTGGCGCCGAGCCCTGGGAAGAAGACGCACTCTATAACGTCATCCGCCGCGCCTGGCCTTACCGCAACCTCACCCGCCCGCAGTTTGACGAAATCGTCGAGCTCCTCCATGAGGGCATCGAAAGCTCGCGCGGCCGCTACGGCGCCTACCTGCTACGCGATCGCGTACAGGGCGTGCTGCACCCACGCCGCGGCGCGCGCATGATCGCCATTTCCAACGGCGGCGCCATTCCCGACACGTCGCTCTTCGCCGTCATGCTGCAACCCGAAAACGTGCAGATCGCCACCCTCGACGAACACTTCGCAGTCGACAGCTCCCCCGGCGACGTCGTCCTGCTTGGCAACACCAGCTGGCGCATCCAGCGCATCGAGTCCGCCGGCCGCGTGCTTGTCGAGGACGCTCACGGAGCGCCCCCCAGCATCCCGTTCTGGGAAGGCGAAGCGCCCCAGCGTACCTCTGTCCTCTCCGACGGCATCGCCGATCTCCGCGCCGAGATCGACACCCGCACCCGCAACGTCAAACCCTCCGACCTGCGCAACGGCTTCGAGTCCCTCCCGGCTCCCTCACAACTCATAACTCATCACTCTGAACTCGTTTCAGACCCACCCGCCTCGACCGCTCGACATAGTCTTTCGCCGTCCATACCGCCAAACCCCGCGCCTGACGCCGCCGGACAAATCCTCG
>Ga0207125_10017_pt1 | contig 43526 bp, 43 predicted proteins | sample Alteio_BWMinHeat_19_FD_153556 | JGI IMG/M metagenome (GOLD analysis project Ga0207125, IMG submission 153556) | Enriched cells from forest soil in Barre Woods Harvard Forest LTER site, Petersham, Massachusetts, United States -... | ecosystem: Environmental > Terrestrial > Soil > Temperate forest >...
GAAAGGATCGGATGCGCTCGACGATGTCTCCCGCAAGTTGCGAGAAGTTGGAGAACTCAAGCTGCGCGTCCTGGTAGTCGAGCAACTCGTGCTTCTGTATGCCGAGCACTTCGCAGGAGGCGACGAACTCTTCGCGACGCATCTTGCCAAGCTCTTTGCCACTGGACGCTGTGCCACGGTTGATGGCGGCCTGGCCGTCGGTGAGGCAGAGTGCATAGATCTCTACGCCACGTTCGGCGGCGAGTGCGAGTGCGCCGCCAAAGGCAAAACATTCGTCGTCAGGGTGTGCGATGACGCACATCAATCTCAAGCCCAAGCTGTTTCCTCCATGGCAAGTTCGTCGAGCGGAACCAGGTCGTTCGGGAAAAGCTCTCCGCTGTCGAGGATTTCGTCCATCACGGCTTCCTTGTCCGACTTCCAGACCGGCGCGAAGCTGCGGCGGTGTAGCGGGCAGGGGCCGTGTTCGGTCAGAGCGCGGCGGTGTTCCGGTGTGGCGTAGCCTTTGTGCGAGGCGAGGCCATATTGCGGGTACACCTCGTGCAGATCGCGCATCATGGCGTCGCGGTGCACCTTGGCGATGACCGATGCGGCGGCGATGGAGATGCAGAGCGCGTCACCGTAGAACAGCTTGGTCTGGGCGCAGGGGTGGTCGAGACGCATGGCGTCAATGATGAGGTGGTCGGGCGCGACACTGAGGCCGAGGACGGCTTCGAGCATGGCAATGCGCGTGGCCTGGTAGATGTTGACGCGGTCGATGGTTTCGGCGTCGACGGCCGCGATGCTGATGCAGACCGCCTGGCGGCGGATGCGGAGGTCGAGGCGCTCGCGGTCTTCGCGGGTCATCTGCTTGGAGTCTTTCAGCCCGGCACGTGCCAAAGAAGCGATATTAGCGGGCAGGATGACCGCTGCCGCGACGACCGGGCCGAACAGCGCGCCGCGGCCGACTTCGTCCACGCCGGCGATCGAGCGGAAGCCGTGGTAGCGCAGCGCCTGCTCGGGTGCGTCGGTGCAGAGCAGTTGCTTGAGCATCCGCTGTTTGGCGGTGGCTTTGGTGACGTTCGGTTTTTGGGGACGCGAACCGGGTTTCATATCAAGCCATAGTTTATGCCGTGTGACGCAAAAAGGGGATGTGGGAGGACTCCGCGCTACCCTATGCTGGGCTGGGTCCCCTTAATTCTCAGAAGTTTGCTGCTCAGGAGTTTGCGATGAACGTCCGCATGTGTCTGATGGTGGCTTTGGTCCCCATGCTGTTGGCTGGGTCTACGGTATGCGCGCAGGAGGCTGGGCCGCCGGCGCCGCCCGCTTCGACTCAGGCGCCGCCTGCTCCGACTCAGGCAGCAGTCCCGATGAAAGCCAAAGCCAAAGAGAAGAAGGGCGAATACACCGGGCCCAATACGGTGGTCGAACTCGCGCCCGCGCCGATGCTGGACGAGGAGGGCAGGCAGCGGCTCGATCCTGATGGGAAGCCGATGTTCAATCCGCCGGTGCGGCAGCAGCGCGACAAGAAAGGGCATCCGGTCTTCGACGAGAATGGCAAGCCGGTAATGCAGACCGCCAAAGAACTCGGGTACGACGAGCATGGCAAGAAGATCCATGAGGAGAAAGAAAAGAAGGTCAAGGCGACGCCGGTGTCGATCAGCCGCGGGGTGATGACGGTCGACGGCATGGCGGGAAAGGCTGCGCTGAACTACGACATTGCGGACCTCAAGTACATCTATTTCTATGCTCCGGGGATCGGCATTACGGTGGTTTCCAATGCGCCTTTTCCGGGTGCGAAGGAGCAGCCCGGCGCGTTCAGCGACACGACACTGACTGTGACCGCGGATGGGCACACCCTGCAACTGGCGTCCGATAAGAGGCTGTTGGGGAAGAAGCCGGAGTCGGCGTTTGTGCTGGTGGACAGGGACTTTCGGCTGCCGTCGAAGTTTCCGGTGATGGGTTATGGGCCGATACGGAAACCGCCCTATGCCTGGCCGGGAGCGAAAGAGAATGCGAAGGTTGCCGGGCTGGTGGAACCGCCGCCACTTCCTCCGAGCCTGGTCCCGGTGCAGCTGGCGAAGCCGTGTCCGGCGGGCCAGATGCGTCCTGCGGCGAAGCCTGCGCTGCCAGGGGACACTGCGGCCGTGCAGCCCTGTGTGCCGATTGCGAAGGCGACGCCGGTGGTTGCCGCTCCTGTGAAGCCGTCGGCGGAGACTGCTAAGAATTAGGCCAGTCGCAACGAAAGCGGCGGTCCCGAGTGGGGCCGCCGCTTTGTGTTGCTGAAGTTGGAGAGGTTACGCGGTGCGTTCGACTTCGCGTAGACGGGCTGCCTTGCCGCGGAGGCCGCGGAGGTAGAACAGCTTCGACCGGCGGACCTGGTAGGAACGGATCTTCTCGACCTTGTCGACGACCTTGGAGTTGTAGGGGAAAATGCGCTCGACGCCCTGGCCGAAGCTCATATTGCGAACGGTGAAGCTGCCCTCGGGGCCCTTCTTGCAGGCGATGACCATGCCTTCAAAAGCCTGGAGACGCTCTTTTTCGCCTTCTTTGATCTTTACCTGCACGCGGACCGTGTCGCCAGGAGCGAAGGCCGGGAGGTCGGTGCGCTGGAGCTTGTCGGCCAGCTTCTGCATGATTGGATGGATAGACATTGTGTGATTCCTTGCTTGAAGTCGCAGGATTTAGTTTACATCAAAACGGCGGATTTGCAGAGCAATATCCACAGAGAGGTAGACCCACCCGCCGTCTCACCGAACAGCTCAAGCAGCGCTTTTGTCTTTATCTTGAAACCCGGCCAGTCAGGGAGAGGTCAATCGCGACGTCGTTGTCCGCTTTCCAGATCAAAAAGCTTGGGTTCTTCAGCCCCCATTGGACGTATGGCACCACAAAATGGGCCTTCGCAGTTGCGCTTGCGCTATCAAGATGTACCAGCATGGGGATGGTGATTTCATGAGGCGTGCCAAGCAGAGTGAAAACGCCGGTTACCTGGATGGTGGAATCTCCTGAGGTAGCAATGGCGCCAGTGTAGGACTTCGGTTCGAACGAAACAGTGGAGTGTTGTTCGACCTTCAGGATGTCCTTGTTCATCTTCTTGTCGCGGCTGTTATTGCCGGTCTTGCCGCTGCCTGCGAGAACGACTACCGAACCCGACATCTTAGAAGGGTTGCGGTCGAACTCAATCGATCCGGATTGGATGTGAAAGGTGCCGTTGACGACTTCGTGGGTGGTATTGAGCGTCATCTTGACTTCGCTCGCATCGGGATTGACGACGAAGGTCTGATGCTGGGCGAGTGTGGCTGGACCAAGTACGACAGCGATGGCGAAGATAGCGAAGGATTTCATTGCGACTCCCTCAGGACGTGCGTTAGCTGGCGACCGCATGCGTAGCGACGGCGTCGGGCTGGGTGATGCGTGTCAGCTTTGCGGTCACGCGCATCACACCGGGCCAGACCCTGAGACAAAACGGCAATACCGCGCGTGCGAGTGAGTTGTTCAAACCATCGGCGGCGAGTTCGGCAAGGAGCATCTGCGCTCGCAGTGCGGACCTTAGGTTGGCCTGGAAGAGCGGCGCCGGCTCGGCTGCAAGATAGGCTGCAACGGCGCAACGTGCCGTATGTAACGCGATGGATATGCCATCGCCGGTGAACGACGGGATGACGGCTGCCTGGTCACCGATGCAATAGAGCCCATCCTCCGTTGTGCGGCGGATGTAACCGTACGGGATATGCGTAATCGCGATCGGCTTGGCCAGCAACGGCTCCGCACCGGCAAGCCTCATGGCGAGGTGTGGACAGTCCTGCTGGATCTTCGCGAGGAAGTTTTCCCAGCGATGACCGACACGGGCGAGATGCCGTTGTTGCACCACGCAGCAGAGGTTTGCCATGCCGTCTTCCACCGGCTGGATACCGCCATAACCTCCGGGATAGAGCATCAGTTCCGAGGCGTGCGCGAGTTCGGCGGCCTGCGCGGGCGCCAGTCGAAAATACATTTTGAAGGCGACCCATCGCTGCGGGTCTTCCGGCCGCGTATGGCCGCGGAGATCGTGTTTGCCGGTGGCGAGAAAAGCGGTGGGAGCTTCACGGGTGGTGCCGTCGTCGAGCGTAGCTTGCCAGACATTGCTTGCCGTGCGGTTGAGCGCCTGCACACTGCGGCCGCGCTCTACGTGGACCCCTGCGGCGATGGCTTCGGCGATGAGCGCTGTATCAAGCGCCTTGCGCGTGAGCGAGGCTGCGGGAAAAGGCAAGGGAGCTTCCGCCGCTTGTGTGGCAGCGGCAAGACGAACGTGATGGATGGGTACGGCGCCGAGCGAGGCAACGTCGATGCCGAGCGCGTGCAGGTCCTCAAGGGCCTCACCGCTTAAAAACTCTCCGCACACCTTATGGCGCGACGTGGTTTCGCGCTCGATCAGCGTGACGCTTCGTCCCTTGCGAGCGAGCGCGATCGAAGCTGCGCAGCCCGCTACTCCACCACCGAGGATGAGAACTTCATCTTGCAAAGGATCCCGATTCAAATTGGACGATCGAATTGGAGCCGCCTCTTTCTGGGCTGAAAAGTTAAACTCTATCTGCTTAGACGAGGTTTTTATCGAGTTGCGGTGACCCGCTTGATGACGATGCTGTCATTTGGACGTGGTGCGTCTGCGAAATATGCCCCAAAGATTTAACGACGCGCAAATGGAACGCCGAGCCACAGCCTGCTCTGCCGCGATCAGTCACGGCGCGTCGTGAGCGCGTGCCAGTTTAGGCCAATTTCTACGATCAGCAGCGAGGCAAGTGTGAAGGCGATGACGCCCACAGCGGCGAAGCTGTCGCCGAGGTGGCTCCAATAACGCGGCCATAGGTTGAGCACGCGGCTGGAGACGAAAGTAAATGTGACGGCGTAGGAACGGACCATCCACTGCCGATGCTGAACGATGTGCCGGTTACGCGCAGTGAGGAAGGCGGCGGTGGTGCAGACCATCCAGGCAGCGGCCTGCATGGAGGTTCCGGGCAGGCCGGGCCGGCCGGCGGCGAGCGCGATCCCGGTGAAGGAGCCCACGAAGACCGAAATCACGTAAAGTCGGCCCAAAACGCGATGGAATTTAAGATGACGCTGGCGAAACCGCGACGAGAACTGAAGCGGACCTGCCAGCAGCGCGATGGTGCCACTGAGCGTATGCGGGATGAGGAGATGGCGGTCGGCGATGACCTGCAGACGGTACGCGTGGTACATCGGGTAATCGGTGACGAGAAGCACTTCTGAAGTGATGAAGACGAAGAGGACAGTGAGACCAAGAGAGATCCAGAGAACGCTTTTGAGTCTGGAAGGGCTGTGGCTGGCCGGGAGCAGTGGGGATGTTGCCATGATTCGCCTCTCAGATGATTAGACGTGACCAGGAGCGTCACAATGGCACGAATGCCCTGCAACGTTTGGGCATTCGCTGAGGGCGGCTCAGAAAGAAGATGAATTGGAGCAATGAGGCCGCGCGTTAGGGAGCGGCGGGCAGTTGGAAGCCGGTGCCGGCGTCGCGATTGGCCTTCATTGTCGCGGGAATGTCGAGGTCTGCCACGGGGATGTCGTGGTGGCGCTGGCCGTCGATGACGGTGACGGTGGAGCGCGTGGCGATGTAGTTGCCGATCGCCTCGGGGGCGCGGCCATCCTTGAAGATGAGGGTGGTGACGGTCACCGCTGCGGGTTCCGGGCGAGCTGTGGGTCGGACGATCGCGGCGGGCGCTTGCGGTTCGGCGTTGTAAGGCGGTTGCTCTTGCGGGAGGGTGTAACCGTAGGCAGTGGAGTCCGGTGCGGGAGAGGCATACGGGACGGCCGGCGCTTCGTCGTAGCTGGAGTAGCCCAGGTTGTCATAAAAGGATGAGCCGAGAAATGGGTAGGGGACATAGCTGACGAATCCGTAGCGGATGCCGTGGAAAGGGACGAGGTGGCCTATCGGATAGTGGTTGCCATGGTAGTGGTTGCCTTGATAGTGGTTGCCTTGATATCGGTTGGCAGAATAGAACGAAGGGCGGGGACTGGTGGCAGGGCGGGTCATCGACATGGATGCGTGAGAGACGCCGTAGAAATGAGAGGGAGACGAGAAGGCCGGTCCGCTGTGGAAGGCGGGCGCGCTGGAAGGACCGCGTCTGGAGAATCCACCGTGGCTTCCTCCGCGTTGCGGGGACGCAGGAATGGCTGCGGCGGTCAGACATAGCGCGATGGTGACAAGGCGCTTCATGATGAGAGTGTACGTCTGGAGAGGGCGAGAAGTTGCAATAGGGTGGAGGCGAGGAGTCGGCTTACTGTCAGCGGCGAACTGCCAGCCAGGAGTTTCTGCTTCCAGTCAACCGCTGGCGCTTTCCAGATATTGCCTGGCGGTGAAGATATGGATGGAGCCGTGCATCCCGAGAGAAAGCAGGTCTTTATCGCCTGTGACGATTACATCCGCGTTGCCCGCGACAGCACACTCCAAAATGAAGTCGTCCTTGGAATCACGGCAGACGCCTGAAATCTTTCCGGTCACGGCGACTCGTGTGGCATTTTCAGTAAAGGCGGCCATACGTTCCATAACAATTTCCGGTGAGCGACGAAACTTCGTGCCCATGATACGCACCACTTCAGCCTCGATCTTGGCGCAGATGAGGAAGTTGTCTTCCATAAGCGCCAGCTCCAATGCATACATGGGAACACCGCCGTATTGCAGGGCGGAAATCCATATGCCGGAATCGAAGACGACGGTTAGCGCTTTTGGGCCCATTGCTCCGCACGATCTTCGTCGACAAGGCGTTCAACGTCTTCGGGACCGTACCCGTTATGGCCGAGCTCGCGAGCTTCGGCAAGCGAATCCGCAAACAATTGACGAATACGCGCCGCTCTATAGGTGCGAAAAGCTTCGCGAAGTAGTTCGCTCGTCGTGCGGCTCTCTCGTGCGGCTAAACGCTCCACTTGTTCGGCAAGTTGAGGCGGAAAGCTGACGGTAAACGTACGAGTTGTGCCTGCTCGTGTTGGCATTTCATTATCTTACATAATAAGACATTGTAAGACAATGTCATTTCAGCCCAGAATGTAGTCTTCCAAGTGTTACCGCGTTCGCAATGTCCTGAACTACCGCCGGTTCGAGCAGGATTTCGTGACCCTTACATCAGAGCCTGAGATGGCTGTGATCGTTACGTTCTCTCGGGGCATTCTGTCCAGGCCATGGCACGCGGATTGTCTGCCTGCGCTAAGGAAGCTCTGATTGAGTCTCCGGCATTCCCCAGCGGCTAAAGCAAATCTCCTGTGGGTGTAGTGCGAGGCGGAGAGGTTCATGTCCGTTTTTCCCCAGAAAAACGGTACTGCAAGGTCTCATCCGAACCACGGCAACAAGAGATTTGCTCTAAAGCCGCGGTGTTATTGCGCCACTTACGCCGGGACTGAAGCCCCGCCCCTTCAAACCCAGAACTTGTGCAGAGTTTCCCTAAGGCTCGAGCGCTGCGAGGAATTCGCGGTCGTCATCGCTGAGGTCGGCATGGGGCAGCAGGTCGGGGCGGTTGGCCAAAGTTTTGGCGAGTTGAGCCTGGCGGCGCCACGTGCGGATAACGCTGTGGTCTCCGTTGCCGAGGACTTCGGGGATGGGGACTCCGCGGAAGTCGGCGGGGCGGGTGTAGTGGGGGTAGTCGAGGAGACCGCCGGAGGAGTTGGTTGATCGCGGAACGCCATCTTCGGTCTTCTCGCCGGTCTCTTCGTCGCCTTCGCCGAAGCTCTCGTAGCGGGAGCTGTCAGCGTGGCCGAGGACTCCGGGAAGAAGGCGTACGACCGCGTCGACGATGACGGCTGCGCCGAGTTCGCCGCCGGAGAGGACGTAGTCGCCAATCGAAAGCTCCTCGTCCGCGAGAAGCTGGCTGACGCGCTCGTCGACGCCTTCATAGCGGCCGCAGATCAGGACGATGCGTTCCAGGCCGGCGAGGCGGCGGGCGGTAGCTTGCGTAAAGCGCTTGCCCTGGGCCGAGAGCAGGATGACTGACTCGCGGGAGGCATTGCGGATGGATTTGTGGGCGACGCCGAGGGATTCGACGCACTCGAAGATTGGTGCAGGCTTGAGCACCATGCCCTCGCCGCCGCCGAAAGGACGGTCGTCGACCGTGCGGTGACGGTCGTGGGTGAAGGCGCGGAGGTCGTGAGTGTGCGCTTCTGCGATGCCGTCGCGAAAGGCGCGAGGGACCACCCCAAACTCGAATGGTCCGCGGAAGAAGTCCGGAAAGATGGTGACAATGTCGAAACGCATAAGGCAGGGGGTAGAGGGTAGAGTGTAGAGCGTAGAGAAGACTTTAGTTGGGGTCGAGGAGGCCGGGGGGAATCTGCATGACGATGCGGTGAGCGGCGGTGTCGACGGAGAGGAGTTGGGCGCGGACAAAGGGGATGAGGGTGGGTTCGGTTTCGGCGGTATCGCCGGGGAGACGGACGCAGAGTAGAGGCGCGGCGTCGGGAAGGCGTGTTTTTCCGTCGGGGGTGGTGGCGAATTCCACGTCGACGACTTCGCCGACAGGAGCTTCGTGGTTATACAAGATTGAGCCGATGAGGTCACTGACGTAGAACGTATCGGCATCGAGTACAGGGCGCTCAGTTGCCGGAACCATCAACTGCATGTGGGCGAGGCGTTCGGCGTCGTTGATGCTGTCGCATCCGACCAGCTTGACGACGATGCGGCCGGCGTTTTTGCCGGTGGGCATCCACTGTGACTCGACCAGGATGCGCGTCGCGGAAGCCGCAGGCGCGGTGGCGCTGGCGGCGACGAGGAAGACGCCGGCGGGCGTGCTGAGTTGTTCGGGGAAGTCCGTCAGCAGGTCCGCCAGCAATTCTCCGCGACGGCCCTGGGGCCGCAACAGGCGAGCGAGGGCAACGAACGCGGGCGCGCTGGGGGGTTGATACGACACAATAGCGATTGTAGCGGCGATTGCTGCTTCGAAGCCTTGCGGGTTGGGCGAGATGTTACTCGCCGTTCCCGCCATCGTGATCGGATTCGACGATATCGAGCCCGTAACGATGCTGCAGCTTCATGCTGGCGGCTCCGAGGATGGTGCGCAGCGAGCGCGCTGTCCGTCCCTGTTTGCCGATCACCTTGCCAATATCGCTGGGGGCAACGCGCAGACGCAGCAGCGTTGCATCACCCTCTTGAATCGCTTCTACCTGCACCGCATCGGGCTCATCGCAGAGCGCCCGGGCGATCTCGGTCATTAACATTTTCATGTCTGTGGCAGCGCTATTCACTGCCTTGCTACCCATCACATCAGCCATCCGCCTACCTCGAAAAAAGTTGCCTTGAACGGGCCTTCGTAATCGCTTCCGCGCGTCACCATCTGGAGGTTACAAAGGATTGTTCCGCTCATTCGGCGTGGCTACCAGAAGTACTAAGTAGTAAACATCTGGCCAACCACATAAACACGTAAATAATTGCGCTTATGTGGCAAGTGTACGCCAGAGAGACGAACCTAACCACTACTCTTTAGGCATCCCTGTCAGACACCTAAAAAGTAAGCAAAAGTGGTTACTAGGCCGTAGCGACGACTTCCGGCTCCGCCTGCTGATACTTGGCGAGGAGCTTGCCGACGCGGTCAGACAGCTGCGCACCCTTGCCGGTCCAGTAGTCGATGCGGTCGCGCTTGAGGTCGACGCTGGCGGGGTTCGTGCGGGGGTTGTACGTACCCACAACCTCGACCGAGCGGCCATTGCGGGCGCGGTCCTTTTCGATAACAACGACGCGATAGTGGGGCTGTTTACGCGCTCCAACGCGCGCCAAACGAATCATTAACAAAGGGTATTTCCTCTCACTGCTTGGATTTTTGTTCGCGAGGGACAATGCGGATGTTGCCGATAACCGACTTCCACAGACCTATAAGAACCGAACGATTAAGTATGACTGTTTTTCAGCGATTATGCAATGAAAATGCGCGGTTTTGCGGCCGAGTCGGGCAAAATTTGTCGGTGGATGAAGAAGCTCAAAAGGCCCTCACGCAAAGTGCGCCAAGTGAGCAAAGTTTCGCAAAGGTGCCGCGGCGAAACTTTGCGCTTTTCTTCGCGGACTTTGCGGGAGCGCTTTTCCCCGGTCCAACCCGAATGCCGGGGCGGCGGTCAACGCTATTTCGCAGGAAACAGAAACCGCAACACCTGGTCGAAGCGCGCGGCCCAGGCGTCTTCGTCGTGGACGGCGCCGGGCACACGGAGATACTGGAGGTCCGCGCCGTCCTTCCAGCCGCGCAGGACGAGGCGGCGGTGCAGGAGGTCGGTGTCGCGGAGGTGGCGAAGGCCTTCGCCGGTGCCCATGTCCAGCCAGATTTTGAGCGCTGGCCTGGGTTTGGCCTCGCTGACCAGTGCCAGGAGGCTGCGGTTGTCCCACCAGACACTGGGGGACATGACGGCGAGTTTACCGAAGGTACTGGGGTAATGGAGGCCTAAAGCGAGCGTGATGAGCCCGCCGAGAGACGAGCCGCCGAGGCCGGTGTTCGCGGGGTCGGTGAGCGTGCGGACGCGGCGGTCGATGAACGGTTTCAGCTCTTCGGTGAGCAGGCGGCCATAGCGTCCGCCTTCGCCGCCGCCGCGGCGATGGTCGCGGGTGGGGGTGTACTCGGCCATGCGGCGGACGCCGGTGTTGGCGATGCCGACGAGGATAACGGGTTCGATGAGGCCGTCGCGGGTGAGGGCGTCGGCTGTCTCCCCGGCGTGCCAGGTGCGATTGACCACGTACGACGTGCGGCCATCGAAGAGGTTCTGGCCGTCGTGGAGGTAGAAGACCGGGAAGCGGCGGCGGGGCTGAGTGAGATACGCCTCGGGGAGGTAGATGGAGATGGCGCGGTCATCGGTCAGGAAGCGCGAATGAAAATTGGGCAGGAAACGGTAGCGCGGGTTATCGTCGAGGCCGTTCCGCGGTGTATCGTCCTGGAGGTCGCCGGGCGGCATATCCTGCTCTTCTGAATCGACGGTGAGATCAGCGTCCGATTCGTCGGGTGCGTCCGTCCAGTCTTCCACATCTTCTGCAAACGATTCGTTCAAATCGGGGACACAACCTGCCTTGTAAGGATACCCTTGAGACTACCAGAGGACAGGCGATGAAGAGGGAATACCACAAGTGGTACTCGCAGCGGCTCGGCCGCGAAATGGAAATCCTCGTGTTTGGGCACGACGGTCTGCCGGCGGTTGTGTTTCCGACGTCGCAGGGCAGGTACTTCGAATTTGAAGACCAGGGCATGGTCGATGCGCTGCGCGACAAGCTCGAAGGCGGACGGCTGCAACTGTTCTGTGTGGACTCGGTCGATGCGGAGAGCTGGTACAACCGCAGTGTCCCGCCACGCTGGCGGGTCGCGCGCCATTTGCAGTACGAGAGCTACATCATGGAAGAGGTGCTTCCGCTCATCCGCCGGATGAATGGCCGCCCGCACCTGGCGACGATCGGTTGCAGATTCGGCGGGTACCACGCGGTGAATATTGCGCTGCGGTATCCGGACAGGTTCAGCGGGTTTCTGTCGATGGGCGGGGCGTTCGATCTGCCGTCGCTGGGATTCTTGAACGGCTATCACGATAACGATGTGTACATGAGCCAGCCGACGCAGTACCTGCCGAACATGCACGACTCGTGGTATCTGGACCGCTACCGGCAGAACACGTATGTGCTGGCGACCGGCGTCCATGACCAGTGCTGGAACGACAATGAACAGTTGGCGCGCATCCTACGGGATAAGGGTGTACCGGTACAGCTTGATGTATGGGGCGACAATACGGGACACGATTGGCCATGGTGGCAGCGGATGGCGCAGAAGTACCTTTAGGGAATAGGGAATAGGGATTAGGGATTAGGAGATTGTGACGATGAAGAAAATTGGCGTTTTGTTTGGGATGGAGAATACCTTTCCGGGTGCGCTGGTCGAGAAAATCAACTCGATGGAAGTGGATGGCGTGACGGCGGAGTTTGTAGAGGTTGGCGGCGTGGAGATGGCGAAGCCCTCCGGGTATGCGGTGATTGTGGACCGTATATCGCACGATGTGCCGTTCTACCGGTCGTTCCTGAAGAATGCCGTTCTGACCGGGACACAGGTCATCAACAACCCCTTCTGGTGGTCGGCGGATGACAAGTTTTTCAACTATGCGCTGGCGGAGAAGGTTGGCGTTGCGGCTCCGCGGACGGTGCTGATTCCGCACAAGTACTATCCCCCGATGACGACAGAAAAATCGTTCCGCAATCTGCAGTTTCCGTTGGACTGGGATGCGATTTTTGACTATGTAAAGTTCCCCGCGTTCCTGAAGCCGCATGACGGTGGCGGCTGGCGCGATGTGTATCACGTGCACAATCGCGATGAATTTTTCGATGCGTACGACCAGTCACGCGACCTGTGCATGACGCTGCAGGCGGCGGTGAACTTCAAGGAGTACTTCCGTTGCTATGTGGTGGGGCAGCAGGATGTCCGCATCATGGCGTACGACCCGCGACGGCCGCATGAGCATCGCTATGTGCTGGAGCCGCAGGTGTATCCGAAGGGCCTGTTGGCGCGGGTGGAAAAGGATGCGCTGACGCTGTGCCGCGCGCTCGGGTACGACCTGAATACCGTCGAGTTTGCAGTGGAGGATGGTGTGCCGTATGCCATCGACTTTATGAACCCGGCGCCGGATGCGGACAGGCATTCGGTCGGCGAAGAGAACTTCCAGTGGATCGTCGAGAAGGTGGCGGAACTGGCGGTAAAGAAGGCACAGAATCCGGTGAAGACGCAGGAGTTCCGCTGGGCGAGTTTTCTGGGAGCGGAGAGTCCGGTGAAGTCGGCGACGGTGAAGAAAGCAGCGGCCAAAAAGGCCCCTGCAAAGAAGGCGGCGGCAAAGAAGGCGAAGCCGTAGACGTAGAGAGGCATCTTGCGAATCTGTCCGACCACAATTCGAAGAGCAATACAGAGCAGCCTGTTGTCCTGCGCCCTTTTTTCGGGTGTGGTTCTATCAGCGCAAGGCAATATGCTTGTTGTCACACGAAATGTTCGGGCGAGAACACTTGCTGGTGTCGTTCGCGCGGGAGATGATGAGGCTCTGGGTGGTGTTTCTGTGATTCGATTTGCTTGCGGAACAGGTGGGTTTCGAGGAGTACCTGAGCCCATCGCTCTCGACTCTACCAAAGCCGATTCCTCGGGCCGGTTCCGTTTGTCATGGCCAAAGCATGGGCGTGTCTGCCTCCAATTCCAGATGCTTGGTATGAATACTCTGCAGATGGAGATCAGGCACTCATCGAAGGCTGGCGTTCTTCAACCAAGGTTAATGCCCGGAACGTAAGGAAGGGTTCACGATGCGACCTACATTCACGCTAGGTATCGAAGAGGAATATCAGACGATCGATCCGGAGACCCGCGATCTGCGCTCGCACATTGCGACGGAGATGCTGGCGCAGGGCAAGCTGCGGCTGGAAGAGCGGGTGAAGGCCGAGATGCATCAGTCGGTGATCGAGGTGGGCACGCGCATCTGCCAGAACATCGAAGAGGCGCGCGAGGATATCTATGATCTGCGCCGCAATATGATCCATCTCGCCGAGGAGAACGGGCTGGTGCTGGTGGCCGGCGCGACACATCCGTTTGCGGACTGGCGCGCCCAGAAAATTTATCCCGACCCGCGCTACGACAAGGTGGTCGAGGATCTGCAGCTTGTCGCGCGGTCGAACCTCATTTTTGGACTGCACGTCCATGTCGGCATCGAGAACAAGGAAGCCGCAATCCAGATTATGAATTCGTTGCGGTATTTCCTGCCGCATATTCTGGCGCTTTCGACCAACTCGCCGTTTTGGCTTGGCATGGAAACGGGGTATAAGAGCTATCGCGCGAAAGTGTTTGAAAACTTCCCACGGACGAACCTTCCGGACTCGTTCGGCAGCTACTCCGAGTTCGAGAACTATGTAAATTTGTTAATCAAGACGAACTGTATCGATAACGCCAAGAAGATCTGGTGGGACGTGCGGCCGCATCCTTACTTCGATACGGTGGAAGTGCGGGTGTGCGACATTCCGCTGCGTGCGGAAGAGACGGTGGCGATTGCGGCGTTGATCCAGGCCACGGCCTGCAAGCTGTGGAAGCTGCACGAAGGCAATATGGACTATCGCCAGTACTCGCGCGCGCTTTTGATGGAGAACAAGTTCCGGGCGGTGCGGTACGGGCTGGACGGCAAGCTGATTGATTTCGGCAAAGAGGCGGAAGTCGACGAGCGTGAACTGATTGGCGAGTATTTGAATTTCATTGACGATGTCGTTCCGGAACTGGGAAGCCGCAACGCGATCGACTACATCAAGACCATGCTGGAAACTGGTTCGGGAGCGGACCGGCAGCTGAAGGTGTTCCGTGAAACCGGCGATCTGAAGAAGGTCGTCGACTACATGGCCGAGGAGACTCGCGCCGGATTAGATCTATAAAATAACCATGGAATAGTAAGAAAAGAAGCCCATGAAATGGGTAAGAAGAAGGAAATTGGATGAGTGAGTTGAAAGATGTTGGTGTAACAGATCTTCGCGATGTTGAGTTTCCTTCGGAATTTCTGGAAGGCGCGCACAACGCGGTGACAACCTGTCTGCGCATCAAGCCGACGGAGAAAGTGACGGTCATCACCGACGAAAGCTGCATCACGATCGCGGCTGCGCTGGCTGCGGAGCTGGAGAAAATTGGCTGCACGTGGAATGCGTTTGTGCTGGAGCAGATTGCCGAGCGCCCGCTGAAGAATGGAATGCCGCGCGAAGTGCTCGATGACATGGAGACGTCGCAGGTCAGCATTTTCGCGGTGCAGGTGCAGCCCAATGAGTTGCGCTCGCGCATGGACATGACGGACGTCGTCAACCGCCGCCACATGCGGCATGCACACATGGTCAACATCACGCCGGAGGTGATGATCCAGGGCATGCGTGCGGACTTCAACGCGGTCGACCGGTTGAGCCAGGTGGTTTTGGATAAAGTGCGCCAGGCGACCTATGTGCGCGCGACGACAGCGGCGGGGACTGACATTCGCGCGGAGCTGAATCCGGCGTATAAGTGGTTCAAAACCTCGGGAATTATCAGCCCGGAGAAGTGGGGCAACCTGCCGGGGGGCGAGTGTTTTACGGCGCCGGGCGAGGTCAATGGCGTGTTTGTCGTCGACGGTGTTGTGGGCGATTTTCTGTGTGCGCGCTATGGGATTTTGCGGGACACACCGCTGACGATCGAGATCGTGCGGAATCGCATTACAGCGGTGAGTTCAGAGAACAAGGAGTTGGAGCGCGAGTTCTGGAGCTACACGCACACGGATGAAAACTCGGACCGCGTGGGCGAGTTTGCGATCGGCACCAACATCGGAGTCGAACGGGTGATTGGAAATATCCTGCAGGATGAGAAGTTTCCGGGGATCCATATCGCTTTCGGCGATCCGTACGGAGCGCATACCGGCGCGGCGTGGAAGTCCACGACGCATATTGATGTGGTGGGGCTTTCGTTCAATATCTGGCTCGGTGGGCCGGAGGGTGAAGAGCAGATCATGCGTGAGGGTAAGTTCCTGGTTCATGGGTGAGCTTATGGCTGATTGCCGGTGTGTGGGAGAGCTTTAACGCAAAGGGCGCGAAGGTAGCCAGGGTTCGCGAAGGGGAGCGCAGGCGATGATTGAGCCGTTTCGCAGTGACTTTAATGCGCGCTTTACGCAGGAAAAGTATGCGGAACTGCTGCGCCGTATGGACGAAAAGACAGGCACGCGCATTGATTTCCGCATTGCCGAGACGCCTTGTTTTTTCCCGCGTGAGTTGATGGAAGAGATGGTGCGGGCCGGGGTGGAACTGACGCATCAACTGCTGGATAACCCGGAGTACATGCGGGAGTCAACGGCGGCGATTCCCGAGGAATTTCGCGTGCCGCATGAGGACGCGCATCCGCACTTTATGACTGTCGATTTCGGTCTGGTGCGGGATGCCGCTGGGGTGCTCAAGCCGAAGCTGGTGGAGATGCAGGCGTTTCCGTCGATCTTCGGTTACCAGCCGCTGCTGTCGCGGGAGTACATCGACGTTTTTGGGCTGGATCCTGCGCTGGAGTATTTCTTCGGCGGCATGGATGAGGCGGCCTATTGGGCACGAATGCGGGACGTGATTGTGGGACAACACGATCCGGAAAACGTGGTGCTGGCCGAGGTGGATCCGCTGGCGCAGAAGACGCTGCCGGACTTCCTGATGCACGAACGGCATCTCGGTATCAAGACGGTTAACGTTACGCAACTGGTGAAGCAGGGCAACAAACTGCACTATATCGACGGAGAAAGACTGGTCCCGATCGACCGGATCTACAACCGCGTGATCGTCGACGAGCTGGAGCGCAAGGGGATTCGTCTGCCTTTCGACTATCGCGACGAGCTTGCGGTGGAGTGGGCGGGGCATCCGAACTGGTACTTTCGGGTGAGTAAGTTTTCGATTCCGCACCTCGATCATCCGACGGTGCCGGCGGCCGTTTTTCTGGACGACTGGTACGCGGGACAGGGTCGCGACCGGCTGCCGGAAGGCCGCGAACATTGGGTGTTTAAGCCCTTGTACAGTTTTGCCGGGAAGGGCATCCAGTTCGCGCCGAGCGACGCCGACCTGGCGTCCATCCCCGCTAACCAGCGCCATGGCTATCTTTTGCAGGAGCGCGTGCGTTTTGAGCCGGTAATTGCGACCCCGGAGGGCATGACCCAGGCGGAGATTCGGATACTATACGTGTGGCCGGATGGGGGAGCGTTGACGCCCATGACCAGCCTGGTGCGCATGGGCCGGGGGCTGATGATGGGGGTCGACCACAATCGGGACCGGACGTGGGTTGGCGGCTCGGCTGGTTTATTCCCACAGCGCGACGTCCCCACGGGGACTGATCTACAGTAGAATTCGTGCAAGCATTCCGGTTACAAAAAGAGCTGCGCGAGTGTTGAAAGGAGAGCGGTGCCTATTTCGGATAAAACCATCTTGACTGATCCCGTTCGCACGGCAGTCCGTTTTCCTTTGCGCCTCGACGTCGATATTTCGTGGGATCAAGGTTGTTTTCACGCGGTAACCGAAGACGTTTCCGCAAGCGGCATTCTTTTTGAAGCGAACCCTCCTCTCCCGGTCGGTAGTCGCATCGAGTTCAGGCTGGCGATGCCGGCTGACATTATGGGTGCGCCCGACGATGTCATGTTGAACTGTGTTGGACGCATTGTGCGCCACCAGCTGACCGCCGGCAAAAGTCTGGTGGCAGCGGTGATTGATGAATATTCCCTAAAGGCTGATCATTCATGACAGTTGAAAACGTGAAACCCCCGGCAGACGCCGGAGACAGCGCGGAAGATGCACCCGCGCCAAGTGTGCGGGTCATTTTGGCGGATTCCCAGGCGATCTATCGCGTGGGGATGCGGAAGATTTTTGCTCTCGAAGACGACATCCGTGTCGTCGCGCAGGCGGAGAACCTGGATAACCTGTACGCCGCGCTGCAACATTTCCCAACGGACGTCGTCGTGCTCGAGGGCGCGCTGATCAACGGCACCACCGACGCGATCCCCGAGTTCGTGCGGCGTGCGCCGGACGCGAAGCTGATTGTGCAGGTTTCTGAAAGCGACGAGACCAATACAGTGGAACTCTACCGGCGCGGTGTGCGTGGGGTTGTGCCGCGCTCGATCTCGCCCGATCTGCTGATCAAGTGCGTGCGGAAAATTGCCGCGGGCGAAACCTGGATCGACAACAAGTCCATCAGCTGGGTGATCGATGCGTATCGCGCGCAAGCGACGACACTCACCAATCCGCGGACCCAGCCAAAGCTTTCGCCGAAGGAACTGGCGATCATTGGTTGCATCACCCGCGGCATGCGGAACAAGGAAATCGCGTACCAGATTGGAACCACCGAGCAGGTAGTGAAGAATTATCTGCGCAAGATTTACGACAAGCTTGGCGTTTCGGACCGGTTGGAACTGGCGCTGTACTGCATGCATCACGAGACCCTGAAGAAGGGCAATCCAATGAATGAAGCGCCGGTACCGATCCCGGTGCCCGCCCAACGCGGAAAGTATTAGGCGCGAGCCGCCTTGGCTTTCCTGCAGCAGATACGAGCGCTGACCAGGCCGCAACGCCGTGCGTTTACGGCGTGTTTTCTCGGGTGGTCGCTGGACTCGTTCGATTTTTTTATCCTGACTTTTTGTCTGGATGAAGTCGCGCAGCAATTTCAGATCAGCCATACGACGGTGACGGAGAGCATCTTCGCCACGCTTGCGATGCGTCCGGTCGGCGCGTTGCTGTTTGGCTGGCTCGCGGAAAAATTTGGGCGCCGGCCGGTGCTGATGGCGAACATCGTTTGTTTTTCCGTGTTTGAGCTGGCGTCGGCGTTCTCGCCGAGCTGGCCGCTGTTCCTGGCGTCACGCGCGTTGTTTGGGATTGCGATGGGCGGCGAGTGGGGTGTGGGAGCGGCACTGGCGCTGGAATCGCTGCCGGCGGAAGGACGCGGGTTTTTCTCGGGACTGTTGCAGGAAGGCTACGTCCTGGGAAACCTGATGGCGGCTGCGGTCTATGGCCTGTTCGGCTGGTCGATCGTGCATATCGGGCTGCACGGATTCTTCGCAAGCTGGCGGATGCTGTTCGTCGTCGGCTCGCTGCCGGCGCTGTTGGTGTTTTATGTTAATGCGCATGTGGAAGAGTCGCCCGCGTGGAAGGCGTCGCCCCGTGGGCAGCGCGCCATCATTCCGCGAGGAGATTTCCTGCGGCAGCTCTTCAAGTACATGCCGCAGCTCGCGTTTTTGACGCTGCTGATGTTCGCGTTCATGTCGTTCAGCCATGGGACGCAGGACCTTTATCCGACTTTCCTCAAACATGACCACGGGTTTGCGCAGGGACGCGTGTCGTGGGTTGCGATGATTGGGAACGTTGGCGCGTTCGTTGGCGGCGTTGTTTGCGGTACGCTGTCGGAGCGCTTCGGGCGCAAGCGGGCCATTATTGCGGCGGCGCTGGCGGCGATCCTCGTCATTCCGTTGTGGGCGGGAAGCCACGCCGTCGTGCTGGTCGCGCTGGGCGGGTTCCTGATGCAGTTTATGGTGCAGGGCGCGTTCGGCGTGATTCCCGCGCACCTCAATGAGCTTTCGCCGGGCCCGGTGCGGTCGGTGTTGCCGGGGTTGGCCTATCAGTTGGGCGCGTTTCTTTCTTCATGGAACATCGTGCTGCAGGCGAGCATTGCGGCGCGCTTTTTCGGTGGACGGCTGGCGCCAGTGATGGCGATAACCGTGCTGCTGATCGGGCTTGCCGTCGCCGGTGTTACGGCGCTTGGCTCCGAAGCCAAAGGCGCTGACTTGTCTACGGCATAGCTGGTCTGCTATCACTTACGGTTGCCCCGGAGCCGGCGCGCACGCAGTGTGTACGGCATCCAAACAATCAGGAGAATTCGATGCCCGCAGTAGAAACGCACAGCCCGCTCCAAGCCGCCGCCCCGTACCTCATCCAGCAGGACTGGGCGGCCTACACGCCGGAGCAGCACGCTATCTGGTCGGAACTCGTCACGCGCCGCATGCCGCAACTGGAGCAGCACGCCTGCGCGGAGTATCTCGATGGTTTTCAACAGATTGGCTTGCAGGCCGATGAACTGCCAAACCTGAAGGCCGTGAGCGCGCGCTTGCAGCCGCGTACTGGATGGCAGTCGACGCCGGTAAGTGGTTTTCTGCCGGCGGATGCGTTCTTTGAAATGCTGGCCGCGAGGATGTTTCCGACGACGACATGGATTCGCAGCCGTGAGGCCATGGGGTACACGCCAGAGCCGGATATTTTTCATGACGTGTTTGGACACGTGCCGATGCATGCCCATCCGGTGTTCGCGAACTTTCTGGAACACTACGGCAAGGTATGCGCCGCGCTGACAAGCGCCGACGACCTTGAGCGCATGGGCCGGCTGTTCTGGTTTACGGTGGAGTTCGGTGTGATCCGCGAGCAGGGCGCGATCAAGGTCTATGGTTCGGGGCTCATCTCGTCGCACGGAGAGTGTACGCATGTCGTCGAGCGCGGAGCGGGTCTTGAGATCCGCGATTTTGATCTCGACCAGGTGTTGGAAGAGAAAGTGGACACGGGCAACATGCAGAAAGTGCTGTATGCGATTGAATCGTTCGATCAGATTTACGAGGCGATGAAGGACGCGGAGTCGCGGCTGGGGTAACTCGTCGACAAGTCCTCAGCGTCCGGGCCGATTCGAGAAAAAGCATTTAACGCAAAGTGCGCAAAGAAGAGCGCGAAGTTCGCCACGGCAGCCGTGGCGTAACTTGGCCCCCTTAGCGTCCTTTGCGTTAAAGTTTTTGTTTGTTCAATCCTCCAAAGAAAGCCTGAGGGACGAGCCTGCGCTTGTCGCGGTTTGACGGTTTTGCCCGTCGGGGGTACGCTTAACTCATGTACGTCGCTCGCATCGCCGCCTGTTGTCTTCGCCTCGGTGCTGAGGCGACGGATGCGCCTGCTTAAAGCCTAAGCAGTCTGCGATGTCCAACCCCAAGCGCCCACGAATCTCGTGGGCCTTTTCTTTTTCCCCGAACGGAGATCACTACATTGACCGAAACAGCCCCTTCCCCGACCCCAGCGGCCGCGCCCAAAGAGACCAAAGCTCAGCGGGCGGAGCGCATGAAGCTCGCGAAGAACCCGTGGAACGCCTGGGAGGAGGTGCGCCAGTTCGCGCGCGAGGGCCGCGCCAGCGTGCTGCCGGAGTGGGCCGGGATGTACTTCAAATGGTGGGGCATTTACACGCAAGGCGACGGTGTGGGCATTACCGGCGGCGTGGGCGGCGAGGGCAAAGCCAGCGAATACTTCATGATGCGCATTGGCCTGCCGAATGGCCTGCTGTCCGCGCACCAGTTGCATGTGATTGCCGACATTACGAAGAAATACGCACGCGGCATCGCCGACATTACGACGCGGCAGAATATTCAGTTGCACTGGCTGACGATCGAGTCGCTGCCGGAGATTGTGGACGCGTTGACGGCGATTGGGCTTTCGCCTAAAGGAGCTTGCGGCGACGTGGTGCGCAACGTCACGGGCTGTCCGCTGGCGGGGTTGCACGGGCATGAGCTGATCGATGCTTCTTCGCTGGCCGTGGAGATTGCACACAAGCTGACGGCGAATCCGGAGTTCTACAATCTGCCACGCAAGTTCAAAATTTCGGCGACCGGGTGCCCGTCGTGGTGCAGCTATCCCGAGATCAACGACGTAGCGCTCACTGCGTTGAAGCGCACGGTGGATGGCAAGGACGAGATTGGCTATAGCGTGCGCGTGGGCGGAGGGCTTTCGAATGAGCCGCACCTGGGTGTGCGACTGAATGCGTTCATCCCGCAGGACAAGGCATATGACGTAGTACGCACGGTGTGCGAGATCTTCCGCGAGCAGACGGACCTGCGCCAGAGCCGCACTCATGCGCGCATCAAATACCTGTTTATGAAGTTCGGATGGACGCCGGAGAGGATGTTGGAGACCATCGAAGAAAAGCTTGGTACCAGGTTCGATCCGTGTGACGAAGGCCCGGTCGCCGATGATGTGTATCGCGACCACGTCGGCGTGCATCGGCAGAAGCAGGGCGGCCTCAGCTATGTCGGCGCGACGGTGTTGAATGGTCGCCTGACTGCCGCGCAACTGCATCAGCTTGCATCGCTTTCCGAGACCTACGGTGACGGCCAGTTGCGCACGACGATTATGCAGAACATCCTCCTCGTCAACATTCCCAATGACATGGCGCAGGCCCTGGCGAAGGAGATTGTCGGTATCGGGCTCGAAGTGGAGCCTTCGGTGTTTTATCGCGGCGCGATTGCCTGCACCGGAACCGAGTTCTGCAAACTGGCCATTGCCGAGACCAAGGCTTTTGCGCGGTGGCTGGTCGAAGAGATGGAAGGGCGGCTACCGGAGTTCGACCAGCAGTTGAAGCTGCATGTGACGGGTTGCACCAACAGCTGCGGACAGAGCTGGATCGCGGACATCGGCCTCGAAGGCAAGAAGATAAAGAAGGATGGCGTGCTGGTCGACGCGTTCTACTTTTGCGTCGGCGGCGCGGTAGGAGAGCACGCCAACATCGCACGGCAAATCGGCTTTCGCGCGGCTGCGGAAGATTGCCCCGAAGCGATCGAGCGGTTGTTGCGCGGCTATCTTTCGACGCGTCAACCGGGTGAAAATCTGCGCGCCTACTTTGGGCGCACCAGCAACGAAGATCTGCGCACACAACTGGCAGGAGCGGTCGTCGAAGCTGTCGAACGCGATCCGTCGCCGGGGCGCGTGCCGGCGAGTGTGGGGTAAACGTATGAGCCTTTTTCCCATTTTCCTGAAGCTTGCGGGGCGGCATTGCGTGGTCGTCGGCGCGGGCAATATTGCCGAATCGAAGATCGAGAGCCTGCTGACCGCGGAAGCTCGCGTCACGGTGATTGCGCCGGAAGCGTTGCCGCGCGTGCAGGAGTGGGCGGCATCGGGTGAACTGACGTGGGAGCGGAGGAAATACAAGGCTGGCGATCTTGCCGGTGCGTTCCTGGCGATTGCGGCAACGGCGACTCCCGAGGTCAATCGCGCGGTGTTTGCGGAGGCAGCGGGGGCGGACATTCTGTGCAATGCGGTCGACGATCCGCCGTTCTGCGACTTCTATTTTCCCTCGGTGGTACGGCGCGGAGATTTGCAGATCGCGATTTCTACAGCGGGCGAGAGCCCCGCCTTTGCGCAGCGGCTGCGCAAGGAGTTGAATGCGCAACTGCCGCTCGACCTGGGCGAATGGCTGATGGAGTTGGGCCGCCTGCGCCGCGAAGTGACGGCGGTCGAGCCTATCGGCGAGCCGCGTAAACAGTTGTTGCATGAACTCGCACAACGCGAAGTGTGCGGCTACGACCAATGCCCGTCGCGCCTGCGGGCACGCGAGCACTATCGCGAACACAGCTTCGCGGTGTCAGGATATCCGGAATGATGACTGCCGAAAAGGGAACTGTCTATCTCGTGGGCGCGGGGCCGGGCGATCCGGAGCTGCTGACCGTGCGCGCGCTGCGATTGCTGGAGCAGGCCGACATTATTTTTCACGATGACCTTGTGCCGGACTCGATTCTCGCGCTTGCAAACCCGCGCTCTCTCGTGACGAGCGTTGGCAAACGTTGTGGAAGGCCGCGCATCACGCAGCAGGGAATTCATTCGCTGATGATCGAGTCAGCACGCGCGGGGCAGTCGGTGGTGCGGCTCAAGAGCGGCGATCCGCTGGTGTTCGGGCGTGCGGGTGAAGAGATCGCGGCGTTGCGCTCGGCGAAGACTCCGTTCATTATTGTTCCCGGTGTCACTGCGGCGCTTGCGGCAGGTGCGGCTCTGGAACTTCCACTCACCGATCGCAAGAGCGCGTCGAAACTCATTTTCTGCACCGGGCATCATGCGGCGGATAAAGCTGACGACATCCCGCTGTGGACCGGGCCACTGCCCGAGGATGCAACGCTGGTGGTCTACATGCCGGGCCGCGATACCAGCCGCCTGGCGCGCGATCTGCGCGCCGCAGGAGTCGCCGAGAGTACGCCGTGCTGCGCGATTTCGCACGCCGCGAAACCGCAGCAATCGCATGCGGCGTGCAGGCTGGAAGCGTTCGACGAACTGCAGTGCGGGCCTGCGCCGCTGCTGTTGTTGATTGGCCGCGCGATGGAGCCGCTGATGGAAACGGAGACATCGCACGAGGTCGCGCATGCGGTGATTGCGGAAGCTGCGGCGAACGCGTTTGTGCGGAATTAGAGCGGAACCAAAGCGGGTGGCCCATCCTTTGCGCTTTTTGCAAAGGGTGGGGTATCGCGGAGCGACCGTCTTTGGCTTCGGGTGGCGATGAGGTTGGTGGAGGAGAAAGGTCGTTTGCTACCGCAAACGATACCCCACGCTCCACCCCAGCGAGCAAAGAACGCTCGCCGGGGACCCCGGCCTTTCGGATGAAGCCCGAAAGGATGGGCCACCCGGCTGTTACGTCACCCAACATCTCCTGGGGTCAAACGCTCTACCGCTTCGGCTCCGACTCCTTCAACAATTCAACCAGGCGGTCTTGCCACACCGCAGCCATGGTATGCGTGCCGTGTCCGCGGGTTTGGTCGGAGATGGGGATGTTGGTGAACTTCGCGTGGGGCATGCGCTTGACCATCTTCTCGGCGATGCCGAGTTCGGGTGGATTGACAAAGTCGTCCGCCGAGTTCATCCACATTACCGGCACGGTGATGCGTTCGAGGTCCTTGCTAGGGTCGTAGTCGCGCGAGGCGTTGACGTAGTAGATAAAGTTGTTGGCGTCGGTGCTCGCCGTGCTGCGTTCGAGGGCGCGGTCGACATAGGTTTCGGCCGCTTCCGGTGTTGGCGCGGCCTTTTGCATTACCAGCGGAGCGGAGCCCATGATGAGGATCATCTCATTCGCGGCCCGCAGACCCTGGACCGGCTCGGAGGTGTATTCGCCGTTCTTCCACGCCGGATCACGCTCGATATTTTCAATCGCCATGTAGCGCATCATGCGGTTGCGGCCGGCGATGGGCACGGGCAGACAGGCCATTGGCATCAGCGCGTCGGCGAAGTCGGAGTACGTTTCGCCCCATACGAAGCTCTGCATACAGCCCATCGACGTCCCGAAGATAAGCCGCAGATGATCGACATGCAGGCCGTCGGTCAGCATCTGGTGCTGCGAGCGAACCATGTCGGCGTAGTCGTAGTGCGGGAACTTCATGTGCAGGCCGTCGCTGGGTTTGGAAGAGTCGCCCTGGCCGATATCATCCGGAAAGATGAGGAAGTACTTCGTGATGTCGAGCGGCTGTCCTGGTCCGAACAGCACCGTCGAAAACACCGGCGAGAACAGTGAATGTGCGTTGCCGCCGGTGCCGTGCAGCAGCAGCACCGCATTGTCGACCTTTCCGGCAGCGTTATGGTGCGGTGTGCCGAGCGTCAGGTAGTGGAGCTTCAACTCGGGCAGCGATTCGCCGCTGGTGAAATGGAAATCGCGCGCGATGTAGTCACCCGGAACGCCGGTGTAGGCAGGGGCTGTCTGCGCAGTTGCGCCCATCGATGTAAGGGCAAGGGCAACTGCAAACATATTCGACAATGTATTCCGCAATGTTGACATGCATATCTCCTGAGAAAGAAGTCGTCCCGCGTCAATCGACGCGGGACGTGTTAGGTCAGCATTAGTTCGTGGCTGCAGGCCGCCTCTGCCGCGCGGGCCTATCGGCTGAGTCGGAGTCGTCGCCATCACCCCTGCGCTCTGACTTCGGCAAGACGGTTAGCGAAGACAGCGGCTTGGTGATGTCGTCGAGCAGCGCGGGTGTTCCTTCCACGCGTTGCAGTGTGGGATAGCGCTCGCCGTCGTGGTAATCGACGTCGACGTTGCGGACGTAGATTTCGTTTTGCACGATGAAGTGGATCGGTTCGGTCGTTCCCTTCGCCGCTTTGATCGCCGCACGCAGGGTGTCGGAGGAAGCGACGCGACCGTTGATGGCGAACAGCTTGTCGCCGGGCGACAGCTTCGCCTTGTCGGCGGCGCTGTCGAGACGCACGTCGGAAATAGTATTATCCGCGCCCAGGCGAAGCCCGAGCGAGTACCAGACGTTCGCACCCATCGGTCCACGTGCACCTGCTGGAGCCCCGCGTTCGCTATTGCTAGGGTGATCGAGGTAGACAACCTTGTAGCCGCCCTGCTCAATGCCTGCGGCATCGGCATGCGCGTTGACCTCGTCGATGCGCGTGTGGAGGAAGGTTGCCCAGTCGTAGGGCACAACCTGGTTGAGATCGGCGATGAGTTCCGCGCGATCGTAGGGCACGATCAGCGGACCGGTGTTGCCGCCTTTGCCGAGGAAGATGTGCTGGAAGTCGGTGAGCGTCTTCTGCCCGTTGGTCAGCTTGCGGATCAGCGTGTCCGCGTCGAGCCACAGCAATTCGCCTTCCTGGTAGTAGTCCTGTCCGCGCTTGAGGCTGGCCCAGGCGGGACCAGGGCGGCGGCTGATGCTGGAAGCAATGGCGGTGTCGTTCGTCGAGCGCCACAGGCGGCCGCCCTTGGTGTCGAGGCTGGCGTAGGAGGCAGCAAGCTTGTCGCGGTAGGTGGCCTGCGTTTCGAGGCCCGAGCGGGCGGCCAGAACGTTGCCCATGTACTGCGTCATGCCTTCGTAGACCCACAGCAACTCACCCTGCATCGGCGTAGCGAAGTCGGGCTGGTAGAGCGTTGCGGGGCGGCGGTATTTGCCGTTCCAAGAGTGCGTGAACTCATGCGACAGCAGGTCGGCGTTCTGCGTCTGATGGCGGTCGTCGGCAAAGCCGAGTTCGCCAACACCGTTGTCGGATGATTGTCCATGCTCCAGGCCTTCGCCACCGGCGAGGTCCGAAAGTGTCAGCAGGAAATGGTAGGCGTTGTAGTGGCGCGAGGCGTAGGCTTCACCGGTTTCGTGGACCAGGTTCGAGAGCTGGGCGAGCAGCGCGGGGCGTAGGTCGGAGTCCGCTGGATCGTCGGCGACGACATCGATATAGTGCTTCGGTGTGACGTCTGTTGCGAGCGGGAACTCGTGGAAGTACTCGCCGGTGAGGACGGGCGAGTCTTCCAGTTGCTCGACGGTGGTCGCGGCAAATTCAGTGGCCCCGCCAACCTTCGCGTTCGGATCGTAAGCTGTCACCGGCGTCAGCGCAGTGCCTAGGCCCCAGCCCGCGGGGACGATCACCGTCGGCTGGATGGCGATTTTTGCGACGGGAATGTGTGCCGGGTAGATCAACGCACGCTCCCACTCGAGCACGGCGATCTTGTCCGACGAACGCCCGGCGGCCATTGCGATGTGCGCGTGCAGCGTGGTTACGCCAGCGGGAATGTCGAGGTGGAACTCAAACATGTCGACGTCGTCGCGACGCCAGGGAAGCGTTTTTCCGTTGGCGGTGAAGACGAGGCCCAGCAGATCGGCGACGGTGCCGTTAGGTGCATGGTCGCCCGGAATCCACTTGACCATGGTCAGCGAAAGATGCCCGGCCTTGACGGGAATATCGCTCTCGGACGAATAGATTTTGCGGCCTACCTGGGTGAGGTCGGCGGTGACGCGGATAGGTTGCTGGGCGGCCACTTGCAGCGTGACGAGGGTAGCGGCGAACAGGACGATCTTGCGAAGCATTGGGGGTGTGCGTTCCTCTCAGAAACGGGGGTATAAAAAGGATACGCCTCAGAAGGCCCGGAAGACGCAGAGCTTTCGCAAAGAGGCCAGCCGGCGCTATAATCGCGCGCAAAGGTGAGCCCATGCGCTTCTACCGCTTCCTCGCTCTGCCGTTGATGTTTTCCGCTTGTGCGCTGGCGCAGTCCGCACCGGCGAGAGGCCCGGTGATGCAGTTCGCGCCGGTCCAGATTCAACCCGGGCCGCATGCGGATCTTCACCTGTCGCCGGTCATGCCGCAGGCCGGTTTGTCAGGAAGAAGTCTTCCGGCGATGGCTGTGGCGCAGGCGAATTTGGCGAAGGTCGTCGCGCAGTTACAGACCGCACCGGAAAATAAGGTCTGCTACGCAATGCGGAGCTATGATTTCGCGCGCGACGGTGCGGACTCCGACGCGACAAGGCTGACAGGCTCGTCTACATGCCGGCCGTCGTCGCATCTCAAGTTCAAGGGCGCGGTGCAGTTGAAGGTAGTGCGGTAGAGTACGTCCCGCCGGGGACAAGCTTTGTCTTGGGCTAGGTGTCCAACCGGGAAGAATCTAAGCGCTGAAGGCGCGACATATAGATTCCCGTCGGGGTGCCCGCGGGCCGTAGTTCATTGCACTATGTATCGGGCTTTCAGCCCTCGACTCTTTCGTTCGTGGGTACCTGGGCCTTCCTTCCCCAACGGGCAAAAGGGCCCGCCGGGGACCCCGTTCGGCCCAGGCTGGTCTGTCGTCGGGCCGTTGGCCCTCAGTTTCGTGTCGAACACATTCATACGACGCGTCACCCGACTTTACCCCATCCAATCCCCAACGAAAATGCCAGGCTGCGAGGGCTGTTCAAACCTCAGGCTTTGAGGGCCTGTTCAATTGCGGCGACGATGCGTGGGTCGCCAGGCTGCATGTCGGGGGCGAAGCGGGCGATGGTGAGACCGTCGCGGCCGACGAGGAATTTTTCAAAGTTCCACAGCACGGCGGGCAGCGGCAGCGTTGGCGGCAGCCCCTGGCCGGAAAGATAGTTGTCGATGTTGTCGCGGAAGTCGGGTGCGTCGGCCTCGTGTTGCGGCATGGCCGAGGTCAGCATGGTGTAGATGGGGTGCTGCTCGGGGCCGTTGACGCTGATCTTCGAGAAGAGCGGGAAGGTAACGGAATACTCCGTGGAGCAGAACTTCGCGATCTCCTGGCTGGTGCCGGGCTCCTGGCCGGCGAAGTCGTTGGAAGGAAACCCCAGGACGACGAAGCCGCGGTCTTTGAACTGCTGATAGAGAGCTTCGAGCGCGGTGTACTGCGGCGTCAGCCCGCACTTGGAGGCGACATTGACGATCAGCAGCACTTTGCCGGAGTAGTCGGCAAGTGAAGTGGGATCGCCGGAGAGAGTGGTCAGCGGTACGGAAGCGAGAGTCGACATGTCGCCATTTTATCGCGGCCGGAGTGATAGAGTGGCGGGTATGAAAAAGATGCTCGCTGCGTTGACCGGAGTTGCGTTGACCGGATTATTGCTAGCTGCCGGTGTAGCGCAGGCCCAGGAGCGGCCCGCGATCACGGGTATCGCCTTTGTGCGTATGTACAGCGCCGACGTGGCGGCTTCGGACGCGTTCTACAAGACGCTGGGCTTTACGAAAGTCTCCGCCGGCAACGGCCTTGAGCGGTATGGCGTGAACCCGGCGCAATGGCTGGAAGTCGAGCCGCTGCCATCCGCGACGCTGCAGACGCGTATGCCCGAGGTTGCCTTTACGACGCGGAATGTGGCGGCGTTGGAGCGGTATCTGGTCAAGCATAAAGTCTCTGTGGTCGAGAAGCGGAAGGACGGCTTCACAGTGCATGATCCCGAAGGCAACCTGATCGGATTCGTGCAGGAGGGAGCGGTGGGCGCGGCGCTGCCGCAGTCGCCGTCGGCTTCGTCGCGGCGCATTATTCATGCAGGCTTTATCGTGCGCGACCGCGCGGCGGAAGATGCTTTCTATCGCGATATCCTCGGCTTCCACCTCTACTGGAACGGTGGGAAGACCGACACAAGCGTCGACTACGTTGCCATGCAGGTGCCCGACGGCACCGACTGGCTGGAGTACATGCTCAACATCAAGCCCGACGCCGATGCGCATCAGCGCGGCGTGATGAACCACTTTTCGCTGGGGATTGCGAAGATGAGCGACGCCGTCGAGGCGCTGGCACGCGACGGATGCACCAGCAAGGACTGCAGCAAGACCCAAGTGGGGCGCGATGGCAAGGTGCAGATGAACGTCTACGATCCCGACCAGACGCGGATCGAGTACATGGAGTTCAAGCCGTCGGGGACGATCTGCTGCTCGGAGTTCAAAGGGCCGCATCCGACGGAAGTCGAGAACAAGTAGGGCGGCATGTGGAACGGAAGGTTGACCCAGGGCCGGCCGAGGCGGCCCCTGGGCTTAAGAACAGGCAAAAGCCTTTAACGCTAAGGACGCGAAGGGAGCCAAGTTCGCCACGGATGCCGTGGCGAAACTTGGCGTTTTTCTTTGCGCACTTTGCGTTAAAGGCTTTTCTCTCCGGTCGCCACTAACGCCGACGGTATGTGGCAATGGGCGGCCCTAAGAATTTTATTGAATGAGCGTTTAGGCGGAGACTAAGATGATGCGGACGTCGTCTCAGTTACAGGAGTCAACTCATGCGTCCACGCAATGTGGGTTTCATCGTGCTCGGTCTTCTGGTTCCGGCGCTTGCTGCGCAGGCCTTTGGCGCTCCTAAAAACCCGGCGGACTATCCGCTGCGCGTCCATATCTACAGGACCCACTGGAGTACCGGGACTGAAGGCCCCTATATCTACGAGTTCTACAACGCCGGTTACCACGGCTATGGCCGTGCGAACCTCACCGACGGCCCTCAAACCAACGCGATGGAGTACACCTTCGAGTGCGACACCCACTTTCTGAAGTCGGACAACGGCGAAACCTACCTCGCACGCTGGAAGAAGCCGGGCTATTCCATCGAAATGCTGGTCGGCGTCATCGGCAGCGACAAGATCAAGTCTTGCCAGTTGAAGGTGACCCTCAAGGACACGGTTTACCACAAAGTCAACGGCGAAATCATCTCCTTGACGCAGGAGCAGTACAAGGCGCGTGAGGCGGATGGACTGGCGCGCGAGGCTGCCGTTACCGATGTAGACGCCGACGTTTCGCACTATCCAATGAAGCTGACGCTGCTCTCGCTGGATTGGAGCGGGAGAGTGAACGGGATGCATCACGGGTCGGGGCAGGGGAATTTGATCGCCGGGTCGCAGGTGTCGGCGGTGGACATGGCGCTGGCCTGTCCGACGACCATCCATACGACCGCCGAAGGCCGTTTCTATCACGCGCGATGGATCAAGCAGGGTTCGGAGATGTCGATCCTGCTGCATCAGGCGGGCGATCCGGGCGTAGCGGCGACGTGCAACGTGAAGGCTTCGCTGCATAGCGATGTGTACGTTCTGGAGTCGGCGGGCGTACTGAAGGCCGTGTCGCAGGACAAATACAAATCGCTCCAGACCGCCGAAACGCCGGAGCAGAAAGCGCCGGTTCCGGAGTAGAGGGCCGGCGGAAACACCCGAGGGCCAGCCTGTGCAGGCTGGCCCATATTCTTTGCGCGCGCCACCTCCATTGTGGAAATCACGGCCATATCTCAAAGAAGGCGGTTCAGCTTGACAGCTTAAGCGTAGGATATTTAGTGGCGTATCCCGCATAGTTGAGGCCCTCTGACGAATGAGTTTTTTTGACGTTCTTTTTGGAAAGCCGCTTGCCACAAGCAACGAGCACAATGAGCACATCGGTGTAGCGACAGGCATTCCCATCTTCGGTCTCGATGGCCTGACCAGCGCCGCGTACGGCCCGGAAGCGGCGATGACGCTGCTGATTCCGCTGGGCATCTGGGGCATCAGCACTTATCTGCTTCCCATCTTCGGCGCCATTCTGGCGCTGCTCGTCATTCTCTACTTCAGTTACCGGCAGACCATCGTGGCGTACCCCAACGGTGGCGGGTCATTCACCGTCGCGAGCGAAAACCTGGGCGACCAGGCCGGTCTGCTGGCGGCCGCGGCGCTGATGATCGACTACATCCTGACCGCGGCGGTGGGCATTTCCGCCGGCGTTACCGCGCTGGTCAGCGAAGTCCCAAGCCTGCAGCCACATCAACTTTCGTTGTGTCTGCTGATCCTGGCCATCATCGCCATCGTGAATATGCGCGGCGTCAAGGAGTCGGGCCTGGCGTTCATGCTGCCGACGGTGGTGTTTGTCGGAACGCTGCTGGTGACCATTGCCGTGGGTGTCTACCACGCTCTACTGGCGCCCGGACATCATCCGACGCCCCTCTCGACGCCGCCTCCGCAGGTGTCCAAACCGTTGATGGTGATGACGACGTGGCTGCTGTTGAAGACCTTCTCCAACGGTTGCGCGGCGATGACCGGCGTCGAAGCTGTGTCGAACGGAACGACGGCTTTCCGCGAGCCGCGCGCCAAAAACGCTAACCGCACCTTGACCGCCATTATCGCAATGCTGATCATCCTGTTGGTCGGGCTATCGTATGTGGCGAAGGCCTATGGTGTAACCGCGATGGACCCCGACGCGGTCAACTACCAAAGTGTGTTGTCGATCGAAGTGGCCGCGGTATTCGGCCGTGGATGGTTCTACTTTGTCACCATGACCGGTGTGCTGGCCGCACTCTCGTTCAGCGCGAACACGGCGTTTACGGGCTTCCCGCATCTGGCGCGCGCCATCGCGGTCAGGGACTATCTGCCGCACGTCTTCATCCTGAAAGGCCGCCGCCTGCTGTTCTCGCACGGCATCTATGCGCTCACCGGCTTTACAGCCATCATCCTGGTCATCTTCGATGGCGTCACGCTGAAGTTGATTCCTCTCTACGCCATTGGCGCGTTCCTGGCCTTCACGTTGAGCCAGGCCGGCATGGTGAAGCACTGGATGAAAACTCCGGATGCGCCCCATCGCAGCGTCAAGATGTTCCTCAACGGCCTGGGTGCGGTCGCCACCGGCATCACGCTGCTGGTGATCCTGGCAACGAAGTTCCTATCGGGCGCGTGGGTGACGGCGATTCTGGTCCCCTTGTTGATCCTCATCATGATGATGGTCAAGCGCCACTACGTCCGCGTGAAGCGCGAGACCGCCGATCCCACTCCGCTGCGGCTCACAGGACTCGAACAGCCGATCGTGGTTATCCCCATGGCGCGCTGGGACAAGATCACCGAGAAGGCGATGCGCTTCGGCATGACCATGAGCAACGAGGTCAAAGTGCTGCATGTCGACTCCGACGATGCCGACGCGCTGGGGTGCGTATGGGAGCAGTTCGTGCTCACGCCCATTCACGAAGCCAAAATGGCAGAGCCTGAACTGGTGACCGTGAAGAGCAACTTTCGCACCGTGCTTTCGCCGCTGATGGATTACGTGCTGAAGCTCGAAGAGGACAACCCCGGACGCAAAATCGCGGTGCTGCTGCCGGAACTCGTCGTACGCCACTGGTGGGAGAACCTGTTGCACAATCAACGCGTGCAGCTATTGAAGCTTCTGCTGCTGCTCAAGGGCAATCAGCGGATCGTGGTGGTTAATATTCCCTGGTATTTGTAGGCATCTGCCAATGACATTGGAATAAGGCGAGGACGGAAGGGCAGGATCTTTGGTCGTCCGCCATCGCCGTTTCGCCGTGCAAGAACGGAAGGGCAGGGTCTTCGACCCTGCCGAAAGATCTGCCCCCAAACCCTTCCCCGTTTTTTCTCCGCGGAACGCGGAGAAAAAACGGGATCCACGTCGTGACTCGCGGTGGCCCGAAAGAAGGCAATTTTGTCGTTACGGCTGCGCCGGCACTCCGGCCTTCGGCAGATTGGAAAAGTTTTGCAAGGGGTACGTTTATGGCAGGGTCAATAGACCCTGCCCTTCCGAACTGGCCCAAGGTGGGCCGGCGAGGGTGTGCCGCTCTGGACGACAGCAGATTCCTCCGCTTCGCTACGGAATGACAAATCAAAAAATGCTACGGAATGACAAATCAAAAAATGCTGCGGAATGATACAGAGCGGCTGAGCGCTTAGTAGTTGCTACTCAAAAAAGCCTTCAAACGATCCAGACGAAAACTCGCGTCGCCGATTTCAATATCCAGTAGAAGCTTTGTGCTGGTGAGTTGGTTGCGAAAATCCAACGCGGCGGTGGTCTCCGCATCCACGACCGTTTGCAGGTTTTTCTCCACCTGCTGCGATTCCGTTTGCAACGATTTCAGCCGGGCTTCCTGCGTGGTCACATTTTCCGCAACCTGCGTGCGCAGTATCTCCACGCTGCTGTCCGTGTCGCCCAATTGCACTTTCTTCCAACTCGCATAGTTGTCGACAGCACGGTCGAGATGCCGGTCGATCGCGCGGCTCGCAAAACTGTAGCTCGCCGTCACTTCGCCATACGGCCCAACGCCGCCAGCCAGTGGATTGACCTGTTTGTGCGCGCCGACGGCAAGCTGCACATCCCAGTTCGACTGCTTCGTCACCTTCGCGAGCGCCTGTTGTTCGATGACATCGCTGGCTTGTTTCCGAACCACCTGTTTCTTCAGCGATTGCGTATTAAGAGTTGGAACGTAAATCGCCGAAATCCTCGCCTGCGTATCCGCGCGGTCGGCTTCCAGCCTGATCTTGTTCATCTGCATTTCCATCAGCATCGGCCGGGTCATGTTCTGCGCCTCGACCATCTTCGCGGTCTTGTCGATCAGCGCGTCGAGCGACGTGCCTGCCTGTGCGATCAACTCCAGACGATGACGCAACGCGTCCTTCTCGATGCCCGGCAAAGCATATTGCAGCACCTGTTGCACATCGACCGTGGCCTGGTAGAGGTCGCAGTTCTTGCGCGCCGCGTCGAGCGTCAACCCTGACTTCCTGACGTCCGAAAGACTCAGCGAAGCGCCGGCCGCAACCTGCGTCGGCAAACCTGTCTCCGGCTGCGTGAGGATGGCGACGCCCTTCGGCGTGCGCAGCAGATCGCTTTGAGCCTTGGCCTGCTCGGTGAGGTAAGCGCAGTAGGCCTGCGGATCGGTCTGGACGGTCTGCGCAAACGCGAGGGGCGAAGCGGCAAGAGCAAGGGAGGCTATGAGGAGAGTGCGCCGTGACATTTCCGAACTCCATTACAGGTCTGAAAGAGCAGTTAGAACAGCAGCGGCTTGCGGCCGAGGAAGACGGTTTTCGACTTTGCAGAGTTGGGATGCGAGAGGTCCATCTGGATCGTGAAGCCGCGCACTTGTGTCTTGAAAATCGGATGCGTGGTGTCCTGCTCGCCGAGAAAAATCTGCTTCACCGTGCCGACTTTGCGGCACAGCACCATGTCGAGATAACAGTCGTAGATCGGTGTGCCGACCTTCGCGTTGACCTGGTTCTCGTACGGCACGAACGCGAAGTAGAGCCGCGTGTTGCCCGTGGTGCTGAGGTAGTAGGGGCTCAACTTTGCCGTGGCAATGGCGTCGTGCAACCGCTCGATTTGGCGATTGTCTTCCTGTAGCTGCTTGTCGGAGACGGCAATCGTCACGTCGAGCTGCGCAATCTCGGAGCGCAACTCAGCCTGCTTCTCGAGCACGTCCATCGACCGCGTTCCGGTGCTGGTCTTGTCGAGAATGCTGTCGGTCAGCATCACTTCGCCGATCCTGCTGTCGGTGTACGCACTCTGCGCCTGGGTCAGAGCGGCGAGTTGGGCATCGGCGTCGGCCCTGGTGATGAGCCCGGCGGCGAGGTCCTTGCGAATGCGCGCCGAGGTCTGTTGCGACTGCGTCAGCATCGCCTGCGTGTTCTGGTTGTCCGTTTTCTTCTGCACGTCGAGGTCGGAGAGTTGAGAACCCGTCGCGCGGTCGTGCGTACGCTCGCGCTGAATCGCCTGTGCGAGCTCCGGATCGAGCGCGACCAGGTCGGCGCGATGTTTCGTCATCTCCGTGAGCGTGCTCTGCATCCGCGTGGCGTCGACTTTCAGGTCCTCGATCGACTGCCGGCTGGTTACCAGCTTCGAGATGAAATCCAGGCTCTTTTCGTCGGACGCGGAGAGGATCACCGGCGCGGCCCATGTGCTGTTGATGGCATAAAAGCCCATGATGAAGGCGTAGCTCAGAATGCCGAGCAGCACAGCATAGAGCACGGTGATCGCGAAGATTCGATACAGCGTCAGCACCGATCGATACGCGAACGACTGGCTCGTGGGGACGGCCTTCTGTCCTGCCGGCAGTGCGGTTTCGGGCAGGGGCGAATCGGGGGCTGGATCAGTGACTGATGTTGCCAACGGGCACCTCTTGCGGTGTAGGCTGCGGTTCGGGAACTTTGGCGCGCGTGCCCCAGTCGGCCGAGTCCATGGTGAGCAGCGCGAGCGGCGTAATAAAGATTGTGCTTACCAGCGACCACGCGATATAGCAGCCGAAGGCCAGCGGATGGCGCAGCGTTTCCTTCGGGCTATAGCGCGCGATCACCCAACTGGCAATCGCGGCGAGCCCCAGATACATGAAGAACGGCGCCGGTCCGGCCCACGCCAGCGGGTCGGCGATCAGCATCGTGACGATCACGATCATCGAAACCATGGTCCCGAGCGGCGTCAGTACCAGCGTAAAGACGGTGTTTGGATGCAGCTTCCACACATGCTGCGGCAGTGTTTTAAGTGTGAAGAAAAAATCACGGATGCCGCTGCGCCGCCAGCGAAGCTGTTGCTTGAAGAGCTGCGAAAGCGTGGTCGGCACAGTGGTCCAGCACAGTGCATCGTTGTTGATATAGGTGCCGTAGCCGCGCAGCAGCGTTTGGTGCGTGAGAAAGCGGTCTTCGCCCTGGTTGACGGGGATGCCGAACCAGTTGCGTCCGCGGATGGCAGGCTCAAGCTCGAGCATCAGGCTGCGGCGAATGGCAAACAGGCAGCCGCTGATGCAGCAGACGCTGCGCGTCCAGTTCTCGGGGATTTTGTAGAGCGTGAAGGCGGAGTAGTAGATGATGGTCTGCACGGCAGTGATGGCGCTGTCATTGGGGTTGCGGACGCCGACGCGCCCACCGACCGACCCGATCTTCGGCTCGGAAAAGCAAGACATCAGCTCGCGGATCACGTCGTGATGGAAGATGCAGTCGGAGTCGATGGAAATAATGATCTCCGCCTCCGAGTGTTCGAGCGCGTTGCACACCGTGCGCGCCTTGCCGCAGTTCACGACGTTGCGGCCGGAGCGGATGCGTATGTTGGTGAAGTCGCGCTGCGCTTTCTGTATCCACTCGTAGCTATCGTCGACCGAGCAATCGTCCTGCGCGATGACCTCGAATTTTTCCGCCGGGTAGTTGCTCCTGCTGATGCTTTCGATGGTCTCGTACACCGTTTTGCCTTCGTTGTAGCAGGGCAAAAGTACGCTGACGGTGGGCTGCCAGGTGTAGTCCTTCTTGATCTTCGATCCGGGAAACGACCACCGCAGCAGCAGGCCCATCAGGTACTTCACGACGGAAATCAACAGGCACAGAAACAGGATGAGCCAGAGAAGAATGGGTGCCATCGTGTGCCTCCTTGCGCAAAGTTCCTGACGCTGTCACAAAGACGAACACGAAGTCCGGTTAGCCTCACAATGGGTGCAATCTATTTAGTTGCGGTTGTTCAGAGGAATTTTGATTCGATGGTTGAGTCCAGGGAGCACTCGTGAAAGTGACGGACGGCGCTGACACGCACCCTCACTCCGCCTTGCCTCCGGTATCCTAGTCAGGTGAGCATTCAAACCATCCGCATCGGCTCGCGCGGTTCTCAACTCGCGCTCTGGCAAGCCAACCACATCGCCGCGGAACTCCGCGCGCACGGCCACGCTGTCGAAATCGAAGTCATCCGCACCATGGGCGACCGCATGCAGGACCCCGCATTCGTCGCGCCCGCCACGTTCCCGGACGGCTCGCCGCTCGATGCAAAGGGCATCTTCATCAAGGAAATTGAAGAGGCGCTCGCCGCTGGCCGTATCGACCTGGCAGTTCACTCCTTAAAAGATTTACCAACCGAACTGGACTCGCGCTTCACGCTTGCAGCCATCCCGCCACGCGCTGACGCCCGCGACGCCTTCGTCTGCGAAAACTTTTGGGGCCTGCACACGCTACCGCTGCATTCGAGCATTGGCACCACCAGCCCGCGCCGCAAAGCGATGCTGCTCGCGCTGCGCCCCGACCTACGATTTGTCGAAATGCGCGGCAACATCGACACGCGCCTGCGCAAATGGGAGGCCGGCGAAGCCGACGCTCTCGTGCTCGCCTGCGCCGGGCTTGACCGTTTGGGCCGCACCGAAAACGTCCACCAGAGATTTGCCGTCGACGAACTCACCCCCGCTCCGGGCCAGGGCGCTCTCGCCCTCGAAACCCGCTCGCCGCACCACGCACTCGACACCGACGACCCCACGCGCGACCCCGCCATCTATGAGGCGATCCGTGCTTTGAATTGCGCGAGCGCGGAGTTTGCCACGCAGGCCGAACGCCACGTCCTCGCAGCGCTTGGCGGAGGTTGTCAACTGCCGCTTGGCGCGTATTGCCACGAGGTGGATGGGCACTGGCACCTGCACGCGCAAGTTGCCGCGCCCGATGGGGAAGAGGTCGCCCACGTTATCGAGCGGGCGCCGGTTGGTGTGTCTGCTGCCGAGCTGGGGCAGCGGGCAGCGGCGGCGTTGGAAGAACGCGGTGCGTTGGAGATTCTTCAACAGCCTGCATGAGTCTAAGGCGGGTCAGATGGTGTAGTGTCCCCGCCTGTTTCCACACGCCTCTGGGACGAGTGGCAACAAAGCGAAAAGCGCTCACGCAAAGTTCGCCAAGTGAGCCAAGTTTCGCAAAGATGCCGTGGCGAAACTTTGCGCTTCCCTTTGCGAACTTTGCGTGAGATTTCCTTGCTTCGGTCGCCACTGACGCCGAAGGTCACTCTGAGGTCTGAACCCTTTACTTCACCAACACGGCCTGCCCGGCATGAAAGGACGCATGGTTCGTCCGGCTCAAGAAAACCGCCAGCCGATTGCGCGATGGGTCTTTGGCGAAGTCCTCATCAGAAACCTGGGTATGCTTCTGCAGCCACTCCTCCGCAGTGAGCGCTTCGACCGCAGCGGTCAGTTTGCCGTTGACGTCGCTCCAGGCCTTCTTCAGGTCGTCTGCGGACAGCGGGTCGGGGAGTGCGCCATCGGGGTTTGTCACGTACGGCTCGTCGAGCTGCGGATAGAGCCGCTCGCCCAATCCTAATAGGGGGAACATGCGATCGTGCACCGCGGTCAAATGTCCGACGAGGTAGTACAGCCGGTTCTTTCCAGGAGCCACTTGCCGCTGCAACTGCTCTTCTCCAAGCGCCTGGAAGCCTTTGTCTAACCGGCCAATCACAATCTTCCACGAGGTGACCGCGGCGTTTATCAGCATTTCTTCGTTCGTCATATTGACCTGTTCTCCCATGAGTTTTGCAGTGCAACACTTTGATGCCAGTCGAATTGTCAGGATGCGAAGTTTTTTCTCACTTGTGATGCGTTGCACTCGGCGCGGGCGCAGAATGTGATCCGCCGCCTGTATGTGACGGCACACTCGCGTGCGATCCCCCTCCACCCGTGTGCGAAGGCGCGCTGGTATGCGATCCGCCACCGCCCGCATGCGACGCACCGCCGCCGGAGTGCGACGGCCCGGTGTGCGATGTTCCGCCACCCGCATGCGTTCCTCCGCCACCGCCGTGCGGTGCGTTCCCGGACGACGGTGCGGAAGCGCTGTGCATTCCGTCACTCGGCGCGGGCACAACGTGATGGTTCTCCACCCGGAGACCGCTACGGTGCTCCTCGAACGTCTCGGTGACCAGTTCATGCTTCTTGCTTCCGGGAAGTTCTTTCGCCAGCAGGATCTCATGCGATTCCCTGTCGAACTTCAGGCTCGTCGCAGTCTCGGGAGACTCAGGTGCGCTCTTCGCCACAAACGCGTCTCTCATCTCATGCGCGTGGAGTTTCGGTGCATCCGCCTTCGCCAGTGGATAATTCTCCGAACGGCGAAACTCCCTGGGCGGCCCATCCAGCGCCTCCAGTTTTTGGTGTCCGTTGAACGTGACGCGCTCGACCTCTCGACCTTTTCTGTCCCCAACTCTGTACACATCGTGCTTGCAATTGATGGGTAGCTTGCCCCGCTCGTCGCGCGGATGCACCGGGACGTAGCAATAACGATTGCCGCACTTCACCCACCGGCACGGCGGATGATGGTGGTGGTTGTCGCCCTTCGTTGGCAGCACCCAGACATACATGTGATGGCGGAAAATCCATGTCCCGGTGTGGCAGACTGCCCAACTGTAGCGTGGTCCGTAGCCAACGTGAACGCCACCACGGCCGGTGCGAATGACAGCGGGATGCACACCGCTGGGAGTGCATGGAAACTCGGGCAATTCAGCGGCGGTCGGCTCGAACGGCACGTAGTCGCCCTCCGCCTGGACCACGTAAATGGTGAACGTAAACTCATGCGCCAGTTGCCCTGATGTTGCCTGGAACTGCACTGTGTACGTCCCAGGCGAGATCGCGCGCATCGATTGAAACTGCATCGTCAATGCATTCTGTCCCGGGGAAATTTGTCCAGTACAGGGAGTCACACAGGTGAACCCGGGCGGCAGCGTCGCCGCAATATCGATTGGGTCGCCGAAGCCCCAAAATCCCACCGCCGAAATCGTCGTCTTCGCCCTGTCCCCCGCGTAGATTGTCTGCTCTGCCGGAGCGGCGATCATCTCGAAGTCGGGCCCATCGACTGACAAGCTGGCTGGAGCCGGAGTTTTCTGCATGGCGGCGGCCTGGACGAATTCCGCCGGTGGCTCCCAACACGTCCCATATGGTGCGCAGGCAAAGAAAGCGCCCTGCCCATGCATGTCCGCAAGTCCCGGTGTCGATGCCGGCAGTCCCGAGGCGGTCGCCACGGCCTTGATTTCGGCATCCCGCAGCGCAACGCGGCCCGCGACCCACCTGTCCCAATCCGCAAATATTTTCGGGTCCTCTTCACCCTCATGCTCGACCACCTTGCCGTCGTTATGAAAAACGGTTGGACCGGCGGTCGTTCTTCCGGCCGCCACAATTTGCGGCGTCATCGCAATCGCGTTCAGAAAGGCGTTCACCCGCACATAGCGCTGGCCTGGATACGTCGTCGTGATGCGGTCAGTCGGCATCTTCAGCACGAAAACCTCGCCCGGCGTGTCGGTCTCGGCGTGCAGCGTCAGCATTCCCGTCAACAATTGGACCTGTGTATGCGGAATGCCGCCGACGATGCTGAGGTTATCGAACGTCAGCGCGGAGTTCTCGCCGACGTACACCGTCGAGCCGTCTTCAAATTCAATCTCCGCGCGGCCCGCGCCGGTCACCAGGTAGAAGCCCGTTTCGATAGGCAGATCGGCCTCCGCCTGTTCCCACTCGGCGTCTCCGGCATCGCCGCGTGCCACGCGCACATCGCCTTCGAGAGAGCGGACACGCACAATCTGCGGCTCGATTGTCTGCGTAACGTCGGGCGCGGCGGGCATATTCTGTGCTCGTGAAGGCGCGACAGCCGCCAGCAAACACCCCAGCAACAAAGCGGACGACCAACGGCGCGTACCCATTGCAAGCCTCCCTCAACGCGAGCCCGACCGACGAACATGCTAGAGACGAGCGACACTGATAAAGGGTTGCAGCGACTTCTCCGCGGAATCGGTGTTGCGACTTCGCGATCTGTGTTGAGACGTCACAGTCCGGTACACTCACTAGAACTTGTCGAGCATCTTCCATCCCGAGTTCCACTTTGTTTTCGAAGCCCTCGGATACATCGGTGGCTACCTCGTCTATCGCCGCATGCGCGGGCGGCAAGGCGACGCGCTTACCGACGAGCGCCGCTGGCTGGTTATCGCGACGATTGCCGTCGGCGCGCTACTGGGCAGCCGGGTTCTCGGCTTGCTGGAGCAGGCTCCGCGCGACGGCTGGCACTGGGACCAACTGCTCGTCCCCGTCGGTGGTAAGACCATCGTCGGAGGCCTGCTGGGCGGCTGGCTGGCCGTCGAAATCGTGAAGCGCTTCCTCGGTATCCGCTCGCGTACGGGAGACCTCTTCGCCGTTCCGCTGTGTGTCGGCATCGCCATCGGCCGCATCGGCTGCTTCTTCGCCGGCCTCGCCGACGACACGTACGGTACGCCCACGACGCTTCCCTGGGGCGTGAATTTCGGCGATGGAATCCCGCGCCATCCAACGCAGCTCTACGAGTTTCTGTTCCTCGTGGTCCTGGGCGCCATCCTTTTTCGCTGGAATGCGAAGCCGCACACGAATGGAGTCATCTTCCGCGCCTTCATAGGGGCGTATCTTGGATGGCGGTTGTTGATCGACTTCATCAAGCCGCAGCCGCTGGTCCACGGCCTGAATGTGATTCAATGGGCGTGCATCGCCGGCCTGCTTGCGCTCGCCGTCGGAGAGCTTTCGAGTCAACGTGAGGTGCAGGATGTTCGATCAGCTTGACGTAGGACGGCCCCGTCTTTCCGCTCCCATGACGCTGATGGCGATGTCTCTCATTGGCCTGTTTGTCACTTGCGTCATTTGTGTCATCTCTGCGACGGGGCGCGGCTTTATCGGCCTTTACTCTGGACTTGGAATCATCGCGCTGAGAGTTTCCGTCGTCGGAATGTCAGCTTCCGTGTTGTGGCTTGTCGTTGCAAGGATCGTCAGGGCGGTCCGCCGCTGATGGAGGGAAGATGCCGGACGAAATCAAAACGAAGTTCCGACTAGGCGCACCCGCAAAGTTGATCGCGGGATCCGTGCTGGGCGTACTCCTTGGCATCGGCCTTTGCAGCGTGGGCCATTTCAACCTCGAAGGCCAATCGTCGCCGCTCGCAAACGTCGGCGTGTTTCTATTCTTTGCAGGAATGTTCGGTGGGTTCGTCGGGATGGTGTGGGTGATCATCGCCGCAGTGATAGGCTCGCGGCGCAATTGACGGCATGGATTTCCTCGACGGGTTGTGACACTTCGAGAAAGTGTCACTCCCGGCCTCCACGCCTGGCTGTAGTCTGGGTAGTATTTCTAGAATCCATGTTCGACTCCACGCCGCCACCGAACGCTTCATCCAAAGCCCCGCTGATATTTATCGCGGTAAGCGCCGTCTGTCTTTTGATCGGAATCGGCATCTGCGGAGTGGGTGAAGACGGCCTCAATGCTGCCTTGGCCGGTGCCGCCTTCTGCGCTGTTGGTGGAGTCAGCCTTCTCGTCTCGGCAGTATGGCTAACGGTTCGCTTGAACCAACGGGAGACGAAACCATGAAGCTGCCCTGGCACAGCAAAACGGGACTGGCGAAGGCGGCCACCATACTGGCTATGATTTTGATCATTTCGTTCGGCTTGTGCGGCGTCAACGTCTTCGCGGTAATAAGCTTTGTTCCGCTTGGCGGAGGGGAAGCAGACCTTGCTCGGCATCGAGTTATCACCAACATACTCACATTTACCGCGGATGCCGAACTGGTCGGGATCGTCGGCAGTCTTCTGGGGCTCGCCATCTGTGGTGTCATGGCAGTGTTCAAATCGACAAATTCAGGCGAACCGCCTCCAACCATCACTAAAGGCAACCACTAATGGCTAAAACCCGCGATTACATCTTCTACGACACCGCCGTCTCCATCTGCACGACGTGCTTCCGTCGCATCGACGCGAAGATCGTCTTCGAAGACGACAAAGTCTTCATGCTCAAGCGCTGTCCGGAGCACGGCTTCGAACGCGTCCTTATGGCCGACGACGTCGACTACTATCGCCGTTGCCGCGAGGTCTTCATCAAGCCGCCGGAGATGCCCGACCACTACAACACGCCGGTCAAATACGGCTGCCCGTACGACTGCGGACTTTGCCCTGACCACGAGCAGCACTCCTGCCTGACGCTGCTTGAAATCTGCGACGCGTGCAATCTGAGCTGCCCCATCTGCTATGCGGAGAGCGGACCGCACCGCACAACGTACAAGTCTCTCGAGCAGATCGAACGTATGCTCGACGCCATCGTCGGCAACGAGATAGAGCCCGACGTGGTGCAGATTTCCGGCGGCGAGCCGACCATCCACCCCGACTTCTTCGCCATCCTCGACGCTGCCAAGCGCCGCCCCATCAAGCACCTCATGGTCAACACCAACGGCGTCCGTCTCGCCACCGAAGAAGGCTTTGCCGAGCGCCTCGCGACGTACATGCCGCAGTTCGAACTCTATCTCCAGTTCGACTCGCAACGCCGCGACCCGCTGATGCAACTGCGCGGCGCCGACCTCCGCAGCGTGCGTATGAAGGCGCTCGAAAAACTCAATGCGCTGAACATCTCCACCACGCTTGTGGTGACGGTTGAACGCGGCGTTAACGATGACGAAATGGGCTCCATTATTGAGTTCGCACTGCAACAGCCGTGCGTGCGTGGCGTCACCTTCCAGCCCGTGCAGCAGGCCGGTCGCTTACAGGGCTACGATCCCGCGATCCACCGCCTCACGCTCTCTGAAGTCCGCCGCCGAATTCTGGAACAGACCGACGTCTTCAAGCCCGAAGACCTCATCCCCGTCCCCTGCCATCCTGACTCGCTCGCCATGG
>Ga0207125_10018_pt1 | contig 43451 bp, 42 predicted proteins | sample Alteio_BWMinHeat_19_FD_153556 | JGI IMG/M metagenome (GOLD analysis project Ga0207125, IMG submission 153556) | Enriched cells from forest soil in Barre Woods Harvard Forest LTER site, Petersham, Massachusetts, United States -... | ecosystem: Environmental > Terrestrial > Soil > Temperate forest >...
ATGGGAATGCAATAGAAAAAGCATCGGTCCGGGAGCTCGCGGATTCAGCGCTGCTCAAGCTGATTGCAGGGCTGAATATTCCCCGCCTTTGCAAGGCGGGGAGGATGCGCGCAGCGCAGACGGGGCGGTTGTCAAAGTCGCGCAGCCACCGAACAGAAGATCGCGAAGCGCACCATATCTAAAGGAGCGCTTCGCGTTCTTGATGGCGCAGCGAATATCGTCCTTAAGGCGTGCTGGTTCGTTTGATCTCGAAGATGACGAATTCGAAAAAATTCCCATGCAGGCTTCTTTGGACACGCCGCTCAGTAAGGATTCCGCCGATCTTCTTCATGGCCTTTTGCGACCGGAAGTTTATGGTGCCGACCAGGAAAATAACGCGATCGACAAACTTGAAAGCGTAGTCCAGCATGAGACGCTTCATCTCCCCGTTGTAAACTCCGCCCCAATGTGACCGGGCCAGAAACGTCCAGCCGATCTCAAGTTCGCTTTGGTCCGGTCCGTACCAGAAGTAGCGCAGCAGTGTCTTATATAAATGATAGAAAGCCTGGCCGGACGCGAGGTTCTCACCCATCGCTTTGAAAACGGCCACCGGGCCGGGAACGATCGTCGGCGGAAACACGGCGGCCAGGATCAGCCACAGAGCGAGCAGTGAAGCGATGGAAAGGATTCTAGGGAGCATAGTCACTGCGAATGAGATCGGTGGGTACCACTTTAAGAACGCTGTCGCCGATGATGGTGTGGACGAGCTTCAGATAGTCGTTTTGCAGTGCGATTTGATCCGCATCCCACGTGTCGACGAGATTGGGCTCCATCTTCTCTCGAAGAAGCTTACGCTCCGCCGGGTTGTCCATCTTGATGCTCGCGGCATATTCGTCCCAGACCTCGGGATGTGCGTGGACGTATTGAAGCGTGTTCTTGTAGGCCTTCAAGTAGTCGCGAACAATGTCGTTGTGCGTTTTGGCAAATTCCTCGTTCGTGGCCACGATGACGTGAGCAGGAGCGCGGCCCCCTTGATGTGCCTTGTATTCGGCGCTGAGATCCACGAGAACGCGGTAGCGATCCTGTGCAAATGTTTGAATGGATTCGACCGTGCCGAGCAGCGCGGCATCGATATCGCCCTTGCCCAGAAGTTCGGCGAGGGCCGGGGCAGGCGCTGTGACGAGCATTGCATCCTTAAAGAGGTCGATGCCATACCAGTTCTTCGCAAGCACGGCCAGGAACGCGAAAGTTGTCGAACCCGGTCCGCCGAAGACGCCGAGCTTCTTGTGCTTGAGATCGGTGAGCGTCTTTATCGGCGAGTCTTTGCGCACGAACACCATGTTTACCGGCGAGAAGACGCCGTAAATGACGATGATGTCCTTGCCTTCGCTGCGGGCCGTTGCCATCGTCGTAAAGCCGCCGAAACCGATGTCGACCTTCCGCTCGGCAACCATCAAGTGAAGATTTGCCGGACTGAGGGATTTCACCTTGTCGGCCTTCAACCCGACTTGATCGAGCAGGCCGTGGCCTTCCATCACGAAATCGACAAATTCCTGAGCGCCGGGAATCAGACCAAGCGTGAATGTGCGGGTGGGGGTGGATGTGGGTTGAGGTTTAGTTCCACATGACGTCAGAAGTAAACAGATGAGAATGGAAGGAATTATATTCCCCGCCTCTCTAAGGCGGGGTGGCCGCGCGTAGCGCAGACGGGGTGGTTGGTAACTTCCGATAATCGGAGCGCTGCGCGGGCGCGACCAACCGCCCCGTCCGCTTCGCGTCTTTTCTTGATGCTTCGCCCTGTCGGGCTTGCGCTTCGCGCCCGCCTTAAAAAGGCGGGGAATAAAGTTCTCGTTCACGTCAAGAGAGTTCTCGACCAAGCTTCTTCCTGTCAAGCTCATTCTCCCAATGAGAGACGACAATGGCGGCGACACCGTTGCCGATAAAGTTCGTTATAGATCGCGCTTCGGACATGAAACGGTCGATGCCGAGGATCAACGCCAGACCGGCGACGGGAATTGAAGGAACTACCGCGAGCGTCGCCGCCAGCGTAATGAAGCCCGCACCGGTGACGCCCGAAGCGCCTTTGGATGTCAACATCGCGACGCCGAGGACGGTCAGCTCCTGCCTCATCGTCAGATTGATGTTCAGCGCCTGCGCGACGAACAGCGCTGCCATCGTGAGATAAATATTGGTTCCATCGAGGTTGAACGAGTAGCCGGACGGCACCACCAAACCGACAACAGACTTCGGACAGCCCAGCCGTTCAAGCTTCTGCATCAGGGGCACGAGCGCCGATTCCGACGAAGCAGTGCCAAGCACCGTCAGGATTTCATCGCTGATGTAGGCGATAAAACGCAGGATGTTGAAGCCCGTCAGCGCCGCCACCGTCCCAAGGACGATGAACACGAACAGAATGCACGTCAGATAAAAGCTTCCCATCAGGAGCGCAAGCGGTCTCAGGGCGGCAATCCCGTATCGGCCGATCGTAAACGCCATCGCGCCACCCGCCCCAAACGGAGCGAGTTTCATGAGGGTGTTCATCATCGCAAAGAAAATATGCGAGCACGCTTCGATGAACTGATGGACCACCTTGCCTGCAGCACCCATATGCATCATCGCGTAGCCAAAGAGAATCGCGACGAACAAGACCTGCAGGAGATCGCCCGACCCGGTGAACGCATCAAGAAACGTTGAAGGAATGACGTGGAGAATGAAATCGGCTGTGCTCTGGCTGGCCGCCCTCTTGGCGTAATCTGCGACGGCCTTCGCATCGAGCGTGTTCGGATCCACATTGAACCCGGCGCCTGGCTTCACAAGCGTGACCACCGTCAATCCGATGATCAGCGCGAACGTCGAGATGACTTCAAAATAGAGAAGCGCTTTGCCTCCAACGCGGCCGACCTTACGCATGTCGCCGGCGCCGGCGATTCCGAGCACTACGGTGCAGAAAATGACGGGGCTGATCAGCATCTTCACCAGTGCAATGAATCCGTCGCCGAGCGGTTTCAATTTCACGGCCTGTGCCGGGTCCAGATAACCGAAAAGGCCGCCGCCGATAATGGCAAGCAGCACCCAGAAGTAGAGATGGCTGGTGATTCGTTTCATGGCGCTTCGGCGGTCACAGACCGCCGCTACAGTGTACAGGTGGTGTAGAATCACCGCCGTGATATTCGAAGGCAAGTGCTGGAAGTTCGGTCATAACATTCCTACCGACGAGATCACGCCCACGAGCGTTGTCTGGAAGAGCTTTTCCGAGATGGCAAAGCACGTTCTCGAGTCGTTGAACCCGGAATTTCCGCAAAACGTTCAGAAGGGCGACATCATTGTTGCGGGACGCAACTTCGGTTGTTCGTCGGGACGCGCGATTGCTCCAAAGGCGATCAAGGCAACCGGCGTTGCGGCTGTTATCGCCGAAGGGTTCTCGCGAACGTTTTACAGGAACGGCCACGAGGTGGGTTTGCCGATTCTCGAAGTACACGGGATTCACGAACTCGTCGAGACGGGCGACAGGCTGCGCGTCGACATCGCGGGCGGCATTGTCACGAATCTCACGTCTGGCAAATCCATCAAAGGCTCACCGGCGCCGGAATTTCTCATGGAAATGTTGCGCGCTGGTGGGCTCATTCCTTTCCTGAAGACGGGTCAGTTCTTAAATCGATGACATGGCTGCTGAATAACGAAGAAGTCGAGAAGGCGCTGACTCCCGAGGATACGATCGCGGCCACGGAGAGTGTCTATCGAGAACTGGCCGAAGGCGCGGCGTTCAATCGTGCGCGGAGCCAGGTGTACCTGCCGGTGGAGTCGAAGGCGAATCCTGGCTTCCGATATCGATTCAAATCGCAGGAAGGTGGAAGCCCGGGCACCGGCGTCTGGGCCCTGCGGATTACTTCCGACATGGCGGGGCATTCTTTCACTGCCGGCGTGAAGAGGCGGCGCATTCTTCCCGTTGCTACGGGAAATCGATACTGCGGGTTGGTCATCCTGTTTGACATCGAACGGATCGAGCCGATCGCGATCATGCCGGATGGCGTGATTCAGAAAATGCGGGTCGCGGCGCTTAGCGCGGTTGGGGCGAAGTATCTGGCTCCTGCGAAGCCGAAAGTTCTGGGACTGTTCGGCACAGGCTGGCAGGCCGGCGCGCACCTCGAATATCTGTGCAGTCTTTTCGAGTTCGAGAAGATCAAGGTCTTCAGCCCGAACGAACAACATCGGCGGGAATTCGCGGAGAGCATGAGCCGCAAGCTGGACCGGCCGGTGGCTGCCTGCGCGTCGCCGCGCGAAACCGTGGAAGGAAGCGATTTCATCCAGGCGGCAACAGCGTCATGGGATGCCGTGTTCGATGGGCATTGGGTGGAGAAGGGAATGTACGTCGCCTCCATCGGCGGTTCCGACGCCAGCAACAAGCGCCGCGAAATCGACGACGAGACGATTCGGCGCGGCGACATTTATATCGTGCATTCGAAGGAAGTCGCCAGGCTCGATCAATCGCCGGATATTTGGGAAGTCGCGCAAAAGGGAATCAAGGCGTGGGACGCAATCCACGAGATACAGGATCTTCTCGTTGGAAAGGTTGCGGGCCGCTCGCGTGCGGACGAGATCACGGTTTTCAATAACAACACCGGTGCGGGCACGCAGTTCGCGGCCGTCGGTTCGGCGGTGTTGAAGCGGGCCCGCGAGATGGGCCTGGGCCGGGAGATCCCGACAGAGTGGTTCCTGGAAGACGTCTCGCCGTAGGTAATATTCCCCGCCTTTTTAAGGCGGGGTGGCTGCGCGCAGCGCAGACGGGGCGGTTGGTAAAGATGCGAAGCGACCTTATAGATTTCCGCGAAGCGCTCCTTATTAATCGGTGCGCTGCGCGACCATCTGTAAGGAGGCTTCGCGACTTTACCAACCACCTCGGCTGCGCTACGCGCAGCCACTCCTCCTTAAAAAGGAGGAGAATTCTTCCAAACCACGCCTTCGAATTGCTCCATCCTCCGCGAAGCGCTCCTCTTAATCGGGAAGTTTGAAGGCCCGCAACTCTGCCGTGTAGCCATTCCCCCCAATCGCCACCACAATGTATTGCTTCCCATTCAGCATGTAAGTCATTGGCGTGCCGCTTTGCTGGGTCGGCATGTACACCGCGCCGACTTCCTTACCCGTTGGCTTGTCATACGCTCGAAGCATTGCGCCCTTTTGTCCGTTCGGTGTCGTGAAGACTCCTGGCTCACCTGCAATCACCAGCGTCTTCGTCACAAGAGTACCGACGGTGCCCGGCCTGCCGGTGCGCGGAATATTGAGCCCCTTCAATGCGGGATGATTCTTAATATTGTCCGGGGTTTCGCCGTGCGCAATCTGCCAAATAATTTCGCCTTTGTTCAGATCGATCGCGCTGATACGTCCATAGGGTGGCTTGACCAGCGGCAATCCCTGGACGGTCAAACCGCCGCCCGCGTTCTCCGCCGGAGCTGTCGCAGGCGCGCGATCGGCGCCGGCATCCGCGCCTGCGCCGCCGCTCGTGCGCGGTCCCGTCGTCGCAATGCCCTGAATCCAGCCGAAGTCGCCGGAAAGCTTCGGTTCACCGGGCACAAGACCCAGCGAGCCCATCGAACTCTGCGAATACACATAAACGATGTGCGTTTCCGGATCGTATGATCCGCCGGGCCAATTCGTTCCGCCGCTGTTCACCGCCATCGCGAGCGTTCCCAGCGGACCTTCGCGTTTGCTGACGACGGGGGGTGTGAATACCGGTCCCATCTTGTATTGCGAGACCAGCTTCAGCGCCTCCGCTCGCAAGGCGGGCGTGAAATCGATGAGGTCGTCCACCGAGGAGCCTTGCCGATCGTAGGCGCGAGGCTTCGATGGGAATGGCTGCGTCGGGCTCGTCTTTTCACCGGGAACGGTGGATTGCTCGACCGGCTTTTCATCGATCGGCCAGATCGGTTTGCCGTTGGTGCGGTCAAAGACGTACAGAAACGCCTGCTTTGTGGGTTGAGCCACGGCTTTAATAGTGCGGCCGTTAATGGTGATATCGGCCAGGATGGGAGCACATGGGATATCCATGTCCCATATTCCGTGGTGCACGAGTTGATAGTGCCACTTGCGGGCGCCGGTATGCAGATCGACAGCCACTAGGCTTTCACCGAAGAGTCCATTGCCGGGCCGGTACCCGCCATAGTAGTCGCCTGTGGGCAACTCCACCGGCAGATAGACCATATTCAGGTCTTCGTCGACACTGATCTGTCCCCACACTCCCGTGTTGCCCGTATATGAGGATGAATTGTTTTCCCAGGTCTCAAATCCGTATTCATTCGAGAGGGGAATCGTGTGGAAAATCCACAGACGCTTGCCGGTCTTCACGTCGAATCCGCGAACGTAGCCCTTCACGTTGGTCTTGCTTCTCGGCACGCCGCCGGATTTGTGCGCTGCCCCGACAATTACGACATCCTTGGCGACCACAGGAGTCGCATGCAGACCGACTTCGCCATTGATGAGGTCGATGTCCTGATCGTCATCGAGTTTCAAATCTACGACGCCGTTTTTACCGAACGATGGAACAGGCGTGCCGGTTTTCGCGTCGAGCGCAATCATGCGGTATCCGGGTGTCACGTAAATGATTCGCTCTTGCCGGCCGTCGCTCCAGTAAGCCAGACCGCGTCCGGATAGTTGCCGCGGGGCGGCGTCGCCGCGCGCGCCCTCGTCTTCGGTATGCTTCCAAAGAAGTGCGCCGGTCGCGGCGTTTAGCGCAAAGACCGCGCGTTTCGTGCCTCCAGTTGAATACACAACGCCCTTGACCATCAGGGGCGTTCCTTCGTACTGGTATTCCGGCCGCGGGCCGAGAGTGTCTGTCTTGAAAGCCCACGCGACCGTGAGCTTATTGAAATTCGCCGCGTTGATCTGGTCGAGCGCCGAGTAATGCGTATTGCCGAGATCCCCGCCGTACGTCGGCCATTCGCCTTTTTTGGCGCCAGATTGCGCAAATGTGACCGTAGCCATGGTTAGCAAAATCAGTATTCGACGCATGTTTCCTCCACAACTTAAATAGTAGCCAACCTGCCGCCATCCATGGGAATGATGGCGCCGGTGACATAACTCGCCTGGTCGGAGGCGAGGAAAACCACCAACGCGCCAACTTCCTCCGGTTTGGCCAGCCGGCCCAGCGGTACTCGTTCTTCGTTTCGTCTCAGCGCTTCGGCCTCGGTGACGCCTTGCTTCTGCGCGTCGAGGCGAAGCGATTCCTGCAGACGATCTGTCAGCGTATTCCCGGGATTGACGCCATTCACCCGAATTCCATACTTGCCGAGCGCGTTGGCCCAACCCACCGTGACCAGCATCAAGGCGGCGTTTGCCGCTCCACCCGACATATGCATTGTCGAAGCGGCCTTCCCGCCCAGGCCGATGATATTCACGATGTTGCCGCGGCGGCGCTCGATCATGCCCGGGCGAACGGCGTCCATCGCATGAACGTAAGTGAAGTACTTCGAATCCATTCCCTGATGCCAGGCTTCAGCATCCAGCCTTTCCCAGGGACGCCGCTTCGCCGCGCCGGCGCTATTAATAAGGATGTCGACCGGTCCCAGTTGTTTCTCGGTTTGGGCGGCAGCCCCTTTCGCATCTTGAGGATTCGAGAAATCGGCGCGCGTTGCAACCACTTTGACGCCTTCCCGGGCAAGCGTATCGCGAGCCTTTTCCAGATTCTCTTCGCTGCGTGAGGAAATCATGACTCGTGCGCCTTCCGCCGCAAAGGCGCGGGCGCATGCCAGGCCGAGTCCCTTACTGCCGCCGGTGATCAATACGATTTTCCCTTCCAATCCGAGCTTCATTGCGCTTCCTCCTGCCGGTGCAGAATGTAGCATAATCCTTGGCAGGAGATACCTCGTGGCGCGCATCACTCTCGGAATCGGCACTTCGCATGGTCCCATGCTGTCCATTGCTCCGGAAATCTGGCCGGAGCGGGTCAAGGCCGACCGTGCCAACCCGAAACATTTCTATAAAGGTAAGACGTATACGTTCGATGAGTTGGTTTCGCTGCGGAAAGCCGAGAATCTCGCGGAGCAGTGTACTGCGGACGTCTGCCGCGAGCGCCATGCGCGATGCCAGCGAGCCATTCTGAAACTGGGTGACGTCTTCGAGGCGAGTAAGCCGGACATTGCGGTTGTCGTGGGGAACGATCAAATGGAAGTCTTCACGAGCGAGCACATTCCGGCATTGGCGGTGTTCTGGGGAGAGTTTGTCGAAGGGATTCCGCGCACTCCGGAGTTCCTGGCGAAGCTTCCTCCGGGTATCGCTTCGGCGGAAGCGGATCGCACGCCAACGGAGTACACTCAATATCCCACGTTGCCTGCGCTCGGACGCCACATCATCGAACGCGCCATCCACGATGGCTTCGATGTCACGCAACTCACACGGCTCACAGCTGGCGAGATCGGATCGAACGCCGTGCCGCACGCGTGGGGCTTCGTATACCGGCGCATCATGCGGGACAAGGTCGTGCCGCATGTCCCGGTGTTTGTGAATACGTTTTATCCCCCGAATCAGCCGCCTGCTTCACGATGTTTCAACTTTGGCCGGACCATCGGCCGCGCGATCGCGTCGTGGTCTTCGGATCGAACGGTTGCCGTGATCGCATCCGGAGGTCTCACCCATTGGGTGCTCGACGAGCCGTTCGACCAGATCGTGATTGAGGCTTTCAAGAAAGGTGACGCCGCGACGCTTTCGACGATTCCCGATGAAATGTTTCAGGCGGGTACTTCGGAGATCAAGAATTGGATCACCGTTTCGGGCATCATGGCGGAAACTCGGCTGAAGATGAATCTCGTCGATTACGTGCCGTGTTATCGGTCGGAAGCTGGCACGGGCAACGCAATGGCGTTCGCGCACTGGAAATAATCCCTTCTTACCCTGATCCGGCTGCGGTGACGGTGATTTGCGGTAAACTGTGCGGCCATGTTGAACGCGGAGCGGCGCAGGCAGTTTGAAGCTCTGATGAAGGAATCCGGCTGGGACGTGCTTATTCTTTACGGGCACAGCTGGCGGAAGGATTTCTTTCGTTCGCTCGTCAACTTCAACTTCTTTGGTCCCCATGCAGTTGCGGCGCTCACGCGCGGAGGAGAACTCTCCGTGGTGGTGTCGCATCCCTGGGATTACGAACTTCTCCTCCACCAGCTCGATGCGAAAGTTACCTGGGACGCCGGCTTCACGAAGGTCGTCCGGCATTTGGTTTCCGGAAAGACCGCGATTGCGGGAAGGGAATTCATGGAGGCCCGCTTTGTCGAGGAGTCGACGGTCTCCGCGACTTCATTGATCGAAGCTATTCGCCGCCATAAAACCGCGAAGGAAATTGAAATCATCCGGCAGGCGGCGAAGCTTGCCGATGACGGTTACCGGCATTTTGTCAAAATGGCCGAGCCGGGAATGGCGGAGTATGAGCTGGTTGCCGAGGTCGAGGCCTTTCTCAAGACGAACGGCGCCGAAGACAACTTCATGCTCATCGGTTCGGGCGGAACGGAAGTCTTCGGCATGAGGCCTCCGACGGACCGCCGCTTTCAAATCGGCGACAATATCACGACGGAGCTCACGCCTCAGGTGAATGGCTACTACGCTCAGATATGCCGGACGCTCGTCCTCGGCGAACCCAGCGAAAATCAAAAGCGATCATTTTCCATTTTTCGCGAAGCTCAGGCTGCGGCGCAGGAGTTCTTGAAACCGGGAGTGAATATCAAAGATGTCGCGCGTGTCCAGAATGATGTATTCCGCCGGGAGGGCTATGGCGAGTACACCGGCGCGAAGTACACGCGCGTCCGCGGGCACAATCTGGGTTTGTATCCGGACGAAAACCCCTGGGTGCTGGAGGATGTCGACTGCGTCGTTAATGAGGGAATGGTGGTGATCGCACATCCCAATACATACCTTCCGCTCTCGGGCTACATGGTATTCGGCGACACGCTTGTTGTAACGAAGGACGGTTGCGAGTCGCTGAGCCGGACCGAGAAAAAACTTTTCAGCAGTGAGGCGAAGTGAAGAGGGGACTGATCACCTGGGACAAGACGGAAATACCGCCGGCGGTTTTCGAGCGGCGCGTCGATCGAGTGCGGCGGGTGCTTGGCGATCGCGACCTTTCGGCGCTGGTCGTTTACTCCGAATTGTGGCGCTCCAATCCCGCGCGGTTCTTTTCGAATTACATGCCTTACTTCAATCGCGCCTTTCTGATTATTCCTCGAGACCTGCCGCCCACCTTGTTGTGCGGGCTTTCGCCGCGGGTTTATGGATGGATTCGTTCGGTAACGACGATTGAGGATGTCCGGCCTGCCGGTAATTTTGCGAAGCCGTTGTTTGAGATCGCCGGGGAGCGTGACTGGACGCGAATCGGCGCTCTCGACCTGGACCAGTTTCCATATGACCTCAACAAAGCCATCCGTAGCGGAACGGTGGAAGCGGTGAACGTCGAATCGCCGGCGGTGTACGTACCGGCGGAGGACGAGACTGAGCTCGCGATGCGTCGAAAAGCGGCAGCCATGGCGGATCAGATCCTGAGTGAAGAAATGTCTCGCGGCGTTGGCAGCATCGATCATCATTTTGTTGGGGGCCTGGAACGGCGATTCCGGAGAGCAGGGGCCGAGGATCTCATCATCTTACTCACCAACGGGCATACCGTTCCCGCCCCGCCGATCGGAGCCATTTTGGAGGAAAACTATTCGGTCAGCCTGGCTGTCGAGTATCGAGGCCACTGGATTCGTCTTTCAAGACCTCAGGCATCGTCTCCCGTGATGGCCGAATGCCGGAAACAGTGGGATTCGCAGCCGGGTTTGGCGGAACGGCTTGACGGATCGTATCCGTACGAATGCCGCGCCGGTGGAATGACGGCCAGGCACATCGAGGTCGTGGTCAGCGGCAAGCGGCTTTTCTACGGTGAAACGATCCTATGAACATGATCGAAAAGATTCTCGCCAGGGCGAGCGGCAGGAAAGAAGTCGCGCCCGGCGAAGTCGTCATCGCGAATGTGGACCTCATGGTCATGCACGACCTGAGCGCCAACTTCGTCACACGGGTTTTTCGTGAGGAGCTCGGCGGCGGATCCATTCTCGATCCTTCGCGCATTGCTTTTGTCTTCGATCACAACTTCTCGCCGGCAACCGAAGAAGCGGCACGAACTCTGCATAAAGTTCGGGTGTTCGCTGCGGAGCACGGAATCCAGAATCTGTTCAATGGCGGCCACGGCAGCCTGCATCACGTGATTATCGAGAATGGATTGTGGGCACCCGGCCAGGTCATCATCGGCTGCGATTCGCATACGCCGATTTACGGCGCGCTCGGTGTCTTTGCCACAGGTGTTGGAAATAATTCGATGGCGGCGCTGGGTTTCCAGCATGGGAAGGCGTGGTTCCGGGTTCCGGCGACTATTCAGGTCTTTCTGCATGGCACAACGCAGGATGGAGTCGCACCTCGCGATGTCGCGCAATATGTAGTCGGCCATATGGGCGAAGACAGCGCCATCTATCAGGCGATCGAATACGGCGGCGCTTACATCCAGAGCCTGTCGATTGAAGATCGGATGCTGTTCCCGTTGATGTCGATCGATCTCGGCGCGAAGGCGTCCTTTGTTAATCCCGACGAAAAGACCACAGCCTATGCGCGCTCATTCTCGAACTTCAAGAACTTCGAGATGATGACGAATGATGCCAACGTGAAATACGAGAAAGTCATCGACATCGACGTTTCCAGGCTTGAGCCGCAGGTGGCATGTCCGCCGACGGTTGGGAATGTGAAGCCGATTGGGGAAGTTGCCGGCATTCCGATCGACATGGCGGAGATCGGCGGCAGCACCGGCGGACGCCTCGATGATCTTCGAGTAGCGGCGGGCATTCTTAAGGGCAAGTTTGTTCCACCGGATGTCCGGCTTCAAGTCGTGCCTGCAAACCGCACCATCTATAAAGCAGCTCTACAGGAAGGACTGATCGAGATCCTGCACGATGCGGGCGCCGTCATTTTTCCACCGAGTGCGGGTTCCAATCAGGCAGTGAACATGGGAGCAATGAGCGAGGAAGAAGTGATGATCTCGAATCAGGCCAGAAACTTTCCCGGCCGCAACGGCCATCCCAAGGCGCGTCACTATCTGGGTTCAGCCCGCACCGTAGCTGCGTCCGCCTTGGCGGGCGCCATCACTCGCGGGTGAAAAATCGGGGCCAGACGGGTGGCTTTGCACAAATAATGGCTGAGGTGGACATTCCCCGCCTTTTCAAGGCGGGGTGCCCGAGCGATCAAAAACGTTAGAACGCGAGGGCGGGGCGGTTATCCAGGAACCGCGCAGCGCACATTATTTTGTTGAGGTTACTAACCGCCCCGTCTGCGCCGCTAAGGAATGGGACCTTCTTATTTATGGCGCAGCCACCCCGCCTTGAAAAGGCGGGGAATGTCCACCTCAGCCATTATTTGTACAAAGCCCAGACGGGTGAATTCCCTTTTTCTGCTGAAAAAAGGGAATTCACCCGTTCCGGCCCCGATTTTTTCTTACCCCGTGTACCGAATTCGCCAGATGCGGTTGCCGCCGTCATCGGAGACAAGCAGCGCACCGTCGGGAGTAACCGTCACACCGACCGGCCGTCCCCACTTGGAGTTGGCGGCAGGATCCACAACAAACCCGGTCAGAAAGTCCTCGATGGCGCCCGGTTTCCCGTTCGTGAACGGAACGAATCCGACCTTCGCGCCGTTCGTTGTCGAGCGATTCCAGGAACCATGCAGAGCCACAAACAGTCCGTTGCGATACTTTTGCGGGAACTGCATGGCCGTATAGAACGCGATGCCGAGCGGAGCGGAGTGCGCCGGAATCAGAACGTCCGGAACGATAGCGCGCTTTACGAGATCGGGCTCTCTCTGGGGAACGCGAACATCGATGTGACTGCCGATATAGGAATACGGCCAGCCGTAGAAGCCGCCGTCTTTAACCGAAGTCGTGTACTCGGGAGGCAGATCGTCGCCGATGTTGTCCCGCTCGTTGACCGCGGTCCAGATTATGTTCGTGCCCGGCTGCAGTGCGAGTCCAACCGGATTGCGGAGGCCGGAGGCAAACACGCGGAAGCCCGTTCCATCCGGGTTGTATTCCTGGATCATGGCCCGCCGTTCATTGCCGGTGCCGGTTTCATCGATGTTGTTCGAAGAGCCGACGGAGACATACATCTTCTTGCCGTCGCGGCTGAAGAGAATGTTGCGAGTCGAGTGGTTGCCGCCGCCATTCAAGTCGCGCAGTTTTTCACCGGGACCGGAGGCTTTCGTGTCGCCGGGAGTGTACTTGTAACGAGCGATGCTGTTGGTATTCCCTACATAGAGGTAGCCATTCTGGAACACCAGGCCGAACGGCTGCGTCATCTCGGCAATATTCGGATCGGGCGCCGGTCCTCGAGCGCCCTGGCCGCCGCCCGGAGCGCCGCCAGGCGCACCGGCTCCACGTCCGGCTCCGCCGCCAGGCGCTGCTCCACCAGGAGCGCCGCCGCGTCCACCGCCACCACCTCCCGCAGGAGCGCCACCAGCAGGTGGTCCGCCGCGGGCAGCCGGAGCCGCGCCTTGAGCAAATACAAATCGCTCATCGGGCAGTCCATCCTTATTGGTATCGCGCAGAATCAAGACCGCGTTCTGCGACGGTTGCGACACAAAGAGGTCGCCGTTCGGCGCAAACGTCATGATTCGAGCATTGGCAACGTTGTCCGCATACAAGTCCACCGTAAAGCCCGCCGGCACCTTCGGCATCGCGCCTTCGGGCTTCGGCACCACGCTTCCGAAGTTCGGATGGGCGTCGGTAGGCGCCGGCAGCAGCGGCAGATTCTGCTGAGCGAACAGCGCCACGGAAACACAAATGACTCCGAGGCAAAGCAATTTCATGATTCGATTTCTACTCATCTTCACTCCCCATATGGTCTTAGCTAACCCATCATCGTAGCGTCTTAGACGGTAACTCTCAACATCTCAGGTTTACCTGCCAGTGGCCCGGATCCTGGCCGCGGTCGTGCAATCCTCGACCGTTGTGAAGTAGCGCGCGACCGCTGCCTTGCCGACATCGAACGGATTGGCTTCGCCGGCTTTGCGGCTTGCGGCCGTGTGGGCCTTGAAATAGGCATTGTCGAACTCGGAGTGGTTGGACAGCAGCGCCGTGGCACCGTAGTCGGCGGCGGCTTTCGCCATCTTCTTAGAGGATGCGAGGTAGCCGTCATAGTAGGCGGCATCGCCGTTAAACGGGATCGCTGTGCCGCCAACGTAAGCAACACGCAGGGGCTTGCCGTTATCCCGGACCTCAAACAGGAACGAGAGTGTCCCCGGCGTGTGCCCGGGCATCGTAACGATCTGGACTGCGGCATCACCTACGGAGATCTTCATCCCGTCGGCGCCAACCACATCATGCTTGGGTTTGCCGCCCTGGTGATTGGTCGATTTGTCAACGGCGTCCCAGTCTTCCTTGCCGTAAACGAGGTGCACGCCGGGGATTTCATCCTGAAGTAGCCTGGCTCCGCCGTCATGGTCGGCGTGAGCATGGGAGAGGATGACATACTTGACCTTACTGGTATCGAGACCGAGTTTCTTCATGCCGGCGAAGATTTCGTCCTGCGCCGCGTAGTCGAACAGTGCCTCGAGGACGATGGTGCCTTCGCTGCCGGTAATCGCCCATGCATTGTGGATCCTGGTACCGATGAAATAGAGGTTGTCCGCGACCCTGGCCGGTTCTGCATACCATGTCTCTCTGGCAGGAGGTCCGGGGGGAGTTCCGCGTGCGCCACCCCGTGCAGCAGGTGCGGCTGCGGGATCCGGAGCCGGAGGTGGAATACAGAGCCGAAGAAAGGTACCGGGCCAGTCCAGCCCGGCCGCGTTCTTGGCTGCACTGACAAGACGGTCGACGGTTGGAGGTGTCTGCGCCGAGGCGGCGCCAATGCTCACAGCAAAGACAGCCGCGGCAGCAATAAAGACTGCAAGGGACTTCATCTTGTTTTCCCCGTTTCTTGATATTTGTTCCGTTCGCGCAAGCATAACTCATTTGAATCCGTAAAGGCTGCGCGCATTATCGCGGAGAACCATGCGCGCAAGATCGAGAGCCCGGGCCCGTGAGATTTCGCTGTCGCGCATCATGCCAGTGAGGGCGATGGCGAGGGCTTCGCTTGGCATTGATTCAGGATACGGGACTCCTGGCTCTGCCATAGCCGCGGAGCGGCTACAGAGCTGTTGCCCAAAGGGCCGGAGGCCCGAAAGAATGTAGCCCCAGCCGCGAGGCTGGGGTTTTTGAAAGCAAAGCGTCACAGCCCCGCAAAGGGTCGTAAGAATCGCGGTGTGTGAATCTTACGCCCCTTACGGGGCTGTAACTCTTTTTGACGTGAACCCCAGCCTTACGGCTGGGGCTACATTCTTTCGGGCCTCCGGCCCTTTGGGCAACAGCCCTTTCAGCCGCGGCTGAGGCAGCTAACGAATGACCTGGATGAGAAACCCGTCGGGATCGCGGAATTGGGGAGAGCCCGCCACTTCCGGCGTTTCGAGTTTGATCCCGGCGGTCTGGAGTAGCCGCGCCGCCGTGTCGTAATCGAACGGAGAAGCGTTGACGCAGAAGCGATTCAGTCCCGGCTTCTGACCAGCGGGAACCCGCACAAGCCCGATCCTGGATTTTCCCGCCTGAAACCAGATTCGATTGTCGATGCGCTGTGAGACGGGTCCGAGGACCTTTTCATAGAATGCTGCCGCCTCTTCGGGATCGGAAACATTCAGCAGAATGTGATCCAGTCCTAGCGGCCTGAAGATCGGATCGCCATTCATCGGAGTGGATTCCGGGGAAGCCGTACTCGTGCTTAACGAAGTCCAGGAATTGTCCGCTCCGATCTGGAGGCGATTACCGTCCGAGTCCGCCACGTACAAATCCCTGCCGCTCGGATAGTCTCGATACGCGACGTTCTTTGCCGCGAGATAACTGTGCGCATCCGCGACCTGGAATCCTTCAATGCCGGCGCAAAAGTGATCGAGGTGCGGGTCCGGGCCCTGCTCGAGCGCAATATACGTCGAGCCCAGTTTGAGGTATCGCCTCGCCGTCCGATTGTTTTTCCAGACGGCGTTGCCGAAGACACGCGTGTACACGCCGAGAGATTTTTGAATATCGGAGACGAAAAACTCCAGGTGATCCAGCGCGCTGAAGTGCAGACTATCTTCCGCGGGAGTTATCCGGGCAGCCAACACCCCTGCGCTGAGCATGCGAAGGGCTTCGCGCCGGTCCATTAGATGAAATGGGCTGGGTGACATTTAAGTTCGTCCGATCTGTTCCTGAATCTGCCGGCGAAATTCCAGCGGCGACGACACGCGATCGAACGGCTCCAGAGTCCCGCCGGTTCCACGGATGACGATCGTGCCATAGCCCATTATTCGTCCAACGATGCTTTGATCGACGCCGACGCTCTCGATCTTGTTGAGAAACATCTCCGCCGTTTTTTTCTGAATAAAACCAGTCTTGAGAATAACCCGCTTGTTGGTGACGGCAAATTCCGCGCTCGACCGGCTAATGTTTGCGACAACAATCGGAACGACGGCGATGGCCAGGATTCCCGCACCTGGCCAGCCATACCCTTGATAAATGACAAATGCGGCCAACCCCGCGACAGCAAGCGAAAGCAATGCCGATTTCGCAAGTACGACCCAGTGCAATTTCGCCTTATAGGTCACCTTTTCGCCGCTGATGAGGTTTTGATCGATGTAGCCCATGACTTTGATTATCGGGAGTTCTGTGGGCTCAAATGGATTGCCAGCCAGGCGCGGGCGAATTTCCAATCGCGTTTGACCGTAATTTCGGAGATGCCCAGTTCTTGGGCGATCTCGCTCTCCTGGAGGCCCGCAAAAAACCGCAGCTCCGTAACGCGGGCGGCCCGCTCATCGGCCTTCTCCAGCCTGGTCAGGGCTTCATCGATGATGAGCAAATCGTCGTAGGAGCAGATTGCGCCGGCATCACGGACAAGATCCAGGGAAACTTTGGGTTCGCCGCCGCCTCTGCGGCCGGCCGATCGAGCACGCGCATGATCGATGAGAATGCGCCGCAAAGTCTTCGCGGCCACGGCGAAGAAATGAGTCCGGCTGCGCCATTCGGGAGAGTTCCCGGCTTCCAGGCGGAGATAAAGCTCGTTAATCAGTGCCGTCGGCTGCAACGTATGGCCCGGACGTTCGGAACTCAGCCGCTGAGCGGCCATGCGGCGCAGCTCGGCGTGGAGCCTTGCGAACACCTCACCCGCACTTTCCAGGTCCCCGTCGCTCCAGTTCCGAAGATACTGGGTAACGGACGCAGCATTTTCAGGCTCTCGTGCCATTTTGCAGCCCATGATACCTTGAACCACAAATTTACGCTTATATCTAGTGAGGGCATCTTGAGCGAGGAAACCATGATTGTTTCTGAGCAGGTTGGACGGATTCGGGAATTCTTCGAAGCCGCTTCCGAGTCCGAGGGGGCTGCGCGCGAAGCTTTGCTCCGGCGCGCCGGCGAGGGAGATCCGGGGCTGCGCGAGTTGCTCGAACAAATGCTCCGGGCCGACTCGAATGAACACTCGATCCTGGATCATCCTCTGGGTTTGCCCGCGGACTCGCCGCTGGCCGAACCGGCGCTCAAAAGAGGCGATATGGTCGGAGCGTATCGCATTCTCCGTAAGATCGGCGACGGCGGGATGGGTGTGGTCTATCTGGCCGAACGTGGCTCAGAATTATTCGCTGTCAAGATGATGCTGGGCCCCTCGCCCGCATTCACCGATCGGTTTCTCCAGGAGCGGGCCATCCTGACACGCCTGCACCACCCCAACATCGCGTCTTTCGTGGACAGCGGACAAACCGAAGACAAAATGCTCTATCTGGTGATGGAGTACGTCGATGGCCGGCCGATCCACCTGTATTGCGAGCAGAAGAGGCTTTCGGTGAACCGCATCATCGAACTTTTCCGGCAAGTTTGTGCCGCCGTTACCTATCTGCACCAGAATCTTGTGGTCCATCGCGATCTGAAGCCCAACAATATTCTTGTGACGGAGGACGGCAGGGCGAAGCTCGTGGATTTCGGAATCGCCAAACTCCTTCCGGGACACCAGTACACGACTTTGGCCGCCCAGACCGCAGCCGGGGCGATGACGCCGTATTACGCCAGCCCGGAGCAGGTCCGTGGCGGTCCCACTTCCACCCTGACCGACGTGTTCACGCTCGGTATTCTTCTCTACGAGCTGTTGACCGGGATCAACCCGTTCAGCGATCAGAACACGGAGGTTCATGAGACGCTTCGGCGCATTTGCGAAGACGACCCCTTGAAACCCAGCGCCGTGTCGGGGCGCGCACAGTTGCGGGGTGAAATCGACAACATCGTCCTGAAGGCCATGCAGAAGCAGCCCCCGGAGCGCTATGCATCCGTTGAACAATTCGACGCCGACCTCGGAAGTTTTCTTGCCGGACTTCCGGTGTTAGCGCAGGGCAGCTCCCTACATTACCGCGTCTCCAAGTTCGTCAGGCGTTACAGAGCTAGCGTTGCCGTGGCCGCCCTCCTGCTCATTAGTCTATTTGGCGGCGTCATCGCAACCAGCGTGCAGGCGCGGATCGCAAGCCGTGAGCGGCTCCGGGCGGAAGCGCAAGCTCAGGCAGCCGAAACCGCGAGGACCGCGGCCGAACAGGAGCGCAACCGTGCAGAGATCCAGAAGGCAGAGGCGCAGCGCGAGCGCGCTAACGCGGAAAGGCGGCTGGCAGCGTTGGAGAAGGTGGTCGTCAACACCGTGAAGGTCTACCAGTCCACGGACCAGACAGCCGTGTCGCAGAGCACCAAGGCACTCATGGCTGAGAGTGTGCGCGATTCTCTTCTGACGCTTGGCGGGGAGGGCGAGTTGCGGCCGGGATTTGCATCGTTGCTTCCCTCGTTGTCGGCTGAAGTACGCGGGTACCAGGTTGCCGATGCAACCGCGGCCTGGCAAGTGCCCAAGGGCTGGTCTGCCCACCAGACCAAAGGTGGCGAATACCGCGTCGGGCTTGACCGCCAATTTCTGTATCAGGGCAAACCCAGCTTGTTCCTGAGTTCGCTGGTTCCGAAACCGGATGGGGGCGTTAACGTGGCGCAAGAATTTGGGGCCGCGCCGTACCGGGGCTCCCGAGTCCGCCTTGCAGGCTTCCTTCAAACCGCCAGCGTTGCAACGAGCGCTAATCTAGTGTTGACGATTACAGCCGGCGAAGACCGGGTTGGAAGAGTAGCCGCTGTTTCCGGCACGCAGCCATGGAAGAAGTACGAGATTGTGATGGACGTTCCCGATGATGCGGATCACATTCGCATCGCCGTGGGTGTGACAGGTACTGGGACACTATGGGCCGCAAACCTGAGCTTTGAGCGCGTCGGTCGACAGGTTCCCCTGACTGCGCCGCCCAAAGCGCCGGCAAATCCTCAGAATTTGAATTTCACCGCAAAGTGAGAAATGAAAAAGAAGGAGCAGAATCATATGTCAATGTTTGCAAGACCATCATTCAGAGTTGGCCTCGTTGGAATCGTCGCTCTCTCCACCGCTTTTGTGGTACTGCATGCTGAAGTGCCCAAAGGATGGTTCCTGGCCGGCAGCAAGCCGGCCCTGTACGAGAGCAGTGTCGACAATGTGAATATGTACGCCGGTCTGCCCAGCGCCTACCTCAGGTCAAAGTCGCCGGAAGTCCCGGAAGGGTTCGGCACGCTGATGCAGAACTTCAGCGCGGATCAGTACATCGGTAAACGGGTTCGGTTCGGCGCCTTCGTGAAGTCGGAGGGAGTCGAGCGGTGGTCGGGACTATGGATGCGCATCGACGGCAAGACCCCCCAGAATAGTCTCGCATTCGACAATATGCAGAACCGGCCTATCACAGGCGTCACCGGCTGGAAGGAATACGAGGTTGTTCTGGACGTTCCCGAGGGGGCTACGGGCATCTTTCTTGGTATCCTGCTGGACGGGCCCGGCACCGTCTGGATGAGCAATAACAAGTTCGATGTGGTCGGACCGAACGTCCCCAGTACCAACATGCTGCCCGCTGCTTCGCAGGGGCCAACGAATCTGGGTTTTGAAAAGTAGATGCGATTTCGTCATACGGCGTTGCCAATGGCTTTGTTCGCGGCACTCGTTGGGAGTGCCGCGGCACAGAAGGACACGATACGGGTCACCACGCGTCTGGTTCAGATCAATGTGGTCGTTCGCGACAAGAATGGGCCGGTCGAGGGTCTAAAGGCATCCGATTTCACGGTTCTCGACAACAAGAAGGCTCAGAAGATCGATGTCTTCTCGGTATTACAGAGCCGAGCGGTCACGAAAGAGGTCAGACCGGCGGCAATGCCGATCGTTTCGAACGTCCGGGACTCCGCCGGCGAAGTGCCCACCGCGGCGACGGCCATCTTGTTCGACATCATGAATACGCCCGAAGAATATCAGACCAACGCCATCAAACAGCTCGTCGGCTATCTGGGAACGATTCGTAAGGAAGATCGAATCGCGCTCTACCTCCTTGCCCAGCAGTTGTATGTCGTCCAGGATTTTACGGGTGATCCCGACAGGCTGGCTCAAATCGCCGCGCAGATTCGGGCCAGCGAGCTGGCCGGAGTGGAACTCAGGACTCCCGATCAGTTGGTGAACTTGTTACGGCCTCCCAACTTCACGATCGGCGGCAGTTCGTCGATTTGGGTCGTCATGCCTGCGGCCTACGCCATGGCGGACGCGTCGTCAATCAATCAGGCCATCGCAACCAGCGACGCGCTCGAAGCGATCGCGCGCCATTTGAAGGGACTGCCGGGGCGAAAAAACCTCGTCTGGCTCTCCGCCGGTTTTCCGTTTGCGCCACCAACACGCCCCCGCAGCGCAAGAGACGCGAGAGGGGCTGCGGCTCCTGAAACGCCCGATAATTTCTCAGCGCAGCTCAACCGGGCTTCGCGCGCGCTCAACGAAGCAAACGTCGCAATCTATCCCGTCGATGTACGGGGATTGGCGGGCGGCTATCCGGAGGTGATGCTCCGTCTGGCCGATGCGACCGGAGGGTCTGTCGCTTACCATACGAACGATCTCGAAGGAGCCGTTCGCGCCGCTGTGTCTGACGGGGAGATCAGCTACACGCTGGGTTTCTATTCAACTGCGGATCCGGAGGACAAAAGATTTCACGATCTGCAGGTGAAAGTGAACCGGAAGAATGTTGAAGTACGCCATCGCGCGGGATACTACCCGGCCGATGGCCGGGTCCCAACCGAACGCGAGCGCCAGGCCGTCTTTGGAGAACTGCTTGGAAGCCAGTTGAACGCATCTCAATTGGGACTCACAGCGAACGCAGTGCCTGATCCGACGATACCGGGAAATTATCGTGTGATGATTATCGCCAATGCAGACAACATTCAATTCGATCAGCAGAATGAAAAGCGCGTTGCAAAACTGCTATTGGCCACTCGCCTCGAGTCCTCAAAAGACAAGAATGTGAAAACGGCGTCGATCCCATTCAGCCTTTCCGAAGATCAGTACCAGGAGGTTTTGAAGCGCGGAATCCCTCTGACCTCCACATTGCCGGGCCTGCCGGGCGACCGGCTTCGCGTCGTCGTTCAGGATCAGACGACCGGCTTTGCGGGAGCGTTGTGGCTTCCGCTCCTTCCCGCCCAGAAGTAGAGAGGTCCAACTATGAGATGGAAGCTTTTCGTGCTCCTTTCCCTCACCATAGCCTCGACTGCCAATGCCCAGGCTCTCACGCGGCAAAACCTGGCGAATATCCTCGGGTTCGAAAACAACAGCCGTGCTGGAGCATTTCCCACAGCGTGGAGCTGCAACTCGCCGTGCGCGATCTTCACCGACGATCAGGTTGTCCACAGCGGAAAGTATTCGGCTCGTATCGAGCGGGCCGCTTCCAGCGCTGGAACGTTTTCAACGCTGACGGCCGGCATTCCACTGGACTTTGCGGGCAAGACGATCGAATGGCGAGGCTTCATCAAATGGGAAAACGTTAATGGTTATGTTGCGCTCTGGCTTCGAGAAGATGGCGATAGTCCGGACCTTGCATTTGCCACATTGCAGGGACTCAATCTGAATGGAACAGAGGATTGGACAAGGTATTCGATATCCGTGCCCGCAGTACCAGAAGGTAAACAACTCTACTTCGGCTTCCTCCTCGGCGGCACGGGGAAGGCGTGGGTCGATGATCTGCAATTGCTGGTGGACGGCCAACCGGTGGCGCAGGCCGGCCCCCGTGTCCGTACGGTCCTCGACACGGACCACGAGTTCGATCAAGGATCGCGCGTCAGTCTCACGAACCTTTCGGACGTCCAGGTCACGAACCTTTCGACGCTTGCAAAAGTGTGGGGCTTTCTCAAATACCATCATCCCGCCGTGACAACAGGTCTCCATCACTGGGACTACGCTCTGTTCCGGGTTCTTCCACTGGTGCTCGCCGCGGCCGACAGCACCGCGGCCAATGCTGCAGTTTCCGATTGGATTACGGGTCTTGGCCCCGTTGATGACTGCGCGCCTTGCGCCACTCTTGACTCGAGTGATTTGTCTCTAAACCCCAATGTCGACTGGATACGAGACGAATCGCTCCTCGGCGCCGGTCTCAGTCAAACGCTGCAGAGTATTTATCGCAACCGGATGCCTGCGGCGCAGCAGTTCTATATTTCGCTGGCCCCGGGCATCTTCAACCCATCATTCGATCACGAACTCTCTTACGGGAGCCTCAGGTTGCCCGATTCCGGTTATCAGCTCCTCGCGCTGTTTCGCTTTTGGAATATGGTTCAGTACTTTTATCCGAATCGTGACGTCATGGCGGACGATCCGGTTCATACGCCAGACTATTGGAATACCGTTCTTGAGGAGTCGATCCCGGGCATTGTTCTTGCGCCAGACAGCTTGACTTACCAGCAGGAGTTGATGAGACTTATCGCAAAGATCCACGACACCCATGCCAATTTGTGGAGTTCGCTGTCGGCCCGTCCGCCCGTCGGGTCCTGCCAATTGCCGGTCGACGTTCGTTTCGTTGAGGGCCGGGCGCTGGTTTTGCGGCAGATTTCCAAAACCCTCGGGCCTGCCGCCGGTCTGCTGCCCGGCGACCTGATCGAGCAGTTGGACGGCGTCTCCGTGGACGATCTCGCGGCTCAATGGCGGCCACTTTATGCCGACTCGAACGATGCCGCCCGTCTCCGGGACATCGGCTTGAACCTGACACGTGGACCCTGCGGCTCAGCGGCCGTCGTCGTGCAGCGCGGAGATACCAGCCTGACCTTGAATTCCATGCGCGTCTCTGCCGGCTCCCTGGATTTCAGCGCGAGCTACACGCACGATCTGCCAGGCGATACCTTTCAAATGCTCACGGACGACGTCGCATATGTGAAGCTCAGTTCGGTTCAGGCCGCCAAATCGGCCAGCTACATCCAATCGGCAGCAGGCACGAAAGGACTGATCATCGATATCCGCAACTATCCATCGGAGTTTGTGGTCTTCACTTTAGGCCAGCTTCTCGTCTCCACGCCAACCGACTTTGTGCAGTTTACGCAAGGCGACGTGACGAATCCGGGTGCGTTCCATCGGACAGCGCCCATTAGCCTCGTGCCTCAAGGGCCGCACTACGCCGGCAAGGTGGTGATCCTGGTCGACGAAGTAACCCAAAGTCAGGCCGAATACACGACGATGGCATTCCGCACCGCACCGGGCGCAATGGTGATTGGCAGCACGACCGCCGGCGCCGACGGGAATGTTTCGACGGTTCCTCTGCCCGGCGGGCTCAGCTCCCTTATCAGCGGACTCGGAGTCTTCTATCCGGACAAGCGGCCGACTCAGCGTGTCGGCATCATTCCCGATATTGAACTCCGGCCAACCATCGAGGGAATTCGTGCCGGCCGCGACGAGTTGATCGAAGAAGCCATCCGCCAGATCAATGCCGATCAAACGCCAATACCTTCCGGCATTAATTTCGCGCTAAATGATCACGGCGCTGTCTCGTTAGTGAGTCCTGGAACCCCTTCAACTTTGTCTCTGGGCTATGGCGTGATCCAGCCCCAGGGCGCGAGCACACCGTCGGGGCTGGAAATCTTCGGGTTCCATCAAAACAACGTCCTGGTCTCCGAAGCCACTGTCCCCGCATCGCCACTCATTCAAAACGGCAGGATCTACGCCGAAATCAGCGCGACTGTGAACACAGGCTTGTCGATTGCAAATCCAAACAGCCGCGAGGCAACGGTCTCTTTCTACTTCACCGACTCAACCGGCGCCATTGGCAATGGAACGACGATCGTTCCGGCAAAAGGACAGATTGCGGCGTTCCTGGATCAAGCTCCATTCAATGGAAAGGCGCCCTTAAGCGGCACGTTCACATTTACTTCCTCTGTGCCTGTCGCCGTCATCGCACTGCGTGGATTGACGAACGAACGAGGCGAGTTCCTGCTCTCGACGCTGCCGGTGGCCGATCTTAGCGCTCCTCTGAGTACGGCTGAACTCGTCTTCCCCCACTTCGCTGACGGCGGAGGATGGACTACGCAGATCGTGCTGGCCAACCCCACCGACAGTGTCGTGACTGGAACAGTTCAGTTTCGTGATCCGTCAGGCGCGCCTGCGACGGTTAATGTGAACAACCAAACCGGCGCCAGTTTTCCCTATTCAATTCCTCCGCGCAGTTCACAGAAGCTCCAGACCGCCGGAACGGGACTATCGACTGCTGCGGGTTCCGTGCGTGTCGTACCTGGAGCGAATTCGCCCGCGCCATTCGGCATCGCCATTTTCTCATTCCGAAATCGTGGAACGACTGTATCCGAGGCTGGCATTTCGGCGGCGCCGGCCGGAAATGCATTTCGTCTCTATGCTGAGGCTTCGACCGGATCCATCCAAACTGGTCTTGCCGTAACAAACCCGTCAGCGAACACCGCTACGGTGAGGCTGGAGCTTTTCAAGCCGGACGGATCGTCGACGGGCCTGACAGGAAACCTGTCCATTCCGGCAAACGGACAGTCCTCGGCCTTCCTTAGCCAGATTCCAGGACTGGGTTCATTGCAAGCGCCATTTCAGGGGACTCTGCGCGTGTCGAGCGCGACTTCGGTCTCAGTGATCGGACTTCGTGGACACTACAACGAACGCTCGGATTTTCTGATCACGACAACGCCTCCGGCCAACGAGGCGGCGCCGCCCTCGGCGGCGCCTCTTTACTTTCCTCATCTGGCTGAAGGCGGAGACTACACAACGCAGTTCATTTTGTTCAGCGGACAAGCTGGACAGTCGACTTCTGGAACCGTGTCGCTGTTTACGCAATCCGGTTCGACGCTTAATCTGATGCTGCAGTAGCCTCTTCAGAAGGTGAATTAGGCCGGAGGGCCGGTAGAGTGTAGCCCCGGCCGCGAGGCCGGGGCTACACTCTGCCGGCCCTCCGGGCCTAATTCAACTCTGCATGCCCCAGCGGCGGACAGTGACCTTTTCGATGGTCTTGAAAATGACGTTATCGACGAAGAGCCCCAGCAGGATGACGGTCAACAGGCCCGCGAAGACGTTGGGAATCAGAAGCTGATTCTTCTGTTCGAAGATATACCAGCCCAGTCCGCCTGAACCGGAACTGACGCCGAAGATGAGTTCGGCGGCGATCAGCGTCCTCCACGCAAATGCCCAACCCACCTTGAGACCCGTGAGGATGCTCGGAAAAGCTGCAGGTATGAGAATCCGGGCGATGTAGCCCGGCGTCGAGAGTCCGTAGTTCTGTCCCACCATTCTTAATATCGGACTCACGGCGCGAAAGCCGGCGTAGGTATTGAGGGCCACGGCCCATAACACCGCATGAATCAGAACGAAGATGATGCTGTTTTCGCCCAGGCCAAACCAGATCAGCGCAATCGGCAGCAGCGCAATGGATGGCAACGGGTTGAACATCGAGGTCAGGATTTCCAAAAGGTCCGCGCCGATGCGATTGACGCTCGCAAAGGCTGTCAGTAGAGCAGCGAGGACCAGACCCGCAACGTATCCCTTCAGCAGCAGCGTGAGCGTGTAGGAAACTGCGCGAGGAAGTTGGCCCGATGCGATAGCTCCGCCCAGTGCTGCGATAGTGGCGGAGAATGTCGGGAACAGCAGCGGGTTCGCAAGCCACCGCGCGTATGCTTCCCAAACTGCGGCGAGGACGGCGAGCAGCGCGAGTTTCCTCAAGATGTCATCTCTCCGTCGAAAAGAATCTCCTGAATTCGCGCGGCGTCGGCGTCGCGGCTGTTCAGTTCAGCTTTGACGCGTCCGGGATGCGCGCTGAGCAGGAGAATGCGTGTGCCGATATGGATGGCTTCGGGAATCGAGTGCGTCACGAAGAGAACGGTGAATTTCGATTCCTCGCACAGCTGCAGCAGTTCGTCCTGCATTTTTGATCGCGTGAGCGCGTCGAGCGCCGCGAAAGGTTCGTCCATCAGGAGAATATCCGGCTGCATTGCCATCGCGCGCGCGATGGCAACTCGTTGCTTCATGCCGCCGGACAGTGTGTGCGGATAGCTGGCCGCGAACTCCGAAAGATTCACCTTCTCGATATAGATTGCCGCGCGCTCTTCCGCCTCTCGCCGCTGAACTTTGCGGCTCGCGGTAAGCGCAAAGACGATGTTTTCTTTTACGGTTTTCCAGGGAAGGAGTTGGTCGAATTCCTGGAACACGAAGATGCGGTCGGGGCCGGGAGAACGAATAGCGTTGCCATTAAGAAGGATGGTGCCTTCGATGGGCTGAACATATCCGCCGACAGCTTTCAGGATCGTGGACTTTCCACAACCGGAAGGCCCCAGGATGATGTATCGATCGGAGCGGGCGACGCTGAAGCTCACGCGATGAGCCGCGACAACCGGCTTGTTGCCGTTTCCATATTGCAGCGTCACGCCTTCAACAGTGAGGAGGCTCATTCAGCTTCCGGGGGAGTCCTGGATTTCGGGAAAGAACAGATCCTTCCACGATGCGGGGCGTTTCTGGATCGAGCCGGCATCGTGCATGAATTCGGCGTACTTCAAGACATTTTCGGGCGCGGTGGTGAACTTCACGCTGGGGTCCTTCATCAGCGCGATGACCTCGTCACGGGAGAAGCCGCCTTCAGCGGTGGAAGCGAGCAGGATGTCGGCGGCATCTTCCCTGTCGTTCACGATGACGTCGATGGCTTCGTCGAGGGCTTTCAGGACCGAAGCGTAAACCCTGGGATTCTTCTCGCGAAACGCAGTGGTCGTCGACAGCATGGTGAAGGTGGTGCTTCCACCCATCACTTCATCGGATGTCATGATTGTGTGGACGCGTGGATCTTTTCGCTCGCGCTGGTGAAATGGCGGTGAAGTGAAATGCGCGTCGATGGCGCCAGATCCGGAAAGCAGGGCCAGGACGGCGTCGGGATGCGACATTGTCACGGTGTATTTGTCGAAACGCGAGAACTGGGCCGCGCCGTATTTATTGCGGGCGTACATCTGCATGATGATCGAAGGTATCGAAACCTTGACTGCGGTGACAGCGATTTTGTCTTTCTCCGTGACGTCGTCGAGCTTCTTCAAATGGTCGGCGCGCGCGTTGAGGTACATTGGCAGGGACGACATCGCGGCGACGCCCATGACCTTCGCGGAATCCCGCGTTCGGTCCCAGAGAATGATGAATGCCGGCGGGCCGGCTGCAATGAAATCCGCCGCACCGGACAGGAGCGCGTCGTTCATGACGGCGGGCCCGCCGAGGTCGATCCATTTGACGCGGATATTGGAGATGCCGGCTTCCTTAGCCTGCCTTTCGATGAGCGAGTATTTCTCCATGACGAGGAGAGGCAGAAAGCCGACACCTCCCGCGCCGCGGGGAATGTGGATTTCGGTGACTTCTTCGGTTGAAGCCGCCGGCTTGTTGCAGGAGAGAAGCAGCAACGACGAAAACAGCAACGTGTAAAAGAGAGCTGTTTGAGTGCGTGTCTTAATCCCCGCCTTTCTAAGGCGGGGTGGCTGCGCCATCAAGAAAATGCTGCGTAGCGTCCATAGCTGGCGCAGCCGGGGCGGTTGGTAACTTCCGATAATCGGAGCGCTTCGCGGAGATCTATAAGGAGCGCGAAGCGGACGTGACCAACCGCCCCGTCCGCTTCGCGTCCACCCCGCCTTAGAAAGGCGGGGATTAAGACGCCACATCATTGGGTCGCTTCGACCAATGTGTTTACGTTCTCCAGTGCGTCGAACCGCCAGCAGAGTTCGATGAGTTTAGCCACCTGTTCACGGCCAAGTTTGGGAACTGCCTGATCTCGGAATTTGTCCTCGAGTTGCGCATCCGACAGAGGCCGGCGCACATTCCCAAGCGATTCCTCGACGAAATGCGTCATCGTTTCACCATTGACGAGTTCCACCTCAATACGCGACTGATCCTCCGTAACAGAGGGATCCGCCACCGCACTGACCAGTTCGCGCACCCGTTTGATCTGCGGATCGTTGACCGCCTCGTCCGTGAACTCCTGCAGGCCGGCCTTCCCCCGCACCAGACCAATCGCTGCAGCATGGTAAATCGAATACTTGCTGTCGAGGCCCCGCGTAATATCCCGTTTGTTGCACAGATCGAGCACCAGCGGCGCTACGCGAACCCTCACCGCCTTGATCGATTCCGGCGCCGGATGATGCTTACGATGGAGTTCGATGCAGCCATCGATCGCCGGTTGGACCACGATCCCGCACGGGTAAGGCTTGTATGTGTTGTAGCGGATCTGGAAATCTTCGCCAAGTCCGGCGGTGACCTTCGACAAGTCGTATTCAGACGCCATGACTGCGGCAAATCCCCGCGCCCCTTCGATCGCATGTTCTCCGGCCGTGAAGCCGGACTTCGCCAACACGGCAGACAGGTAGCCGTTTCGTGCCGCGTGGCCTGCATGAAACGACTTCGCCATCGAGCCGAACATTTCCCGGATGCCTGAAGCTTGAGTTGCTGCCAGTCCCATCGCCCAGATCATTTCCTGAGTCGAGAGATCGAGCAGCTTACCCACAGCCGCCGCGGCTCCGAAGACGCCCGCCGTCGCCGTAATGTGCCAGCCTGCGTTGTAGTGCGCCGGATAGACGGCGTTTCCGACGCGCTCTTCCGCTTCAAATCCCATGAGAAATGCGTGCAGAAAGTCGCGCCCGGTGGTTGCATGAGCGCTTGAGTACGCAAACAGCGCCGACGCCACAGGCGGAGTTGGATGAATGTAATTCATCGGCGTGGTGTCGTCGTATTCGTAAACGTGTCCGCTGATGCCGTTGATCACCGAAGCGTAGAGAGGATCGAATCGTTCCGGCCGCGCGATGAGCCGCGCTTCGGGTTTGCCGGAAAATGGCAGCAACGCGCGGATCGCCGTTTCGACGGCAGGCTCGCCGCTTCCGCCGACCGCGCAGCCGACCCAGTTGAGAATCGAGCGTTTTGCTTCATGGATGACATCGTCCGGAATTTTGTCAATTCGGCTGGATACGATGTATGACGCGAGTGTTTTCGTTTCGAACATGGGCGATGATTGTACACTCGCAGTTCGTGAAAGGAGACAACGTGGATAAGGAAATGTTTGAAAAGGGGCTTGCCATAAGGAAGCAGGTCCTTGGAGCCGAATTTGTCGATAATGCTTTCGCAACCGCGGACGATTTCAACCGGCCGCTGCAGGAGCTCGTTACGCAATACTGCTGGGGTGAGGTCTGGGGCCGTCCCGGCCTGGACAAGAAGACGCGCAGCCTGCTGAATCTGGCCATGCTTTCCGCCCTGAACCGCCCGCACGAAATCAAGATGCACGTCCGTGGCGCTCTTGCGAACGGCGTGACGAAGGAAGAAATCAAGGAAGTGTTTCTGGCCGTCGCGATTTACTGTGGCGTACCGGCAGCAGTGGACAGTTTCCGGATCGCAAAAGAAGTGTTCAAGGAGCAGGGGAATGGCTAAGGAGAGCATCGGCTTTATCGGCATCGGCAAAATGGGCGGGCGTCTGGCCCGCCGGCTGATCGATGCCGGATACGATCTGACGGTTTGCGATACGAGTGAAGCGTTGGTCCGATCGTTCATGGAATTGGGCGCGCATTCGGCAGGTTCTGCTGCCGAAGTAGCGTCGGCCTGCGAGATCGTGATCACATGTCTTCCGACTCCGGCCGTTGTGCAGGCGGTCGCTCTCGGCGCCGGCGGCATCGCCGAAGGCAATCGGGTGAAGATTTTCATCGATATGTCCACCACGGGCGCGACATATGCGAAGCGAATCGCTGCAGGTCTTGCTCAGAAAGGCATTGTTGCCATCGATGCGCCGATAAGCGGTGGCCTCACCGGCGCCGACAAGGGCACGCTCGCCGTAATGTTCTCCGGTCCCGCCGAGGTCTTGCCTCGCCTGAGGCCCATTCTCGAAGTATTCGGGAAAATCTTTGTCGTTGGTTCGCAGCCGGGTATGGGGCAAACGATGAAGCTCCTGAACAATCTCCTGTCTGCAACAGCGATGGCGATTTCGTCGGAAGCGGTCGTGATGGGCGTGAAGGCGGGTCTCGATCCCAATCAAATCGTCGAGGTCATCAATGCGGGTACAGGCCGCAACAGCGCCACTGCCGACAAGATTCCCCGCTGCGTCATCCCTCGAGCCTTCAATACGGGTTTCGCGATCGAGCTGTTAAATAAGGACGTGCGGTTGTGTCTGGAGGAAGCGGATGCGATGGGCGTTCCCATGGTTGTGGGGACTGCTGTCCGGCAGCTTCTCGCGATCACGATGGCGAGCGAAGGCCCGAATGCCGACATGACTGAAGTCGTCAAACCTCTTGAGCGCTGGGCCGGCGTTGTGGTGGGTAAATCCGGGTTAGACCGCTGAAATTTCAGGATTGCGGCTGAAATCCGCAGATTGCGGCCGCAATTTTCAAATTGTGCGCACAATTCTGGAATTGCGCCCGCAATTTCAGAATTGCGGCTGAAATCCACAGATTGCGGCCACAATTTTCAAATTGCGCGCACAATTCTGGAATTGCTCACACAATTTCAGGATTGCAGACAAAATCCGCAGATTGCGGCCGCAATTTTCAAATTGCCCACACAATTCTGGAATTGCTCACGCAATTTCAGGATTGCAGACAAAATCCGCAGATTGTGGCCGCAATTTTCAAACGGAAGTATGTACTTAACGCAAAGTAGGCCTAATGAGCGCTTGCGATGCTTGTGAAGGTGTCATTTAGCTTGCTTTGCTCGCGTCTGTTTTAACGAATAGAAAAACCATACGTTTACAGCGATCACGACACCGCCAGCAATTATTAAAACCGGGCCGCTGAGAACGGTTATGCCAGCCATCCAAATACCGAAAGCCGCTCCCATGACCGAATAGATTGGTATGAGCCAAGGATATTTTAGAAATAGTTGGTTCCTGACAATCATCGGATTACCGCCTCATCGGGGTCCAGCCAATCGTCAAAGGCTAGCTGGGCCAGCCGTCTTTCGGCTTTTTCTTTGCGAGAGACTGCTTCATGAGCTCGCGCCAGTCTCCCTCTAATTTCAAGACATCGGGCTTTGGCCCGCGCTTTGCGCCGGACTTCTTTTTGCCTGATGTCTTCTCGCGCACCCGCTCTTTCTTCATTCCTCTGGAAGATACCTCATTCTTTTGCCGTCGGCTGATTTTATCGCAGTGGTGATGCGCTCGCCATCGTTCAACTTTCGATTGTTCCAAAGAAAATCAGCGTGCCAGACATAGCGCTGGAGGTACTGACGGCTAACATTGTGATAGATGCCGTGAATGCCGCGCTTCAACAAAGCAAACGAAGATTCAGCCGTGTTCGTGTGAACATCCCCGCGAGCGTATTCCTTTTGGGAGTGGTTGACCGTGTCATGAGTCATGAAAGCCTTGTCTACGCCGATATATGCTACGAACTCGTCGGACATGATCCGTGACCGGCGTTCCACCATTTCAAGCATTGCCTTTCGCAAAGTATGGATAGTGACATCGGTCACGACGTGCCGCCGAATACGCCCTTGGCGCTCTACAGCCGCGAACACAGGAGTTTTATCCGTACCTCGTCCACGCTTTGAGATACCCGTTGTGCGAGGTTTGCCGCCGATGTAGGTTTCATCGACTTCAACTATTCCTTTGAGTTTTGGTTCGGTGTATTGATCTGGAGACATCGCAAAGCGAATTCGCGTCATCATGAATAGAGCGCTCTTATAGCTGATCTGGCACTGGCGCATGATCTCAAGAGCCGCTACGCCCTTCTTTGAAGTAGCCGCACGCCAGAACGCATAGCACCAGTGTCGAAGCTCGATGCGTGATTCTTCGTAAACTGTGCCAAGCCTGACAGAGTATTGCTTCTTGCAGTCGTGGCAGCGCCACAGGAAGCGAGCGTTTCGCGCATCGCCTGCCGCATTCATCATCTTATAAACATGCTCAGACCCGCAATGAACGCACGTCGGCTTTGATCCCCAGCGCTGGGCCTCAAGGAATTCTACAGCCTTCAATTCATCCGTGCAGGCTGCGGGGATCTGCTCAATGACTTTCGATTTCGATAGATGATGCGAATCGCGTTTTCGTTTCATGACGATTATTGTAGATAGCGCAAGGCATTGCGTCAAGTAAAATATTAACGTTTGTGTCTGCGTCCTTTATGCCGGTGGAGATCAAGCCAGCGCAGATGGGTGCAAAGATCGTGTTCATGACAAAGATGATGGTCTCCGACATCGCAATTGAAACAATTGCATTCGCAGGTGGCTTTACGAGAATTTTCAAACATTTCGTGCATCCTTATTAAGCTTGGGCAGACATATAGTTACGTGGTTAACAGGACGGAACGAGGGCTTGATGTATGGTGGGCTTCTCGGTAAGATACACGAAGCCCGTAACAATAGGGTCATTGCAAAATCCAAGTTTTGGGCTAACCGAGACCGGTCAGCGGTGACACGCTGGCCGGTCTCAACTGTTTACGGTTTTACTTCCTCTTCGCCTTCCATCTTTTCTTCTTCGATTTTCGGTTCGGCTGCCTCTGGATCATCGACTACAGCATCGACACCAGGTGCCCTCTTTTTCAGTTTTGCGTTTGGATAGTGTTCACGGAGACCATAACGGTCACCGCCGATCTTTACGACATCGAGCGTACTTCGACTGAGCGATATCTGAAGCTTGCTTTCTGAGGGCACCTTACCGCCGCCTTCGACGATTTTCGTGATGATTTCGTTGAACGGCCGCGCTTCTTTCGTTTTCCTCAGGTAGGCTTTTGCAGCGTCCAGTTGATCCATCCCGAAGAACTCATCGAACTTGACGGAAACGCCGCTCGATGCAGATCCATTCGACTGGATTTCTAACCCCAGAAACGCGCTCAGGGGTGTCTGTGGTTTACCCATTACTTGTTCGAGTGCATTAAGTCCAGCGATCTCCTTGACAAGCTCGGCCAATGCGGGATTCTTCTTAATTTCGTCAGCTTTTACGGTAATACTCGCCTTAAGAGTTTCAGCGGCGGATTCCAATGGACTACTCATCTTTCCTCCTCGTCTCGGGAGTTCTTATGTGCTCAGTCATGGTAGCCAAGCATAGTCTCATTGTCAAGCGACCAAATTAGAAAAAAACGTTCATCAGCGTTTTGGTCTTATCGAACTTCTCTAATCAGTTGTTAACACTGACATATTGCTATGCTAGCAAGATGACTATGGACCGGAATTCAATTACGTGGTCGCGGCGGCACTATTTTTGGCGTCAATTCAATGTTTCCCAGAATGGCAAGCGCAGTACTGGATAGGCGCGGATAAAATGGGGATTTTCAGTGATTTCGTAAGTGTTGTTCGGGCAATGTGTTAGGGGTTAATTTTGGGCTGCGTTCCCATTTTATCCGCGCCTATCCAGTACTGCGCTTGCCATTCTGGGAAACAAGCCCCGGGAATAACTCAAGAAAAGCGAGTTCGTGGAACCCGGGCTAACGGGAGGTTTTACAGTTTATTCAGGTTGCGTAAAGCACATACTTCCGTTTTCAAATTGCCCACACAATTCTGGAATTGCTCACGCAGTTTCAGGATTGCAGACAAAATCCGCAGATTGTGGCCCCAATCTTCAAATTGTGCGCACAATTCTGGAATTGCTCACGCAATTTTAGAATTGCGGCCAAAACTCGAAAATTTTTCGGAACCTTGTCAGGTTTCGCCCGTTCCCGGGGTTATACCTATGAGGAGCGATCCGTGAACAGCGATTTCACAACAATCGGGCCAGGTGGAACCGCCGAGGAATTCCTGGGAGAAATCATCGACCGGTACCGGGATCTGCTGTTCCGGGCAGCCAAGTCGATCACTCGCAACGACTACGACGCCGATGATGTGATTCAGAGGCTCTGCGTCCGATTCGTGAAGAGCGGAATTCCGTCCGGCCTTCGGGAAAACCCTGCGGGTTACCTGATGGGGTGCATTGTCAACGAGGCGAAGAATGTCCATCGGACGCGCAAACGCGGGCTGATCGATGCCAACGTCGATCTTCAGGACGTCTCGAAGACTGTCCGTTGTGAGAACAAACTGCTGGAGGCCCTGGAGGAGGCACAGGCTTGCCTGACGCCTGAGGAGCGGGAATTCGTGGAGTTGTATTACACGCAGGGCCTGACTCAGGCGGACATCGCCGCGATTAAAGAGATGGAAGAGGGCGCGGTCGCACAAAAGCTGTCCCGCAGCCGTAAGAAGATCAAGAAAGTCATGGAAATCGAAGGGAGGATACGTCCGTGAACAACGGCGAACAAAAAATTGAAGAACCCGCAACGGCGGAAGAAAATCGGATCCGATTCCACCAGCTGGTTAAGCGGATGGCGGATACGATGCGGTCCGAGGGAGTGAAAGCACGCTCCAGCCGAACGAGTCAGGGCGGCCCGAACACGCGGCCGCTGAAGGAATTCGAACAACAGGTCATGGCGGCGGCACTCGCGCTCGCCGGACAAGGCGAGCTGGCGGAAATCACGGCTCGGGTCAATCAGAAGCATACGGGCGATTCGGCCGTTTTCTTTACACTCAGCCGATTGGAGGGAGAAGGCTTCATCTCCTCCGAGTGGATCCGGCCAACTGAAACCGAAAAAGGAAAACTCCTTTTCAAGGTGACGGAGGAAGGCGAAAGCGTTCTGGCGGCGGTCGAGCTTGCTGAGAAGCAACGAGAACTCAGCATGCAGACAATGACCATCTCTCTCCCGGCTCCACTCAAAGAGTTTGTGGACAATCAGACAGGCTCCGGGGGTTACAGCAGCGCCAGCGAATACATCTGCGAGCTGATTCGTGAGATGAGAAGCGTAAGAAAGCCCGGTTCTGAAACGATTTGAGAAATGTTTCGCGAGCGTGTCAGGTTTGGTTCATTTGCGGGGTTATACCAGTAGTGGAGAGACATTCATACCGGCCGCATGTCTCTCGACTTTTACCGGAGCGGCTGGATTAACGAGTCCAAATAGAGGAAGGAGGTGAGAACTATGGCAACTATTAAGAATCTGATCAAGAAGATCAAGGCGAAGCTGGGCTTCCATGGAGTGTCGGATGTCGACGTGCTGAAAGCGGGTAACACCGCATACGACGGCGTGTTGAGCAATACGGCATTTCCGAACCTGCCGTTTCCCCTGCCGGTATTCCGGCAGGCGCTGGACAGCTTCAGTGCGTTGATTGTCGACGCCGAGGATGGAGGTAAGAAATCCATCAGCGCGAAAAACAAACAACGTGCGGAGGTCATCCGGCTATACACGCTGCTGGGACATTACGTCGAAGCGACGTGCAACAACGATCCGGCGACGTTCAATACCAGTGGTTTCACGGCGGTTATCAAGACCAAGACCGCGCCGCAACCGCTGGCACCGGCGAAGTTCAGCTCGATCGACCGCGGCCCGAACAGCGGACAAACCGTTGTGAAGGTCGAAAATCAGAACGGCGCCGTTGCCTTCGACGTGCATTACGCGCTGGAAGGCACGGGCGGCGTTCCTGGTCCCTGGACCTTGATGACGTTGACTAGCTCCAAGAAGGTGACTATCAGTGGCCTCACGCCGGCCGGAACCTACCAGTTCCAGGTCCGCGCGCTGGGCAAACTGGGTTACACGGATTGGAGCCCGTCGATGACGTTCATCGTGGCGTAAGTCAAAAGGCGGGGCGAAGGCCCGCGGTTACGGGTATGCACGTAACTGCAGGCTTGATGCCCCGCCTTTTGCACACACCGAACGATACAGAGTTCAGTGGGCCGGACTGGAAACCGATAGACGTTCGTCCCCCACGGACTGAAATCGGCAAAGCCACGGGGCCATGGCATTCCGGTCTCGGCGTCCTCAACCCCCGGGACGCACCGCGATTCCGGACGCCTTCAGATAGGCCCCTCCCGTTTCTCGACGCACTCCCGTGGCTTCCTCGATGCGCCGAAGCGGCCAACCGAGCTTTCCCAGGGCGATGACTTGTTGTTTCTTTTCTTCGTTCAAACATTGCTCATGCCGACGGAGCGAATCCGCCGGTTTCAATGTCCGAACGTTCTTATCGTTGGCCGGTTTTGGGTGATTACCGAGGGGCGATTGGCAAAATCTGCATGGACCGATTGAACGATTGAACGGACTTAACGGACAATCCGCTAAATCCGTTCAATCCGTGGCTACTGCTTTTGATCGTCTTGTCGGACGCGAAGTCGCCGAACAAGCGATACGCAGAATTTGCAGGTATGTGATTCGTTGATCAACGGCATTGGTGCATCGCAGGTTCAAGTCCGCTATGTCACTGAAATGGATGGATCAGCTGAGGAAATCTTATACGCCCTATCCAACAAGAACTTATTTCGCGAGTTCAAACATTCTTAGAGCGTATTGACGTTGAAGTTTCTGGAAGTCATCGAACGTCTTTGCGCTTCCTGAAGCCGCGCAGCAATCGACGAAGCAAGTAACGAAGACAGAAGAACCGAGAAGACCCGAAGTTCCGTCCAGCCTTTTCGACAAAAAGGTGCGGTGTGCCAATTTTCGGGCGTATGTCGCTGAGCATCTTCTTGACAGTAGTCCGAAAAACAAAGTGGAGAGCTTCATCCAAATGATTATTTATAGTCCGAAACTGGATACCTGCGTGGTAAGCATCTCCACCTACATAGGTGATCCAGCCGACGGGTTCGTTATGACAATGAAGGATGTCCTGACCGGAGCGAGCTTGGATTGCATGCTCGGAGAATCTGCTAATGCAATGGCTCCAACGATCACAAATGTTTCGTAGCATGACCACCATGACGGGATCATTCTACTTATCGACCACGGAATATACGGCTCAGCGTTCGCACTCCTCCGGCTTGCTTTTGAATCTTATGTTCGCGGCGAGTGGCTCTTTGAGTGCGCGACGGAAAAGGAACTCGCAGCCTTCAAGAGGGAGAAACTCAAAAAGTCATTCGGTGCGCTAATCAAAGAACTTGAGCAACGTCCCGCCTTCGGCAGTGGCGTTCTTTCAATGGCCAAGCAGAAGTCGTGGGGATTTCTGAACAGCCTAACCCATTCCGGTTTTGCGCACGTCGTTAGAAGGCATAGTGCAGATGCGCTTGAGGCCAACTACGCAGAAAAGGAAATCATCGCCGCAATGAACTTTGTGAACGGCTATGCCATCTTGAGCACCATTGCATTGGCGAAAATCGCCCGAAATGAGCAACTTCTTAGAAACTGCCATGCCAAAACGAAAGAGTACGCTGATTTGAAATAAGGGCCGGTGAGCATTTAACCCTGTCCCCCTTCTTTTCGCTCATCTATAAATCGTGTTTCTGGGGTTGTTTCGACGCGGCGGACCGACAACGCACGACCAGGACGGCAGCCGCTAATGCGGCTTGCGTTGAATCGGCAATATCCGCAAGCGCGAGGCAAGTTCGTCAATCGTTAGAAATAGATGCCGAAATAGATGAGCCGTATTCCCGACGTCGCTCTTTGGGTGGTCAACCCTCCCCGCCGACCGGGCCTGTTTACGGCAGAGTACACATAGGCCGCCGCGTCGTGAACAGATTGCGTTCAGTCAATCAAGGTGTAGCCGACGTTTCCCGCCGCAGACGTTCCTCGATCCACCGTCTCACCATTGCCTGATACTCAGGCTCGCCTTCGGACTCCGCCAGTGTTTTCAAGGTTTCAACCATTTCCCGTGGCAACCGGATAGCGCGGGGGCTGTGCTGCTTCGCGTGAGACATTGGTTTATCAAAGTCGTGTGGCTTCATTCGGTGATAGTGGGCCTCAGTTTTCTCCTGCTCAGCCTTAGGTAATTTGCCGAATTGTTTCTTCATCTTTTTCTCTTCTTTCGGGGTTTCAGCTCCCAGCCTGTGAAAATGCGTGCCAGCCGATGGCCCTTATCCTGGAAGACAACCCGCAACCGTCTGCCGCGGTCGGTGCGCCCATCCAGAATATGGACGTCATCAAATCGGTCGTCTGCACAAGAATCATAGTCGTGGAAAAAACATTCTTCGTTCGATCCCGTGCTCACGCAAATGCTGGACATTCCCATTCTTCTTGTTCTGATCATCCCATTCAAACTTATCCCACACCTTCGACATAAATGGCTCCACATTTCAAAAACGGGCACGGGCAAAGGGGCAACTGACCCAGAACACAGCGATTGTAAGCCATAGGAAATCAGGGAGGTGAGTTCGCTTGAGAGTCAAACCGGCAGCATTGTTGGACGTATGTGAGAGACCCGAAGGCAACATCGTTGAGTTGCAGCGGCGGGATTGACAATGTGCTAAGAACTCAGCATTATTCGCGCTGATGGATCGGCGTTCTCTACTGCGGGCGGGTCTCCAAGTTGGCGCGCTCGGAGTCGTCCCGAAATTCCTCCTCGCCAGAGATCTTCCGGCCTTCACGGTCAAGGGCACTTGTCCGACGCTCATCGCCTTCAATCGATCCCCAAAACGGCTACTTCGACCGACTGACCTATCGCTACCGCATCATCGCCGTCGACTACCCGGTCCCAAACCCGACCGAGGACTACATCAAGTCCTTCACCGCTGATCGCGTCTGCTCCGACATTCTGTCCGTTGCCGACGCGGCAAATGCGAGTCGATTCGCCTGGTTCGGATTCTCATGGGGCGCAGTAGTCGGGTTACAACTCGCCTCAAGAACAAAGCGGCTGACTGCGCTGGCTCTCGGTGGATGGCCGCCCCTCGGAGGGCAATACAAGGAGACGCTCGCGGTCGCGGAAGCGGACTCTCACTCGCCTTACGGGACGTTCTACCGCAGCATTGAGAATTGGAACGAGCGGAAAGCAGTTTCCAAGATCAAATGCCCGCGCATGGTGTTCGTGGGGAGCCGGGACGAGTTCACCGTGATGGGTTATCACATTCGGATGAACGGGATTCATCTCCGAGCACCGTGTCGAGTTGGAGCGGATGGTTGCGAAGTTCTGCGCATTGCCCATCCGTTTAAAGAATATTAAAATTGCGGTCCTTTCACTATCTCAGTTGAGGTTCCAAAGGAGGAATTGCCATGAAGAACATGATTCTTATCGTAGTTTTCTTGCTTGTGTCGCAGGTGAGCCTGATGGCGCAAGGCGCCGCGACGTTCCATGTTTTTCCACAGATCGCAGACGGCTCGGTAGGAGATGGAACGGCCTACATTACCAGTGTGCTTGCCACAAATGTTAATACTCTGCCCGCCACGTGCACGCTTCGGTTCTATGGTGTCTCAATTGGCCGCTTAAGCAGCGCTTCACCGGCCACGATTACGATACCTTCACAAGGCTCTTTTGCTCAGTGGTCGACGACTGGCAACGGCAACCTCCTGACGGGATACGCTTCTCTAACCTGCGATCGGCCGGTAACCGCGGGAGCCTCCTACCTAGAGATACTAACGTCGAACTCCGTTGTGATAGCCGGCGCTACGGTGTTCTCGTCGCCGCCCACGATGAGAGCGAATATCATCGTCGCAGAGCAGCCCAATGTCCACACGGCGTTCGCATTGGCGAATGACACCGACGTTGCGGGTCAGTATCAGGTGACGGTCACGGATGCATCGACAGGCCAGACAAGAAGCGCCACAATAACCGTACCCGCGCGCTCTAATTTTCCAAAGTACGTCAATCAAATTGTCCAACTGCCACAACAATTCTCAGGCACCGCTGTGATCACCAGTACTTCAGGTCCGTTCAGTTTGGTTGGCTTGGCCTATATATGGTCCATCTTTGTCAGTCTGCCGGCAACGACGTACTGAATTGAATCGAGCAGATGTCAGGCACAACTCCCCAGGGCTGGAAGGGCTCGCCCGAACATCGGGTTGGGGGAGCCTTGCGGTGCGGCCTGTTTGACGTCGTCGCGGACGATGATGCGGACCTCGTCCGAATTGCCCGATTCCTTCGCGACTAAAAATCGTCTTAGTCAGCCCGTGGAGGAGCAGGCCCGCGTGATCAACCAGATCCTGCGTGGTCACTTCAATTACTACGCGAAATAGGCGCCAGTGAGCAGTTAGCAGTCGATGCGCAGGGCGGCGCCTCCTTTATCGGTGAAGATGGAGGCGGTTGGACCTGGCGGCAGAGGTCCGCAGGCATTAGAACCTCCTCCCGTCTGTGCGAATTCCGTCGAGGTCAGGCCGAAAAGAAGCACTACCGCGCATCCGAACAGAAATGCATGCCTCATGAACTTGATCCTCGATCGGGCAGTATAAAACACGTCACCGATATTACGCTGGAATCCGCGACAGTTTCAGTGTCGTATCTTCCCACAGGGCCGCTTGTTCGAACACAGCGCACAAATTCTTTACAGGAACGATATCGATCATCTGGCACTTCGGATTCTCCGATTGTCTTCAGCTTGAAGTCGTCCGAAAAGCAGGCCACCTGCCCCTTGGCACCTTTGATCGGGATCTGGCGAAACTGGACGGCGGCGAGCGACTGTAATTCCTACTCCTGCGTGGCGTACCAGCGGCGGCCGGCTTCCCACAGGTTCCCGACGAGAACTGCAGCAAGAAGGTAATAAACCGCGCCGACGAGCTGAAAGAAGGAGTAGCTCGTCACTGCGACGATCCCGCCATATATCAATTGATGCGGGTATTTGACCGGCGATGTCGGCGGATCGGTCAAGATGAAGAACGCGAAGTACAAGACGGCGTGCAAGTCCGGAGCCCGATAGATCTCAGCAACGTGCGCGGGATTGCCAAGATAGGCAGTCAAGGTAAACAGCAGGTAATAGATCCCCAGGAAGATGAGAACCATCGGGATCTTGTTCACTCTATCCGCGATGAACACCCCGGCCGCAAACAGCGCCATGAGCGCCACCGGCTTAAGTTCCGGAAGCGCGCCCCACCAGCTCTGTCCGGTATCGAATATATAAAAGGTGATCACGATCGCCAGCGCTGCCGGATTGAAGATATTGGCGAAGCGGGTTCGAAAGACATATTTGCTGACCACGGCAATCGCCGAAGTCGCGGCGGCGACATACCAGGGCTCGAACGGCGTCAGAATCATTGCGATGATGAGTCCGGTGAGCACCGCTCCACTCGGGAATTCCCATCCGCCGTTCCTCTTTCGCAAAATGAAAATGTCGATAATACCGGCCACGACGACAGCGCTGATGAGCAGTGGCCCGACATGTTCCGGCTGTTCATGCTGCGCGGCCAAGCCTGTCAGGATGGTCAAGACAATCAGGAGCAGTCCCTTCGGTGTCTTAATAAATCGAACGACCGACCCGTTAGCCATGAAACATCCCTTGCGTCTCGAAGCGTTCCAATTCCGAAGAGACGATCAAGCCCTCGACACCCAGGCGCTCAAAGAGCTGTATGCCTTCGGCCGGGCCGAGAACAAACGCTGCCGTGGCCACCGCATCCGCAAGCATCGCTGTCGGGGCGACAACTGTGACGCTGGCCACAGCCGTGCCGGTTCTTTCTTGTCGTGGATCGAGTATGTGATTCCCGCGCTCGTAATCCCCTGACGTACAGACCGCCCGATTCGATATTGGAATGGAATCGATCAGTTCCCCATCGATCCTCGGGTGGCGAATGCCAACGGACCAGGGGGCGCCCTCTGCATTATTACCGGCGAGATAAAGATCCCCGCCCGCATCAATCGCGAAATTCTCGAGCGGCTGAAGCTCGCGTGCCGCCATGTCCACAGCAAGACCTTTTGCGACGGCGCCAAGGTCGAGAATCATGGGCCGCATCAACGTAATTGTCTTCTTTTCGGGATTCAAACGAACGTCCCTGTAACTCACGGACACATCCGTATCGACAGTTGTGTGCACCAGGCGTCCTGTTTGGTATTCGCGATTGAAGCCGGCAGCTTCCATCTGGCGGCCGACGGCCGGATCGAAGGCGCCTCCCGTTTCTTCCGCAACGGCGAGAGCGAATTGAACCGCCTCATAAAGGATTGCACTGACCGAAACCTCGATGCCCGCCTGCGCCGTCAACTGCATCAGTTCACTCTGGGGATCGAATCGCGAACAGCGAGCCTCGATTTGTATGAACCACTCGAAAGCACGTTCGACGAGCTCTTCGCATGATCGAGAATCGACAACCTGAATTGTTGCGATAGTACCCATCACCGGAATGGAGCGAACGTAGGACGGGACAGTCACCTGGCTTTGGCGAGCGCTCCGGCGACGGCCTGCTTGAATGCATCGATACTCTGAGTCGCACCCGATACGTAATCGACTTTGATGCTCTGGCGGGCGACAACCTGTCCGGGAGCGTTCGCGATCCACGTGCACGGATAGCGTGTGTAGCACTGTGAGATCGTCGCCGATGCGATCTTTCCGCCTTCGATAATGATGGAAGCTTCGATATCGCCATGACGGCAGCTTCCCCAGGCCGTGTATGTTCCATCCTTATACAGCGACTCCACCGGTACCGGAAGAGGCGGAAGGGGAGGAGGAAGCAAAACCTCCGTGGTTGGCTGATTCAGAACTTGAAATGTCGTGGGCATCGCAATGGACTGAGCCGTCGGCGGCGGTACTACAATTTCCGCCGGAGTCGCGATCGGCGCAGCGGAAGACGCTTCATCCGAGGCCGTCGTGCTTGGTGCTGGAGCTTCAGGCTTTGCCCCGGTCCCGATATCAGCGGCCAGCTTTGGCGTACTCGCTGGCGGAGTGGCCAGCGTTGTCTTAAATGAAGGTAACGCCTGCGCCGGGGCGACGAAATTCGCCGCAATCGGCGGCTCGGGCTGTTCGCGATGTCCATCCGCGGCGAACCGGTCAGCCGCCGCACTCGTGCGGTGATATCCGAACGAATAGACTGCTAGGATTGCTGCGGAACTTAGCGCGGTCAGACTGTTTGAGATCTTCGCCACGAGGCGCCATCGTACTCAGTCGATGCACAAAGGTCAACGCCCAGAAGCTGTAGATGCATAGATTTTACAGTCGGGCAAATAATTGGCCCATCCCGCTTATTTTGACTATCCTCTGCTCGAAGGATGATCTTCTTGGTCTTTACGCTGGTGCTAACGCCGAATGTCACCGATTCGATGCAGCCGACGCGTTTTTCTATTCTTGTCCATGGAAATCTAAATTTAGAAAACGCGTCAGGGCGAACCAAGAGAGAGTAACGTCCGATTTGGAGGACGATCACTGGGCAAGGTCGAAGCCTTCGTCTTTCCAGCCTGAGATACCACCGATCATCTTCTTTACCGGACGTCCCAGCCGGGCGAGACGAACGGCAGCACGGTCGGCGCCGTTGCAGTGGGGACCGTCGC